>VOFI01000737.1_pt1 | contig 58001 bp, 47 predicted proteins | sample 5384131 | NCBI WGS metagenome assembly VOFI01 (sample SAMN12384728, study PRJNA508395) | human gut metagenome | isolation source: healthy gut H | host: Homo sapiens
TGCTGGATCTTTGGGAAGGAGAATACACATACCGTTGTATCCTGACTAACGACTATGAATCTTCCACAAGAGAAATTGTCGAGTTCTATAACCTTCGTGGAGGAAAGGAACGTATCTTCGATGATATGAACAATGGTTAGTGATGAAGTGCAACCTAAAAAAAAAAGAATAAAAAGAAAGAGGTGTAAATGTGTTGTTTTCATAGGTGGTATAAATAATATAACTTAATTTATATAATGAGCTTCTGTGCATCAGGAATAAGAATTTCTTTTCGTCGCAACTCAATCAATCCTTTATCCTGTAATTCGTTAAGTGCTTTGGAAGTATTCAGACGGGTATCGTCTAAATAGCGAGCTAAATCATCCATTTTTACTTTGAATATCTTTTCTCCTTGTGTTTTCTCGCAATGCAGTAAGAAGAAGCGGGAAATCTTCTCCTTTAAGTCTATAGTCGGTTCTTCCCATAGTCGGGAGTAAAGATTTTGTGCACGATTGCTGACAATATTCATATAGTTGAGCCGGAATATATCGTAATTAAACAGGTCGCTAAGTACGAAGGCTTTACTAATACTGATTGTGTGGGCTTCTGTATGCGCTATATAAGAGGATGCGTAATTCGTATTCATGCCGAATAACGATTGTGGCTCTATCAGATATGGTGCTTCCATTTGCTCAATGACAGTGTATATGTTTTCTTTGGAAGTGGTGACGATAGATACTTTACCTTTTAACAGGAAACGGAGTTGCTTACAAGGACTACCATTCCCAATGATAGTTTCTCCGGCTTTATGCTTGATAAAATGTAGCTTTACCTTATCCAAAATACTAGTGAAATCTTCATGGCAAAGACCTTGAAATAAAGGCAATTGGAGCAAAGTGTCGAACATTGTTTCCATACGTTGTTATCTCTTATTTATTGTACAAATTTACTCATTATACAATACTGCTGTCAACATCTGACCCTTCTTTTTGTTTTTTTTATTGTTTGAATGCATAAAAATAGAGTATATTTGCAGAAAAAAAGGAGGAAATTATGTTTGCAGGCTTTAACTGGCAACAGATGATTAGTGCGTTTATCGTGCTTTTTGCGGTAATAGACATTATCGGTTCTATACCTATTATTATTAACCTGAAAGAAAAGGGGAAGGATGTGAATGCAATGAAGGCTACCGTTATTTCTTTTGCTTTATTGATCGGTTTCTTTTATGCAGGGGATATGATGCTGAGACTCTTCCATGTAGATATTGAATCTTTTGCTGTTGCAGGTGCTTTTGTTATTTTTCTCATGTCTTTGGAAATGATTCTGGATATCGAGATATTCAAGAATCAAGGTCCTATCAAGGAAGCTACTTTGGTGCCGCTTGTCTTTCCTCTGTTGGCAGGTGCCGGAGCTTTCACTACTTTGCTTTCTCTTCGGGCAGAATATGCCAGCATTAATATTATCATCGCCTTGGTTCTGAATATGATCTGGGTTTTCTTTGTTGTGAGTATGACCGGTCGTGTGGAACGATTCCTCGGGAAAGGTGGTATTTATATTATTCGCAAGTTTTTTGGAATTATCCTGTTGGCTATCTCTGTCAGGTTGTTTACGGCGAATATAACGTTGTTGATTGAGGCATTGCATAAGTCCTGATTGGAAAATTCCTCCTTCGGATTCTCCTCTTCTTCCTCGTCATCATCCTTTTCATCTGCAAAAGGTTCCGGGCGTTGAGGCCCGTGATTCACAAAAGCTAGGGCACAGAGTGTTCCCATAATTCCACCGCTTAGATGTCCTTCCCACGACATATTGGCGGGAGAGAAATAGGGGAACATATGCCAGATAATTCCTCCGTATAAAAAAGTGACAAGCAGAGAAATGGCAATAAGTGGTACGTATTTGCGGAGAATGCCACTGAAAAAAAGGAAAAAGGCAAGACCGTAGATTAATCCGCTGGCACCTATATGCCAGCCCGGTTTACCTATAATAAAGGTAAGTAGTCCGGCACCGATCCAAATCAGGATAAAAATTTTTCCCGCTATTCTCCGGTAAAAGTAAAAAAGACACCATGATAAGAAAAATAGCGGGAGCGTATTAGCCAGTAAATGACTGAATCCACTGTGTATCAACGGATGAGTCAGAATACCGAAAACTCCACGTTTTTCCATAGGATATATCCCCAAGTGAGAGAGATCCCAATGCATCCCGACCTCTACAATCTTGAGCATATAAAGAATGAAAATAAGAAACAAAGGCTTTGCTGCAGCCAGCATGATACGCTGAATATCTTGCTTCATGACATTCTTTTCTTTAGATATTTTACGCAATACTACGAATATTTGCACAAAATCTGAAAATAAAAACCCTTTTTATTTTTGTTTTTATCTAGAATTTGTACATTTGGACATTGTACCTGTTGTATATGATGCTACAACCATTCTGTATGCGATATAGTAATAAATACAAGTATGATATAATAGCCAATAATTAACCTTTAATAATGCACAACTATGAGTTATTTACGATTTGACAAGACCCTCATGACGAATCTGGAAGAATCTCTTCAGAGAGAAATCCTCCGGACGAACAAAGCAGGAGCTTATCATTGTACGACGATTGTTGATTGTAACACACGCAAATATCACGGCCTGTTGGTGATTCCCGTTCCCAATCTCGACGATGAAAATCATGTGCTGCTATCTTCTCTTGATGAAACGGTAATTCAACATGGTGCGGAGTTTAACTTGGGATTGCATAAATATCAGGGGAACAACTTTAGTCCCAACGGGCACAAGTATATCCGTGAGTTTGATTGTGAACATATCCCGGCGACAACTTACCGTGTTGGAGGAGTAATTCTCCGCAAAGAAAAAATCTTTGTACATCATGAAAATAGAATCCTGATTCGTTATACTTTACTTGATGCGCATTCGGCAACGACTTTGCGCTTCCGTCCGTTCCTTGCTTTCAGAAGTGTACGCGAGTATACTCACGAAAATGCACAGGCAAGCCGCGAGTATCAACTTGTGGAAAACGGTATAAGGACTTGTATGTATCCGGGTTATCCAGAACTGTATATGCAGTTGAACAAAAAATGTGAGTTCCATTTCCTACCCGACTGGTATCGTGGCATTGAATACCCGAAGGAACAGGAACGCGGGTATGATTTCAATGAAGATCTTTATGTTCCCGGTTATTTTGAGGTGGATATAAAGAAAGGGGAGAGTATTGTATTCTCGGCCGGGACTTCAGAAATATCCCCTCGGAGACTGAAACAGACATTTGAGGCGGAAGTGGCTGATCGTACACCGCGTGATAGTTTTTATCACTGTCTGAAAAATTCTGCTCACCAATATCACAATCAACAGGAAGGTGAACATTATATCCTTGCCGGTTATCCATGGTTTAAATGCCGTGCACGCGATATGTTTATTGCTTTGCCGGGGCTGACGCTTGCTATTGACGAAATCGACCAGTTTGAGGATGTGATGAAAACAGCGGAAAAAGCAATTCGTAACTTCATTAATGAAGAACCTGTGGGTTACAAAATCTATGAGATGGAACATCCTGATGTTTTGCTTTGGGCTGTTTGGGCTCTGCAACAATATGCAAAAGAGACTTCCCGAGAGCAATGTCGTCAGAAATATGGAGAGCTTCTGAAAGATATCATGGAATATATCCGTCAGAGGAAACATGATAACCTTTTCTTGCATGAAAACGGGCTGCTTTATGCAAATGGTACGGAAAAAGCGATTACATGGATGAACTCTACCGTAAACGGTCATCCGGTAATTCCCCGTACAGGATATATTGTTGAGTTTAATGCTTTATGGTATAATGCGCTGCGTTTTGTGGCAGATCTAGTGCGTGAAGGTGGAGATGCAATTTTTGCAGATGTACTTGACGCACAAGCTGAAGTGACCGGAAAGTCATTTGTGGATGTGTTCCGGAACGAATATGGGTATTTGCTTGATTATGTGGATGGTAATATGATGGATTGGAGTGTACGCCCTAACATGATATTTACAGTAGCATTTGATTATTCTCCTTTAGATAGGGCGCAAAAGAAACAAGTGCTTGATATTGTGACTAAGGAATTGCTTACCCCGAAGGGAATCCGTTCGTTGAGTCCGAAGAGTGGCGGATATAATCCGAATTATGTAGGTCCGCAGGTACAGCGGGATTATGCTTATCATCAGGGAACTGCATGGCCTTGGCTAATGGGATTCTATCTGGAGGCTTATTTGCGAATCTATAAGATGAGCGGACTGTCATTCGTCGAACGCCAGTTGATTAGCTATGATGATGAGATGACAAGCCATTGTGTGGGCTCCATTGCCGAACTATTTGATGGAAACCCACCTTTCAAAGGACGTGGCGCGGTATCGTTTGCAATGAATGTGGCAGAAATATTGCGTGTTTTAAAGCTACTGTCTAAGTATTATTAAAAAAGGAGGAACGAAGATGAAAGTTTTAATGTTTGGATGGGAATTCCCTCCCAAAAATATATGGTGGTCTTGCGGTTGCTTCTTACGGAATAACTAAGGGATTGAGCTTGCAAGGTGACATGGAAACAATCTTTTGTATGCCTAAGCCTAGCGGCGAAGAAGAAAAGTTCTTAAAAATAATCGGTATGAACCAAGTACCTATTGTATGGCGTGATATCAATTATGACTACTTGAAGTCTCGCTTGTTGGAGATGTCTCCGGAAGAATACTATTCTTTCCGCGATCATATTTATGCCGATTTTTCTTATATGCACGTCAATGATTTGGGATGTATGGAGTTTGCAGGAGGTTATCCCGGAAACTTGCACGAGGAAATTAATAACTTCTCGATCATTGCCGGAGTAGTGGCTCGTCAGCAGGAATTTGATATTATCCATGCGCACGACTGGCTGACTTATCCTGCCGGTGTACATGCCAAAATGGTAAGTGGCAAACCGCTTTGTATTCATGTACATGCCACTGATTTCGACCGTTCTCGCGGTAAAGTCAATCCTACTGTTTATTCTATAGAGAAGAACGGGATGGATCATGCTGATTGTATTATGTGTGTATCTGAACTTACTCGCCGCACAGTGATTAACGAATATCATCAGGACCCTAGAAAGGTATTTGCTATGCACAATGCTGTTTATCCATTGTCTCAGGAACTTTTAGATATTCCGCGTCCTGAACACCCAAAAGAAAAAGTGGTAACCTTCCTCGGGCGTATAACTATGCAGAAGGGACCGGAATACTTTGTGGAGGCTGCGGCACTTGTTTTGCAGCGTACTCGTAATATCCGTTTTGTTATGGCAGGTTCAGGCGATATGTTGAATGCCATGATTAACTTGGTGGCGGAACGTGGTATTGCCGATCGCTTCCATTTCCCCGGCTTTATGAAAGGTAAACAGGTATATGAGGTTTATAAGAATAGTGACGTATTTGTTATGCCGTCCGTTTCCGAACCTTTTGGTATTGCTCCGTTGGAGGCAATGCAGTGTGGTACACCTTCTATTATTTCGAAGCAATCGGGGTGTGGTGAAATTCTTGATAAGGTGATTAAAACCGACTATTGGGATATTCATGCTATGGCTGATGCTATTTATTCTCTTTGCACCAATCAATCTCTTTTCGAGTATCTTCGGGACGAAGGAAAGAAAGAAGTTGATGGGATTACTTGGGAAAAGGTTGGCTTGAGAATTCGTGCTCTTTACGAGGATGTGTTAAGAAACTATGGTAAATAACAAAACAATAAATAAAAATGAGAACTATCTGTCTTTATTTTGAAATACATCAAATTATCCATTTGAAACGTTATCGTTTCTTCGATATCGGTAATGATCATTACTATTATGATGACTATGTGAATGAAACAGGTATGAATGAAGTTGCTGAACGTTCATATCTCCCTGCCCTTAGTACATTGATTGAGATGGCGAAAAGTTCGGGCGGTGCTTTCAAGGTAGCGCTTTCTATCTCGGGAGTAGCTTTGGAACAGCTTGAAATCCATGCTCCGGCGGTCATTGATTTATTGCACCAGTTGAATGATACAGGATGTTGTGAATTCCTTTGTGAACCATATTCACATGGCTTATCATCACTGGCCAATGAGGATTGTTTTCGCGAAGAAGTACTTCGCCAGCGTGATAAGATGAAGCAAATGTTTGGTAAAGAACCGAAAGTATTCCGTAATTCTAGCTTGATTTATTCCGATGAAATCGGTGGCTTGGTAGCTTCTATGGGCTTTAAGGGGATGTTGACGGAAGGGGCAAAACATGTGTTGGGCTGGAAGAGTCCGCATTATGTATATCATTGTAACCAGGCACCTAGTCTTAAATTGTTGTTGAGGGACTTCAAACTTTCGGATGATATCAGTCTGCGTTTCTCTAATTCGGATTGGGCGGAATATCCTTTGTTTGCTGATAAATATATCAACTGGATTGATGTGCTACCGCAAGAAGAACAAGTAATCAATATCTTTATGGAATTGAGTGCTCTTGGTATGGCTCAACCATTGTCTTCCAATATTCTTGAATTCCTGAAAGCATTGCCGGAATGTGCGAGAGCTAAAGGAATTACTTTCTCTACACCGACTGAGATTGTAACGAAGTTGAAATCTGTTTCTCAACTTGATGTTCCTTATCCGATGTCATGGGTAGATGAGGAAAGAGATACGAGCAGTTGGCTGGGTAATGTTCTTCAACGTGAAGCTTTTAATAAACTATATAGCGTTGCCGAACGTGTGCATTTGAGTGACGATCGCCGTATCAAGCAGGACTGGGATTATTTGCAGGCTAGTAATAACTTCCGTTTTATGACAACGAAGAATACAGGTATCTGGTTGAATCGTGGTATCTATGACTCTCCTTATGATGCTTTTACCAACTACATGAATATCTTAGGTGACTTTATCAAACGAGTTAATTCTTTGTATCCTGAAGATGTGGATAGTGAAGAACTTAATTCTCTTTTGACTACTATTAAGAATCAGGGTGATGAGATTACTGAATTGCAGAAAGAAGTAGCTAAGTGGCAAGCAAAAGCCGAAAAGGAAACGGCTGCTAAAAAAACTGCGGCCAAGAAGTCTGTTGTGGCAAAAGAGTCGGTGGTAAAGAAAGAACCTGCTGCAAAGAAATCAGCGACCAAGAAAACTGCTGAATCAAAGAAAGCGGTCGGACGGGCCAAGAAGACTGTTACAAAGAAAGAAGAATAAAATAAAATTCTATATACAACAGAACCGTGAGTGAGATGTATATCAGACTCACGGTTCTGTTGTATATAGAAAATAGTATTTAATAAATATCCTTTTTAAGATAATAGCGCAGATTACACAATTAGTAAGTAGTCCGCGCTATTTTTTATGATATTCTCCTGCTATTTATTTCGCTTTCGTAGAACCAAAGTTTGTAGAGACAACTTCGAGTTTTAATATGTTTTCTGGGTATACAGGATTGCCCTGAGAATCTTTCTCTTCTCCTTTTAATCCACCTTTCAAGCGTACATAACCTGGTTTTAAGTCATGTTGGATACCAATGACATTAGAACTGCTACCATAATAACCGTTTGAACTGGCATCTGTTGTTACAAGTACTGGAATTAGTATGGCTTTATTCCAATCACTGAGTTCTTCCCAGTCTTTTATGTTATTAACAGTATGGTTCTCTATTTTCCCTTCATCATTAAATGTTTGGAAAGTGATAGATTTTTTCTCTTGTATTTCCTTGTCTGCTGCTGCTCTATCTTTTAAACAGTCATTTATCAATTTAGTGATATTATTGTACGTGTATTCAGTGAGATTAGTTGTAGAAGAAGTCTGGGTGAATAGCGATGAAGTAACGCCATCACTTAGTTGATTATTCTCAAAGAAGCTTTCTTTATATTTTTTACGTATCAGTAAAACGTTTCTAGGCATAGACATCCCAAATTTCTTATCGCTAGTTTCGTTATAAATAGGAATTCCTAATTTAACGGCGTTCAATGTATCACCTTCAAGTTTTTCTGCTATTTGTCTAACAGGGAGAGTGACCTGAGTAAAAATACCAGCCGGACTTTTTAAATAGGTCCAATCAGAATTATCAATACACTTCTGAATAGCTTCTGTATCATTTGCTAATCTATTAGCTTGAATAATTTCACGTGTAGAATTGAAGGTGCGGCCAGTATACTGTATAGAGTCCTTTTCCGCATTAACTTTAGATTTTAGCTTAATTCCAGTAATACTATCTGTTACATATTCAATGGAAACAACATCCATTTGTACTTGACTGATATAAAGTACAGTACCGTCTCCATAGTCACTTTTTACATATATGCCACTGAATAGATCAGGAAAAGCCTTGTAGAAATCTTTTCTGTCAGCTTTGAAAAGTTTCTGTCCTAATTTCTTTGCTTTGGCTTGATCTAATCGAATACTTACACTTGGCACGTATGTATCAAGTTTACGAATAGAATCACTTACTGATAAATCTACGGCAGTATATGCTTTAGTTCCTAATAAATCTGATTGTTTGTAATAATCCTCCGGATTAATATTGGTATAATATGCCTCTTCTTCATTCAACCTTTTATTTAATTCGTAGATGCTTAAACGGCACGCAGTTAGTGAGTCACCGAAATAACTACTATACCATAGGTAGATATTTATTTGGCAATTGCCTATTACGTGATTATTCTCATCTTTGATTAAAGTAAATCTATCTTTAATCTTACTATCTATTTCTATATTATCAAAACTAGTAACCAAACTTCCTGTGGCTTTAGTCCCTGCTTCATTTTCTTTGTACATTTCAGAGAAACTCAATCCTTCCGGACAGTTCAGTTCAGATAAAAAGCCTGCCTCATATGTACCGAATGTATCATCTGTGAATTTTCCCACGTATCCGGTGCTGGTCTTTGCATATACTTCACCTGCGTGTACAGATTTTGTTGTTACGTCAAATGTAGTCAGTTTTCCATTGATATTCTGGTCACTTCCCGGAAACATTCCCAGTCCTAATCCGGCTGTGTTATCGTCACATCCGAAAAAAGTGATTGCCAGTAAAGCTATTAAGGCGTATTTTGCTTTCATGATCGTCGTATCTTGATTTTTATTCTTCTTCTTCTTTGTTCGCAGTGGCATCCCATACCTGATCGTAGAACTCGTTGCAAGCATCTGCATAGTTCTCCGGGTTCTGATAATCAAGTATCAGTTTACCTGATTGACGGGCATATTCAATGATAGATTCATTCACCTTTTTGCTGTTTTGTATCACTCCGTCCGAATAATCCACGGCGAGTTTGCAAAGGGCGGCATAATCTACCGGTTCTTTTAAGTTGCTTAAATCATCCTTAGATATTCCTTTCAACATTAATTTAGTTGCAAAGTCGTCACTGAGCGTATTTTTGAAGTCGTCTTCATATACCGAGAATACAACTTTGGCATCACGGAACGATGGTTCGTCCTTGTAGGCCTTCTTAATATAAAGAGGTGCTAACGCTGTCATCCAGCCATGACAGTGAATTACATCGGGACACCAGCGAAGTTTCTTCACGGTTTCCAATACACCACGCGCATAGAAGATAGCGCGGCTGTCGTTGTCGTCATACTCTATGCCGTTTTCGTCCATAGCCTGCATCCGATTCTGGAAATAATCATCATTATCGATGAAATATACCTGCATACGTGCGGATTGGATAGAAGCTACTTTTATAATAAGGGGGTGGTCAGTATCATCGATAATCAGGTTCATACCGGAGAGGCGAATCACTTCGTGCAGTTGGTTCCTGCGCTCGTTAATGTTTCCCCATTTGGGCATAAAAGTTCTGATTTCACGGCCTTTTTCTTGTATCGCCTGTGGAAGGTTTCTACCTATATTGGCCATTTCGGATTCTGAAACGTAAGGTGTAATCTCTTGAGTAATAAATAAAACTTTATTCGCCTTTGTCATAATAACAATAGTTCTCTATAATATTCTGCAAAGATACGAAAAAAAAGACACATTAAATAAGATATTCTTTCTTTATGTGGCAAATATTAGTTTATTTTGCAGAGTTTTTGCAAACGAGTAAAACATAAACCAATTGACGAAAATGAAAATAGTGCACACTATCAAGGACTTACAGGCCGAATTGACTGCCCTGAGAGCCCAGGGTAAGAAGGTAGGACTGGTACCCACAATGGGTGCTTTACACGCAGGACATGCATCTCTGGTAAAGCGCAGCGTAAGTGAGAATGGTGTAACTGTTGTGAGTGTTTTTGTAAATCCCACGCAGTTTAATGATAAAAACGACTTGGAGAAATATCCGCGTACATTAGATGCGGATTGCTGCTTGTTGGAAGAATGTGGAGCTGCATTTGTATTTGCTCCTTCTGTGAGCGAAATGTATCCGGAACCGGACACCCGCCAATTCAGCTATGCTCCATTGGATACTGTAATGGAAGGTGCATTCCGTCCTGGACATTTCAATGGTGTTTGTCAGATTGTTAGCAAGCTGTTTGATGCGGCACAGCCAGATAAAGCTTATTTCGGAGAGAAAGATTTCCAGCAATTAGCGATTATTCGTGAAATGGTCCGACAGTTGCAGTATAAACTGGAAATTGTAGGCTGTCCGATTGTGCGCGAGGAGGACGGATTGGCTTTGAGTAGCCGAAATAAACGTTTATCTGCACAAGAACGTGAAAATGCTTTAAATATTTCTCGGACATTATTTAAAAGTCGTAACTTTGCAGCCTCTCATACAGTAAATGAAACGCAAAAAATGGTGGAAGATGCGATTGACGTAGCTCCGGGATTGCGTTTGGAGTATTTGAGATAGTAGATGGAAATACATTGCAGAAGATAACCAATTGGGAAGATACTTCGTATGCAGTAGGATGTATCACAGTGTTCTGCGGAGAAGTTCGGCTGATTGATAACATTAAATATAAAGAATAACTAAAAAGACGAAACCTTATGATGATTGAAGTGTTGAAGTCGAAAATTCATTGTGCGCGTGTCACGGAAGCGAATCTGAACTACATGGGTAGTATCACGATAGATGAAGATCTGCTGGATGCGGCAAACATGATTCCGGGAGAAAAGGTGTATATCGCTGATAATAATAATGGCGAACGCTTTGAAACCTATATTATCAAAGGTGAACGCGGTTCCGGCAAAATTTGTCTGAATGGTGCTGCCGCCCGTAAAGTACAACCGGATGATATTGTGATTATCATGTCGTATGCGTTAATGGATTTTGAGGAAGCGAAGTCGTTTAAACCGTCTGTCATTTTCCCCGACCCTGCGACGAACAAAGTAGTAAAGTAAAAAAGTATCTTTGATATTTTTATAAGAAAAACCCTGTCTTACAGAATGTAAGCAGGGCTTTTCTTTTTTATCTATTCTATTTTCTTGTTACTACTTTGTTTTTAACTGTTCGTTCATAGCCGCCGCTGCCTTACGGCCGTCACCCATGGCGAGAATCACAGTGGCTCCACCGCGTACAATATCGCCACCTGCATAAATCATCGGGATAGAAGATGCCATGTGCTCATCTACGGCAATCGTTCCTTTCCGTCCTAACTCCAGTCCTTTGATAGAACTAGGGACAATCGGGTTCGGTGACACTCCGACACTTACGATAGCTAGGTCAATATCAATCGTTTCCGTAGCACCTGGGATAGCGACAGGACTACGACGTCCAGAAGCGTCCGGTTCGCCTAATTCCATTTTTTGTAGAATAACCTGTTTTACACAACCCTGCTCGTCTGCAATATATTCGATAGGATTGTGCAGTGTCAGAAATTCTACTCCCTCTTCTTTTGCGTGTTTAACTTCTTCGATACGTGCGGGCATTTCTTCTTCCGAACGACGGTAGATAATCATGGCGCGTTCGGCACCCAGACGTTTGGCCGTACGGACAGAGTCCATGGCTGTGTTGCCGCCACCGATTACTGCTACATTCTTACCGAAAGCTATCGGAGTATCAGAGTCTTCGCTGGCTGCATCCATTAGATTGACACGGGTAAGATACTCGTTGGAAGACATAATATTGATTGAGTTTTCGCCCGGAATATTCATAAAGTTAGGAAGACCGGCACCGGAAGCTACAAATATCCCTTTGAAACCTTCTTCTTTCAGGTCTTCTATACTAATTGTTTTTCCTACAATACAGTCTTTGATAAAGTTAACTCCCATTTTGGCTAGATTGTCAATCTCAACATCAACAATCTTGTTGGGCAGACGAAATTCAGGAATACCATATTTCAGTACACCGCCAATTTCGTGCAATGCTTCGAATACAGTTACGTCATATCCATATTTCGCCATATCACCTGCAAACGATAATCCTGCAGGTCCCGAGCCGATAACAGCCACTTTGATACCATTCTTTTCAGCAATGACTGGTACGGAGATTTGTCCGCTCTCGCGTTCGTAATCAGCTGCAAAACGCTCCAGATAACCGATAGCTACCGGTTTCTCATTCATTTTCAGATGAATACACTTTGATTCGCATTGTTTTTCCTGTGGGCAGACACGACCGCAAACAGCCGGAAGTGCACTTGTCTCTTTTAATGTCTTTGCTGCTTCCAGAAATTCTCCACGCTCGATGTTCTTGATAAAACGGGGAATGTCAATTCCTACCGGACAACCTTCCATACATCCTGGGTTTGCACAGTCGAGACAACGTTTGGATTCTGTCATAGCCTGTTCAGCAGTCAACCCTTGGTTTACTTCTTCCTTGCGGCTATGTGAACGATATTTTGCATCGAGTTCATTCATCTCAACACGCGGGATAGCCGTGCGTTCTTTGGCTTTCATCGACTTACGCAACTCCTGTCTCCAGGCAACATTACGGCTTTTTTCGTCGGTCTCCTTTGTAGCTTCGCATACAGTGTCGAGTTTGTGCATTTTTGGGGCCACACCTACGCCACCACCGGCGCAAACAACAGTTCCGAAGTTTTCAATGTGAGTCGCTTGGCCGAGAGGACCTACTACGTCTGTAATATAATCACCTTCGTTCAACTCACAGAGGCGGGTAGAAGATAGCCCTACCTCCTGTATCACCAGGGTGATAGTGCCTTTCTTTATATCAGAACCGGCGATAGTCAAAGGCATACGTTCTCCCTTTTCGCCTACACGTACAATGACGAAGTGTCCGGCCTTACGAGATTTAGCAATTAAAGGAGCTTCAATTTCAAATTTAAACACTTTCTCAGAAAAGCGTTCCTTGCTAATGATTTTGTTCATTATCTAATTAATTTGTTGTTTTTATTACGTAACTGCTATCAGAATGATATAAATTTTGGCAAAGATACAGCTTCTTTACGAAAAACAAAAAGAAAAGCCACTCTTTTGAAGAGTGGCTTTCTATATACAGATGAATCTATCTGTTTATTTCGTACGGATTTTGTACCCGGCTACTCCATAATACAAGATGAACAGGAAGCAAGGTAAACACAGCCAATAAGCTTGTTGCGGGCTTGCTACATCCTTTAGCCAACCATACAGGGTAGGGATAACGGCACCACCGAACATTGCCATGATAAGCAATGATGAGCCGGCTTTGGTAAACTTGCCGAGGTCGGCCATGGCAAGCGGCCACAGTGCCGGCCACATTAATGAACATCCTAATGCCATGAATGAAATAAAATAGATAGATATATGGCTCGGAGTTAGTACTACCAACAATGAACCGATAATGGCCAGGATAGAACAAATTTTTAGCGCAGTAGCTTGGCTGAGATATTTCGGAATGAAAATAATACCGCAGATATAGCCGATCACAATACCGATTGGAGCAATCCAGGCATAATTAGCTGCACCTTCTAGTCCAAGTTCTTTTGCGTAATCGACCAATGTACCCAATGAGACAGTTTCAACACCTACATAAAGGAATAAGGCCAGGCAGCCTAGTAATAAGTGAGGAAATTGAAAAACAGACGTTTTTGTGGCAGCATATGGACAGGCTTCGGCTTCATTCTCGCTTTCGTCTTCTCCTGCCGCTTTTACTTCGGGCAGTGGAGCGAAGAATGCCATAATACCCAAAGCTATAAAAGCACAGATGATGATAATGAACGGCTTGTTCAGATCTTCGATACCAATCAGATTGACATCTTTCCCCAGCAACCATACGATAAAGATAGCGGGGATAGGCCATGCCAACTTATTACAGATACCCATTATGCTAATACGTTTTGCTGCACTATCCAACGGGCCAAGAATGGTGATGTATGGATTTACAGACGCTTGTAGGTATGCATTGGCTGCTCCGCTGATAAAAGAAGCCAGCAAAAATAAGGTGAAGCTTTCCTGATCTGCCGATAAGATGAACAGGTAGAATGCTATGGCAAAAATAAAGAAAGACAGCGACATGGTACGTTTGTAACCTATTGCCTTAATTGTGAGTCCGGCAGGATAACCGAAAACTAGAAAAGGAATGAATGTCGCAGCGATAATCAGATAAGAAGCCGTATTCGAGATTCCTAATGATTTTTGTAATACCGGGACTAATAATGAATTGATTCCGAGTGCGAAACCAATCGCGAAAAACATAATGCCAATAAATGTCAATGGCAACACAAAGCTTTTAGTGTTTTTTGTCATGGGGGAAATGTGTTAAAGGTTATATAAAAATCTCTTGTAAGAAAAGGATATACCTGATTCTTACAAGAGTGAAAAATTCTTAGTCTATCATATCGAAACCGCAGTATGGAACCAATGCTTTCGGAATTCTGATTCCTTCCGGAGTCTGGTTGTTTTCGAGTAGGGCAGCAACGATACGTGGCAATGCTAATGCTGAACCGTTCAGGGTGTGGCAGAGTTCAGTTTTCTTTTCTCCACTACGATAACGGCATTTCAGACGGTTGGCCTGATAGGTATCGAAGTTGGAAACGGAACTTACTTCCAACCAGCGTTTTTGTGCTTCTGAGTATACTTCGAAGTCGAAGCAAAGCGCAGCGGTAAAACTCATGTCTCCTCCGCAAAGACGAAGAATGCGGTAGGGTAATTCCAGTTTTTGCAGCAGTCCTTCTACATGGTCGAGCATTTCCTGATGAGATTGTTTGGAGTGTTCCGGTTTGTCAATGCGAACCAATTCTACTTTGGAGAATTCGTGCAGACGATTCAGGCCACGCACATCTTTACCATAAGAACCTGCTTCGCGACGGAAACATTGTGTATACGCACAATTCATGATAGGCAATTGTTTTTCTTCCAGAATCACATCACGGTAGATATTAGTAACGGGAACTTCTGCTGTCGGGATCAGATATAAATCATCTACTTCACAATGATACATCTGTCCTTCTTTGTCCGGAAGCTGTCCGGTGCCATAGCCGGAAGCGGCGTTGACTACTGTCGGCGGCATGATTTCGGTATATCCGGATTTGCGTGCTTCGTCCAGGAAGAAGTTGATAAGGGCACGTTGAAGTTGTGCGCCTTTACCTTTGTATACAGGGAAACCTGCACCTGTGATTTTAACACCCAAGTCGAAGTCTATCAAATCATATTTTTTTGCCAGTTCCCAGTGGGGGAGTGCATCTTTGGGAAGCTCGGTTTCCATACCTCCCATTTTTTCTACGACATTGTCTTCGGCACCTACGCCTTCGGGTACACTGTCATAAGGAATATTAGGAATCGTATAGAGTGCATTCTGCATATCGGTGGCAGCTTGTGTCATTGTTGCGTCCAATTCCTTATTACCTTCTTTTAATTCTGCTACACGTGCGCGTGCGGTTTCAGCTTCTTCTTTCTTGCCTTCCTTCATCAGTTGTCCGATTGTGCGCGAAAGAGAATTAACCTCTGCCAGATTTTTATCTAATTCATTTTGTGTGCTACGTCTCTTGTCGTTAAGAGCGATCACCTGATCGATCGTTTCTTTTGCATTCTTGAAATGCTTCTTTTCCAGTCCGCGGAGTACCGCTTCTGTGTTTTCTGTAATTTGTTTAATGGTAAGCATATCTATACTTTTTATGAACTTTCATTTAATGGATGCAAAGATAAAGAAAAAACGAACAATCAAGCAACGAAAATATCTAAAAAAGAAAAGGAGATGCAATCCCTTGGATTACATCTCCTTCTCTTAAATATTTTCAGTTGTGCAATTATGCCTCAGTAGCAGGAACAACAGAAACATATCTTCTGTCTTCTTTGCCAACTTTGAAGTTTACTGTACCGTCTACTAAAGCGAAAAGAGTGTGGTCTTTACCCATACCGATGTTGTCACCCGGGTGGAATTCAGTACCTCTTTGACGAACGATGATGTTACCTGCTTTGCAAGCTTCGCCACCAAATATCTTAACGCCTAATCTTTTACTTGCTGATTCGCGGCCGTTCTTAGAACTACCGACACCTTTTTTATGTGCCATTTCTTCTTACTTTTTAATTGATTAAGCTACTACTTCTGTAATTGTTAATTCAGTGAACTGTTGACGGTGACCGTTCAGTTTTCTGTGTCCTTTTCTTCTTTTCTTGTGGAAAACAAGAACTTTGTCGCCTTTAACCAAGTTTGAAACAACCTGGCAAACAACTTTAGCACCTTCTACGGTAGGAGCACCTACTGTAACGTTTCCGTCTTTGTCTACCAAAAGAACTTTTTCAAATTCTACAGTTGAACCGTTTTCTGCACCTTCAATGTGGTGAACGAACAACTTCTGACCAGCTTCTGCTTTGAATTGCTGACCGTTAATTTCTACAATTGCGTACATCTTATATAATAAATGTATAAGTTAGCTCCGGCGGGTGGTCTTTAATCACTTAAAGAACTCTTTATCGAACCCGTTGCGGAATAATCGGGCACAAAAGTACTATTTTTATTCGTTCCCGACAAATATTTCTTTTGTTTTTTTAGTTGTGTTGCTATTACTTTGCTCATTTATAGAATAGTATGCACAAACTTCGTTGTCAACTATTAAGGGGGACTTTAAAGTAAATCGCTAAGATTTTTCACAATTATTCGGTGCGGATAAGCGCGAAGTTCGTCAGCGGTAGTCATTCCGTTGAGTACGCCTGCAAAATCGACTCTTGCATTCCGAGCAGTTTCCGCATCTACAATGCTGTCTCCGATATACAAAGTTTCTTTCGGGGTACTTCTCAAATGTTCCAAGGCAAATTTGACTCCTTCCGGTGAAGGTTTTGCAGCTTTACATCTTCTCCACCTACCACTATATCAAGAAAATCTTCCGGTTGGTACTCTTCGAGGAAACTTAGTATCCTAAATCGGTATTTAGTAGAGATAATTCCGATACGGGCACTCCGTTTCTTCAGCTCTTTCAGTGTAGATAACGTGTCGGGGAAAAGCTGGGTGTTCACATTCATGTGTACATCGGCTTCCAATCTGTATTCCTGTCGGAAAGCTTCGAGTTGTATTGGGTCGGTGATTCCGGTAAGGATACTGAATGATTCTTCCAATGTTTTGCCGATTGTACGCTTGATAGCTTCATCGGTAACGGTTAAATACTGGTGCCGGGTGAGCACAATTCTGAAACACTTAACGATACCACGCGACGAATCGGCTAGTGTATAGTCGAAATCGAATAAATAGGTTTTGTAGTTCATTGGGGAAAACTTTTCCGCAAAAGTACTAAATACTTTTCTTATTTCACAGGTTCTACCGTGTATCCTTGTCTTTTTAGTAAGTTTAATAATCCTTTTTCCCCGGGAAGGTGCAGGGCACCAACTGCAATAAAAGTAGGAGCTGTTTTCATAATAGCCGGAAGTTTTTCAGACCATGCCTTGTTGCGATTATAAATCATTGCGTCTTCTTCACCGGGAGTCGGGTCACATTGATTGCCTTTACGCTCTTCGCTGATACGAAGCATTTGGTTTAAGTCCTGTCTCATATAGGCGTTAGTGAGTTTTTTCAGGCTTTCCACTTCTGTATTGATGTTGTTGATCGTACACATTAGCAGTTGTGCTTGCCGTTGCAGCGAATAACCATTGAATAATAAATTGAATTGAAATTCCGCAGTTTCTAGTCCGTCTACTTTTTTCCCGTTTTGGGTAGCTTGTGATTGGAAGAAGGTATCTAGCTGTTCTTGAGGATTAAATTTGCCTATATGTTTTTACGTATGCTGCCACTACTACGTTGTTCAGCAGGAATGCAGGTTTCAGTTTGGGGGCTGCGCTTAAATCTAGCATCAGGTTTTCTTTGCAGAATTTGTTAGCCGTTGCAAAGTCTTCAGGGGAGAGGAGGGTGGACAGCGTACTGTCGTTGGCGATCATCATAACCTGTTGCATTTTCTGCATGGTGACCGGTGACTGCATTTCCGACATTTTCAGCTCTCCATATACTTGTTGCGTTTCATTCATCGCTTTTTGAAGTCCGGCAATGCTGTCCATGATGCTGAATGGTGCCAGGTGATGTGTACCTATGATGTAAGAGGGCTGATTTAGTCCGTTGCCGGATACTTTCCATAAAAGTTGGGCGTTTGCGCTAAACGCTACACAGATAAATAGTACTGCTCCGATAAATGATTTCATAAATTTATTTCAATAAGAGTGAATGATTTGATTGTTAACGTATTCTACCACCGCTGATCCAATGCCTGAGATAATAGTCTTCGTTTAGCCTACTGACGATTACCCCGCGACTTGTGCTGGAATGAATGAATTTCCCACTTTTCAGATAAATGCCTACATGAGCTACTCTCTTTCTAGAACGATTACTGCTAAAGAATACCAAGTCACCTTCTTTGAGGTTTCGTTTAGCTACTTTGTTGCTCTTATTCTTCAGTTCTTCTGTGTTTCGTGGCACTTGGATACGATATACTTTCCGATAGATTTGATAAACCATGCCTGAACAGTCGGTCCCTCTTTTCGAATCTCCACCGCCACGATAAGGGGCTCCTATCCAGTCGGCAGCTTCTAGGTAGAGTTTATGGTCGTCTTCCAAGTTGATGTCTATACCCAATAAGACAGAAGCTCGCGCCAGTGCCTGATAATCCAGACGGGGGGCAGATGTGCGGCAGGAGCTGAAAATGACGGTTAGCCCTACCAATATGAAAAAGAGTTTAAAGTTAATCTTCATCGGCTGCCTTTCCTTTTTTGTTGATGATATTTATTCTTCTACATTGAAGTACGCTTCCAGCTCTTTTTCTGCAGAATTATCTTCATTAATTATATCCCGAATGATAATTCCGTATTCCAGCAGAGCAATTCGCGGACACACATCTACAGTATGGTTCAGGTTATGGCTGGAAATGATAACCGTAGCCTGATGTTCTTCATTATATCTTTTGAGCAGGTGCTTGATAATGGATTGCGAACTCGGGTCGAGGAAATTGAACGGTTCGTCCAATATTAATAATTGTGGATAATGAAGCATGGCGGAGATTATCCCGATCTTTTGTTTATTACCGGCAGAGTAGTTACGGATTAATTTTTTTGTGTCCCATCACTTCCCCGTTCATGAAGCGTTCGAAAGGAACGAGGCGTTCATCTACCTCCTCTTTCTTTAATCCATACATTTTTCCGATGAAGTAGAAATATTCTTCCGGGGTCAGATAATCAATCAAAAAACCACTGTCGATAAAAGCACCGGTGAAGGCTTTCCAGTCCTCGTTTAGGCTTACATCAATATCATTTATAACTACTTTCCCATTGTCCGCTTTCAGCAGATCCAGCATTAATCGGAAGAGAGTTGTTTTACCCGCACCATTGTTTCCCACCAATCCGAGCATATCGCCTTGATTGATTTCGTAATGTTCTATGTCTACGGCAACCTTTTCACCGAAATTCTTTTTAAGTTTATCAATGGTAATCATGATCTTCAATGTTTATATAGTTAATGATTCATGAACGTTTATTGGCGGCTGTCTCTGAAGCCTTCCATATTTTCGTACCGCCGTTTCATGAAGCGATGATATACATTTTTTATCCATAAAGGAGAAGTCAGGGTAAATCCTAAACCGATGATCAGTAGGATCGTGTAAGTAATTGTTTCTCCTAAAAGTGAGTTTAACAGGCTATATAGGATAAGCGGCACACCGAATGCTCCGAAGTTTACTAACATTTGTATTGCACTATTGGTTTGGCGGCTCGTTACTTTTTCGTTTAGCGGCACAGTTTGTTTATTGTAAACAGCCAGTTGGAAGAAGCAGAAATAGATAAAGCCGATGGTATAGAAAAACCAGGCAAAAGCACCCAGCAAAGTCAGTTTGTTCATGATGATAGCGGGAATCATCAGTAGGAAAGGAATGATTTCGCCAATACTATATATATAATATTTAGCTTTCAACAGGCTCATAATAGATTCTTTGCGTGACATCAATCCGTCGATATAATTGCCCTCGAACGACATAATCTGTGACAGGATAATCATTCCGAATACAGCAAAGTTGTATACGCAGATGAAAGAAGTCATCAGGCGTCCATCGTAGACACTTGAGAAACTGAGTGCACAGGAAAAAGCTACCACCACGATAGCGACACTGCGCAGCGAACTTTTGCAACGGCGGTTACGTAAAAGCATTTTCAGTTCTAGTCTCATATATTCACCGACTTCTCCGTAGCGTTCGAAGAATCTATATTCCGAGACGTGTTTGATTTGTGTATCATCTACTTTGGCCAATTCTGCGTAGATAAGTCCCGACATAAGCTTGCGGTTAACCAGCCACAAAGTGACTATCACAAGTATAGTGCCGAGAAAGCAGAGAATATTTCCTTGGATATACCCGTCTCCCAAGTCCATAAAGAAATAGAAAAGAGGACTGTCCTCGGGAATAAAAAGGAGGCAGGCTATTCCACCATAAAAAACGATGGGTAATAGAATCCACCAAATACGTTCGTTGATAAGTGTGCGGCAAAGCAAGTACCAGTAATTGTTAGCAAGAATCAGCAGTAAGATACCAATAAGATAGGTGATAACACCGAGAATTCCAAAATATTTAGTAATAGTAATAAAAGAAAAAGGGACAAACATAAACAACCAGAACAGGTTGAACAGGCTAAGTCCCGAGCGGATAAGTAAGAAGTCGATGACACGAACTCGTTTAACCGGCAGCAGGAGGTAAGGTTTTACCTCCTGCGTCGGTGTTTTTTGAAACGGAACACGCAACAGAAAGTCTAGTGCCAGGATAAAGATCAGAACCACTGCGTTCATCACATGATATGGTTCCCGGTTGGGAACCATATCTGAGAAACCGAACGCGAACGTCGTACCGAAAAATATCAGGTAACCGGCCCAGAATGCGCCATGACATAACCGAGTATTTTAGCAACTTTGTTCTTTTCATACATCGGATGTCGTTTGGCGGCGAGCCTTCCATGTTTGCGTAATTCGTTGAATATCATCATCTATACAAAAGAATTTTTATTTGTTTTCTTCCGGCATAGTCATAACGACTTGAATTTCGTTGTTCTGTTTCAGCAGCTTGGCAAGGAAGTCTTGTACTTCTTTGGCTGTAATGCTGTTGACTAACTTTTCATAGTCTTTCGTATTGTCAATACCTGTGTAGAAATATTCGTCCAGATTATTTAGCCAATAGCCGTTTTCTTTCTGAGCGTCTTTGTATTTCTTCAACATATATTCTTTGATCTTCTGCATGTGTTCGGCAGACGGACCTTCTTTGGCCATTTTGTGGAATTGTTCCACAACGATAGCAGACAGTTTATCTTTCTTAGCTGGGTCAGTCTGGAATACAATCTGAAGTACCAGTTCTTCCTTCGGATATTTGCTGAGGTTTCCGTTACAGCTTACGCCATACGTGCCACCTTCTTTTTCGCGGATTTCAGCGGTGTAAACCATATCTAATGCCTGATCAAGGAAGCTGAGTAGTGTATTGCTACGCAGGTCGTATTTGCAAGTGCCGCTATAAAGGAACATGATGGTAGCCATCGGAGTTTCCTGTTTCTTTGCAAATTCATTCTTGTATTCCCCTTTGCGAATGTACATCTTATTATCCTTGAATGTTTCCTTGCGGTTGATAGAAGGCAGAGCACCCAGATATTTTGCAATCATCGGTTTCATCTGTTCTAGGTTTACGTTTCCTACCAGATAGAAAGTAAAATCGCTTGCATCTTTATAGCGGTCTTTGTACATTTCGAGGATACGGTCATAGTCGATCTGGTCTACCATGCTTTCTTTCAGCTTGATAGCGCGTGGATGGTCACCGTATAGAGCACGTGTCACTGTATCGCTGAATGCCGTCATCGGGTTAGCGTCTGAGTTTTGAAGTTCAGCTTTCAGACGGTTCTTGTAAGATTCGAATGCTTCATTATCCTTACGCGGAGATGTGAAAGTCAGATAAGTAAGCTGCATCATTGTCTCAAAGTCTTTCGGAGCACAGCTACCGGAAACTGTTTCTGTTGTATTGCCGATACCGGCTCCTACGGAAGCACGTTTACCGGCAAGAGCTTTGCTTAAGTCTACTTTGCTGAAATTACCGATTCCACCTACTAGAGCTACTCCGTTTAATTGAGAGATATTGATGATTTCATCGTTCGGGAATACGCTGGTACCACCGAGGCTTACACCTTTCATTACAATCTGGTCAGCTTTGAAATCTGTAGGCTTCGCATAGACTGTTACACCGTTAGAAAGCACTAGTTTTGTACTGCCGTAAACGTCATCGGCCTTTTCGGAAACAATCTTTCCGCCTTTAATGTCTTCAGAGATAAGAGGTTCGTTGGAAACTTTGTCTTCGTATGGTTTCAAATCGAATGAACTCATCTGCTTCAATAAAGCTGCAATTTCCTCTTTCGTCGGATATTTCAGACCTTCTTTTTGAGGACCCGCGAGCAGTACTACTTGGTTATTATCAGTAACCAGCTGTTTCATCAATTCGTTGACGGCCGTCACAGGAATGTTCGGAGCCATCTGCTGTACAAGCATATATTCGAATTCGATACCCGGAATCGGTTCTTTATCGAGGAAATTGTTCACATATTCATCGACATAGTTACCACTTTTTGTTTTTTCACGTTCGTTATACGCAGACTCCATAGCTTGCATATAGTTAGCACGCGCGCGTTCATATTCAGTTTCAGTGAATCCGAAACGACGTGCACGTTCTGCTTCTTCCAGAATAGTTTTCATCGCCAAGTCTACACCGTCAATCTTGCTGTTTGCAGTAAGGCTGAATGCTTCTTTAGTCTTGGCAAGGAAATACTCTCCATATCCTGCACCGGCACCGGTAAAAGGAGGATTGGCTGTTTGGCGGAGTTCGTTCAAACGGCTATTCAGCATATTGATAGCCATGTTGAGTACGTACTGTGTAGCATAATAAGCAATGGTATTTTTCAAAGAATCCGGTGTAGCGTCTTGTTTGAAGAAGATGTTCATATAAGGATTCTTCACTTCTTTGTCTGTACCGATATAGATCAACGGTTCCTGATTGTCTGCTACCGGATAGTAAATACGTTCGGCCGGGTTTACCGGAGCTTTTACGTCTTTGAATACCTCTTTCAACTTGGCTTCCATTTCTTCGGCGTTGATGTCACCGACGATAACGATTCCCTGCAAATCGGGACGATACCATTTCGCATAATAATCGCGGATATCCTGATAAGGGAAGTTGTTGATAACATCAATACTTCCGATAGGCATACAGTCTGAATATTTAGAATCCGGATACATCGTAGGCTGTGCATTGGTCATGATGCGTAGCATACCACTGTTGCGGCTTCTCCATTCTTCGCGGATTACACCACGTTCTTTGTCGATTTCTTTGTCGGCAAGGTTGATAGCGCTCGACCAGTCGTGAAGGATAAGCAGGCAAGAGTCTACCACATTTATATTTTCAGTCGGTACGTTGCTGATATTGTAAACCGTCTGGTCGACACTGGTATATGCATTCAGGTTTGTTCCGAATTTGATACCTTTAGTTTCACACCAGGGCACGATGCCAAGTCCGGTTTCATCACCGGGGAAGTGTTTTGTTCCGTTGAAAGCCATGTGTTCCAGAAAGTGAGCCAAGCCACGTTGCTGTGGTTCTTCCAGAATAGAACCTACTTTTTGTGCGATGTAGAATTCTACGCGTTTTTCCTGGGAGTGCATTGTGTCGGATGTAATAAGTAAGTCCGTTATCCAGTTTGCCGATACGGACATTTTTGTCCACAGGCATTTGTTGCATGGGTTGTGCAAAAACGGACTGGAAATTGCAGCATATGATAAGGACTGCAATAAATAATCCACGTAATAAATGTTTCATGTTCTATTTAATTTAATAAAAGTTTCTGTGTTATCTGTCGTGATTGTCTATGGTAAATCACAAACAGGCAGAAAAAGAGTTATTTAATGGCTTGGCGTATCCTTACTAATTTTGTTAACAATCCTTCCAATAAATCAAGCTTCAGCATATTGGCACCGTCGCTTTTGGCTACGGCGGGATTTTCGTGTGTTTCGATAAAGATACCGTCTGCCCCTACGGCTATGCCCGCTTTGGCAATAGTTTCTATAAGTTGCGGCATACCGCCGGTCACTCCGCTTGTTTGGTTCGGTTGTTGTAGTGAGTGAGTGACATCGAGCACGACAGGATATCCGAATGATTGCATTTCAGGAATACCTCGGTAGTCCACTACAAGGTCTTGATAACCGAAAGTTGTTCCGCGTTCGGTCAACATAACATTCTTGTTGCCGGCTTCTATTACTTTGTCTGCGGCAAATTGCATTGCCATTGGAGAAAGAAATTGTCCCTTCTTGATATTAACGGTCTTTCCGGTTTTGGCTGCGGCTACGAGCAGATCGGTTTGGCGGCTGAGGAAAGCCGGAATTTGAAGTATGTCTACGTATTCGGCTGCCATTTCAGCTTCGTCGGCAGTATGGATATCCGTTACGGTGGGGATTCCGAAAGTATCATGTACCTTTCTCAGTACTTTGAGTGCTTTTTCATCGCCGATACCCATGAATGAATCCAGGCGTGAGCGGTTCGCTTTGCGGTAAGAACCTTTGAATACGTAAGGAATTTGCAATGTTTCGGTGATTTTGACTACTCGTTCGGCAATGCGCATGGCCATTTCTTCACCTTCTATAACACATGGGCCGGCCAGCAGAAAGAAGTTACCGGCAGGATTGTTTTTAAGTTCGATCATATTGTTAATTACAAATTATAAGTTACATTATATAGGTAATACAGGTGTCTCCTTGTTTAGAGGAGGCGTGTTTGTTTTCTTAGTTCGGGATAATAAGCGTGGTCTTTTCCGGGAGAACGCCTACTTCCAGAGGAAAGTGTTTCGGCAGTATCCGTCCGTCCAGATCTACTGAAGCACTTTGTGCTCGGAGTACTTTCACTTTCTTTGTCCGATAGCACTTCACGACTTTGTGATTCAGAATCCTTCCCTGTATCAACATCCACAATCCGGAAATGATTTGCAGGAATTCCGGGCGATAGATCACAGATACATCCAGCCAGCCGTTGTAAGGAACGGCACTCGGTGTCTGTCCCCAGCCCCAGGCACTTCCCACACATACCGTCATGATGCGTCCGCGGATATGTTCGTCATTGATGCGGAGGTGCATTCTGTACAACTTACGTTCGAATATCAGAGAGAACAAGGCGGCAACATACGACAGGAATTTTACGCCCCAGAAACGCTTTGTCTGGTCGGTAATCTTGACGATTCGTGCGCCTAGTCCAATATTAACAGCGTTGAGGAAGTAACGGCGTTGGTGTTCTTTTCCGTCGTAGAAGTTGCAGTAGCCTACGTCTATTTTCTTGAGCCGGTGATTGATGATACAGTCGACAGCCGGTTTGTATTCGGTACTAAGTCCCCAATATTTGGCGAAGTCATTTCCGATACCGTTCGGAATCATGCCGAGGGCGATGTTTTCTTTATCTTCGGCATCGGATAGCATAATGCCGTTGATGGCATCATTCAATGCCCCATCACCGCCCACAATGACAATCGTGCGATAACCATTGTTGGCCAAAATCTTAGCGAGACGTTCTACCGAACCGAAACCTTCGGATTGTACATAGTCATAGTCTACACCTTTACTGTCCATGTACTCCTTAATTTCTTTCCAGCGTTTTTTTACCTTTCGGGTACCAGCTTTCGGGTTGTAAATCACACCCCATTTCTTCGGTTCTACACTCATATCCGTATTTCTATCCTACAATATTAAAAATCTCACTATATTTAACTGCCAAAGATACTAATTCCCCTGCAGTTTCTCTTTACAAAAGCTATCTTTTCTTCCATTGGCAGTTTCGCGCTTATCCAATGAATAGTAAATCCTCGTCTTTCCATGCCGCGAAACCAAGTCATCTGCCGTTTGGCGAATTGATGAATCGCAGTTTCTAATCCGTTGAACATCTCTTCGTATGTCATTTGTCCTGTGACATATAACGTCAGGTATTTGTATTCCAGACCATAATATATTAAATCTTCCGGTGAAATTCCTTCTCTGATCAGTTGTCGTACCTCATCAACCATACCTTCATCCAACCGCTGTTTTAATCGTAGCGTAATCTTCTCGCGGCGTAGTTCTCGTTCGATGTCTACGCCAATGATGAGGCTGTTCAGCTTCGGAAATTCCCGTTCGGGGACTGGGTGGGCGGCATAATATTCTTCAATCTCTATTGCACGAATGGCACGTTTCACTGTGTCTACGTCCGTAGAGTTATGCAACGTTTTGTATTGGCTTAAAATTTCCGTCAGTTCTTCAAGAGAATAACTTGCCAAACGGGTACGCAACTCCGGATTTTCCGGTACGGGCATTAGTTTATATCCTTTTAAGACTGATTCCAGATACATACCTGTCCCTCCACATAAAACGGGGAGACAGCCTTTTTGTTTGACTGTTTCGTAAGAAACCAGAAAATCTTGTTGATATTCAAAAACATTGTATTTGTATCCGGGGGCGGCTATATCAATCAGATGATACGGGATTTTACGTCCATTGACCGTATAATCGGCCAAATCTTTTCCGGTGCCGAGATCCATTCCCCTGTATATCTGACGGGAGTCGGCACTGATAATTTCTGTATTGAGTTCATAGGCCAAGGCAGCGGCAAAGGGAGTTTTACCCGAGGCTGTAGGTCCTAATATGGTGATTAAATCATAGTTCGGCATAGTTTTATTTTTTCTACATCTGCAAAATTACGAAATAATTTTCACCTGCTTGGTATTCAGTTGTTTTTTTTGGTTGAAATGCTACATTCATACCTTTACTGCACTTTCTTTATCCGGTAGCTGTGTCGATCGTTCTATTTCTTCCTGTCTATTACCTCCCCTTCATTATTGTTATATAACCTTCCGCTTGGTGGAATATAAAGCACCGCTTTAGAGAACGTAAAGCATAGCTTTAGGTAGTCTAAAGCAGTGCTTTATAAAAGTCTAAGTGTTTGTTTCAATTATAAGGAAGAAAAATATGTGAGGCTTTCAAAAGTCTGTTTTTTACTTTTTTCAATCAAGGAATAAGGGTGATTTTATGTATTTTACTTTTAAACGGTAAATTCCCATGTCTTAATATTATTAATGCGAATCAGTATTTGGTTCGCATTAATAATATTAAGACATGGGAATTTACCACTCTATGGCAAATTCTTCGTCATCAATCAGCGTATTGATGTTACGTTGCATGGTCATGCTTCCTTCAACTCTGTAACGTGCCGTATATCCTTCGGTTTCCCATGGGTCTACAAAGGTATAATTGATATTTCTTATCGTAACGGTTCTGCGCATCAAGGCAGGACGTGAGGCATCCATCATTTCAGAAATCTCATACGTTGCTTGCTTCTTCGATTCAAATTTGATTTTCGGATTTTCTGCCTTCAACTCTACTGTACCTTTCATTTTGTCATCCGGGTCCTGATTGAATGTCGCATAAATCTTGAATTCCCTGCGGTCAGTTCTTTTTTCTTTTACAGCACCCGCATAGAAGAATATGGTATTCTCGTCGACCACGTACGCTTCACGAGTATCAACTACAAGTGGCTTGTTGGTATCTTCAGGATAAACTTGCAAAGCTGTGGTTCCATAGCTTCCCGAGAAATCATTGAAAGGAGTTATCCACAGTAAAGCATTATTGAAATTTTTTCGTGGATGAGAGGTGTAATTATAAGAAGGATCATCCTTTATGATAAGGGGCAAAACCCACTTCTCCGACAAATCAAGCCCGTTAAAATTAAAATTGATATCCATCAGAGCCTGACATTCGCCGGCCGGAATATGTATGTCATAATTCGGAATAGAATAAAAATTCTCGGGTAACTGTTTGTAGTACAAATCTTCCCGTTCATAGTAATGTTCATAGTTATAGATGTCGAGTGTATCGTTATCTATACCTACATGTACATCGATGTCTTTATTATTCATCGTGGAACCGGCCACTATAAGAGGAAGACGATAGGGAGAAGGTTGTCCCTTTCTATACTTCAAACGGATACGAGATACGGTAGATGTAGGAGCTTTTGAACGAAACATAGTGTTCATATTGCTCATCTGAATAAAATTCGCTGCAAGAACTCAGCATTACAAGTAACGTAACCAAAAGCAAAGAGATATTTTTTTTCTTCATAATCGTTTTTTTTAATAGTAATTACTTTTCACTCTGCCAACCCGGGTTTTGAGTCAATCTCACATTTTTTTCCAACTCGGAGCGGTCGATAGGCCAAAAATAAGTTTTCTCGGCAAAACAGGTCAAAACATCAGAAACAGGAACCGGTTTATAGAACAAGTCGCGTTCTCCTTTTGTCATAAAAACATTACATCCGTACATAGGCAGAGATTCTTCATCTTTAGCGTCTTTCCAACGTCTCAAGTCAAAATAGCGTTGCCCTTCAGCCATAAGTTCAATCTGACGTTCGCGTTTGATTTTCTTACGGAATAGTTCCTTATTACCATACTCTTCTGGCGTAAAATCAGGTATTCCGGCACGGATTCTTACAGGCTGTACTCCTTTCTTCAGTTCATCCTCATTACGTGAAATACTATGAGTACCAGAGTTATCCCAAGTTTCAATCTGGTATGAACCATCAAGTTCATTCAATGCTTCAGCGTACATTAACAAGATATCGGCATATCTTATCAAAGGATCCGCCTTCTTTGAGATATGAGAAAATTCACCATTTATGTTCTTGTCATCATTGGTGTCTGTTGGACGTACGTACTTCATCAATCCTATGCCGGTTTGAAGCCAGTTTAGGCTATTGGACATACCTTCCGTCTCGCCCCGATAATACCAGCTTCTATAAGGACCTCTATCACTGCTCTGTGTTGCATTTGTCAGCCACCAGGTCGCTCCGTTGTATGCTACTGATGCATAGAATCGGGGTTCTCTATCAGCATATTGAAGTGATACATTTTCTTCCAGTGGCTTATAAAGTCCTTTGCTCACGTCACTTGCGGTGACAAAGCCGGTAGGTCTTTTTGAAGAACCGTCTCCGCGGCCAATTTCAATATCTTTGCCCGGAACGTCTTTGCCATCTTTCATATAATAGGCATCACATTGTTTTTGGGTCACACAAGTTGTATTGTTTCCTTTGGCTTTACTGACCGGAAGTTGATAAAAGACCATATAGTTCACTCCATAACTTCCCTGATTGTTTCCTCGTGTAAATATCAATTCGGGATTTTCTACTGTTGACAGTTCACCATTAAAGACTGAACGGTATGATTCAAACGGGTCTATGTCTTTATATCCGTTGGGCCAGGATTTTGTTGAAAAATTGCCGTCGTCATATGGTGGCAGTGTAACTGGATACCCGTCAAACCCTTCAGTACGTTTATAGGCTACATACAAATTATAGGCTTTAAGGTCAATCACGTCTTTTGCCGCAGCAGCTGCCCTTGCCCATTTCTTTTCATCATAGGCAGCAGCAAGAAGTCGGTTGCCTTTGTCATCCACCAACTTTTCGGCATATCCATCGGTGTTACCGTTCATTAACGGACTGGCTGCATATAATAGTGCTTTAGCACGTACAGCCAAAGCAGCACCTCTTGTGGGACGTGACACAGACATCAGTTCGCGTTTCAAAGGAAGATCCTTTGCTGCTAAGGCCATTTCTGAAGCAATGTAATCGGCACACTCATCGTAAGTGTTGCGAGGTATTGAAAGAGCTTCATAACTGTCAGTGTAATCCTGGCCCTCTTCTGGTACAATGGGCACAGGACCATATTTCTGTAATAGTTTCCAGTAATAATAAGCACGCACAAAGCGGGCCTGAGCTTTATAGTCTGCCCGTTCCTCCGAGGTCAGTTCATTACACATATCCACATTCTGGATAAAGATAGCGGCTTGACGTATTCCCTGATAACTGTATTTCCATGTATACGGCCATTGCTCTTCACCATAAGTCACTTCTTTAAAGCTTTTGTAAATGGGATTATATATATCATCACTGAAATTAAACGGATTTGAGCCGGTGATACTAATATCGGCAAATTCGCTGTTTGTCAAGTAACTGTATGCATTGGCAAGCCATTGTTCCGTATAGGTTTCATCGGTAAAGACTTCTTCCAGTGACATTCTGTCCTTGGTATCGGTATTCACATCAAGATAATTACACGAAGCCATACTCAAGCCTGTTGCAATCAATAATATATTTCTTATAAGTTTCATATTCGTAAGTGTTTCTTTATAAACTAATATTCAGACCAAATGTAACAGATTTAGTAATGGGATAGAAGCTACCGTCGTTGCTTCTTGGTTCTGGATCCCACAATTTGAATTTAGAGAAAGTCAACAAGTTCGTTCCAGTAAAGAATAGTCTTATTTTACTAAAACGTATCTTGCTTACTATATTTTTGGGTAAAGTGTATCCTATTTCTACTGTCTTAAGACGAAGATAAGAACCGTTTCTCAACCAATGTGTGGAATACTGGTTGTTGTTCACATTATTTTCTCCTCCAAATTTAAGTCTCGGATATACGGCATTCGGATTTTCGGTTGCCGGGTCGCCCGAAATATCTCTTGAAATCCAGCGGCTTGAATTGACAACATCCGTAGATACATTTCCCCAAGTTCCGCGGCTGAAAGGATGCACCAATACACCGTTGATGAAGAAAGAAGATTTACCGGTTCCTTGGAAATGGACACTTGCGTCAAGCCCCTTCCAATTGGCAGAAATACCCATACCATAAACGAAACTCGGTCTGTTGGTGTTTCCTACAGCCACGCGGTCATTATTGTTTATCACTCCATCACAGTTCACATCCTTGTATTTGATATCTCCCGGTTCAACGCTTCCCCAAGTATTCTGTGTAGGACTGTTTCTTATGTCGTCCCAGTCCTTGAACAATCCGAGAGCAATCAATCCTCTTGACTGGCTTACACTGAAACCTGTTTCATACAAATAAGGATATAGCTTATGGCCTTCATCTTTTTCAAGAATTTCATTATCACTATAAGTAGCATTAGCTCTGATGGTAAGGCTCACGTTTCCGATGTTCTGATTGAATGAAAAGTTACCGTCCCAACCTCTGTTAATTACGCTTCCTACATTAGCATAAGGCTTGTCACCATCATAAAGTCCCACAGTAAGAGGCAATGAACCTCTTGACATGAAAATGCCGGTTCTTTTTTCATTGAAATAATCTACGGTAAGAGAAAAACGTTCGTTGAACAATACGAGGTCCAAACCAATATCATGCTTCTTGGCTATTTCCCAGCTTATACCGTTTGATGCCACACTTGTATAAGTAAGTCCGTTATAACTTTGGTTAAAGCCAAAATCGGCCCATTGATAGTTCTTGAAACTTCCGATAGTGTACATATAAAGGGAAACGTACCGATACATTGTCATTACCTACTTTACCCCAGGAATAACGTACCTTAAACATATTCAGCCATTTGAAATTATTCTGTATAAACGGTTCTTCTGCTATATTCCATGCCATAGAGAAAGCTGGGAAAAAACCAAACTGATTACCTACAGCAAAGTTTTCGGATCCCGTATAACCGAAGTTGAAATTAACAAAGTAACGATATTTCCAGTTATAGGTGAAGCGTCCTGAGAATCCCTGATGACGAACGGGAACACTATTCTTCAAATCGTCACCCAGATTATAAGTACGTATTTTTGAATCCTGATTATACTTCAATACAGAACCTACATGATGATGTTTGTTGAAAACACGGTTATAATGCAACTCTGCCTCAAAGAATTCATGGCGGTCGCCACTACCTCCTGCACTTTGTGTCATCTTTTGCTCCTCATTCAGTCGCTTGAAGACCAAATTACCTTCACTGTCTCTGAAACGTTCCGCTTTCCATCTTTCCGGCGCTTTCAACTTGTTTATATAATTAGAGTTGTTTGTGTCGTAGCCAAAACGTCCGATAAACTTCAATCCTTCGGTTATGAAATCGAGTTTCTGATTTAAGGTCACGTTGGTCTGTATCTGGTTAGTCCAGTTTTGTCTGTAACCGGTCTGTGTAGACGCAATCCAAGGATTGTCACGATAATTTTCGTTATATTCTGATGCCGGGAAATAACCGTTCGAATAAACTTTAGGAATGGACACCGGAGTCTGTCCCATAAGGCTGTTCCACACAAGCGACGAACCTCGTCCGGTATCATTTACCTTTTTCAACATTCCGGATATGCCGACATTTAATAAAGTAGATTTAGTAATGTCTATATCCGCATTCATTCGATAGTTCCATCTGCGGGCATTGGCATTGGTATTATATTGCTTTTCAATTTCTTTATCCGTTTTATACATACCTTCTTCTTCCACATAGCTGGCAGATACAAAATAACGTGTGTTTGTACTACCACCGGTGATGTTGAGTGAAGCCTTGTATGTCATGGCTCCTTTCTTCAAAATCTCATCCATCCAGTCTACGTTAGGCAGTAAATCAGGGTCGAGTCCGTTCTTCAATATATACAGTTCATCAGGCTGATAAACCGGTTCTTCGTTTCTTGTGATTCTTGCCTCATTTATCAAAGATGCGTAAGTGGGTCCATCTATAAATTCCGGTGTTATGGTTCTGGTATTATAAGAAGTTTCCGCCTTGGCAGATATGGTAATCTTACTGGGTTTACCATGTTTGGTAGTTATCAATACCACACCGTTTGCACCACGGGCACCATAAATGGCGGTTTCTGAAGCATCTTTCAATACTTGAAACGATTCAATATCTTCAATACTGATATCATCCATATCTCTTTCAAAACCATCGACAAGTACAAGGGCACTTGTTTTGGCACCAAAAGTAGAAATACCACGGATCCAGAATTCGGAAGTATTTTGGCCCGGTGCTCCACTGCTCTGCATGGATAATACACCGGGAACATTTCCTGCCAAGGCATTAACAAGATTTCCTGAAGGAGAAACATTCAGATGTGCTATATTAGCAGAAGAAACAGCTCCTGTAACGGTTATCTTTTTTTTTTCTGTTCTCCTGTTCCGGTAATCACAACTTCATCCAATACACTAGATTTTGACTCTTGCAATCACAGTCAGTGTTTTCTTATCTTTTATAAGTATCTCCTGACTCTCAAAACCAATGTATGAAACGATAAGACGTTGATATAACTCCACCTTTATCTTGAATTTTCCGTCAATATTGGTTATCACACCAAGTCCAGGCACATTCTTTACTACAATATTAGCACCTATAAGAGGATCTTTATTTGAATCGAGTACAATACCTGATACTTCTATTTCTTTTACGTCTGCATGATTTTGTGCCGTTGCCTGAAACATCAGCATAAACATACAAAAGAAAATAATAATAATGTTTTTCATTCGAGGTAACATTTTAATATTAAAAATTTATTCATCTTTCGCTATATTTCTAATTCTATAGTTTTCGATATCACCAATGTAAAATATCTTATTTACTTCATCGTAGTGTATTCCGAAAGGATAATTAAAGCGCGCCTCTTGCCTTAAATCACCATCTACATAACCATTAGGGTTATTGTTAACCCCCTGACTGCCACGACCGGCGTATGTGTGTACAAATCCTTCGGGAGTTACATAACGAATACAGTGTATCGAAGAGTCTGTGAAATAAAAATCGTAAATATCATCTTTGCCCTCTTTTATATATTGCTCGTTTTTTATGAATACGCCTTGTGCCGGATTACCTAACTTGGCATTTGTTCCTTGACCGTCAAGCCATCCTTCCTGTTTTTGTTGGCCACATAATATACTGGCGGTTAAAAGCGTCTTGCTCTTCCAGTCATAGGGTATTTTCAATATTGTCTTCCATTGGGAGAATGAGATATAAGCGTAATTGCCCGACGGATGCATAAAGATAAAAAACATCGGTTCGCCATCTCCTAAGGCATATAAAACCTTTTCTTCTTTTGTTTGCATATCAAAACGGATAAGTTCTCCGGTCTTTCTCTTTACATAATATAACTCCCCGTTGGGATGTACCGCAACAGAAACGATTTTTCTTCCGATAACAAGAGGTTGTGGTTTCTTAAAACCGTTTGCTCTGGTAGTATAAGAAATACCTATGGCATTTTCAGTATCCTGCTGATTTGTAATCAACATAGTGTCACCGCTTAAAGTGAAATCTATGGTACGAATACTTTTCCCAGTTACCCTGTCCTTTGGTCAATAATGTTGAGACTTCCTTCTTTTTTAAATCCAGTACTCTGATACTTGTCCCGCCATACCTGTTTCCATCGACCACATAAAGTACGTTTGGGTCTTTCGGGTCAACAGTCATATATCCCGGACCGGAAAAGCCGGCCTCTTTAAATGAACCATCCTGAACCTTTACTTTACCGGTTTCATCCACATAGCCGGCTACGGTTCCGACAATCGTTTTGGAAACATAATTGAATTTCTCTGCCGCAGTAATGGGGTCTTGCCCTTTTATGCTTACTTCAATAGTTCCTTCTGAGGCTTTGAAAGGAACCATACAATATATAATATTTCCATTACTACCTATAACCTTGGCTGGTAAACCGCCGATTTTTACCTTTATATCATCTGTATTACTTCCAAAGTTATTTCCTTGGATATACAATCTTGTGCGAGCTCCTCCTTCCGTAGGTTCAAAACCTGTAATTTGAACCGGTTTTGAAGGATCGTGAATTGTACTAGTTGTAGTAGTTTCATCTTTACAACCAATAATCAATAAAGAAATTAGGAAAAAAATTAATGTATTTCTCATAAAGTTTAAATATTACATGAGTTCGTGATAATTTCAAAATAGAATAAGCCGATTTTTCAGGTTAAAAGGTCTGATTTCGGATAATGCGCTCGAATCTCTGATTCTGACCGAAAACATGCAACAGGATATTGCAGATGCCGTAAAAGATTTTTTCTTACTTAAAATAAATGTTTTCTGTTTCATATAGCTTGAATTTAAGATTAAATATTAAATAATGGAATGAAAGTTTTTTCTCTGTTTTATATATTACTTCAATACTCAACTTTATAGTCTTTTCTGCTTGGTTTACCGCTCCAGATCTTGCAAGAAGTCCATTCTTCAAAACTATTTGTCCAAAAGTAATCATCTGCCGGAAGTCCCAGTGCTAAAAAACCAAGTGTTGCCATATACAAACTACCGGTAGTAGTATAATAATCAGCCAATTCAGGTTGATGACCATTAAATCCCAGTACCAACCAGCCGTTTTTGTCGAAATTCTGATTACCGTCGTACATATTCACAAATACGGCAGTGAGCGCACAACGTACTTGTGCAGGATGTATATAAGAAGGCAGTATTTTCATCAATGCTACTTGTGATAAGCTTTGAAATGCCCCTGTACGATAAGTAGCCGAACGTCCAAAAGCCGGAAAAACTCCGTCAGGCATTATCATACGCTCAGAAAAATCAGAATGGCGTATCATCCTTTTAACAGCTGTAGTATATTGCCTTTCCGAGACTATTTTTTTTTCCTTTAATACCTGATAAATGTACCAGCCGTCACCCACATACCATTCTTCTATTTTTTTACAAGCTAAGAATACTTTAGCTTGATCAACTTGTTCACCGACTTTCAACAAAAAAGTTTCTATGATAGCCGCAAATAACAAATGATTATTATACACGGGTTTATTTCTACGGAGTGACTTAAATGCGGTCACATATCTTTGTTTGGTGAGCGTATCCAGTGGCTCCCATAAAGCCTTGGGGGCACGTAGAAAAGCTTGTGCTAAATAAGCTGCATCTACAGTGGGCTGATAATTGCGGGTAAAGTTCAGACAATCGGGAGATTCGGGAGAAACACCATTTTTCAGTCCTTTAAGTACTGAAGTTCTAAAACTTTTCCTTAGTTTACCCTCTTCTGTATTGTCATCAGGTAAAGCCAACCAAGGAGCAATGCCGGCAAGTGTTCTTCCTACAGCCTCTAAGTAGGTAACGTCACGTGGATTACCATAGAAATTTTTTCCGGTCTCTACGGGCATGTTGGCCTCCAATGTTCCCTTGGCTAAATTGTCAATAACCGGTGAGGCTATACGACACAAATACTTTACCCATAACTCGCGGTCTTGCGTACCTGTACGCTTTGAAGCTACCATAGAACTGAAGGAACAAATGCAAAATAGTATAAAAAGAATTTTACGCTTCATAATTATAATATCGGTTTATTGTTTATCATTCGATTGTAACGTAAAAGAGCCTCTAAAAAATAATAGTCCGCATAAATTAATGGCACGTCTACTTCTGAACCGTGAGGAATAGCTCCTGTGCTGTGTTTTAAAATAAAGTTTCCGTTTTTACCTTCTTCTGCACGATATTCATGACTCGATAATGAGGTGAGTATTTGTAGTGCTGTCTCTGTATAAATTTTCTTCTTGTCATCCTTTACATAAGAGGATAATTCTAACAAAGCAGAAGCGGTAACAGAAGCAGCGGAGGCGTCACGATAGTTTTGTATGTATTTATTGGTCTTAGAGAACTTGCCAGGGATAAACCCCGGTCTATGCGTATCAAAATCCCACCAAGGAATTTTATCAGACGGAAGATTCGGGTGATTGATGTAATAATCCGCCATACGCTGGGCTGTTTTCAAGAAACGCGGATCCTTTGTTTCACGATAACATAATGTAAAGCCATATATTCCCCAACCTTGTCCGCGAGACCACGTAGACTCGTTGGAGTATCCCTGTGATGTTTCGCCTTTAATGAAATTCCCGGTCTCAGGGTCATAGCATGCCAGATGATAACTGCTACCGTCTTTTCTTATCTGATATTTCATGGTCTTTTCCGCATGCGATATCGCTATGTTTCTGAATGAAGGGTCACCGGTTGCTTTTGAAGCCCAGAACAGCAATTCCAAGTTCATCATATTATCTATGATAACGGGATATTTAAAAACGTGTTTGTTTTCCCATGAACGCCATGAGTCCCAGGACTTGATTGTACCTACTTGAGGATTAAAGCGTGTAGCCAAAGAGTATGCGGATTGTATATATATCCTTGTATTTTTCATTCTGCGTAAGGCGATAAGCATTACCGAAGCTACAATACATCATGAAACCTATATCATGATTACCTTTGAATGTTTTAACTGGTTCAAGCTTTTCTGTCCATTTCTTGGCAAAGCTTTCAAAAGTTTTATCACCTGTATATTCGTTTATATACCATAATATTCCAGGAAAGAATCCGGAGGTCCACCAATAGATGCTCCGACATGAAGTATTTCCTTTACCATTTATGGAGTGCGGCATTTTAGCTTCTCCTTGCGGTATATTTTCAAGCATGTGTACCATTTGCCTTTTGGCAAAATCAAAGTTATCACTTACTAATTTGTTTCCGTTATTCTGTGCCAAGGCATTACTTGAACATACTAAAACTGTGATAGCCCCCAATAATAGCAGCTTATTTTTTTTCAAATAAGGAAAATGTCTCTGTACTTTATTCTTCATAATTTGGTAAATATAGATTTAGTTATAATGGCTAAAACGATTCTTTGCGAAGGCAAAAAATAGAAATAGCGTTTTCTATAACTGTACCAAAATGTCCGAACAAAGTATCCAAAAAATATGAGTGCCTATTTTAACGTTCTATGAATTAGAACGTTTTAGACTATCCCTGGTCTTGTTTCCTATATTGTAGCGGAGAAATTCCAAAATGATTCTTAAAGCATTTACAAAAATAGCGTCCTGAACTAAAGCCCAAATATGCAGCAATATCATCCATGCGAAGTGTCGGGTTCTTTATCAGTAATGCAGTAGCTTTATTAAGTCTACATTCCAAAATGAAATTGGCAGGGGTTGTACCTGTAATGTCTTTTATCTTTTCAAAAAAAGCACTACGTCCCATACATACCTCTGATGCAAGTTGCTCTATATTAAAATCAGGATTCTCGATATTTTTCTCTACTATCTCTTTTATTTTATCAAGTAGTTTTTTGTCACTTTCATTTTGAACCACTCCTGGAACATTTGTAGACTGGCTGTTATCAGTATTTGTATGATGAAGCAACTCTCTATTACGGAGTATGTTATTAATTTTAATCAGAAGAATTTTAGCATTAAAAGATTTGGTAATATAATCATCTGCCCCCGACATTAATCCCTCCACTTGTTGTTCGGGAGATATTCTTGCGGTTAGCAGAACTACCGGAATGTGACATGTGTGTATATTATTCTTTATTCTTCTACACATTTCATTTCCACTTATACCGGGCATCATTACATCGCTTAATACAATATCCGGTTGTTCCTTTATTGTAATTCTCAAGCCATCGTCCCCATTTGTTGCTTTGTATACCTGATAAAGTGGAGAAAATATCTCCGCAAGCAAATTCAGGAGTTCTACATTATCTTCAACAATAAGTATTCGTCTGACATCGGCTTCATCAGGATCATTTTTATGATAGACTATCTTATTATTCTCTTTTAGTGTTTTCATAAAATCACTGTCCGGTATTGAATTCTGCACAATAGACTTGCTTTCTTTTATATCATGCTGTATGTCTACAAGCGGGTCATTTATAAAATGTTCATTACCGGTTTTCAGCATGACGCTGAATATGCTGCCATAGCCGGGTTTGCTTTCCACTGTAATTTTACCATGATGCAGATTGATAATCTCCTTACATAAAGCTAGTCCTATGCCTGAACTGAATGTGTAGAATTTACCTTTAGATTGATAATAACGTTCAAATATCCTATCAATCTCTCCTGCTTCGATTCCTATGCCATTATCTATTAATCGTATGATAAACATTTCGTTGCTTTTAATCAAAGAAAGTTCAACGCTTCCATTGTCGTTGGTAAACTTTAAGGCATTAGAAATCAGATTCGAGAACACTTTTCTTAATTGTACACTGTCAAACCAGCAAAACGCCGATTCGCAGCTTGTTGTAAACAGGTATTTGATGTTATGTGCTTCTGCCTGTTCTTTAAATGACAAATACACTTCATCTAAGAAAGGAATAAGATTTTTTTCTTGGACAGATAAACGCATTTGTTTTTGATCTAGCTTATGAAAATCAAGTAATTCGCTAATCTGGTTCCGCATATCAGATGCATGTTTGTGTAATTTTAATATTTTATCATAAACAGGTTTGGAAATATCCTTGCTGTTACTCAAGAGTAGTTCAATCTGAGTAGTTATTAAAGTAAGCGGAGTACGAAGTTCATGGCTTACATTTGTAAAAAAGTCAAGTTTGAACCGATTGATTTTCTCTATATTTTCTTTTTCTCTTTTTTCATTATCCAATAAGAGTTTAAATTTGAAAGATGTTATCTTTTCCTTTGCTATAATGAATAGTATTGATAAAACTATTATAAAATAAATCAACCATGCCCACCAAGTGTTCCACCAAGGTAATTTTACAACAATATCGAGACTTATTCCTTCGTCCTGTTCATTACCATAAATATTGTTTTCTCTGATATGCAACGTATAATTGCCAGGAGGAATATTGGTATAGGTGATATGATGTCCATTAGTTTTTATCCATTTTTTATCCAATCCGTCTAATTTATATTCATAAAATGTCGGAAATATAGAATAATAAAAATCGTTGTCCGAGAAAGTAAATTCCAGATTGTTCTGATTGTGTTTCAATACAATTTTATCTGTATATGAAATAATACGCTTCAGAATTTTGTTACTGTCATTGGGTAACATTAATGCGTTATTTACAAATAATTTTGAAAGATACAAGGACTTTTTGTTAGCTGAATTCTTTAAATTATCCACAGAAAATGCAGCCAGCCCCTCCAAACTGCCCGCATATATATCCTTATTTTCGGAAACGTAAAGTCCGTTATCTACACCAAACGATGAAACTGGCAGTTTTTTCCCCGATATAGAATATTTCACTCTCTTTTCTTTTGTATCGAAAAAAGAAAGTCCGTTACTACACATAATTATCATAAATCTTTCATCGAGAGAAATACAATTAAAGCAATAATCATCCAATATTAGGGAATTCTTGGAATTATATATTTGAAAAGTATCTTCTTTAGCATTATATCCTAACATTCCACCACCTTCCGTACCTATATAAATCTCACCGTTACTTGTTTCACATATACATAAGAGTACATTGTGCTTTATGCCAAAATCACTCGATTGGTATCGTTTCATTGAATCTGGCACACCTATTTTCATACAAACTATATTTTTATTATATATCGCCCATATCTGGTCTGATTGATCGATAACAAACGCAAGTACTCCCTTAATACATAATAGCGGGGTAACTTCGTTGGTTTTTTCATTAAACACATAAATACCATCACTTGAAGAAAATACAATTTTATCGCCATACATATATACATGTGTCACAGTGTGATGTAACACTCTATCCTTTGGAGACTTAAAACACTTGGTGAATTTTCCGGAAGGTATGTCATAAGCTATCAATCCCGATAAATAGGTACCAATATATAATTTATCCTTATTCTTATCATAACAGATAGATTTCATATTATCTGCTACAAGACCGGAGTCTTTCGTACTGAGGTGACGGAATATTTCAGTCTTATGATTCATATAATTAAGTCCTCCGCCATCTGTACATATCCACAAATCATCCCGTTTGTCTTTTACAATTCCACTGACAAATGGAAAATTGAGACAATCAGAGCGTTCCTTGTTTGCGGGATAGTATTTAAAAATTCTACTCTCTGGGGAAAAGACACTGACCCCTCCATAATAAGTGCCGACCCATAATCCTCCCTCCTTGTCCAAATAGAGGGCGAATATGGATGAATGTTTCATGTCACCGGAAAAACCTCCTGAGGCATAGGACTCTATATTACCGGTTGAGATAGAGTATTTGTTCAGTCCTTCACGAGTTCCGATCCATAAATTACCGGACTGGTCTTCGGTTACCACCCTTACGTCATTGCTGCAAAGACTATTCGCTGTTCCGGGATTATTGACAATATGGTTTACACAAATATCATTGTCAAACTGATACAGCCCGTTTGAACGAGTTGCCATCCAAATAGAACCATCTTTACTTTCATAAAGCATTTCGATGGAAGGTATGTCCAATATACATTTCCATAATCCATTTTTATATTCTTTGTAACATCCTTTTGACGTGACGATATACCATTCACTACTTCTATTGCAAAATATAGAACTTATTCTTCCTGAAGAGATTTCTATTTTTTTGAAGAAATCCCAACGATTATCGCCTTCATTCCATTCCAAAATTGAATCTTTAGCAGCTATATAAATTTTGCCACCAATAGAATTAACAGCGTTTATATCTCTTTCTCTGATACACTGAAAACGGTCTTCAGTCAATTTATAACAAACCAAAGAATTGTCAGCACGCAAAAATATATTGTGATTTGAATCTTCAACGATTCGATAAATTGTATTATTTTTAATATAGTTGTCAAAACGTTCTTCACCTCCTTTCAAGGTTATCATTTCATTTCCGTCATAGATACTCAAACCTTGCAATGTTCCGAACCACATCCTTCCCAATTCATCCTGATGAATACTTAGTATTGAAGGTTGCGAGAGTCCGTCTTTTACTCCTATATTTTTAAAATAATATCCGTATAAAGGAAAATGTATGAAGTTTATGCACAAAAACAAAATAATACGAATAAGACTTTTTTCATATAAGCCGGATTTCTGTTTCTTCATGATTGATTAGACTTTATGAGGTTCACGCAATTAAATAAATTGCGTATACAAATATCCTATTTAATTTAGAAATATCAAAAAAATATATGTCTTTTGAGGATATAGGAATAGATTTTCATTTATTTATTGTCTGCGTTAGCCTGTATACTTTCCCGTTTTCATCTATACCCTCAATAATAATGTCCTCCGGTGCGGTGCTGTCTGGAGTGTAATATTCTATTATTGCATTTCCTTCTTCATCCAATTGCAGTGCCGGATTCCAATAGATAGTACTCCTTAAATCTGAACGCCGGGCATCTTTCTTTTCGGGAGTATCATAGGTTGGGTGATAAAATTCCACCGAGTCACTGTACCCGAGTGGAGAGTAAGTGATGATTCCTTGTGCCGGTCTGGCCGGAAGATCTCTTCCGTCTTTTAATGTGATAACAATGGCACCGGCAGCACCACGGGAACCTAATATTGCCGCATCTGCTCCGCGGAGCAGACTTAAACTGGACATATCACTGGCTTGCAGGGTGGTCAGGATCTCATTGTCATCCTCGTACACTACATCGTCAATCACGATAACAGGCTGTTGCGGATTGTTGCGTATATGTATTTCGTTTCCATTCATTACGCTAACTCCCGGCAGTCTCATTACTGCATCAAAGGCTGTATGTGCACCGTATTTTTCCAGTTGCTCTCCTTCGACAGTATAGGTGTTGATTCCTCCTGTATAAATACTTGTTGAACTGGGCTTTTTCCGGTTTCCTGTAATCAGTACTTCTTTCAGATTGTAGACTCTCATGCCGCCTTCCATGTAATATTGGTCGCGGGTATTGAGCAAATAGTCTTCCATAAAGGTTGCTGCTCCGTCACGGAAAGGGGATTTATGGAAGGCAACCGGATACTCAGGTTTTTCTATTTCAATATCAACTCCGGCAAAACCTCTCTTTGTACGTGCTTGTATGAGGAAAGTGGTACTGTCTCTGAATGAGGTATTGACTATAAATTCTCCTTTCTCGTCTGTGGTTGTTGTGGCGATAATGTTTTGTTTAGGAGCTAATAATACGATAGGTCCTTTTTTTACATTCCCTCCGAAGAAACCTTTAATACGCCCACTGATAGTCTGTCCTTTCTCAATATAATTACTGAAGTTCAATGAGGGAGCACGCAGTACATTATCAAATTTGTATCTGCGCCAGCCATGTGTCATCATCAAGAAATCTAACGAGCGTAGGGTTCGTGCATCTTGGCGGAGAAAATAGCCCCCCGGGTCTTCCACATATCCTTTCAGATCGGAAGTCAACAGTAGGTTTGATACAATGTTGTCAGCGAGAGAATCCGGTTGGATACTTTTCTGGTTGGTAATGCTGACGGAGAAACTACCGTTTACAGGATTTCCCTTGTCGTCTTTTATTGAAATATTTAATGATACTTTTTCTCTTTTTTCGTATGTCGGTCGGTCCGGAGTTATTTGCCATTGGGGAGTTTTGCGGTCGGGAACAAAGACTAGCCGTTCGCTGAGCGCATTCCCTTGCTGGTCGATTAACATGAAATGAGTGATCCCTTCTGTAAACAGGCTGTCATTCATTTTTCCGAAAGTCCTTGTCGGATTAATAGGTTGAAGTATGGAAAGTTTTCCACGGGTGTGAGCAATGAGAAATAGCTTTTGAGGCCATTCTGTTGCCTCTGTTTTCTGAATCTCATAACGTATTTCCTGTTTATAGTGACTTATGGAAAGTGTGATTCCCTTTTGTTCGATAGCCGGGAGGTCAAATCGTTTGGTAACTCCATCGCTGGACGTAGCCATTACGTAATAGGAACTGCCGTTGGAAGGGTTTAATGTGAAAATCCCCATTCCTTTATGTTCGGAATGAAAAGATGTCAGTGTATCTCCTTGGGAATCCAGTAAGAAACCTTCTATTTCTTTGGAGAATCCGTCTGCTCCCTGAGCTTTGAACGCTATGTTCTGGCGCTGAACAGCAAGTAGTGCGCCTCCTTCCGGGAAAAAAGTGACGTCAAAGTCATTCGTAAATGCCGGCAAATAAAAAGTCTTTTTATAGATGTATTGCGGGTCGTCAAATTCCACTTCAATGCTGCGGGCAGCAGTTGGCTTCAAATCCGGTAAGGAAATGGAAATCAGTCCGTTTTCATCTGTCTTTTTTCTCCCTTTATCTTTTATTTTTCCGTTTACGATAAACCGATACCGGATTGCTGTGTTCTTAAAAACCTCTTGGGTATTGCTGGTAAACTTGACTTTTGCTGTATAATGGGTATCGTCCTCTTGTTGATATTCGATGTTTGAAAGGATGGTGTTATCTATGGAGTTTCCGATTTTCAGATTACGTGAATAGAAGAATTCCGGTCCTTCATTCAACATCCAGTTACTGTATCCTCGCAGGTAGTAATCACCGGCGGGGAGGGTAGGAGGCAGGGTAAAAGCATTGTGGAAACCTAAAGAGTCTCTACGGATTTTTTTTCGTTCTACGATCGAGTCGGAACGATTGATTAATTCTGTAATGATAAAGTTACTCTGGCTATCATCTTGGTGGGTAATGGCATTTATCAGGTAGCCTTTGAACCAGATTTTCTCTCCGGCACCGTAAAATGGTTTGTCCAGGTGGAGATAAACCTTCTCATGGGGTATTTTCTCTAACAGGCTAAAATTGGCAATAACCGTATCTTGCATACTTTGTGCTGATAGCATTGAAGTTGATAATAACATTCCTGTTATCAGAGCTATTTGACATATTTGTGTCAGTAAGGTAGTTTTGCTTTTCATACGATATATAATGTTAGAGTGTTAACTTTTGTGCATCCAGATAGAAAGTACTTTTCGTTTGACTGCGAGTATATTAATGATTGATACGATAAGGAACAGAAGAATACCCATGCCGATAGCTGCCCATAGTGAACCTGTTTCCAATTGGGGGAATAGCAGGCGGATACTTTCTATGTAATAGCTACGCAGCCAGGTTACTAATCCGATAGATAGCAGTAATACAACGATGTTCAACCCTACTGTGAGTATCTGATAAGGCAATGCTACTCTATTGGGGCTGTATCCTATTAATAAAAGACTTTCCAGCTTGGTCGTATTTTTTTGCAAGAGCAAGAAAATGCTCAACATCAGGATATAGAATGAAAGAATACTGATAAATAGGCCGACTCCCAGCACAATACCTACAATCAGGCGAAGGAAATAGGTAGTCTTGCCTGCATCCAACTTTCCGTCTTCCGTTTCATATCCTTTCTTTTGAAAATAGCTGGCGATAGCGGAATCCGCCGGATTGCTCACTTCGATAATCAATCGCGCCGGTTGTGCTTCTGCATTCGGGGCAAAGTTCTTGTTGGCCCATTCCATAAAAGACTGGGGGACCAAAATGGTGTTCAGTCGATTGGAGAAACCGACGATATTTCCTTTATACTGCTCTACCCGGCCATTTCCGCGCATCATGATGTCCATTTGGATCAGACTCATTAAGCCTTCCGATAGCTTGGGCAGGCTACGGCTTTGGGCAAAGCCGAAGTTATAAAGATTCAGGTAATTGCGGGGAATAATGATAGGAATGGTGTGTGTGGCTTCATCAAAGTGCCATTTATCGAGTTTAATATCAACAAATTCATCGGGAACCGACTCGAAAAACATATCCGTGGAAAGATGAATACCGGCTTCCTTCATTCCCAATCCTGCTGAAACTTTGAATTGAGAAGGGAGTGAAAGCTCCTATTGTTTTGGTAAACGATTGTTTTTTCAGATCGGCGATGTCTTCGGCAGAGAATGTATTGCTCTTTCCTGCAAAAGAACCGAGAGCACTGATTTTCTTTGTAGCTATGATGAAATCCTTTTTCATAAAGCTGTCTCCTTCGGTGAATACCGGAATGACATCTTTATAAAACTGTACGCTAAGCAATACAATCATCATACCGAATAGATTGGCTAAAAAGAAACCGGCTAACTGGCCGATACTGATATGTTGGCGGAGAAGTTTCCAGACAAGGGCTGACATTTTATTTATGATTTACAAATTATAATTTACAATAACTCATTACTCGCCACTTATCATAGCTGGGTATGCGTTGATAAGGCAACTCAATATGTTTTCCTATGGAAGTGGCGATTACTCCGGCTTGTTGCTTTTCAGCTTCGCCAATAATAAGTTCTCCCATAATGCGGCTGTTGTCATCATCCAGATGACTGATAGGTTCATCCAGAAAAAGGAAATCGAAAGGCTGGCAGAGTGCTCGGATAAAGGCAACCCGTTGTTGCTGCCCGAACGAGAGTTTACCGGTCTTTACATTCAGCTTGTCCGAAAGTCCCAGTTTCTCGAAGAAGGCTAGGATTTCTTTCTTCTTTTTGTATCCGGTAAGATTATTTTTCAGTTGTACATTTTCAAGAGCAGTCAGCTCGGTGAAGATACGTAAATCTTGAAAAAGCATACTCAGTGAATGCTTTCTCAGGTCGACCCATTGCTTCACGGAGTATGCTTTGATATTGGTTTCATCGAAATTGATAATCCCCTGATAGTCGTTGCGATAGCCATAAATATAGCTGCACAACGAAGATTTTCCGGTGCCGGAAGCGGCTTCTATCAGATACATTTCTCCTTTCCGGAAGATAAGATCCTGATGCCATACATCCGAAGTCACCGAATTACGGTCAGCAAACACTTGGGGAAGTGTTTGCTGTAAATGAATGCTATTCATGCCGTTTGTTTACGAATTACATACCGGTAAATTGTTTACCGAAGTCAACGATTAATTTGAGCGCATTGACGTCTTTATCTTTCAGGCAAAGGTCGATTTCGCTTGTTTCTCCTTCTGAACTAACGGACAGATAGGAAACTTTTGATAACATCTCAGAACCGGTCCGGAACTTTTCACCACCAAATCCGATCAGCATTTTAACAACGGGAAGTTCAAGTATAGCTTCTGCGTTGATAGCCATGAATACGTTTTTTCCCTTCATTTCCGATGCATACGGAGCGTCTTTGATAGACTTGTCTGCCGCTTTTTCTATATTTTTGTAGAGTAACTCGTCATTGGTGGCATACATTTGTTTGTCTTTGATACCAAAGAATACGTTCATTCCTTTACTCTTATAGACATATTCGTTTTTGCCCAGTTCCAGAATATCTTCTCCTTTTTTCAGTCCCAATGCCTGCTTGTTCTTATAAAGAGCTTCGAGTGCATTGCCGTTTTTTACGTCTGCATACACTATAAAGGTAGGAGCGCTGTTCATGGTTACGTTGATTAACCCTGCGGAGATATCACCGTTGAAGGAACTGAACAATTCTTTAACTTCATCTGCTTTGGAGATAGATACTGTGTTACGGAATTCCTTATTTTCACTTAGGAGATTATAAAGACCTTCTCCTTTTATACCCAGATTGACAAACATCAGGGTAGAAGCCGGGAAGTATTTTACGAACGTATTGTTTGCTTTTCCAAATGCTTCCAATTGTTTTTTCATTAAAGCTTTTACAGCCTCGTTCTCCGTGTAATTTTCTGTTTTCAAGGCAATTCTTCCTTTTTCAAAGTTTAATCCGGCTATTATGGTTATGTCTTCTGCTTTCACTTCAGCGGGAAGTCCCATACTGACTTGCTCTTGATAAGGTGCAGGAATAGCTGCCATGGAAGCGAAGAAATTGATGTCACTTTTTTGTTTTTCCATTTTCTGGAAAGCGCCGGATTTCGCAATGCTGTTATCTGCGGTTTGTTTCAACAGATTGGTGATGCCTTCTTTGGCTTTTTCTATTTGAGATGTTCCTTTTACGGAAATGAGCATTACGGCAGAATTGTTGAAAGCGACTAACCCTCCGTTCATGGTTGTAAAGCTATATCCAGCTGCTTCGTTGATTGGTTGGCAGATTTGCTCTTTTACCATTATTTCCAAGGAAGCGTGCAGGTCATCTTCGCTTTTGATTTTCGCAACTGCGGTAGAGTATGGAAAAGAGGGCGAAGTAAATACGTAGACAGGAGCTTCTACGTCAATTCCCGATTCACTGGGGTTATTCATCACTTTTTCTAATTGTTGGAAAGTGGCAGCGTTCATTCCACTTTTTAGTGCTTCCAATACTTTTTGCTTGGCAGCTTCATTCTCTTTATCATTCAATCCGGCCTTACTAGCCAAGGATTTTAGATTTATAGAGGTAACAACCGTAGCATCAGCCGGTATTATATTGGTATATTCCACTGTTTTGGAACATGCTGCCAGGAAAACAATCAGTACTGCCAGTACCGAGAGTCGTGAAATCGTTTTCTTTGCCATACTCATATTTTTTAATGGTGTATAAATTTCAATTTAACTGTTCTTTTATTGTTGATTTAGCAGATTCAACGTGTGGCAAGCCACCAATGCCGCTGTTTCTGTCCGAAGTCGTGATTTACCCAGGCTGATCGGCGTGAATCCCTGTTCAATAGCTTTTTCTACTTCGCCCTCACTGAAATCTCCTTCCGGGCCGATCAGCACCAAGGCGTCTTCTCCGGCTTTTAGTACGTCCTTCAGCAGAGGTTTCTCACCTTCGTAGCAGTGAGCGATAAACTTCTGTCCCTTAAACTCCTGATTGATGAATTTATTGAAATCTGTCATCTCATTCAGTTTCGGCAGACGGGCTTTGAGTGATTGTTTGATTGCCGAGATAAGAATCTTTTCGATCCGTTCGTTCTTGATAACTTTACGTTCCGAGAACCGGCAGTTGAGAAATGTCAGTTCGTCGAATCCTATTTCAGTGGCTTTCTCGGCAAACCATTCATTACGGTCCATATTTTTAGTTGGTGCCATGGCGATGTGCAGGTGGCACGGCCATAGTGGTTTTTGGAAAATTGTCTCTTTGATAGCTACCAGACAACGTTTGTTGGTTGCTGCCGTAATTTCTGCCTTGTAGAAACTACCCTTTCCATCGGTAAGGGTGATTTCATCTCCGATACTTAACCGCAGGACACGGGTACAGTGCTGTGCTTCTTCTTCCGGAAGCTCGTTGGTTTTCTGTATATCGGGAGTATAAAAAACGTGCATATAATAATTATTGATTTTTATTTCTTTGATTGATCTGATCGCGTATTTTAGCGGCCAATTCATAGTTCTCGTCTTTAATAGCCTGCTCCAATGCTTGTTCAAGTGTTTTGGAAGTGGCACTGCGCGACGACGATTCATGTTCTTCTTCCATAGATTCCTTGTCACCATCTGTTTCTTCAGAACGGTTCCTTTCTTCATCCGGTATGCGCAGGCATTCCCTGTCGAGGATAGATTCATAAATCAGAATCGGGCAGTCGGCACGTACCGCCAATGCAATGGCGTCCGATGTACGTGCGTCAATACGTATAATATCTTCGTCTCTTTTCAGGTAAACATAGGAGTAAAAAATACCATCCTTTGCTTTGTAAATCAGCACACGTATCAGGCTTACCCCCAATACGGTAAGGCTTGTGGTGAATAAATCGTGTGTTAACGGGCGTGGAGTTTTAATTCCTTTCAGATACAACGCGGTAGCCTGGGCTTCGGCGGGACCGATGATGATAGGCAGTTGCCGTTCACCGTCCACTTCGCCCAATAGCATAGCAAATGCGCCTACTTGCGCCTGGCTGTTCGTGATATTTATAACTTGTAATTCTACCTTTTTGTCCATCGTTCTCTTTTACTTAATTTGTTTTACTCTCCTGCTGGTGTTTGTACTTGAATACCAAGGCAAACAGAATGCCGATTACCAGCGCATAAGCGGCAAAGATCAGCCAAATGTTCATCCATTCGCGACTCACCAGTCTGCCGTCGGCATATACAGAGAATGCATCTACTACCGCACCGCTGGCATATCCGCCCATGATGGCTCCCAATCCGTTGGTCATCATAAAGAACAACCCTTGTGCACTGGCACGGATGGAGGAATTGGCTTCTTGTTCAACAAACAACGAACCGGAAATGTTGAAGAAATCAAAGGCCATACCATAAACGATCATGGAAAGGATCAGCATCCATAGTCCTGATCCCGGATCTCCGAAGCCGAACAGCCCGAACCGGAACACCCAGGCAAACATACTGATTAGCATCACTTGCTTGATGCCGAAATGCTTCAGGAAAAACGGTATAGCAAGAATAAACAGTGTCTCGGACATCTGTGATATGGATAGCAGGATAACCGAATGTTTCACCCCGAAAGAATCTGCAAACTCCGGAATACCGGCAAAACTGCCTAGAAACAGGTCACCGTATGTATTGGTTATCTGTAAAGCCGCCCCCAAAAGCATGGAGAAAAGGAAGAAAATAGCCATTTTCTTTTTTTTGAATAACACCAATGCATCCAGACCGAAAGCGGAAAGCCATGATTTGTTTTCTGTTTTGGCGGGTTTACAAGCCGGAAGGGTGAAAGAATAAACTCCCAGTAACAGTGCGGATATGGCACCGACATAAAGTTGGGCGCTTGAGTTTTTGAATCCGGTAAGGTCTACCGCCCACATGGCACAGATAAAACCGATCGTTCCCCATACACGGATAGGAGGGAAGTCTTTGATCAGATCACATTTATATTGCTCCAATGCATTGTATGAAACGGTATTGGCTAATGACAAAGTAGGCATATATACCAACAAGTTGAGTAACATGGCCCAATACATCTGGTCGTATCCCGTTGCGGTGGAAGCGTAGAAGAGACATCCTGCTCCTGCAATATGGCAAAGTCCGTATAAACGCTCTGCATTAAACCATTTATCGGCAATAATACCGATAATGCCGGGCATTACCAAAGAGGCAATTCCCATAGTGGCGAAAATGGCTCCGATTTGTCCTCCTTCGAAATGAAGTTCTCTTCCCATATAGCCACCTAGTGATATTAACCATGACCCCCATACAAAGAATTGCAGGAAGTTCATAATAATCAAACGAACTTTTATACTCATGACTTTTTTAATTTGTGTTTCTCTTTTGCTAATAATAGATGCAAATATAATATTTTCGTTGATTGGGTGAGCAAGTTAATTGATAAAAAGGCGATAAAAAAGGCATAAATGCAAAGAAGGAAGAGTATCTATGATAAAAAATAAGAATGGAAAGGGTATATAAAAAAAGAAGGCTATCTATCCCAGACAGCCAATCTTTGTTAACCTTAAATCTAATACCATGAAAAACACAGTGCAAAGATAGATGGTTTATGTTATACAACATGATGTTTCATCGAAAAACTGCATATTGTTAACTCTAATTAACTTTGAATACTCCTTTTTTCTGTTACTGCCTCCTGATTTCCTCTTATAATATTCTTTTTTATCCTTCGAGTAGAAATCTGGTTCCGACATCTTGCCGGACTTATTCTACATAGAGTACCAGGCCTTTCAGATATTCGCCTTCCGGATGATAGATATTCACCGGATGATCGGCAGGTTGGGTGAGCTGGTGCAAGATACGCACGCTGCGTCCCGACATGGCGGCTGCGGTGAATACTGCTGTGCGGAAATTATCTTTGGTTACTACCTGTGAGCAGGAGAAAGTAAACAAGATGCCGCCCGGCTTGATTTTCTCGAATGCTTTGGCATTCAGTTTGCGATAACCTTGCAAAGCATTCCGCAGTGCATCTTTGTGTTTGGCAAATGCGGGTGGGTCGAGGATAATCAGGTCGTACTGGTCGCCCATACGGTCGAGGTATTTGAAGGCGTCTTCGGCGAATGCTTCATGGCGGGGATCACCAGGGAAGTTCAGTTCCACATTCTTGTTGGTCAGGTCGATTGCTTTCGCAGAGCTGTCTACCGAGTGGACGAGCTTTGCACCTCCGCGCATGGCATAGAATGAGAATCCGCCGGTGTAGCAGAACATATTCAGTACCGAGCGGTCTTTGGCATAACGTTCCAGTAAAGAACGGTTTTCGCGCTGGTCTACAAAGAATCCCGTCTTTTGACCTTTCAGCCAGTCTACATGGAACTGCAAACCATATTCTTGCGCAATATTATCACTGCTTCCTCCTTTCAGAAAACCGTTTTCGGGGAAAAGATCTGCTTTAAAAGGAAGAGTTGTTTCTGATTTATAATAGATATTTTCGATCTTGTCGCCCATTACTTCGGATAAAGCTTCGGCAATTGTCATGCGGTCTACGTGCATTCCTGCCGAGTGAGCTTGCATGACGGCAGTTTTGGCATAAATATCAATCACCAGTCCGGGGAGATTGTCACCTTCACCGTGTACGAGACGATAGGTGTCGTTGACCGGATTGATAGCGATTCCAATGGCACAACGCATGTCGTATGCAATTTCCAGTTTGCGTTTCCAGAAATCGTGGTCGATCGGTTCCTGCCGGAAAGACAGCACACGTACGGCGATACTTCCGATCTGGAAGTGTCCTTCGGCAATAAATTCTTTCTTGGAGGTGTATACTTCTACAACTTCACCTTCATCGGGCTCTCCGTCAAAACGGGCGATAGCACCGGAGAAAATCCAGGGGTGGAATCTCTTAAGAGAATCTTCTTTACCGGGTTTGAGGTATACTTTATGCATAGTGTTTTATTTATCTGATTCTATTAAATGTTCTTCTTTCTTTTCTTCGGGAGCTATTTCATAATTACCTGTCCGCTTCAGTTCTTGCAGCAGGTTGTAGATGTTGAGGCATGCCCAGGCATCGGTAGCAGCGTATTGTTTCTGTCCGTCACTCAATACATCCGCTTCCCAGTTGGACAGGCGTTGCGATTTGGAAATTTTTTCCTTAAATAAAATGGCATAAATCTTTTGGAGGCTTTTGTCCTGTATGCCGAACTGACGTACATAGTCCTGCAATTCGATACAGCTCTGTTGGGTGAAAGGTGCACGTTTGTGCAGCATCATAAAGTCGTCTTTCAGTGAAAGCCCCACCTTAATAATTCCCGGGTTCTCAAGCAAGTCAACCAATGGCTGTGTAAGTCCCGTCATATTGAGCCGGAATAGGAAACAACATTCTTCGGAAGAAATCTGGAGAAGTGCTACTTTGTGTGATTGCCCTTTTGTGAAAGAGGGCCGCGTTTCGCTGTCGATACCCAATATCGGCTGCGACAACAGGTAGGCTACCGCCTTTTCCGTTTCCGATTCCGATTGGATAACATGGATTCTTCCCGGAAAAACTACTTTCGGGAGTTCTTTTAGTTCATCTTTATCTATGGTTCTTCTTACAATCATTTTTATTAATTCATCATCGTGGCAATGGCAACCGTCTTCGTGACAGTGGCAATCATCGTCGTGGCAATGACAACCGCCTTCTTCACAACAACTGTCGTCTTCGCTTGGTTCGTAAAATCCTTCTTCGTTGTTTTCTTCCTCTTCTTCGTTGTCCTGCAGATTATACTTCACGTCGTGGAGGGCGCGCAGTGTATTAACCAGCTTTTGTCCCCACAACATTCCGAAGTTTTCCTGACAAATGGCCAGCGAATCGTTCATCGTTTCGTTCAATCCCAGTTGGAAAACAAAAATAAAGTCTTTGATATCTTGATAAAATCAAATCTTCAGACATACGTTTCTGGGCTGCTACCGTTACGAACTCAAGGTTGATACATTTCTTAGTCAAATATCGTTTGGCAGTATTTTTTTTTTCCATAATCGGCACGTTCGAGTTGCACAAATTTGAACTCTATTACGTTCTTATCAAAACGCTTTCTTTTTTTCCAAAGGATTTGAAACGCAAAGGTAAGAAAAAGGATTGAATGAGCGTAGCGCTCGTTATTTTTTTATTATTTTTGCAGCTTAGAATCTCATTCCAATTTTATAAAAAGAATAAAAGACTCATGGCAAAAGAAGAAATTAGATAAGGAGGCGGAACGTACTTCCTCTTCTCCGGGTAAAATCGCAGCAATTTTAAAGAATGAGACTGTCCACTTTGTTATCGGATTAATGTTGGTCATTTTTTCCGTTTATTTATTGTTGGCTTTTTCCTCTTTCTTTTTCACGGGAGCTGCCGACCAGAGTATTATCGACAGTGGAAATCCGGCAGACCTGTCGGCAGTCAACAATCATGTGAAGAACTACGCCGGTTCGCGTGGGGCGCAGTTGGCTCATTACTTGATTAATGATTGCTTCGGTGTCTCTTCCTTCTTTATTCTTGTCTTTTCTGGCGGTGGCAGGATTGAAGTTGATGCGTGTACGTGTTGTCCGTCTGTGGAAGTGGTTTATCGGTTGCACACTCTTGTTGGTCTGGTTCTCCGTATTCTTCGGATTTGCTTTTATGGATCATTATCAGGATTCTTTCATTTATTTGGGCGGTATGCACGGATACAATGTCAGCCGTTGGCTGATCTCTCAGGTCGGTGTACCCGGGGTGTGGATGATTCTGTTGATAACGGCTATTTGCTTCTTTATATATATAAGTGCGCGTACAGTGATTTGGTTGCGCAAACTCTTTGCATTGAGTTTCCTGAAACGAAAGAAGAAGGAGGAAGAAGAGCTTGCCACTACCGGAGAAGAACCGCAGGAATTTACGACCTCCCAACCGCAGGAAGTAGAATTTAACTTGAAACGGACATACAAACAGACACCGCCTCCGGCACCTGTAATGGATATACAGGCGGAAGAACCCCAAGAAGAATTTCCGGTGAGTGAACCGGAAACGGACGATATATCCTCCGCTTCATCCGATGAGAGTGAAGGGGTAACCATGGTGTTCGAACCAACCGTTTCCAATGTTGTTTCTCCTTTAGGGGGAGAGTCTTCGGAGGATGAAGAACCCGGTTTTGAAGTGGAGTCTGCCGTTTCGGAAGAAGAATATCAGGGACCGGAAATGGAACCTTATAACCCGACAAAAGATTTGGAGGATTATCGTTTCCCCACGATCGACCTGATGAAGCATTTTGAAAACGACGATCCGACAATTGATATGGATGAACAGAATGCCAATAAAGACCGTATCATCAATACGTTGCGCAGCTTCGGCATTGAAATCAGCACGATTAAGGCAACGGTCGGTCCTACGGTTACTCTGTATGAGATAACTCCCGAACAAGGCGTGCGTATCTCCAAAATTCGCGGATTGGAGGATGATATTGCGTTGAGCCTGTCTGCTGACGGTATCCGTATCATTGCTCCGATACCGGGTAAAGGAACAATCGGTATTGAAGTGCCGAACAAGAATCCGAAGATTGTTTCCGGACAAAGTGTGATCGGAAGTAAGAAATTCCAGGAATCCAAATATGACCTGCCTATTGTATTGGGTAAGACTATCACGAATGAAGTCTTTATGTTCGACCTTTGCAAGATGCCGCACGTATTGGTGGCAGGTGCAACCGGTCAGGGTAAGTCTGTCGGTTTGAATGCAATTATTACTTCCTTATTATATAAGAAACATCCGGCTGAACTGAAGTTTGTCCTGGTCGACCCGAAGAAGGTAGAGTTCAGCATCTACTCGGTCATTGAAAACCATTTCCTTGCCAAACTTCCCGATGGCGGTGAACCGATTATTACGGACGTGACGAAAGGTTGTGCAAACGCTGAATTCCGTCTGTGTGGAAATGGATACCCGTTATGACCTGTTGAAGATGGCTCATGTACGTAATGTCAAGGAGTATAATGAGAAGTTTATCAACCGTCGTCTGAATCCGGAGAAAGGACATAAGTTTATGCCGTATATTGTGGTGGTTATCGACGAGTTCGGTGACTTGATTATGACTGCCGGTAAGGAAGTGGAACTTCCGATTGCCCGTATTGCGCAGTTGGCACGTGCTGTTGGTATTCACATGATTATCGCTACACAGCGTCCGACGACGAATATCATTACGGGTACGATTAAAGCCAACTTCCCGGCCCGTATCGCTTTCCGTGTATCCGCCATGATGGATTCCCGAACGATTCTTGACCGTCCGGGTGCTAACCGTCTGATTGGTAAGGGAGATATGCTCTTCTTGCAGGGAGCTGATCCGGTGCGTGTACAGTGTGCCTTTATCGATACGCCGGAAGTAGAAGAAATTACGAAGTTTATTGCCCGTCAGCAAGGTTATCCTACTCCTTTCTTCCTGCCCGAGTATGTGAGTGAAGATAGTGGTAGTGAAGTAGGGGATATTGATATGGGGCGTCTTGACCCGTTGTTTGAAGACGCTGCCCGGTTGGTGGTTATTCATCAGCAAGGTTCCACTTCGTTAATTCAACGTAAATTTGCTATCGGTTACAATCGTGCCGGACGTATCATGGACCAACTTGAAAAGGCGGGAATCGTCGGACCTACGCAGGGAAGCAAAGCGCGTGACGTACTTTGCATGGATGATAACGATCTTGAAATGCGATTGAACAATTTACAGTAACCGTTCGTTTATTAATCAAATGAGAAAGTACATTTTTAGTGTTTTAATAGCTTTACTGTCATTGCCTGTGATTGCTCAACAACAGCAGTCGCAGGCTAAAGCTGTTCTTGATAAGACAGCCGAAGCATTTCGTAAGGCAGGCGGAGTGAAGGCTGATTTCATTATTAAATCTGTGACTAACGGTTTGGTGGAAGGGTCGGAAAGCGGTACGATTCAGTTGAAAGGAGAGAAGTTCGTATTGAAGGCGTCCGAAGTGATAACCTGGTTTGATGGGAAAACGCAATGGAGCTATGTAGTCAGAAATGATGAAGTGAACGTCAGCAATCCGACACAGGAAGAGTTGCAGCAGATTAATCCGTATACATTTCTGTATATGTATCAGAAAGGATTTTCCTATAAACTGGGAACAGTAAAGACTTACGGGGGAAAGGCTGTCTGGGAAGTAATTCTCACAGCGAAGGATAAGAAACAGGAGTTGGAACGTATCACTCTTTTTGTGACGAAGGACACTTATGAACCTCTATATATTTTGCTTCAGCAGCGTGGACAGCAGACACGTAATGAGATAACCGTTACAAGTTATCAGACACGGCTGAATTATGCGGATAGTATTTTTTCTTTTGATAAAAAACAATATCCCAATGCAGAGATTATTGATTTGAGATAAAATGTTTTTGAATAACAAAACGATAAAGGTATAATTAAAATGGCAGAAATAGAAAAAGTTAAGTGCCTGATTATTGGTTCAGGACCTGCCGGATATACGGCAGCGATTTATGCGGGACGTGCAAACTTTTGTCCGGTGCTTTATGAAGGATTGCAGCCCGGTGGTCAGTTGACGACTACCACGGATGTGGAGAACTTCCCCGGTTATCCGGAAGGAATCAGTGGTCCGCAGTTGATGGAAGATTTGCGTGCACAGGCGAGCCGTTTCGGAACAGATGTTCGTTTCGGTATTGCTACGGCGGCCGATTTGAGCAAAGCTCCTTATAAAATAACGATTGACGGAGAAAAAGAAATCGAAGCGGAGACGTTGATTATCTCTACCGGGGCAACAGCTAAGTATTTGGGACTGGAAGACGAAAAGAAATATGCCGGAATGGGTGTCAGCGCTTGTGCTACTTGTGACGGTTTCTTCTATCGTAAGAAAGTAGTTGCCGTAGTCGGTGGCGGTGATACGGCTTGTGAAGAAGCGGTTTATCTTGCCGGTCTTGCATCCAAGGTATATCTGATTGTTCGTAAACCTTTCCTGCGCGCATCGAAGATTATGCAGGAACGTGTAATGAACCACGAGAAAATAGAAGTTCTTTTTGAACACAATGCAGTTGGTTTGTTTGGTGACAATGGCGTAGAAGGTGTAAACCTGGTGAAACGTTGGGGTGAACCGGATGAAGAACGTTACAGCCTGCCTATCGACGGTTTCTTCCTGGCTATCGGTCATCAACCGAATTCTGATATATTCAAGGATTATCTGGATACGGACGAAGTGGGTTATATTATTACAGATGGTGACAGCCCCCGTACGAAAGTTCCCGGAGTATTTGCAGCGGGAGATGTGGCCGATCCGCATTACCGTCAGGCTATTACAGCAGCGGGAAGTGGCTGTAAGGCTGCTATCGAGGCGGAACGTTATCTTTCTGCAAAAGGACTTATCTGATAAATATAATGTTCAGTATAAAACCGAAGGATAGTAATCACACAATTCCGGTGTGGTAACTCTTAAAATAAAAACGGTGGACATCGGTTAGAAACTAGTGTCCACCGTTCTTTTTATATTGGGTTTACTCTAAGATGATTTACACTTGGTTAATACGCTTCAATCTCGTCCAGCCATAATGTTGGCATCCAGTGTCCACCCGGTTTCCGCGATAGCCATTGCGCGCGGGAAAGCCTGATAATCCGTGCGGTCGGAGTTTTTCATGTATTCTCTCCAGATGT
>VOFI01001137.1_pt1 | contig 58001 bp, 53 predicted proteins | sample 5384131 | NCBI WGS metagenome assembly VOFI01 (sample SAMN12384728, study PRJNA508395) | human gut metagenome | isolation source: healthy gut H | host: Homo sapiens
AATGACGTTCTTGGTCTCATGGAAGCTGTAGCACCCCAAATGGCCGATGGAACCGAGTCTGCGCCCCTGTAACAGGAGCCTACGCCCTGGGCGGCGTCTTCAATCACGTACAAATGGTGCCGCCGGGCAATCTCCATAATCGCATCCATCTCGCACGCCACGCCCGCATAATGAACTACGCAGATGGCGCGGGTGCGGTCCGTGATGGCCGCTTCAATCAGCGTCTCGTCAATATTCTGCGTATCCGGCCTGATGTCTACGAACACCGGAACGCCGCCGCGCAGAACAAACGCGTTCGCCGTGGAGACGAACGTATAGGAAGGCATGATAATCTCGTCCCCGGGCGGCAATCGATCAGCAGGGCCGCCATTTCCAAAGCCGCGGTTCCGGAATGGACCAGCAGGGCCTTCCCGGCCCCGGTGCGCTCCATGAGCAGCTCATGGCATTTCTTCGTATAATAGCCGTCCCCGCATAAATGGGCACGCTGGATGGCGTCCCGGATGTAATCCAGTTCAGGACCGTGTTTGTGAGGGTTGGTTGAAAAGGAATCTCCATGGCTCCAGAAAGGACCGGCTCATGACGAACCGCCCAGCAGCCCGAGCATCCTGGTCATGGCCCCAAAACCGAACTGGAATGAACTTCATGACCAATACACAACCAGCAACAGCCCGTACCACTACACACCACCGGATGGACAGTTCCAGTAGCCGGGCGATGGCCTGGAGCGTATTGCAGTACAGGGACATCTTGGACGGTTCAAACTCCACAGCAGGTTCCCCTGCACCACCATCCCCAGCAAAAGCACCACCACCCGCTTGGCCACCGCTTCGGGTAAATCTTCCACATGGGAATTGCCGTGCCGATGCGCCTGGAAAGGAGAAAACAGCATGGCTGTCCCCACAATGAACGAAAAAGGGGGGCATCACCAGGTCCCGGCCGCAAACCCCTCCCAGTTCACGTGCGCTGTGCTTCACCAGCCATGCAGGGGCTCTGGTCATAAAAGATTGATGCCGGCCACGTAGCGCCAAGCCTCCGGTCAGAAAAAACATGTCAAACCCTCGCAGGGCACGTCAATGGCCGCAATCCTCTGCGGCTTGGTACCGAAGCTGAACTCATAGTGATATTCCCTATTACGGGAGACCTTCCCTTCAACCTTTCCCGCATGCTTTCTTTTTCCGCGATCCTGCAAAGAAAAACTGCTGTTTCCATAAAAAAGACGCCCCCGCGGCAACTCCGTCATGATGACCTTCTCCGTATTTCCTTCCCCCGCGTTCCGTGCTATGCTCTTCCCGCAGTATGACCATCGGGGACCTCCAATCCGGCAACCGCGACAGCTTCCGGGACATTGAAATCTACGCCCGCCTGAAAATGGATGAACTGGGCCTCCGGACTGGGATCGGCTGGGACCGCCCGCAGGCGGCTGGGCGTGTGCCGCCTTCTGGGCATCTCCATCTCCGTCCACTTTGTCCGCGCCAATCACAGAGCCCCCCATGAAATCCGTGACACCATCCTGCATGAAATCGCCCACGCCCTGGCCTGGACACGCCACGGAAGCGCACCCACGGCCCGCGGTGGAAACAAATCTGCCGGGAAAGGGGCCGTTCCCTGCGCCGCCGCCAAACCGGACGCCATCCGCGTCACCACATACACCTTCTGCGCCTGAAAACGACGGGAGAGGTTGTGGGAAAGTCCACCGCCGCCCCGCCTTCGCCAAACACCTCAAACATGGCTCTGAAAGGGCGCCCCGACACCCTGGGCCAGTTGGAGCTGGCGCCTTATGAAAAAAAAGAATGACCAAGGGTGGCATACAAAAATTTCTGATATTGTCGCATTAATATCAAAAAGTTACAACGACAGGAATATTTGAAACCTACATACTTGACTAATCATCCTTAAATAGTCATCTGATTCGTCCAAACCGGGCATCTCTCTTTTCATTAAATCCAATAAATAAAAAATGGAAAGAAACTGTGAATTATTATTAAATTTAATGATATAAATTTCAAAGTATATCATTCAAAAATTGTTCACCTTCAAATAATAAAAAGATGTAAAATAGTCTCATTAGTCAAGTATATAGATTCCTCAAAAACACCGAAACGGCTATACAACCCAGCAAAGCTATCTGCTATAAATCAGCAAAAGCAAACCCTCCGGAAAATGCAACTTTCCGGAGGGTTTGGAAATATTAAAATCTTACGTCTAACCCTGTAACGCTTTTTCAGGACGAACCATACCTATCATTTTGTCAATTCCATAGCTTTACATCGTTGATTCCCTTCTGCTGACCAAGCGTATTCAATATGGAGCAATTTAATTGACATATCTTGAATTTCAAAAGTGAAAAGAACACAATCTGGATCACGTTTCATTCCATTTTCTTCTGGCAACGGAGGCAAGTCGGTGGAATTCAACGTAAATTGATAAATATCCTTCCTTTTTTAATTGCAACTGAATCGGCAATATACTCCTATTCGTAAATAATACCAATCGGTCACCATTTCGAATATTTTTCAATTTTCCCTTTCCCTTGATATCTTCCGTATAGATAGTGCTTTTATTATTATGATAAAAGAACCAACAGGATTAATAATTTTTTGAAAAAAAACGAATTATCTCTCTCAAGAGAGATGAAAGCCTTTACAGGTATCTCGTCTTGATTTTTTTATGGTTACTTCCAATTGCTCTTTTCCAAATAAATTCATTAAAAAGAAAAAGGAATTAAAATTAATAAAATAATTAGAATCTTATTTCTTACATTTTTCATTTTCGTCAAATTCATCATTTCCTGGTTGAGATTCTGGAGGATCATAATCACCGCCAATACAATTCCTATAAGCAGTTGTTGTATTGCTGTTATTGCCTAAAGGCTTATAGATATAACATTCTTGATTTATTTTTTCCATTTCTTTTTTTGGATACAACTATAGGCTATTGAACACATTCTTTCACTCACGATAGCTACAGTCTCAACGATCAGGGATTGCTTTCGGCATCATTAAGATCTTCAGTGATACCTACGCTGAGAGGATCCGTTCCATTTTGAAATCGAACCACATCCTCAATGACGTTCCCCCATGAGCCACAACATCCCTTACAATGAGAGCTTTGTCCATTTCCGTTGCTACTACCGCTACTACCACCAGCACCGCTACTTTTCCTCCTCTTCCTGTAGGACCTCCCTCTACATCCTCTGGAGGGGCCTGACGAAGAGACACAAACCTGATCACGCAATGGGCTCTGCTAAAGACCGCTACAGGCCTGCAACAAATTTGGATTGAACATCCTTCTTGCGGAGGTGTTGGTGCAGGAGGTGTTGGTGCAGGAGGTGTTGGTGCAGGGAGGTGTTAGTGCAGGAGGTGTTGGTGCAGGAGGAAAAATAGGAACTTCAACGATTCCAGAAGCACACCTCCATTGTAGGGGGGTATTTTACCTAATAAATCCACTTCTATGTTAATTCTATTCCTAATAAATGCATACAAATTCCAACCTCCTTGTTCCTGAATGGGATCCCTGTTGATCCATCTTCCGTCTGTGGGATTGAGGTGGCGGTAATTGTAGTAAACGAGTCCCAGTTCGTCATCCATGTACTCGCAAGGCCATGTTTCTCTCTGCCACAATAAGTCTGCCAAAGGGTGCATACTCATAGCGAGCTCTTCGCGTTTGGTAATCATCAAAGATAGAAGTGACATTTTTCAATGCATCGTGCATGAAGCAAAGATGCTGATCAATGGTTGTTCCACCGTTTTTCCAATTAGTCAACATCAGAACGCGTGTAGCGGTCGGTTCCGTCGGATCCCACAAATAGCTTTTTACCAGCAAAGGTTCAGGATGCATCAAATCCAGCTCGGCTACCTGCAAATAGCCTCGGTACAAGTACCAGCAATGGCTGGATATTGTTCCATTGACGGTGACTTTCTTCTCGAAGCGCCTTCCCTGGTAGTCGTAGCCGCAAGTGATGGCCGTTCGGCCATCCTGGCTGGTGAAGACAACGGGGCGGTCGTTGGCGTCGTAACTGATTTCCCAGATACCTGTCGAGGTCCTGATGCGGGTCTGGTTGCCATCTGCATCGTAAGTGGGAGTGAATGAAACTTCATTCACGGTCATGTCCATGTACTGATTGAGGCTATTGGCCGCATACGAGACTTCCTCTTCCAGTTCCTGAACAGTCTTGCGGTTGCCAATGTTATCGTACCGATAGTTGAAGCTCCCACCCTGCCGGATTTGATCTTTGACCAGTTCACTGCGTTTGTTATAGGTAAAATCTCTTATCGTCGCAGGAGTGGCAGCATCCCATGAGTCCCGGCGTTGAGTGGGACGCATCAGCGCGTCGTAGTCGTATTCGTGGCCGGCTACCAATTCGCCATCCGCGCCCTTCCTGTAACCGATGGCGGTTACAAGGTTGAGCCTGGGATGGTAAGTATTGCTGCGGACCATGCCATTGGGGTAGGTGAGATGGTTGAGGAAGCCGCTGGTTGGCTCATACTGCCAGATAAAAAAGGAGACTCCAGTCCTTCCAGATTCATCCTAATAATGCCACCCTGATGGTCATAGTCAAGATGGGAGTGCTGCACGGTGGAGGCATCGGAAATAGAGACCACTTGACCTAGATGGTTATAAGAATAGAGCCAGGATATGGTTTCATCGCTGTGAGAAATGGAGACAAGTTCTCCGGTCAATGGCGCGTAGATATAGCTAGCGACGATCCCTCTGGCCTTGGTCAATGTCTCCAGACGGTTGAGTCCGTCGTAGGTTTTGGAGACACAGGACCCGTCTGCATAGGTCTTCTTAAGTTCCAGCCCCGTAGCCACGTGGTAGAGCCAAGTGGTGGTGTCTCCGTCAGTACGGCCGGAAGGATTATTCGTAATATCCCCTTCATCCATCCTGAAAGTAGTCAACGCCACCATGTGATCGGCTTCGTCGTAGGCGAAACAGGCCGGCTGAATGGCGGTGCCGTACTCGGCTATCTTTCTGCCGCGGATGTCGTAGGAATAGCAGGTAGTGCCTCCCAGCCCGTCGGTGATGGAAGCCACGGCATTGCAGCAGGGAAGGTAGCTGGTGGTGGTCATGGTGCCGGATGCGTCCGTGATCTTGACAGTACGTCCTGCAAGATCCGTTTCCTCAATAGTAGTGTTGCCGCGGCCGTCGGTTTTTTCTAGAATCATGCCTGTGGAGATATAGAAGCGCTGCTGTGAGGCATGGATGCCGGTGTGATTCGTTTGACTTACCATAAAGCCGTCTACGATGACAGATTCGGCTATAATATCCGAAGTCGGAATCTGGTTGAACCGGGCGCGTTTAGTCGGAGCGGTATACTCCGTCCACTGGATGCTCTGCTGCCCGTAGACGTCTGTGGTGATGGATTTGTTTTCCAGAATTGCACTGAGCCTGGAAATCATATTCTCCGTGGTTTGAGTGAGGGGGCAACCGTCGGCATTGTAGGTAGTGGAAGTGTGCACCTGGTAGATGCCGTCTTCCCGAACCCGGAAGCAGGATGAGGTTTCCGATATCCTGTTTTTTGAAGTATCCTCCGGATGGAGAGTGTCCAAGAGAACAGTTCGTCTTATGGCTTGCCCCAGTTCACTGTAAGTGGTGACCGTGGGTGCCAAATCTTCCTTTTGGGTGTGTACGAGCAGTCCTTTCTCATTGTAGGCATTCCTGGTTGTTACGAATCCCCCCTTCGTATTGGGTTGTTCCTGCCGGACGGTTTGGCCAAAACCGTTTTCCAGATTGCGTGAGAGAATGGCTCCTTTGGACAAAGTGGTGGTCAGGATGCCTTCTTCTGTCAGCTCCAGCCGGGTCTCCATCTCTCGCTGGCCGGTTCCGCCTTGTAAGATGGTAGTCCCGTCATAGTACCTCTTGGTAAGTAGTGTGGCTCCCGAAGGAGTAGTGATGGTTGTTGTAAGGTAGTCCTCTCTGTATTCCGTTCGTGTCACTCTGCCAAGTATATCCGTAGAGGAAACTACTCGTCCCAGATCGTCGTACTGCACCCCTTCTACCGTGATCATGGCTCCTATGTCGCGGCGTGTCGAAACCTTTCTTCCCGCCGCATCATAGCTGTAGGAAGTAATTGTTTCCGGAGTGGTTTCCGTCGCCGAGCGAATGGTTTCCACCAGCTGCTTGGCCGAGTTGTACCCATAGCTGGTGGTGATGCCGTCTTCATCGGTTTCCCTCAACGGCCCACAACACATCCATTCCGTCGTGCTGGTGCGCCCGTTGCCCTTCGTCGTCTTGACGAGCCTTTGCTCGTTGTCGTACTCGTAGTCCTCCGAGGCAATCAGCGACCAGTCCTCTCCGGTGTGAACGTATTGTTCTCTCCTGGTGGTGGCGCCGTTCTCAGCGATGTATTCCACGTTTCGTGTGCTTTGTCCGGGAACGATGCTTCCGTTAGCCTGCACGGTCTCCATCACCTTGTGGACGGCACCGTATTCCGCGGCTGCTTCATAGGAATAGACCGTCTGGACGCCATTGACGCCCTGGCTCATCTTCCGCCTACCCCGGGCGTAGGGATACTCCGCCGCCTCGCCGTAGGTTTCAGAAATACTGATATGTGTGTTTTTCCGACCCCAACGCCGTTTCCTTCACCGTGGTGCGGCTGGCCTGCGGGCTGTCTTCATACGTGTAAGTGCGCTTGAGAAGTTCCGTTTCCGTTCCATCCTCGGCAATGACCACCTCGGTTTCCGTGGCCGGCCTGAAGTCGTTAAAGCGCAGGTCGGCGTAAGTGGTTCGGGTCCCTCTCCCCGCCTCCGGCCCAGGGAGCAGCGGAAAGCACGGTTCTGCCCTGGTCATCGTATTCGTAGCGCGTGTAACCGCCGTCGGGCTTGATCTCCAGAGACACCCGGAACTGGTCGTTGTAGGTATAGAGGGTGGTTCGGGCCAGAGGTGTGTTGTATCCCTGGGTGCTGCTGATGGTCAACCAGCCACCGTCGGTGTACTTTTCACTGTCCGGGTACAGGAGGCGGGCGCTTCCTCGTTGATGCCCTGGACCCTTTCGATGCGCTCCCACTTGGAATCGGGCAGGGCGTTGCGTTCAATGGTGCGAACGATGCACTCGTCTCCCTCTCCCTGAATGGTCGTCACCTTGTTGCCCTCCGTCCTTCGCTGCGTCCGGAAGACAGGCATCCCCTCCCTCTGTTCGGCGATATCCATCACCTGCACGCCTTGGTCGGAGCTCAGTTCATAGCTGACCGTCTTGTAGGGAGTTCCGGTGCCGGCAAAGCCGCGCGCATTCTTGCTCACCTGGCCGGGAGCGTACCATTCCAGAGTGAGCCTGTTGCCTTCCCCAACCGCCTGGAGCAGTCCCCGGGACTTGGACCAGATGCTTTGAATGGCTCCCGTGGAGGGATGGCGGTTCACCTTCATCTGACGGGAATAATCTTCCGCCGTGGTTTCCACGCCGGAGGCGGAAACCATGGAGACGACCTTTCCGGTGGCTGCCGAGAAGCGCAGGGTGCGCCCATTGCTCTGGACCATGTCCAGATAGGCGGGAGAGCCGCCGGTGCAGGGAGACTTGTCGGCATTCAGCTTCTGAACCTTGTAGTTCAACTTGCGCGAACTTCCGGAGACGGAGGCTTCGGAACCGCCGTTTGAACTCTGGAAGGAGATGGAACTGCCCGTGGGTCGTTTGACGGAGATCTGTCCGGTTTCGGGATTGCAGGAGGCGCTCCATTCGAGGGGATGCTTGTAGCGCAGGGTGATGGAAGAGAGGGCGGAAGGTTCGGCAAGGGTGCGGGGAACGGGGAAATTACTTCCTCCTGCCCCTCCTGAGTCTCCGGTTCCTACTTCCAGTAAGCCTTCGCAGTCGTCAGCTCCATCCGGGTTGCCGCCGAAGAAATGGGAGGTGTTCTTGCTGCAATCGGACTGTTCGATGTCTTCGTCGCAATCACAGGAACAGGGGCATGGACAACCGCCTTCCTCCGGCTCGCTGGAGGAAGAAGAGAGGGAGCTGGAACTACTGCTGGAAGAGGAACTAGAGCTGGAAGAACTCGATGAGCTTGACGAGGACCAGGAAGAACTGCTTGACGAGGAAGAGCTGGAGCTACTCAAGGAACTTGAGGACGAAGAACTCGAACTGCTGGAGGACGACGAACTGGAAGAAGAACTGCTGGAACTGCTCGAGGAAGAGCTGGAAGACGGAGCGCTGCTGGAGGAAGTTGGTGTTTCAGGCACCAAGGAACTGCTGTGGAAACTGGAAGACGACCAGCTGCTCGAGGAACTGGACGAGGAAGAACTCGAACTGCTGGAAGACGACGAACTGGAAGACGATGGAGCGCTGCTGGAAGAATCCGGAGGCTCGGGAGCCGAAGAACTCTGCCAGGAGCTGGAAGACGAACTGCTCGAGGAGGAAGAGCTCGAACTGCTGCTGGGCTTGGGGTCAAACTCAAAGGAATCTCCTCCCCCTGCCGAGGAACTGCTAGACGAGTTCCCTTCCTCCTCTTCCTGGTACAGGTTGACCAGGGTTAGTACGGTTTCTCCTTCCTTGCCGGCAGGCGTGTTTTCCGCCAGCAGGTAATAGTCCAGGTCGGGCTCGCCTTCCTTGTCGCATATCAGGGCAATGCAGAACTCGGCTTCCGACCCCTGGTCGGGCTGGTGTTGATGGACGATGTGGCACCAGTAGTATCCCTGTTCGAACTGGATCTGGCGACAGAGAGGAGCGGAAGATCCGGCCTCCGTGGAGAGTTCCAGATCCTTGGCGGGAATGGAAAGGGAGATAGAAGAGTGGGCGTGGAGGTGGAGAAAACAGGTGGCGGGAGCCATGACCTTGAGGTATCCGAACCATTCGTGGCGGGAGGAGGAGGAAGCAGCGCGTTTGGGGATAAGGACAGGAGCGGAGAGGCCGTTGACCAGGAAGTTGCCCTGGGGCTGTCCGTTGGGGTACATGGGAATGAAGGGGTAGACGGTGTCCATGGCGCCGATGTTGAAAGTGTTGTTCATGGTAATGAAATGATGTTGGCTCAATAGTTGCGACTACCATGAGAACAAGAATTACCAGTGTAAACACGCCGGGAACGTTATGGTATTCAAATACACGATAATATTATCAACATAGGTATTTCATAAAATACATAATACTTCTTCTGATTCTCTTGATTAATCAAGGCGACAATACAGATTTTTCCAGCGACCAGCTTTAAAGTCCCAATCAAGCACAAGACATCTGATCATCCATATCCAGGACGCTAGATACCGCCGGTCAGCGAACTTTCTTTCCTCCTATAAGATTTCCCTGGAAGCACCATCTAACCGAACGTCAGTTCTACAGACGCTCTGCTTCACCAAGCCTCCTCCCACCGTCACGATGCAGAAACATCATTCACCATCGACCGGTTTGGCCGTGGAACTCAGCGTGCACTGGCGCACGTAATCGTACACCTTGGGGTCACTGTCTCCCGCGGCCCAGACCACTCGCAGGAAGTCAGCGGGATGGATGTTGCCGTGTTCCCGGAAGAAGCGGCGGTCGTTCTCACAGCAGTAGATGATGTCATCCCCCATGGAGCCGGCCAGCTTGGCCCGCGCCTTGGCAATCAGGCGCGGAAGGTAGGGAAGGCCGCTGAGTTCATCCCCGAAGCCCGGCAGGTCATACCCGATGACGGGCTTGCCCTGGTAAAACTGCCCGTGCTGGATGGTCAGGAAGAAGTCCCTGCGCGCCGCGGCCATCAATAGTACCGTGGTGGGGGAAGGTTCTCCCGTGCGGGCATAGAGTTCCACAAAGTCAAACAGTTCCCGCGTGCGGCAGCCGATGGAGGACAGGAAGATGATTTCCTGGTCCGTAAAGAAGCCGTCCACATTCCTGTGACCTTCATGGTAACGCCCCACCGCCTCGCGGAAAAGGTCGTAAAACGTGTCGTTCCAGTCTTCCGCCATCATCTGCCCGGGGATTTGTGTTTGCGCTTGAAGTTGAGCATCATGATCTGCTTGGTCAGGTTCGCCTCAAACCGGGCCTGTTCCTCGCGGGACATTTCCGAGCGGGCCTTCAGCACTTCCTGCGCTTCCTGAATGGCCCGTTCCACGCTGCCTTCATCAATCTGGGAGGAGTTGAGGGCCAAGTCCGTCACCATCAGGACGTGGTCGTCATTGACCTGGACAAAGCCGGTTCCCACTACCATGCTTTCCTCCGGGCCATCCAGGGGCTTGTAGCGGAGTTCCCCGGTTCCAGGGAGGTGATCAGGGCCGTATGGTGTTCCAGCACGCCCATCTCCCCGAGGCTGCCGGGCAGATACACGTATTCCACCGTGGCGGCAACGGCCACTTCATCCGGGGTAATGACTTTGAACTCCATGCTCATGGTGTGGAATTGCGGGAAAAGGGGTTATTTGGCGTCCTTCGCATCCTTGAGGACGTCATCTATGCCGCCGCGCATGAAGAAGGCGTCTTCGGAACCATGTCCAGCTTGCCTTCCAGGATTTCCTTGAAGCCGCGGACGGTTTCGAGACGGGCACGTAAGCGCCGGGAATGCTGGAGAAGACTTCCGCCACGTGGAAGGGCTGCGTCAGGAAGCGCTGGATCTTGCGGGCGCGGCTCACGATGAGCTTGTCTTCTTCCGAAAGCTCGTCCATGCCCAGAATGGCGATCATGTCCTGAAGGTCCTTGTAGCGCTGCAGCACCATCTGCACGCCACGCGCCACCTCATAGTGCTCATTCCCCACGATTTCCGGGGCCAGGGCCTTGGAGGTGGAGGACAGCGGCTCCACCGCAGGGAACAGGCCCTGGGCGGCCAGGGAGCGTTCCAGCACCACCGTGGAGTCCAGGTGGGCGAAGGTAGTGGCCGGGGCCGGGTCCGTCAGGTCGTCCGCAGGAACGTAAACGGCCTGCATGGAGGTGATGGAACCGTGCTTGGTGGAGGTGATGCGCTCCTGAAGGTCCGCCATTTCCTCCGCCAGGTTTGGCTGGTAGCCCACGGCGGACGGCGTGCGACCCAGCAGGGCGGACACTTCCGACCCCGCTTGGGAGAAACGGAAAATGTTGTCAATGAAGAGAAGAACGTCCTTGTGCTCCTCGTCGCGGAAGTATTCCGCCATGGTCAGGGGCGGACAGGGCCACGCGCAGACGGGCGCCGGGTGGCTCGTTCATCTGGCCGTATACCAGCGCCACCTTGGATTCCTCCGGCTTTTCCAGGTTAATCACGCCAGATTCTATCATTTCATTGTACAGGTCGTTCCCTTCACGGGTGCGTTCCCCCACCCCCCGCAAAGACGGAGAGGCCGCTGCGCGCCTTGGCAATGTTGTTGATGAGTTCCATGATGAGCACGGTCTTGCCCACCCCCGCGCCGCCGAAGGCGCCGATTTTACCGCCTTTCAGGAAGGGACAGATGAGGTCGATCACCTTGATACCCGTTTCCAGCACTTCCGTGCTGGTGGATTGCTCGTCCAGCGGCGGAGCGCTGCGGTGAATGCTTTTCATGCCGGAGCAGGAGAGCGCGCCGCGTTCGTCCACGGCTTCACCCAGCACATTGAAGATGCGGCCAAGAACGCACTGCCCCACCGGTACCTCAATGGGGTGCCCCGTATCGCGCACGCGCATGCCGCGGCGCAGGCCGTCCGTGGAACTCATGGCCACGGCGCGCACCCAGCCGTCGCCGATGTGCTGCTGGACTTCCAGCACCAAGGTCTTGCGCTTTCCGTCGACTTCATAGTCCACTTCCAGGGCATTGAGCAGGGCGGGAAGCGTTTCAGCCTGGGAGAAATCCGCATCGACCACGGCGCCGATGATCTGAACGAGAGTGCCTGTGTTATTCATCATGAGAAAAACTTGGTGTTGAAATGGAAGGGATGAGGGTTTTGTTTGAAAAAGGGGTAAAAGAAGCGGAGTCCACGTTATTCCATGGCGCGCATGGCCGTGGTGATTTCCAGCAGTTCATTGGTGATTTGCGTCTGGCGCGCCTTGTTGTAATCCAAGGTAAGGCCGTCGATGATGTTTTTGGCGTTTTCCGTGGCCCCCTTCATGGCGACCATGCGGGCGGAGTGCTCGGATGCACGGGCTTCCAGCACGATCTGGACCAGCCCGTGGAAGACGTAAAGAGGCAGGATGGTATCCAGCAATGCGGCGGGGCTCGGTTCCAGCAGGAATTGCTTATGGGCGTCTTCTCCGTCCAGGGCAGCGCCCCCGGCCTTCGCCATCTTCATCAACGGTTCCGGTTCAATGGGGAGAAGCTGGCGGAAGATAGGCTTCTGGACCATTGTGTTCACAAAGCCGGAGAAGGCTACGAAGACGCGCCCGTATTCCTCCGCCTTGAATTTCTGCACAATGAAGTCGAACACCGGCTTCAGTTCCAGCAGGGAGAGCGGGTCCGTCAGGCTCCAGGTGGCTTCCAGCCGTTCATTCCATTTGGCCAGCGCGGCGTTCAGCTTGCGGCCGATGGTGATGTAGTGGGCATTTTCCGGAGCGTGCTCCCGGGTCATTTTGATGAGGTTGGCATTCAGGCCGCCGCAGAGGCCGCGGTCCGTGTTCACCAGCAGCACCAGGTCCGCGCCGCCGTGGGTCTGCATCAGGGGGCTGTTGCTGGTGTCTATTTCATCCTGGAGATGGTAGAGCACTTCCGCCAGGGCGCGGACATAGGGGCGCCCCTTCACGGCCTGGTCCTGGGCGCGGCGCATCTTGGCGGAGGCCACCATCTGCATCGCCCTGGTGATCTGGGACGTGTTTTTGACGGATTTGATCCGGCGTCTGATGTCTCTCAGGTTGCCCATGTTTCAGTGCTCCCGTAATCGTTAGTTCCAACTGAGCTTGAAGGATTCAATGGCGGCTTTAAGCCCTGCGTCTATTTCCGGCGTCAGATCCTTTTCCCTCAGGATGCTTTCCAGCAGGTCCGGATGCTGGTCCTTCATGGTGGCTTCCCACGCGTTCTGGCATTCCTTGATCCTGTCCACCGGAACATCGTCAAAAGTATCCCTTCTGCATGGCGTACAGATCCGCGGCCTCCAGCCCCAGGGATTTGGGCTCATACTGGTTCTGCTTGAAGAGTTCCACGATGCGCTGGCCGCGGGCCAGCTTGGCCTTCGTGCTGGGGTCCAGGTCGGAACCGAATTGGGCGAAGGCCTGCAATTCCGTGAATTGGGCCAGGTCCAGCTTGATGGAGCCGGCCAGCTTTTTGATGATTTTCGTCTGGGCGGAGGAACCCACCCGGGAGACGGAAATGCCCACGTTGATGGCGGGGCGCACCCCCTGGTAGAACAGGTCCGTTTCCAGGAATATCTGGCCGTCCGTGATGGAAATGACGTTTGTGGGGATGTAGGCGGAAACGTCCCCGGCCTGCGTTTCAATGATGGGGAGGGCCGTCAGGGAACCGCCGCCGTGTTCCTTGTTGATGCGCGCGGCGCGTTCCAGCAGGCGGCTGTGCAGGTAGAATACGTCCCCGGATACGCCTCGCGACCGGAGGGGCGGCGCAGAATCAGGGAAATCTGGCGGTAGGCCACGGCATGCTTGGAGAGGTCGTCGTAGACGATGAGAGCGTCCTCCCCCTTGTCCATGAAGTATTCGCCCATCGCGCAGCCGGCATACGGGGCCAGGTACAGCATGGCGGCAGGGTCGGAGGCGGAGGCCGCCACCACGATGGAGTATTTCATGGCGCCCGTTTCTTCCAGCTTTGCCACGAGGCGGCTGATGTTGGCGCGCTTCTGGCCGATAGCCACGTAGATGTTGTAAAGGGGCTGGTGGTCCGGCAGCTTGCCTTCCTCCGCCAGGCGGTTCTGGTCCGCCTGGGCGATCATGGTATCCATGGCAATGGCGGTTTTCCCGGTGGCGCGGTCCCCAATGATAAGCTCGCGCTGGCCGCGGCCGATGGGAATCATGGCGTCAATGGGCAGAATGCCCGTCTGCACGGGAACAGTGACGGACTGGCGGGAGATAATGCCGGAGGCGATTTTTTCCACAGGATAATACGCTTCCGCCTCAATCGGCCCCTTGCCGTCAATCGGCTCTCCCAGCGTGTTCACCACGCGGCCCAGCAGGGACCGCCCCACGGGCACGGAAAGAAGGCGTCCGGAGCATTTGACCAAGTCCCCTTCCTTCAAATTGGAATCATCCCCCAGAATCACGGCGCCCACCTCATGTTCTTCCAGGTTCATCGCCAGGCCCATCACGCCCCCGGGGAACTCAATCATTTCATTGAGCATCACGCCGCTCAGCCCTTCGATTTTGGCGACGCCGTCCCCCACGGAACGAATAATGCCCACGTTTTCCTGGCTGACGGAAGCCGTGGCTTTTTTAATTTCTGCTTCGAGTTCTTGAAGTATGTTGCTCATGGAAAAAAGTTTCGTTGGTTAATTGGAAAGATTGCGGGCCATCTCGGCCAGACGGTCGATTCTGGAGCGTACGGAACCGTCTTTCACGTCGTCCCCCACCTGGATGCGGATGCCCCCCAGCAGGTCCGGCGCCACCTCCCAGTGGTAGTAGAGGCCGTCGCCATATTTGGCCGTCAGCTTGGCTTGAATTTGGGAGCGTTCCTCCTCTGTCAGCGGTACGGCGCTTTGAATGGTGGCCGTACGGCTTTTCACGGCGTATTCCACCATGCGGGAAAAGGCCGTCAGCAGAGCGACATAGTTACGGGGTTTGCGTTCCGCAATTTTCCGGGCGATCAGGCGCACGCGGTCCTCCGCCACGGTATTCCCGTCCATGCAGAGCCGGAACAGCCTGCGGGCGGCATTGAGCGTGTCCTTTCCGATCTTCATAAAGCGTATCAGGAATCCAGGCTGTCGATCGCTTCCCGGTTGATTCTCCGCTGGTCTTCTTCCGTCAGCATTTTTCCGGTGACCTGCGCGGCAGCCAGGGCCACCAGCTGGCCGAATTGTTCTTTCAGCGCTTCGCGTTCCTTCTGCTGTTCCAGTTCCGCAAGCTGCCGGGCCTTTCTGACTATTTCCTCCGCCTTTTGGGAGGCCACGGTTTCCTGTTCCTCCAGCAGGCGGGAGGCGGCGGCCTTGGCGGCGTCTATCTTTTCCTGTCCTTTTCGCCCGCTTCCACCAGCATTTCATGCGTCTGTTCCTTCACGGAAGCCAGCTGGCGCTCGCTTTCCTCACGCATTTCCTCTCCCTCCTCAATGCGCTGGCGCCTTTTTTCCAGAACGTTCTGGATGGGCTTGAACGCCAGGTAGCGCAGGATCACCACCATCAGGATGAAGGCGATCAGGTTGGCAACAAAGGGTTCCCAGCTTGTCACCCCGAAGGGCGCAAAGGGATTCCAGGACTGGTCGGCTATGAGATTCAGCATAAAATGAACGGGTTGAAACATGCCGGAAGTTTTCCGGACCGGCAGGAACGGCTGCGCCGCCCCGGAGCGGAAGAAGCTCCCTCCGGGAACGGGGCCTCCGGGTTATTTCACAAAGATGGAGATGAGGGCCACGCCTTCAATCAGGGCGGCCAGCGTAATGGCAATCACCATGATGGGGGAGGAGGCTCCCGGGTTGCGCCCGGTGGCTTCCGCGGCTTTCGCGCCGATGAGGCCGATGCCGAGGCCGGCGCCGATGGTGACGAGGCCGAAGCCCACGTTGCCGGACAGTTCGGCCAGGGAGGTCATTGCGGTAGGATCAATCATGTTATTGGTATGGTTTATGTTTTTTGTTGAACGTTCCCCCACAGGTTGCCCATGGTCCGGAACGGAAAGTTGGCGGTGCGGCTTATGAGGCCTTTCCGGACGGCAGGCTGTCCGGCACGGATGGTTCTTTTCCCTCATCCTTGGCGGTATGGCCGTGGGCATCCCCGTCCCCCACTTGCAGTTTGAGGAAAATCGCCGTCAGGAGGAGGAAGACCAGAGCCTGGATGAAGCCCACCAGCAGCTCAATCGCCAGAAACGGGAGTACGCACAGGGCGCTGAGGACGGGTCCGAACATGTGAGCCATGGTGTCAATGATCGTTTCCCCGGCGTAAATGTTGCCGTAAAGACGGGCCGCCAGCGCAATAGGACGGATCGTAATGCTCAGGACGTCCACCAGCCCCACGAAGATAAATGAGCACCAGCACGAATCCCATGAAGCCGGGCAGTCTTCCCTTGGGCCCGAACAAGTGGATGAAGAAGCCTTTCAGGCCCTGTTCCCGGATGGACCAGTAAAGCCACATCAGCGCATAAAAGATGCCCAGGAACATCGTCACGTTCATGTCCGCATTCGCGCCGCGGAACAGCGGCACTCCGTTATAGGTGATGGTCCCTACTCCGGGGAGAAGCCCCATGTAGTTGCTGACCAGGATGATGGTGAAGATGGTTCCGAAGTACCAGAAGTACTTGCGCGTCAGTCGCGGCCCCAGCAGGGATTCCACAAAGTTGTACAGAGTCTCAAAGAAGTATTCCACCGCATTCTGGAACCGGGACGGCAGAATGCGCATGGCGCGGGTGGCGAACCATACGACCACCCCTATCAGCAGAACCGCCAGAAAGAGCATCAGCATGGAGTTGGACACCGGCAGTTCAATGCCGCCTGGAAGCGGAATGGAGAACAAGTGGGGGGCGGCCTGCTCCAGTCCGTGCTCCGCTCCTTCCTCCGCCGCACACGCGCTGCCGCCCATCATGCCGGGCACCGCCAACGCCGCCAACCACAGGAACTGGAAAAATCTGCTCATCGTCTATCTTTCACCATTATCGTGCCAACTCCTGTAAATACGGGAAAAGGGAAGCCATTCCCTTTATTTGACGGTTTTGATTGTGTACTCTCCCCTCCCCCTTGGCAAGCCCAAAACTTGGCACGCACACAAATTATATACATTTGTATATAATCTTAAGGCAGCGGCAGGCTTGCCGTTGCAAAACTCCGTTTTTTCTTCCGGGCATTAAAAAATTTTTCCGGAGATAACTTCCAGAACGGCAGGAACAAGAAGCTTCCGCCATCAACAAAAAAGCTTCCGGAAATTTCTTCCCGGAAGCCTGTAAATCCAATGGGAAACCCCTGTTATTTGGCAGCGGAAATAACGTGGATGTGGTACACGTCCCTGCCGTCCGCGGCCTTGCGCCCCGTAGCATGCACGCCCGTGACGTCGGAGGTGATCACGTCCAGGGTTTCCACGGCCTTCCGGATATCCTTGTTGCCTTCCGCCGCGCTCTTCAGGGCGTCACGGACCGGGACGAGGTTAAGCTGGAATCTCCAGCGGAGCCACCTGCCCCGGGGCCTTCATGGATTCCTTGATGATTTCCATGCCGAAGGCCTTTGGCATGCTGATGGCCCAGCGGGTGTCGGAAACGCTCACCACCGGATTCAGGTCGGCGCCCAGCGGGCACTCGTAATCGTAGGTGGTGACATCCCCTTCCACGGAGGATTTGGGGGAGGGCAATTCCGTCATCTTGCCCTGGCTGGCCAGGGTAACGATGGTCTTGGCGGCGTCAGACACTTTCTGCCACGCTTCGCCCAAGGCGGCACGGTTCTTCACTTCATAAGCCGCGGAGAAGCGCGGGGCCGGAACATTCTTGAGCGTGGGACTGGGAGCGCCCTGCATGTCCATGATGAACACGCCGGAATCCGTAAGGCCGGAAAGTGCGGTCTTATACGCCTTCCAAAGTTCTTCAATGGTGGGCCGGGCCATCTGGAGCATGGGGGCAACCATGCGGATCTGGTCGCTTACGTCATGCTTCGGGTTGGAAATATACGCATTGCCGTAATCCCATACGATCTGGGCAACATTCTCATACAGGGAGCAGCCCATGTCAACAATCTGCGGATTGATGCGGAAGGAAGAATACAGCACCGTATCCGCCCCGGGACGGACGGAGTTCATGGAGGAGGGAGCGTCCAGGAGGTAGAATTCAAGCGGATACGTGCAGGCTTCCACATGCACCCCCTGGTCCTGCCACGCGTAGTAGGAAACGGGCGTGGCATTCTGCGCCACCTTTTCATACAGCCCAAGTAGGCTGCCCTTCATGGAATCAAGCGCGGCCATGGAAGGAGCCAGATCGGCAATCTTCCAGTCGGCGCCTACCGTCTGCATCAGGTCCTTCAACCCGGAGAACATGCCCTTGTAGTAGGCGATGTCCAGGTTAATAAGGCCCTTGGCGCAAGCCTTGTCCGCAAATATCAGGCCATAGGCGGGATACTGGAGCTGGGCGTCAGCCATGGAGAAATCCGGACGCGCCAGAACAGAATCCTGGGGAGAAGCCGCCAGGCGGACCTGCTTTTCAGGATTGGTGGTTATAAAGCCCACCAAGGTATCATCCACGAAAGCGACGGCCACATACAGCTTGGATTCGTCCAGACGCTTGAGAGCCGCCTTGAGACGGTCCAGATTTTCCTGGGAGACGGTTATCTGGGCTTTAGCCTCTTCCAGCCTTTCTTCCAGCTTCGCCCGCAGTTTCTTGCAGTCCACTTCCGCTACCTTGCAAGCCAGGCCGTTGTAGGTCTTGTCATACAGGGAAACAATGCCGTGCAGTTCCATGTCTTCCGGGAGATTGGCGTCCTTCAGGGTAGCCTTGGCCTGGGCAAGGGCTTCCGGCGTCAATTTGGCGGCTACCATTACGGGAGCCGTCGCGGCCTGAGAGGGGCGCATATCCACCAAATCAATCCACTTAATGAGCATTTCAGTATATCTGTTGCCCATTACTTCCACTTCTGCGTCACTAGCTTTCTTGTTACCATTGATTAAATCCTGGTAAAGCTTATAACCGGACAGAATTCCCTTCATTTGGTGCAATCCCATGCCGGTAAAAGCGGGCTGCGCGCTATCCATCCACGGAGCCCATTCGGGGCCGAAGCCAATCATCGCGTCAATGACGGGGGTGTTGACGGAGCACTTTTTCCGGACGGGCTTGGGTGCATCCTCTCCCGGAATGGCTATGGATTCATCAGCGTCTTCCCCAGCGGAGCAGGAACCCCAGGTTTTGACCATGTTCAGATTCTGAACGCTCCTGATCATGCCGGGGACGTCGTAAACACCGGCTACAATACCCATGTCCATGGGAAAGAGGGCGGCGATTCCGAGCCGTTCCGCACGCTTCGCCACCAGATCGGAAGCAACGGGGGCGGAGGGATCCAGCGAAGGAGCCGGGGTTAAGCCGGCGGCATCCTGTCCGGCCTTGGCGGAAGATGATTTATTGTCGTCAGAGCAGGCGGCAAGAGCGCAGGTCAGCGCAAAACAGGGTATGGAGTAGAAATAATGCGTTTTCATTATCTTTAAACGTGGGGGTCATGATGCCATCCAACAAAAGCGCCGCTCCTTACGGCAACAGTCTCATCGACGCGCACCATCCGCATTATATAGGCGCTTCCACGCAATGACGCAAGCACAATGAAAAGCATTAACGGGCCAAAGGCCATGCATGACCTTGTTACGGCGAACGCCCTGAAAAGCATTGCCGGACGATTCCGCCTTCCTTAAAAGCCGGTCTAAAGAGGTTCCGCCATGGGAATGTCATCCTCCGGAAGGGGGGCCTGCGGCGCGGGAGCTCTTACGGGAGAGGAATGGTTGAGATGGCGGGGAATCTGATGGGGAAGGCCGGGAATGTAGTCGGAATCTCCGCGTCGGGGCGTGAGGGGTGCGGCGGAAGGCTCCTCCGACAAGGAAGGCGCGGACGGCCTGGCATGCCCGGAGGAACCGCCCACCGGGGTCGCCTTGATTTCCGCATCGGAAGAGTCGTCCAGATCGGCAGGGATTTCATGAACCTTGATGGGCTCCATTCCTTCCGGATCATACAGGCCGGGCGGCAGATTGTCCGGCACTACGGCAGGCGATCCCCCGCGTTCGCGAAGGGCGGCGGCAGCCGTTTCCGGGGGTTCCTCCACCGGTTCCGCTACCGGGATGTCGTCCTTGGGCGGGTCAATGATGGCCTTGATGTCCTTCTTCTCTGTCTCAAAGAATTCCTTCACGATGGGGGCAGCGGCGGCGCCCCCGCCCAGCCGTTCGTGGGCGCGGCCTTCATACAGCACCACATAGGCGAAGCGGGGATTGTCACAGGGCATGAAGCCGGCGAACCACGCCAGGCGCTTGTCTTCCCGTTCCGGTCCCCACTGGGCCGTGCCGGATTTGCCGGCGATGCTGGAATAGGACAGGCGGGCGCGGCCGCCCGTGCCGCCTTCAATCACCTCCCTCATGCCCTTGCGCACGCTGGCCAGGGCACGTTCATAGGCAGGCAGGGGGCGCTGGACCTCCTGGGGCTTGGGAGCGTAAATGACATTGGCGTTGCCGTCCTGAATCTGCTTGATGAGCTGGAGCCTGGGCAGGTAGCCGTTCGCCACGCCGGACATCATGTGCGCCACCTGGAGGGGCATGACCAGCAGCGTTCCCTGGCCGATGGAAAGGTTGGCGGCGTCTCCGGACATGAAATCCCGCTTGTAGTTGCGGATCATGTAGTCGCTGGTGGGCACCAGGCCGGGATCGTCCGGAATGGGCAGCCCGGTGCGCTCGCCAAGTCCGAAGGCGCGGGCCGTATCCATCAGGGCTTCCGCTCCCAGCTTGAGCCCCATCTGGTACATGAACGGGTTGTTGGACATCGCCAGGGCGCGGATGCAGTTGATGTCCCCCAGGGGCGTCTTGCTCCAGTTGTTGAAAACGTGGTTGCCGATCGTGATGGATGCCGGGCAGTAGATCTGCGTATTTTCCGTGATCTTGTTGTTTTTCAGGGCGCTGGCCACCGTCAGCACCTTGAAGGTGGAGGCGGGGGGTAGCGCCCCTGAAAGGCGCGCGCGCCCAGCGGTCCAGCGGGGTCGTTGCGCAGGGCATCGTAATCCTTCTGGGATATGTTCGGAATGAACATGTTCGGGTCATAGGACGGCGTGGAGGCCATTACCAGCACTTCACCCGTTACGCAGTCCAGCACCACCATGGCGCCGCGCCTCTTGCCGCGGGAAAGGATGCGCTCCGCATCCCGCTGCCATTTCAGGTTCAGGGTGGTGACGATGGCGCCGCCGGGCTTGGGGCGTATCTGAAGTTCATCCAGAATCTTGTTGCCGTCCTCGTCAAACATCAGGCGCCATACGCCGGGCGTCCCGGTCAGGTCCTTGTTGAATTCCTTTTCCAGTCCCGCGCGGCCTTCCACCTGTTCCCACAGCGGGTCCATATGGTTGATGGGGCCGGTAGGCAGTTTTCCCTTGGAACCCACATAGCCGATGATATGTCCGGCGATTTCCTTTTCCGGATAGGAACGGATGTAGATGGGCAGCAACTGGAGGCCGCGCACCCCCTTCACCTTGTCCCTCAGTTTTTCCGCTTCCTCCGCGCGGATGACGTTGGTGAGGGGAAGAGGCAACCAGCGGCGGTGCTCATAGTGCTTCCAGAGCTGGTCATCGGAAAAGGACCACGCCTTTCCGGCAATTTTCTTGGCCTGTTCCAGGCAGTTGCGCCCGAAGTCCACCACGCGGGAACGATCGGGATTTTCAAAAAATTTCAAAACGCAGGGCCAGTTGGTAGGCCACGGAGGTCACGGCCAGAGGCTCTCCGTTGCGGTCCAGAATGGGGCCGCGCGGAGCCGGAATCAGCAGGGCCATGGTTCTGGCGGAAGGCCGCGTGCTGGTGTGCGCTTCCCGCGCCGCATCCATCCTTCCCCCCTTGAGGGAGGGAATCAGGGACAGGGAATCCAGGCCGTTCTGCTCCTTCTCCGTTTCCTTGGGCATTTCCGGGGCGTCAGCCACGCCTTCCCGTTCACCGGACGCCGTGCCGGATTCCCTCTTCTTATCCCCCAGGTCAACCGTTTCCACGGCGTCATCCTCTCCGCGCTGCTGCGCCGCAGCCTGGCGCACGGGCGTTCCCCCGCGGGAAGACGAATGGCGTGACGAGGACTGGCCCCAGGCCGTATCCGCCGTCCAGGCGGCCAACCCGGCCAGCAATACCAGGGAACGTATCAGAACCTTCATTTTCATCAGCTTGCAGGAGTGTGACAGATGCACCGTAAGGAATCAACGATTATTCACGCTCGCGCTTATTCCTGAACTACTACGGTTGTTCCCATGCCGCATTTTTCAAACAAAATGCGGCATGCCTCCACAGGCACCCGGATGCACCCGTGGGAATTGGCGTCCCGGAACACCGTGCCCACATGCAGCCCTATCCCGCCGTGAATGCGCATCCACAGCGGCATCTTGGCGCCGATGAATTTGCCACCGGACGGCACGCGGGAAGAAGAGGTGGCGTCCGAATTCACGCACAGGCCGCTTGCATCAAACACGCTGCCATAGGACCGGGAGCGGTAGTCCGCATCCTTCTGAATGATGGAGAATTTGCCGCGGGGCGTCTCATGGGTGGATCTGCCGGTGCACACGGGAAAGTTCATGGCCGGTTGGCCGTTGACCCACAGCACGCCGCGCTGGTCCTTCAAATGAATCACGATTTTGCTGTTCCGCGTCTGCGCCTGCCGGATGCGCTCGTCATGGTACCAGATGTCGCGCGTGAAGCGGTACTGGGGTCCGCTACAAAAGCGTCATAGGAAGAAGAGTACCTGCCGTCCTTCATCAACGGCTTGCCATGCGGAGTCTTGGGCGTGGAGGAACAGGCAGCCAGCAGCAGGGAGACACACAGGAAAAGGAGAAAGGCGAGAGGGGAGCGCGGCATGCGGCCTGCTTTACCCTCTTCCCCCGTGGAAATCAAGCACGATTCCCCTCTGTTCCGGCATGTTTGGAGGAATCCTGATAAAGACGCCCTTTTCCGTCCGTACCTGTTCCCGTTCTTCCTCCCCGCCGCCATGACCGCCTCCTCTTCCGTTCCCGCCCGTTCCCCCCGGCTGCACTCCCTGGATGCCCTGCGCGGGCTGGACATGCTCATCATCCTGGGGCTGGACGCCCTGGTCCTGCTCCTGGCCTCCAGAAATCCGGAAAACGCCTTCCTCCGGGAAGCCGCGCGCCAGATGTCGCATGCCCATTGGGCAGGATTGCACCTGTATGACCTGGTGTTCCCCGTCTTCGTGTTCATCTCTGGCGTTTCCATGTCCTTCTCCCTGGCGAAATACACCGGCGGAAACTCCTCTGCGGCCCCCGGGCTTCTCCACCTTTGGAAACGGGCCTTCGTTCTGGCCTTCCTGGGCCTCCTGGTCAACGGAACGCTTACCTGGACGGAGGATATGCGTTACGCCTCCGTTCTGGGCCTGATCGGCTTTTCCTGCGCCATCGCAGGCACGTGCATCCTGCTGTGCCGCCGCACGGGAGCGATTGCCGCTGCGGCGGGAGGCCTTCTGGGCCTCATCGCCCTGCTTCAATTCACCTGCGGCAGCTTCACGCCGGACGGCTCCGTCAACTCCTGGGTGGACATGCACTGGCTTCCCGGCCGTCTGCACGGAGGCGTCTTTGATCCGGAAGGCCCCCTCTGCATCGCCTCCGCTTCCGCCCTGTGCATGGGCGGATGGCTGGCGGGAAAATTTTTGAAGGAAAGCCGCCTGCCTTCCGTTCGCCTCTGCATGGCGATGATGGGAGCGGGAATCCTCCTCTTTTCCGCCGCCCGAATGCTGGACGGCGCCTATCCCATCATTAAAAGCATGTGGACCGGCACCTTCGTTCTGGCCGCTGCCGGAATCTCCCTGATGCTCCTGTCCCTGTTCCATCTGGCCGTCGACGCATGGAACGGCGGAAAATGGGCCAAATGGGCCTTTCCCCTCCGCGTCATCGGCGTCAACGCCCTGGCCGCCTACCTCATCCACGCCCTGCTCAACGTGCATGAACTCAACCAGCGCATCTTCAGCGGCGCGGCGGACTTCTTCCCGCCTTTCCAGCCCGTATTGCTCGCCGTTTCCCTTCTCCTGCTGCAATGGCTGGTTCTGCTCTTTTTTTACAGGCGCCGCGTATCCTTCGCCAAAAGCCCGGCCAAGTGACGGCGTGGATGAAAATCCTGGCCATGAGGCCGGCTCTCTCCGGAAAACACCCCGTCATGAATATTCCCATCCGGAGAGAACCGGACAGCCGCTAAAAACGGTGGCCATGACCGGATAAACAAAAACGCCCCTCCCGTACAGGAGAGGCGCTTCCGAAAACCAGTCCGGACAGCAACGCCCGGCTCAACGCATCCGGCGGCGGCGCAGCAGGGCCAGCAGAAGACCGGCGGCGGAAAGGCCTGCCGCAGCAGGTTCCGGAACGGGAGCCGCTCCGGTGATGTAATGAATCTTCACGTTGGCCCAGGCCCCCCATTGGTGGTGATCCAATACTTGCCCACATTTTCTTCCGTAGCTTCCAGCGGACCGTCCGCACGGGTCAGGATATTCCCGTCAGCGTCCCTGACCACATAGTCAACCGTATCAAAGCCGTTGCCGCCCGAGGAGGAGGAAGCGTTCTGACCTAAAAGTTCTCGCACCGCAGTCCCGACGGTTCCGGTGGTCGTGTACGGATCAATGGCGGCCTGGATGGTTCCCCCGCTCGCATTGATCCAGAGGCTGGTCGTCGCAAGACGTCCGTTTAATCCGAAATCCCAAACATACCCCGTGGACAGCCCGCCTCCCAGCGCTCCTGAATTGATGCTGGAATCAATAGTCAAGTTGCCCCAGAGCTGCGTATTGCCTGAGTTCAGGGAAAAAGATTTGTCCATGTCCACGTTCCCTAAAACCAAGGCCCCTCCCGTATTGTTGCTGAGAGTACCCGTGCCTTTCAGAACAAACTGGTCGACATTCCTGTAATTCAGGCTCCCCGCGCCGGCGGTGGAGATGGAGGCGTCACTGTTGATGATGATGCTGTTTCCCGCGCCGAGAGTAGTAGGAGGCACGCCGGCCTCCGTCCAGTTGTCCGCGTCCGTCCAGGAGGATCCGTCCCCGTTTCCCGTCCACTGATAGGTGGCCGCTGCGCCCAGGCCGGACAAGGCAACCAGGACGCAGGAAGCAGTGAATAAGGTTTTCTTCATAAAATCAAAAGTTAAATATGGATATGAATGGATCCGCACCTATCGCCGGACTGCTGCACAAATCCGCTCCCGGGAGCGTTCTGCGGTCAGAAGCCAAGACTTGGAACCCTGCTTTTTCTAATATCGGATTGCTAATCCGTTACGGAATAGTTCCAATGCCGCATGGTGCGCCGCAAGCCCCTCGGCATCCGGACGCCAACCTGTGCAGCAATGATTTCTCTTTCCTGAAATTCAGTATATTCCGACGGAATATATGTATTTCCACACCCGCAAAGGCTCGCGGCTCTCAACGTACCGACAACGCAACGGAGGAAGCCTTTTCTCCGGAGAAACAGACTCCCATTATAAAACGACCGGGCAACATAAGCACCTTTCCCTTAAAATCAGAGCTTGACGCCGGATTAGCAATCCGTTTTCCACATGGAAAAAGAAGCAAAATAAGGCGGAAACATCATTTTTTGCTCGTCTCCGGCAAATGCTTTGCCATCATGGCGCAACGGCTTTTTTTTTTCCGAAAAGCAGGGAAGCGACCCTCCCTGCCCTCCTGCTAGTCCATCTGCCACCTTCCTTAACCTAATGATGATTCCCATGAAAGCATTCACGTTCCCGGCTCTTGTCCTGGCGGCCCTGAGCATCTGGACTGCCGCCGCCCAAACCCGGATATCCACCATTCCCCCGCTGCCGGGAAAAAACGCACGTTCCCTTCAGGTACCTCCCTACCAGTCCTTCTGCTGGTTCGCGGCGGACCGCGGCCGCTGGCCCGGAGACGGCAACCGGGTGCTGCCCTGGTTCGGCCGGACGGCTCCCGGCAACCTGCTGGACAGCAAGCCGAACCCCAGCACCGCCAAACCGGGGGACCACGCCATGTTTGCGCTGTTCCACCTCAAGGACGGCAATTTCATGGCCGTGCTGCCCGTCGCCACCCCTGACTCCCTCACGTGGCTGAAGCTTGACGGAGACGGCAAATTCCTTGTGGAATCCGGCACGCTGGGAACTTCCACCGCCAAACCGCAGCCCGTCCTGGCCGTCACCGCCGTGGACAAGGATATTTACCGCGCCTGCTCCGCCGCCTGGAACAAAGCCCTTTCCCTCCCCTTCATCAAGGGCAGAACCTTTCCCCGGGAAAAGAAGGTTTATCCGGAACCCTTCAAGTACCTCGGATGGTGCAGTTGGGAGCAGTATAAAAAGAACATCTCCTCCAAGCTGCTTGAAGAAACGGCCAGCCAACTGGAGGCCTCCCCCATCCCCGTCCGGTGGATGCTGGTGGACGACGGGTTCCAGACCCAGGAAGGGCTTAAGTTGATCAGCTTCCAGACCCGCCAGGACAAATTCCCGCAGGGCTGGCAGCCCCTGATGAAGCACAAAAGCTCCAAGTTGAAATGGATGGGCCTGTGGAACTGCTATTACGGCCTCTGGAACGGCATCCACCCCAAGCACCGGCTGGACGCCCAGACGGCCCGCGGGCTGGTCAGCACTACCAAGGGGAAAATCCTCCCCGGTGACGGCCCCGGAGGAGCCGGGGCGTTTTACAACCCTTTTCTCCAATCCGTCAAGGACGCCGGGTTCGACTTCGTGAAGATCGACGTGCAGGCGGAATACCTGAAGCATGCGGACGGCCTGGACAACCCGGTCCGCCACAACACCAAGTGTTCGGAAGCCTTGGAACAGGCATGCCGGAAGACGGGCCTCAGCCTGATGAATTGCATGGCGCAGGGCACCGTCAACATCCAGAATACCCGCTACAGCGCTATCACCCGGTGCAGCATTGACTACAAGCTGGGGGATGAAGCCATGGGCAAGTCCCACATCCTCCAGTCCTACGCCAATACGCTCTGGCTGGGGCAGACCGCGTGGCCGGACCATGACATGTTCCATTCCACGGACCCCACCAGCGCGCGCCTCATGGCCGTTTCCAAGGCCGTATCCGGGGGCCCCGTCTACCTTTCAGACCCGGCTGACAAGCTCAATCCGGAAAACATCATGCCCCTGGTCTGGTCCGACGGCCTTCTGTTGCGGCCGCTGGCCCCTGCCGTCCCCCTGCCGGATTCCGTCTTTCTGGATGCGCTGAACGAGAACCGCCTGTACCGGGTGATCGCCCCGCTGCCCGGCCAAAGCGCCGCCGTGGTGCTGTACAACCTCAAACACCCCTCCCCGGCGGAACCGGTGCAGGGGAAAATTTCCCTGGGGGATTATAAAAACGCGGCGGCCCTGCTGAACGGCAACGCGGCGGAAGCCTATGCCTCCATTCCGGCGGAGGGAATCGCCGCCTATTCCGCAGAGGGAGGCCGCGCGCTGACCCCGGCACAGCCGGACCTGGACGTGAAGCTAACGGGCTTCAAGGACCGCCTGTTCATCATGGCGCCCATCGTCCGGGGCTGGGCCGTCATCGGCAGGGGGGACAAATTCCTCTCTCCCTGCGCCCTGGCCGCCGCTCCGGAATACGGGGCGGACAGCCTCCGCTTCCGCGTGAAGGAATCCGGCCCGGTCGTCGTCTGGCGCGGGAAAAGCCCCGTGAAGGCAGGGAACGTTCCCGTCAAGAACCTGGGCAACGGTTTTTATGAATTGCAATTCCCCGTTTCCGACCGCCCGCTGGACGTTACCGTGACAGCCGAATGAGCGCTGCCGTCCCTTCCCAACCCTCTTTCCTTCCCCCCCATGCATCTGCTGCGCCCGTTCCTGGCTTTCGCCCTGCTGTTCCCGTTCTGCTGGCACATCCCGTCCTCCGCCGCCGCTCCGGCGGGACTTCCCGCACCGGAACCCGCGGAGGCCAAACAGGCGATTGAACAATTCCTGGGCCTCACCGCCATCTGGATGCTGGAAATGGAATGGACCCACGCCTATGCCAATAAAACGCCCAAGGCGGAGGACTTCCGGAACGCCATGCTGGCGGCGGGCCTTCAGCAATGCCCCTCTGATTTTCAGGAAGCATGGCTGCGGCAGACGAACAAGCCGGGGCGCAATTACGCGGCACCCGTCCTGCGCAAGTACGGCGTCAGCCTGAAGGACCTCCGGGAACGGCTCCAGGGCAAACTGTTCAAGATCAATTCCCGGGTGCATCCGCCCATTCCCCTTTACGACGAGGATGAACAAATCCCCCGCATGGATCCGCGCACCTGCGGCGACCCCAAGGCCATCCTGGAAGCCCTGGCCGCCCTGCGCGCCCAGGTCATGGGCCTTACCCCGGACCAACTGGCCCAGGCCAGGCAATCCATTGAACGGGTCATGCTGGAATTCACGCTGGCCTACATGGAAACCGCCATCTGCATGAACACCGCGGGCATCCGGGAAAGCCAGGTCAGGGAACTGTTCGCCCCCATCAGGACGGACGGATGCCCGGAGGACTTCCGGCGCGCGTGGCAGCACGACCTGCCTTTCTTCCTCAAGGGCCGCTTCACGGGACCGGAACTGACCCTCTCCACCGTCTGCAAGAAATACGGCGCCAGCGAGCAGGAGGCATTCCTCAAGGTCCGCAAAAGATGAAGGAATGGGATATCCAGCCGCCTACCCCGCAGACGCAGCCCGCCTTCCGCCGGGACATGCAGGAAATCCGGGAAAACATGCTGGGCGGCCGCTGACAGGAAAGCCCCACCCTTGCCGCCGTGTATTTCACGGGCGGTATTCTCCGGTCAGCCCAGCAATCCGGCGTCCATTCCCTCGTTATATTCCCAAATGCCCTGCTCCACCATGAAGGAACTCCAACTGTTGAGCAATTGCTCAAAATAGGCGGCATTTACATTGAAATGGTAAAACGTGTGGTCCGCCACGTCCAGAAGCTCAAATCTGGAGCGGTTTCTTTTTCCGCCACAGCTCCGCCAGCCGCTCGCTATTGCGCCACGGCAGCAGCCTGTCTCTTCCGCCATGGCTCGCGAACAGGGGAGGCAGCCCTTTCTGCACGCGCCGCAGGGGATTGACGGCATCCCGCTGGTCAGGGGGCATCATGCCTCCCAGTTTAAAGGCGGACTGCGCCGCCAGATCGCACACGCCGCGGAACAGGGCCACGGCGGCAGGACCGGGCGGAAGGGGAGCCTTCCTGCGGAACAGGGACCAGCGCGCGGGATGGTCGGGGAGGGCCACATGCAGGGCCATCAGTCCTCCCGCATCGCTCCCCGCTACGGTAATGCGGGCCGGGTCCAGACCCAGCAGGGCGGCGTTTTCATACACCCAGGCCCAGGCTTCCCGGCCCTCTTCCAGAATATCCATCGGCTCCACCTCATAAGCGCCGCGCGTACGGAACATGGGAATAATCCCCACAATTCCCTGCTGGGCAAGGTGAAGCGCCCATGGCACAAAATCCCCCAGGCTCTTTCCCACCCACATGCCGCCGTGAAAAAACAGCACGGAGGGCGCGGAAGCGCCCTCTCGATGGCCAGGAGGAAAAAAGACGTAGGCCATCAGCTCCTCACCGTCTGAAAACCGCCTCCACACAAAGCCGGGCTGTTCCCGCAACAGTTTCCTGTACCGGGCTTCCGCCAGATGATCGGCTTCCGTGAACAATTCCATAAGAACGGCTTCATGATGCAATTGTGTTGCACTCCGCGCAAGTTTGATGTCTAAATAATCGTGTAATGACTTTCCGCTCCATTCTCACCATGGCCTGCTGCGCCGCAGCTCTTCTCGCCCCCGCCTCCGCCGCCCCCCGGCCCGGAGACGCCAAACTGAGGGACGATCTGGACGTAGCCTACAACACATGGCGCCTGCACCTGCTGCGCGGCAACTATGACGGCTGGAGAGCCACCACCTCCGCCTACCGCCAGGTGAAAGTGCGCAACCTGGCCGTCTCTGAAAAACGCCCCTTTCCCGCCTCCCTGTTCCGGCAGCCCATGGCTCCGCCCGCGCTCGCCCCGCTGATGTACGTGGGCTCCGTGGTGGACGGTCCCACGGCCGCGGCCACCTACTACGGCAAGGTGGACCTGGGGCTGGGCCAGGAACCGACGGACTCCAACGCCCTGGTCCTGCTGTTCACCCACGAAAACGGCAAATGGAAATACGACCAGGCGCGCTTCTTCAACCTCACCCGCCTGCCCGCCGTCAAGGAACGCCTCAAGCGCGGCGACGCCACCGTCCTGATGGAGCAGGACGGCTTCCAGCCCCTTGGAAAAATTCCCGCCGTGCCGCCTGTCTGCCCGCCGCCCAAATACATCGCAAAAATTCTGGTGGACTGCCCCGGCCGCACCGTCAAGGCGAACGTAAACAACATTTCCCCGCATGAATTCGACAACACGCGCCTGGCGGAAATCATTTCCGGCGGGCTGAGGGACGGAACCAACTCCCTCACGCTGAACTTTTCCGACAGCCCTAACGGCAAAAAGGGCGCCGTTCTCGTGGAGGTTTACATCATGCCGGAAATCCCGGGACAACTGCCCGCCAGGGCCTTTTCCTACTTCGTCCCCCCCCAGGCGCACCCCAAAAGCGGCCCCGTTCTGATCAACGTCACTCCGGAGCTGCTGAAGACCATGGACCCGAAGAACACTCCGCCGCAGGCATCCGCCGGCAAATAAAATCGTCATTCTTCAACGTTTCCGCCGCGGGTCCGGTCATACCGCCATATGACAACTCAACCTCAAGTCAGCAGCTCCGCGGTATCCGGCAACTCATGGTGGATGGGTATCCTTGGCGTCATCGAGCTATTTCTTGGCTTCATCGCCCTGGCCTCTCCCTGGATTGTCGGGGCCAGCTTCATCTGGGTGATCGGCATCATGCTGATGATCCTGGCCGTCGTCCGGCTGGTCCAGGTCTTCACCGTCCCGTCCTCCCGCTGGTGGAACCTGGTGACGGCCATCCTGTACGGCATCGCCGGCTGGTTCCTGTTCCGGGACCCCAATATTTCCCTGGCCATCACCACGCTCATCATCGGGTGGGGCCTGGTCATCGCCGCCGTCTTCCAGGGGGCCATCTGGCTCCAGACCCGTTCCCTGCCCGCCAGCGGCTGGCGGCTCTTCAACGTGATCATCACGCTGATCCTGGGCCTCATGGTCATCTTCGGCTGGCCTGAATCCACGGCCTGGTTCATCGGCACCCTGATCGCAGTGGAACTGATCTTCTCCGGATGGACGTTGCTCCTGTACGCCTTCAGCGGCAACTCCGCCCGCCGTTAATCCCGACGACAGCAATGACCCTCACCCAGGAAGAAACCGAACGGTACGCAAGGCATCTTTCCCTTCCGGAACTGGGCGAACAAGGCCAGCAAAAACTCAAACGGGCGCACGTCGCCCTGACGGGCCTCGGGGGCTTGGCTCCCCCGCGGCCCCTTTATCTTGCCGCCGCGGGCGTGGGGCGGCTGACCCTGATCGACCCGGACGAGGTCTGCCTTTCCAACCTCCAGCGGCAGATCCTGCATGCCACGGATGCGGCGGGAACGGCCAAGACCGCCAGCGCCGCCAGGCGCCTGTACGCCCTGAACCCTTCCGTCCACATCAACACGGTCCACAGGCGGCTCACCCCGGACAACGCCGTTTCCCTGCTGGAAGGGTGCGACCTGGTCCTGGACGCCTCGGACAACTACGCGGCGCGCTTCGCCATGGCGGACGCCGCCTGCGCCCTGCGCCTGCCGCTGGTGCACGGAGCCGTGAAAGGCTTCATCGGCCAGGTGGCCGTCTTCGCCCCCCACCAGGGCACCGCGTGCTACCGCTGCCTCTTCCCGGCAGACACGCCCATGCAGGAGAAAGACACCGCCTCCGCCGCCGGCATCCTGGGCGCGCATGCGGGCATCATCGGCTGCATCCAGGCCATGGAAGCCCTGAAATACCTGGCCGGCATTCCCTCTCCGCTGGTGGGAGCCATGCTCTCCGCAGACACGCGGCGCATGCGCTTCACCACCATTCCGCTGGCAGCCAATCCCGCGTGCAGGTGCCGGAAAAACGGGGACCGCGGAGCCGCAATGAAAAATTGACGGCCATGGGGGCATCTGGCATCATTCCCGCCAGATATGAATCATTTAACACGCGCCAAATCCGTTTTTGAAATGGAGATTGAAGAGCTGCGCGGCGTCCTGTCCCGGCTGGATGACAACTTCAACCAGGCTGTGGAACTCATGTCCCAAGCCCTGGACCGCGGCAACAAGATCGTCATCGTAGGCGTAGGCAAATCCGGCAACATCGGAGCCAAAATCGTCGCCACCCTGAACTCCACCGGAACGCCCACCGTCCTGCTGGATTCCCTGAACGCCCTGCACGGGGACCTGGGCATCGTCCAGGACGGCGATGTCTGCATCGCGATGTCCTTCTCCGGTGAAACCTCGGAACTGCTGGCCCTGCTCCCTTTCATCAAACGCTTTGAACTGCCCATCATTTCCATGACGGGCAATACGGCCTCCTCCCTGGCCAAATACTCGGACATCGTGCTGGACACGGGCGTTTCCCGGGAAGCCTGCCCGCTGAACCTGGCCCCCCACCTCCAGCACCACGGCCATGCTCGTCATGGGGGACGCCCTTGCCATGGCCCTGGTGGAAGCGCGCCACTTCACCGCGCGGGACTTCGCCAAACGCCACCCCGGCGGCTCCCTGGGCCGCGCGCTGCTCACCAAGGTGAGCGACATCATGCGCCGGGGGAGGAAATGGCCATCCTTCCGGAAACCGCCTCCGTGAACGACTGCCTGAAGGCGATGACCACCGCCCACACCGGCGCCTGCATCCTGCTGACGGCGGACAACAAGCTGGCCGGCATCTTCACCCACGGAGACTTCGTCCGGGCGTACGGTGCCAATCCCCTCATCGGGGAGCAGCCCGTCAGCGGCCTCATGACCCGCAACCCCATCTATGTGATGGAAGACGACCTGGCCGCCGAGGCGGTGAAAGCCGTCAGCAACCGCCACATTGACGACCTGGTGGTGCTCAACGCGGAAATGACTCCCGTGGGCATCGTCGACCTTCAGGACCTTGCCAGGCTGAAACTGGTTTAGGCTCCCTCCATCATTCCTTCCAGGCATCCGTGATTCAAAAGTAACAAATCAATCACGGATGCCTTTTTCATTGAACGGAAGCTTTCATTTTCACAATCTAATTTCCATAAACATGTTCCTGAAATTTACGATCACCCTGCTTGCCTGCTCCTGGGGCTTTGCCCATGCGCAGGACGTTTCCGCCCCGGCGGGAGATCCGGATGCGTCCGCACCGGAGGAAGCCCCCGGGAGGTCCCCCTGCCGGACGGCAAGACGGTACCCAAATTCTGAACCCCTGGACGAGCACCGCATCAAGATAGGCAACGTGATCGTGAACCACAAGGAACGCACCGTCAGCTTCCAGGCGCAGGTCAACATGCAGGAGGGCATTCTGGAATATATCTGCTGCATGCCCAACGGCAAGCTGCATGAATCCCTGCTGGTGACGGAGGCGGACCCCCTGCACATCAGCCTGGGCATGACGCTGCTCTGGGCCCCACCGCTTTGAAAAAATTCTTCCCGGTGCGGGATGAAAACTTTGAATGGCTCCCCTTCACGGAGCCCAAGCCCGCGGACTATGCGGACTCCTACGTGCAGGTCGCCATGACCTACACGGAAAACGGCAAGGAGCAGAAGAGCGACTTTTCCGACATGGTCGTGAACTCCCAGACCCGCAAGGGGCTGGACCCCAATGACTGGCTTTACACCAACTCCTTCTTTTACGAAGGGGCCTACCAGGCCAGCCTGAGCGGAGAAGTAATTTCCATCTTCGCGAGCCGCACCTCCCCCATCAACTACATCGGCGACTTTCATGACGGCGTCAACGACACGGGCTGGATCGTCAACCCGAAGAAAAACCTGCCCCCGGCACGAACGTCACCGTCACCATCTCCCAGAAACCGGTTCAACCCAAGCAATAGCACATTATGTTCAAATCCGCACTTTCATTAACGCTGGCCGCCGCGCTGGGCACAGCCGCCTTCAGCCAGACCACCGTGACGGCCGTTCCCGGAGAAGCGGCCGCCTCCAAATACGCCTCCATCAGCCAGGAAATCCTGCGCGCCATTGAAAAAAGGGAACGAATACCTGAAAAGCAAGCAGAACCCGGAAGGCTACTGGGCGCAGCCGTCCTATCCGGCCCTGACGGCCCTAGCGGTCACCGCCTACATGCGCGACCCCGCCAACCAGGGCAAGCCCATCCCGGAATACATCCGGAAGGGGTATGACTTCGTCCTGAAATCCCAGAAGGAGGACGGCTCCATCTTCAACCGCGGCATGTCCTCCTACAACACCGCGGTGTGCATGATGGCCCTGCTGGCCGCCAACAAGGAGGAATATGCCCCCGCCATCCTCAAGGGCCGCGCCTACCTCATCAAGCAGCAGAACCACTTCGCTCCGGACAACCCCTACAACGGCGGCATCGGCTACGGGGACAAAAAGGCCCCTCCCATTGCGGACCTTTCCAACACCTCCCTAGCCCTGGAAGCCATTTACTACTCCCAGAAGCTCGCCAAGGACGGCAAATACGGGGAACAGCCCGACCTGGACTGGAACGCCGCCACGGAATTCATTAACCGCTGCCAGCAGAACCCAGCCGTCAACAAGGAACCCTGGGTCTCCAGTGACAAATCCCAGCTCGGCGGCTTCGTGTACCGCCCGGGCGTCGCCAGCGCCAGGGACAGCAAAAGCGCCGCGTTTGACAAGGCGGAACCGCCCAGGGCCTACGGCAGCATGACGTACGCGGGCATGCAATCCCTCATTTACGCCAATGTGGACAAGAACGACCCCCGCGTCAAGCTGGCCCTCAAATGGCTGGAAAACAGCTACAACCTGGATGAAACCCCCGGCATGGGCGTCCAGGGCCTGTACTACTACTACCAGGCCATGTCCAAGGCTCTCAGCGCCATGGGAATAGACACCCTGACGCTGGAAGACGGCCGCAAGGTGGACTGGCGTGACGAACTGGCCAACAAGCTCATCTCCATCCAGAAGAGCGACGGCTCCTGGGTAAACACCAACAACCGCTGGTGGGAGGCGGACCCCGTCCTGGTGACCTCCTACTGCGTGCTGGCGCTGGAACAGCTTTACCATTCCATTCCCCGGTAACGGACGCGCCATCCTGACTTCAAGGGCCGGAGAGGGAGGAAATGACCTCCTTTTCCGGCCTTTTCCATGCCCGGAAATGAACGTCCCATGGAATAAAAGGGTCTTTTCTTCAACCATTTCAAATTCATGGACACCATTGATTCCATTACCATTATTGCGGCGGCGTGGGGGTTGCTGGTCCTTCGGCTGACGCTGGCCCTGATCCTGTGGCCGCACGGAGCCCAGAAAGTGCTGGGCTGGTTCGGGGGAGCGGGCTGGGACGGCACGTACCAGGCCTTCACGGAAAAAATGGGCATTCCCCCCTTCCTGGCCAAGGTGGCCATGCTGACGGAATTCTTCGCCCCCATCTGCCTGGTGCTGGGCGTCTTCACCAGGATAGCTGCGCTCGCGGTCATCATCATGATGGCCGTCGCCATGACCAAGCACGTTAAAAACGGCTACTTTGCCAACTGGTCCGGGAAAAAGCCGGGGAAGGCGTGGAATTCCACCTGCTCTATGCCGGCTCCGCCCTGGCGCTGCTGCTGACCGGTCCCGGCCCGTGGTCCGTGGACGCCTGGTGCATGGACATCGTGCACGTCATCTTCGGCTGACGGAGGCAGGTCATGCCCGGCTGGGCATAGGACGTACTTTCCGGTTCTCAAATCCGCCGTACTCTGGTACTTGTGGGGGTGCAGCCTTCCCCTTCGGGAAAGGCGGCTCCTTTTGCCTTTCCACCTTCTTCCGCCATGACCAGCCTGAAACGCTCAAAACTCCGGCAGTGCACCAACTGCGAATGCATCATCAACGGAGTATGGGACTGGGTGGTGGAATGCGCCCGCGAGGCGGCTGAGGAAGAACCCGCCATGCGCGGCATTCTGGACGACGTCTGCCTGTCCCGCAATTCCCTGGCCACCTCCATCTCTGCCCGGCTGGCGCGCAAGCTCTCCCGCCGGGACATGCCGCGGGAACTGATCGAACCCCTCATCCGGGAGGCGCTGGCGGAAAACCAGAACATCCTCAGCCAGATCGCCAACGACCTGATCGCCATCGTGGACCGGGACCCCGCCTGCCGCACGCCGCTGGAACCCCTGCTCTTCTACAAGGGGTTCCACGCCATCACCACGTACCGCATCTCCCACTGGCTGTGGCAGCACGGCCGCACCATCATGGCCCTTCAGTTCCAGAGCCTGGCCAGCGAAGTCTTTGCGGTGGACATCCACCCGGCGGCCACCATCGGCTGCGGCATCCTGCTGGACCACGCCACCAGCTTTGTAGTGGGGGAAACCGCCATCATCCGCGACAATGTCTCCATCCTGCATGAAGTAACGCTGGGCGGCACGGGCAAGGAGGAAGGAGACCGGCACCCCATTGTGGAATCCGGCGTCCTGATCGGCGCGGGGGCCAAAATCCTGGGCAGGGTCACCATCGGTGCCTGCGCCAAAATCGCCGCCTGCTCCGTCGTCCTGGAAAACGTCCCTCCCCATACCACGGTGGCGGGCGTTCCCGCCGTCATCGTCAATGACTCCATTCCGGACAACCCTGCGCTGGACATGAACCAGTGCCTTTGTGACTAATCCTGCAACGGATTAGGAATCCGTCAGTTACTGCTAAAAACACAGCAAATCCCAAGCCCTGCAAAAATCAGGGAAAAAAGCAAGCCCTAAAAAGACCAGACCCGGGGCAATAGTTTCAACCTCAATGTATTAAATTTTATAATACTTTAAACTTCAACATTTTGAGTTGAGGCCGGATTCCTAATTCGCATACTGCTAGAATATGCGTTTAAGATTACCCCTCTCCCTAAGGTCCGTCCTGCTTGCATGCAGCGTCCTGTTCTCTACTGTGGCCTCCGCCTCTGTTTCAGACGGAAACCTTGGCAACGTCATGTACGTAGGGGACTCCATCACCCATGGCGTCAACAGCGGCTCCTGGCGCTGGGCCATGCACAAAATTTTTGCAGACAACGGCATCAGCTATACCGAAAAAGGTATTATGACCGGCAACTACAGCGGCGGAGTGGCCGCGGGAACCTCCTACGGCGGCAGGATTTTCCAGAATCTCCATTCCTCCGCGGCCAGCGCGCGGACCTATGAAATCGCCGGCAGGACGAACAGCAGCAGCTACGGGCGGTTTGACGGCTCCAACATCAAGAACTGGCTGGGCCTGAGCACGGAAAAAACCCAGGGGGGAACCTACACGGGCCAGACCTTTACCGGGGCCGACACGCCGGACACGTTTTTCCTGCTCGCCGGCACCAACGACCTCCTTTCCGACAACAACAACAGTACGCTGCACCTGCGGCTGGACGGGGTCACCTACCTTCTGCTGAGCGACATGGATTCCATCGTCTCCTCCATCCGCACCGCCAACAGCCACGCAAGCATTCTGGTGATGACCATCCCCTGCTGGACGCAGCATTCCAACGGGAACCTGGCTGAAACGCACCAGGCCGTAGCCACCTACAACGAATCCCTGAAAGAATGGGGCGCAGAAAACGCCGCCAACGGCGTCAAAGTCATTGACATCAATGCGGGCATCATTGACGTGGCCTCCTCCACCCCTTTCTACGGGGTGCGCTCCATGTTCCACAATCCCACGGCGGACGGCCTGCACCCGAACGCCCAGGGGGGACCTGCTGATGGCGGGCAACCTGGCCAAGGGCATGGGGTACGCGGGCCGGTCCGCCGGGCAGGAAAGGAAAGCCGCCCACGAACTGGGCGTCAACTTCGGCCAGACGCCCTCCATCACCCAGCAGACGCTGACGGCCAAGGGCTTTACCGCCAATAACGTCACCATCTCCAACAACACGATCAACTTCAACAAATCCGGCAGCAGCACCCTCACTTACAACTGGGGATCCTCCCAAGGGCAGGACAAGGGCTACACGGTGGATTTCACCCTGCGCCTGGGCAACGGCGCCACGGGCGGCTGGGACACCACGAACAACTTCTCCCTGAATCTGGGCAACGGAACGCTGAACGTCAATGAAGCGTACATCCAGTGGGGCAGCACCATCCTATACTCCAGGGACATGTCCGCCAATGCGGATTCCATCCGCGTGGCCTACGTGGCGGGGGACAACGCCCACGGCCTGAACGCGGGCTACTACATCTGGCTGGGGGACGTCCTCATCGGGGAGGCGCAGACGGCGGCGGGGGGCAGCTCCTCCGGCCTTACCTTCAGCTATTCCGGCACGCTGGACGCCATCCTGTCCAACCTGGCTCTGGACGGCTCCCTCTCCTACGCGCCCTCCACCAGCGGCATCACCGGGCCGGAAGCCCTTTATCTGGCAAACGGCGGAGCTTCCTCCGCCCTCAAGCCGGGCATGATCGAATGGACAACGGGCGCAGCCGCCACCGCCGTGGCTACAGCCGGGGCCAATGCCACGTATAATGCCCGCAACGGCACCAACTCCAACATCGCCAGCATCACGGGAACGGGAAGCACCAAACCCATTTACGCCAACAACGGGGCCTATGGCAGCGCGGACAGCCGCCAGGACCTGTGGGTGACGCTGGGGGAAGGCGTCAGCAGCGATAACGGCTGGATAGGAGGCCACACGTCGGGCGACCTGTACGGGGACATCCACCTGCGCCTGGCGGAAGGGGCCATTGGCAAATCCACGGTATTCGGCACTGTTAACGGGGGCACCGTCCACGGGGATATTTACCTGGAATTCTCCTCCTCCACCGGGACCTATGACACCTCCTTCACCAACGGGGAGGCGGACCGCACCTCCGTGGCGGGAGCCTACGCCACCGCCGTGTGAACGGGGACATCACCATGGTGTTCAATGACGGCGTGTTCTCCCACCGCATTTTCGGCGGCCTTTACACGGGAAACAAAACCATCTCCGGCTCCACCTCCCTTTACATCAACGGCGGAACGTTCATGAACGAAATCTACGCCGGGAACAAAACGGACGGCACCATCTCCCAGGGAACCAGCCTGACCGTCACGGGCACGGACGCCATTCTGGGCAAGGCTGACGGGGACAACTGGACATGGACGCTCCTGTGCGGCGGCAACAAGGCCAGCCGCACCATCAACGGAGGCACCGCCATCACCCTGAAGGACATTGCCGCCACCACCGGAGACGGTTCCGAACACAATTTGACAAATACGCCGGCACCATCGACGGCAAGGGGGGGAGGAACAGTGAACGGGGAGAAGAAGCTCGTCTTCGACCACTACACTACCAGCTTCCTCGGAACGCTCCAGAACTTTGACAAGGTGCAGGTCACCGGAAATTCGGACCTTGCGCTGGACAAGGCCCTGGGCAATACGGTTGCCTCCCTGACCGTGGATGCAGGCTCCGCCCTCCGGTTCAACCAGGCCCAGGGAGCCACGCTGGACATCACCAACAACGGCACGATTCGCACCTCGCACAACCTGACCCTCAAATCCGCAGACACCGGAACCGGAACCTATTGGGTGGAAGGAGGAACGCTGGACCTGGCCGGGCAGGCCGTCTCCGGAAAAATATCCATCTCTGCGGGGGCGCTCGCCAATACGGCGGGACTGGGAGCCGGGAGTGTCTCCGTCTCCGGCATCACCGGGAACGTCAACCTGGGCGGACTGGACGGAAGCAAGCTGAACTCCATCAACATGGGCAGCGGCACAGGAACCATTTCCGGCCTGACGGGCCATGCGGACCTGTCCGGCTCCGACACGCAATTGAGGCTTTCCGCCGCCAACATGGGCGCGGACGGCACGGGAATCATCCAGTTCAATGACGCGGCTAATTCCACTCTGACCCTGGGGAACCTGACCCTGACGCTGACAGCGGATGCCGTGGCGCTGCTCGCCGCTCCGGGGGACTACGCCTTCCACGTCACCAACGCCGCCCTGCACGCGGATACCAACCACATCACGCTGAGCGAATACAACGGCATGGCGTGGGACATTACCCGGACGGAAGGCGGCCAGGTAATCATCTCCTTCGGCCAGCTGGACGCCATGGTCATTGACAAGGGAGCTTCCAAAAACGTCACCTCCGCCAGCACCCTGGGGGCAACCCCCAGCGTCACCAACAACGGAACGCTGAACATCGACCTGTCCGCGGCCACTGCGCCGGAAGACAAAACAACCACCATCCGCTATCTGGCCGGCACGGAAGCCGATGCCGTCGTAAACACGGGAACGGACAGCGACGTGATCATCACGCTGCTGAATAAAACCTCCGCAGATCCGGACAAACCAGGCAACACCGCTTACGCGGGCTCCATTGAAGGAGCGGCGCAGCTCGTCAAGGACGGGAACAGAGGCTGACCGTTGACGGCAGGGTGACCGCCTCCGCTCTGGACGTGCAGCAGGGAGAACTCGTGCTCCAGAACACGAAGGAAAGTTCCATCATCTCCGGCGCCCTGAACGTGGAACAGGATGCCGCGCTGACGCTGAACTCCGCCTCCCTGGCCGCCGGGGATCTGGCGGGCTCCGGCTCCATCACCCTGAACGGGGGGCGCCCTGCTCACCATCGCCAGAGACACTCTTTCAGACCTGACGCTCCACGCAAGCGTCACCGGCTCCGGCACCCTGAAACTGGACAATTGCAACCTGATTCTAGGCACGGACAGCAATCTGGGCGAAGACGTGCTGCTCCATCTGGGGGGGCGGCAGCCTGCGCCTGCAGGACGGCTCCACGATCGCGCTGGAAGGGCTCCACCAGGAGCAGGAAAACGGCGCGCTCCACCTGGGGGCAAACGGACGTCTGGAACTGGCCTCCAACGACGGGAAAACCTACTCCTTCAAGGGGGATATCACCGGCACGGGAGCCATCACCCACCGGGGCGAAGGCACGCAGATCATCCTTTCCTCCGGGAATGGCGGCGTGGACGTCAGCCATACCCGGGCGGGCGGCCACCTCGTCCTGGGAGACAAGGACCTGGCCGCGGACGGCTCCATGACCTACAGGGACATTTCCATCGGCAGCAACACCCGGGACGCCTCCGACCTGGACGCCACGGCGGACCTCTCCCTGATGAACAATACCACGGCCAACACGCTCTCCATCGCCTCCAACGGCAAACTATACCTGGGCGGCAATCCCAACCAGCGGGCGGTCCAGCTCGTGCTGACCGGCAGCAACGGCGGAGTGGCGGCCGATCTGGACTCCGGCGCTTCCCTGGACCTCACCGTCAATACGGAAACGCTGGCCCGCAGCGCGGACAATGCCTGGGCCGCCGTGAAGGCGGAAAACGGCTCCATCCGCATCAACGGGGCGGACCCCTCCATCAACGTCAACATTTACGGCCTGGGTACCGCGGGAGACTGGGCCATCCTGCCGGAATTCACCATCAACGCCTTCTATGCGGAAAACGGCCTGGCCACGGCAAACGGGGAAACCTGGACGGCGGACATGGTGAACCTGACCTATGCCGGCTTCGCCAACCTCGTCTATGACATCAGCAAGATACTCTCCGACGACGGCAAGCTGTTCCAGGTCCACTTCACCAAACTGGGAGACAGCCCGCTGAAGGACTTCGCCTCCACGGAAAACCAGAGAGCCGCGGTGGACAGCCTGTGGGCCGTCACCTCCTCCCCCGGAAGCATCACCCCGGCCATGATGGAATTCCTCAATGCCGTGGGCACCGCCCAGGCCATGGGGAACACGGGCGCCCTTCAATCCGCCCTCTCCTCCTATGCGGGCAGCGGCGTCACCGCCCTGCACTCCGCCCAGAAGGGAGCCCTCCGGGACCAGGTGCTCCACCTGCGCAACCGCCTCTCCCAGATGGGAGCCTCCCCGCAGTACATCAACGATGACCTGCCCTGCTTCAACGCCTGGATTGAAGGGGAAGGCGGCTACCGCAAACTGGATGACCGGATGGACGAATCAGGCTACAAGCTCAACACCTGGGGCGGCACCTTCGGATTTGACGTAACGTGCAGCGACAGCTTCGTATGGGGAGCGGCCTTCTCCGCCAGCTATGGCGACCTGGACGCCTACATGGCGAACGGAGACCTGGACTCCTACTACGGCAATCTGTTCTTCCGCATCCAGTCAGGCCGCTGGGCGCACAACGTCATCCTCACCTACGGATGGAACGACGCTTCCCTGGACCGCACCGCAGGCATCCCCGGAGCCGGCATGTACGCCATGCACGGCAGCACCAGCGGCAGCAGCTACGGCGCCTTTTATGAAGGCACGTATGACCTGTACCTGGATGAAAACAAAACCTCCGCGCTCCAGCCTCTAGTGAATGCCTCCGTGTACAAGAGCCGGATGGACGGCTTCACGGAATCAGGGGGCCTGGGCATGAGCGTGGACGACATGGATTCCACCTACGGCACCGTGGGACTGGGGGCGAGGCTCCGCGGAGAGCTCTCCAGCAACCTGACGGGCCGCGCGTCCATGGGAGAACTGCGGGTGCAGGTTGTCCAGCTCCTGGGCGACCGGAAAACCACGGCGGCGCTGTCGCCCGCCAGCGTGCCCGGCGCAGGATTCCGCGTGAACGGAGCCAGGGAAGGAGCTACCGGCGTGCAGGCAGGCGCGGGCATCACCATTCCGGTGGGTTACACCAGCTCCATTTTTGCGGATGTCAATGCGGACTTCCGCAGCCGCGCCACCAGCTTCAACGGAAGCATCGGCTACAGGCTGACTTTCTAACGGAACTTCTTCAGGGGTGTGTACAAGCGGGGAGCATCGCGGCCATGCTGCGGTGCTCCCTTTCTGATTGCGGACGTGCCTGTTCAGGCGCGGTCTTCCCCCGGAATCCGGGAAGGGTCCTTCATCTGCCCGCTGCCTTCAATGACGTACTTGTAAGAGGTCAGCTCCCGCAGAGCCATTGGCCCGCGGGCATGAAACTTGTCCGTCCCGATGCCTATCTCCGCGCCGAAGCCGAATTCCTCCCCGTCGCTGAACCGCGTGGAGCAATTATGGTAGACGCACGCGCTGTCCACCCGGCTCATGAAATAATCGCGGGCCTTTCCATCCTCCGTGATGATGGAATCACTGTGATGGGAACCGTAGCGGTTGATATGCTCCACGGCATCCCGGACGCCGTCCACCACCTTCACGGAGAGAATCAGGTCTTCATACTCCGTAGACCAATCCCTTTCCTCCGCAGGAACGGCCTCCGGACCGAAAAACGGCCTGCTCCGCCCGCACACGCGGCATTCCACGGCACGCCGGCGCATGCGCTCCGCCGCCATCGGCAGGAACCGTTCCGCCGCGGCGGCGTCCACCAGCAGGGTTTCCGCCGCATTGCAAACGCCCGGGCGCTGTGTCTTGGCGTCGTCCAGCACGTTCACGGCCATCTTCAAATCCGCTGCGGCGTCCACATACACGTGGCAAACGCCGTCCAGATGCTTCAGCACGGGAACCCTGGCGTACTCCGTCACGGCGCGGATCAGCCCCTTTCCACCCCTGGGAATGACCACGTTCAGGAAAGAATCCAGCTCGCACAACTGCCGCACCTCATCCCGGCTGCCGGAATCAAGAAGCTGCACGGCGTCCGCGGGGACGGCGGACTCCTTCAGCGCGGCGCGCAGAACCTCCGCCAGAACCCGGTTGGTCCGCAGGGACTCGCTCCCGCCGCGCAGAATGACGGCATTCCCGGACTTCAGGCACAGGGCGGCGGCATCGCAGGTAACGGTGCCGCGGCTCTCGTAAATAAAACCGATGACCCCCAGGGGAACGCGCACCTGGCGGATATGCAGGCCGTTGGGGCGCGTCCACTCCCGGATGCATTCGCCCACGGGATCAGGGAGGGCCGCCACCTGCTCCATGCCGCGGGCCATGTGCTCCACGCGCTCCGGCGTCAGGAGAAGCCTGTCCAGAAACGCGGCATTGCGGCCGCCCTTCCGGGCCTCTTCCATATCAAGGCCGTTCTCCCGGACAATCTTTTCCGCGGCGCTCCGAACGCCTGCGGCCATCAGGCGCAGGGCCTGCGCCTTCTCTTGCGGCTCCAGGGCAAGCATCTCCCGTGAAGCCGCCAGCGCGGCCCGTCCCACCGGTTCAAGAGGATTCTCCATCTTCATAACTTCATCCCTTCGGTACAAAATACGTTCCGGCTCCTTCCGCCTTCCCCTCCAGCAGCAGCGCGATGCGTTCCGGATGGCGGCCGTGCAGCATGTAAACGCCCGTCCCCGCATTCACGGCCTCCCGGATGGCCTGGAGCTTGGCGCTCATGCCGCCCATGGAAAAGCGGCCCCGGTCCTCCTCCGCGAACGCCAGCACGGCATCCACGTCCTCCACCCGGGGAATGATGGCTTCCCGGCTGCCTCCGGGGGGATACAGGCCGTCCACGCTCGTCAGGTGAACAGCGCGTCAGCCTCCACCAGGCGCGCCATGTGCACGGAAAGAATGTCGTTATCCCCGAACTTCAGCTCTTCCACGGATACGGTGTCGTTCTCATTCACGATCGGGATGATGCCTCCGTACTCAAACAGGCGCAGCACCGTAGCCTGCACATTGTGGCGGCGGCGCTTCAAATCCTCTGCCGTCAGCAGGAGCTGGGCCACATCCACGTCAAAATGGTTGAAAAGATTCTCATACGTCTGCATCAGCCGCGTCTGCCCCACGGCCGCGCAGGCCTGCTTCAGGGACAACTCCTGCGGATAGGACGGCAACCCCAGGACGGACACGCCGGACCCCACAGCCCCGGAGCTCACCAGCACCACCTGGTGGCCCTGCTGCATCAGATCCGCCAGCGCGCTGACCAGATGCACGATGGAAGAACCATCCAGCTTCCCGTTCTCACGGGTCAGAACGCCCGTTCCTACTTTAACTACGATTTTCATGTACTTCTGCCCTCATGATATAACAGGCTCTTTCCTCACAGAAAGCAGAAAACGCGTTCTTCCCGCAATGCCGCGGTTCCGCTGGCCGCGCAGGGATTCCAGCCATGAAAAAACCTCATTTCCGCGCGAACACGTCCCTGGTGCAGTCATCATTCCACACGTATTCGAGCTGCTCCGCTATTCCCTCCGCCCGTGACCTGCCAAACCGGTCGCTCACAAACCCGAGGGGCCATGTCCATTCCGGCGGAAACGCCGTATAAAACTTCCCGTCCGCCACCCACCGGGCACGTTCCTCCCAGCCGACTGCGCCGCGGACGGACTTCACCCATACAAAAGACTTCTTGTTGGAAGTCGCCCTTCTGCCGTCCAGCGCGCCGCAGGCGGCCAGCAGCGCGGCCCCGTGCAGACGGACAGGCAATACTCCGCATCGTCCGCCATGCCCCGGAGAAAATGCAGGAAAGGCGGAAAAACCGCCAGGCGGCGGGTCCCCCTTCCTCCCGGAACCACTAAATTCCGCAGCCGTCCGCCTCCGTGGCTGGTTCAGTGACAATTACCGTCTTTTTTGAGCACTTGCGACGGTTCCGCCATGTTCGGAAAAATAACGCAGCCGGTATTCCTCTACTTTGCCCAGCACTTCCACCGGGCCGAATGCATCCAGCGTCTCAAAATCATCAAAAAGCAACACATTCACATCCACCAGGCCACATTACTCCATCCGTCCTCCCTCCGCACCTGATATTTCACGATTCCGTGTCCTGCCTGCCGGAATTCACGGCCATCAATCCCCTGGCTGCGTCAAACGGGTAAAAAACGGGCGGAAGCCTCCCCTTCCGGAGAAACTTCCGCCCGGAACACCCAAATTTGATTATCGGTCGCACTGCATGCAGTGGTCGATGTGGCGCTGCTTGATAAAGTCCGGCGCGTCGCCCATGGCGCGGGCGGTATTGCCGTACAGGGCCTCCCTCTGCTCCGGATTCATCAGCCGGAACAGGGCGCGGGGCTGGGAATAATAATCGTCGTCATCCTCGCGGAAATCCCAGTGCCAGGCCGCGCCGTCCAGCTCCAGCGGCGGTTCCCGGAACTCCGGCTGCTCCTGCCACTCCCCGTAACTGTTCGGCTCATAGCCCAGCGTGCTTCCCGCATTGTCGTCCACACGCATCATACCGTCCCGGTGGTAACTGTGGAACGGGCAGCGGGGGGCGTTCACCGGAATCTGGTTATGGTTCACCCCCAGCCTGTACCGCTGGGCGTCCCCGTAGGAGAACAGGCGCCCCTGGAGCATCTTGTCCGGGGAAAAGCCGATGCCGGGAACGACGTTGGCCGGGTTGAACGCCGCCTGCTCAATCTGGGCGAAATAGTTGTCCGGGTTCCGGTTGAGTTCCAGCACGCCCACCTCCATGAGGGGTAATCCCCGTGCGGCCATACCTTGGTCAGGTCAAACGGATTGAAGGGGCATGCCTTGGCCTGCTCCTGGGTCATCACCTGGATGTACATCGTCCAGCGCGGGAAATCCTTCCGCTCAATGCTCTCATACAAATCCCGCTGGTGGCTCTCCCGGTCCTTCGCGATAATCGCTTCCGCCTCCGCGTCCGTCAGGTTCTTGATGCCCTGCTGGGTTTTCAGGTGGAACTTCACCCATACCCGCTCATTGTCCGCGTTCAGCATGCTGAACGCATGGCTGCCGAACCCGTGCATGTGGCGGTAGGAGGAAGGAATGCCGCGGTCGCTCATCACGACGGTGACCTGGTGGAAAGCCTCCGGCAGGGAAGTCCAGAAATCCCAGTTGTTCCGCGCGCTTCTCATGTTGGTGCGCGGGTCGCGCTTGATGGCGTGGTTCAGGTCCGGGAACTTGAGCGGATCCCTCAGGAAGAAAACCGGGGTATTATTGCCCACCAGGTCCCAGTTTCCCTCCTCCGTGTAAAACTTGATGGCAAAGCCGCGGATGTCGCGCTCCGCGTCCGCCGCTCCCCGTTCCCCGGCCACGGTGGAAAACCGCACCAGCAGGTCGGTCTTCTTGCCAATTCCGGAAAACATGGCAGCCTTCGTGTAACGGGTGATGTCCCCCGTCACGGTAAACGTGCCGAAGGCGCCGGAGCCCTTGGCATGCATGCGCCGTTCCGGGATCACTTCCCGGTCGAAATGGGCCAGCTTTTCCAGGAACCAGACGTCCTGGAGCAGCATGGGGCCGCGGGGGCCGGCCGTGAGCACGTTTTCGTTATCCGGAACGGGCGCTCCGACGGAGGTCGTTAAATTCTTTTTTTGGTCACTCATGGCGTCTTTTAGTTAGAATTATTATAAACTAATTTTTTCAAGGGTGTCAACAAAGTTTCTTTCAAATCCCGGAAAGGCAAACAACTTGCTTGCGGCCTTCCTTCGCGGGACGGGCAAACGGCGCATGGCGTACCTCATGAAGCCAAGCCTTCCCGGCGGCTGCCGCCAGGCAACGGGGCCAAGGCCGTTGCGCCATTTTCCGCTTGACCCTGAATGGAGAATCCGGGAGAGTGCCTTTCTCGATGAAGAATCGGGGCTTTCCTCATGAACCGTTTTCTTGCAACAATCTATTGCAACCTATCTCTTTCTCCGCAAACGAGAAAGAAGCGCCGCGTCCGCCTGGGTTTGAAGACGGGAGGGAAGGTTATGTAAACCCGGTAGGAAACCGCATTTTTCTCATTCTTCCTTCCGGCGAAAAACAGCTTGTCGAGCCGTACCAGATACCGGGATCCGTCCGGCTGAACATTGAGGGAGAGCACAACACGCTCATCTTCCATGCTCCGCTCTCCTTAAACAATATCTCCATCCACATCTGGAAACATGTCCGCGGCGCGAAAATCGAATTCGGCTCCTCGTCGTCCGGGCACAGCCACTGGAACAATGTCAGCATTCTGGCAGCTGCATCCGGAAGCGCCCTGTCCATCGGCCATTCGACGAGCATCGAAGGATTAGCGGTCATGCTTGTGGGCGGCAAATGCCACATTGGCAACGATTGCATGCTGTCCTCCGGAATCACCATCTGGGCAAACGATTCCCATCGCCTGATGGACGCCGACACGGGGGAACTGCTCAACGACCAGCCGCAGGGCGTCCTCATCGGCGACCACTGCTGGATCGGGCAGGGGGCAACCTTCACCAAAAATGCCATCATCCCGGCAAATACGGTTGTCGGCCTGCAATCGGTCGTCACCAAATCCTTCCGGGAGGAATTCACCGTTCTGGCGGGAAACCCGGCCAAGGTCATCAAAAACGGGGTCAAATGGAGCCGTGAAAGAGAAATGGGCTAAGGACGCCCAACACGTTCCTCCGCAGCTTCGTGGCCTGAACCGCCTGCGCATGCCGGGCCATGTGCCGCAGGGGGCGCCGCGGCATGCGGACCGGAGATGCCCGGCGCTTCCATCTTCAATGCTTTTCCCCTTGTCCGCCCTGTTGCCGGAGACGCATTTTAGGCTTCGAATATGGGGCTGATCTGCTCATAGTGCCCGGGCATGAATCTTGACCTTCTCAAAAAGCCGCCAACCAGGCGCGGGGACTTGCCATGGATGCCGTTCACGACTGCGCATCCGGCCACTTGGGCCTGCCGCTGGGGTGCGCCGAAATCGGGGCCGTCCTGTTCGGCGATCTGCTCAACATCTGCCCCGCGCAGCCCCGCTGGCTCAACCGTGACCGCTTCATTCTCTCCGCCGGCCACGGCTCCATGTTCCTTTACGGCTGGCTGCACCTGTCGGGATTCAACATCGGCATTGAAGACCTCAAGGGCTTCCGCCACAAGGGCTCCATCACGCCCGGCCACCCGGAATTCCGGGATACGGAAGGCGTGGAATGCACCACGGGGCCGCTGGGCCAGGGCATTGCGAACGCCGTCGGCTTCGCTCTCTCCGCCAGGCGCGCCGCCGCTCGGTTCAACAAGCCCGGCATGGACATCTTCACCCAGCACATCTTCTGCCTCACGGGGACGGCTGCCTCCAGGAAGGCGTAGCCCGCGAATCCTCGCCCTGGCCGCCGTCCTGAAGCTGGACAACCTCATTCTCATTTACGATTCCAACGACATCACGCTGGACGCCCCTGCGGAACGCACCCAGCTTGCCGACCCGCGCGCCGTGTATGAAGCCCTGGGCTGGGACGTGCGCCAGATCGACGGGCACGACCTCAAGGCCATCGCGGAAGCGGTGGAAGCCGCCAAAAACGCCAGGAACGGCAAGCCCCAGCTCATCATCGCCAAAACGGTAATCGGCAAAGGCATCCCCGGCATTGAAGGCACCACGAAGGGCCACGGGGAAGGCGGAGCCAAGCTCCAGGAAGAAGCTCACGCCAACTGGGGCATTCCTGCCGGGGAACGCTATTACGTCTCCGAAGACGTCCGCAGCGCCTTCACGGACCTCAAGGCCAGACGGGAAGAAGCTTTCAACGCCTGGAACGCCACCTACGAACAATGGCGCCGGGCTTATCCGGAACTGGCCGCGGAACTGGACTCCGGCATCTGCGCCTGCGCCAGGGGCGTCAATCCCGCGGACTCTGACAAGGCCATCCCCGCCTTCCCGCAGGACTACAGCGACGCCACGCGTTCCGCCGGAGCCGTCGCCATCAACGCCATCGCCAAGGCGGACCCCTGGTTCCTGACCACCAGCGCGGACCTGTACAGCTCCAATAAAAACTACCTTTCCGGCGCGGGGGACTTCTCCGCGGAAACCCCGGAAGGGCGCAACTTCTGGTTCGGCATCCGTGAACATGCCATGGCCGCCATCTGCAACGGCATCGCCTATGACGGCCTGTTCCGCGTGAGCGCCGCCACATTCTGCGTCTTTGTGGACTACATGCGCGCCGCCATCCGCGTGGCCGCCCTCAGCGGCCTGCCCGTCACCTACATCCTGACGCACGATTCCGTGGCCGTGGGCGAAGACGGCCCCACCCACCAGCCGGTGGAAACCGTCTCCGGCCTCCGCGTCATCCCGAACCTGGACGTCATCCGCCCGGCGGACCCGGAAGAAACCGCAGGAGCCTGGATGGCCGCCATGCAGCGCGCCGACGGCCCCACCGCCCTCATCCTGACCCGCCAGAAGGTAGCGACCCTGAACAATATTCCCGTGGAAACGCGCCGGGAAGGCGTGCTGAAAGGCGGCTACGTAGCCCGGAAGGAACAGGGAACCTTGAAGGCCATTATCCTTGCCAGCGGTTCCGAACTGGAACTGGCCCTGAAGGCGGCGGAAAAAACCGGAGAAGGAATCCGCGTGGTTTCCATGCCCAGCTTCTTCCGCTTTGACAAGCAGTCTGCCGAATACCGGGAAAGCGTGCTTCCCTCCTCCTGCGCGAAGAGGGTTTCCGTGGAAGCCGGCGTCACGGACCTCTGGTGGAAATACCTGGGCTGCCAGGGCGAAACCGTGGGCATCAACCGCTTCGGCTTCTCCGCACCCGGAGCGCAAGTTCTGGACGAGCTCGGCATGAACGTGGACAACGTCGTTGCCGCCGTCCAAAAGGTGCTCTCCAAATAATCTGCGGCGTTTAACCGCCATTCCTTTTCAGGGGCTGTCCCGCATCCAGCGGAACAGCCCTTTTTCATGACCCGCCAGAACATCCCCCGGAAAAGGGTTGATGAAACCCCACCCAACACCCCTCTGCCCGCAAGCTCCGTCTTTCTCCGTATGAATATGAACTGGCCAACCCATTAAACCCGGCTATTTCCACATGCCGCGGGGATTGTGCCTCCGGCATCCCGGAAAGGAAGGCCTGCATCATTCATCCTCTGGATCCACTCACCAGGCGGTTCAGGATAAAAAATGGACAGCCTTCACCTTATTCCCGCGACACCTTCAGCCTCAGGAACCGCCGCGTCGGCGCGTTGCCGTCAATCACTATGGGATCAAGGTATTCGGCACGGTCTCCGGATGGCTCGACCGTCGCTTCCTCCCTCCAGGTAACCAGGTCTTCCGTGCTTTCCACGCTGAACGTCACGTCCGTGGCCGCCGTATTCACCGGCCATTCCAGCACCAGGCGGCATTCCCCGTTTTCCTCCCTGACCGCCAGCCTCGTGACGCTTCCGCAGGGCTTGTTCGGGTCCAGCCCCGCGGCATACTTCATCAGGTTGGTGATGCCGTCGCCCGCGGGACAGGCGTCCGGGACAGTCTGGTCCTCCGGCGTTCCGTCGGCAAAATGGTCCTTCTTCCATTGGTCATACGGGGAAGGCGTACGCGTCCAGGCTAGCACCAGGGCGCTTTTTCCCGCCGTATTCTCCTGTTTCAGGGAAAAAGAACCCTCACTCTTCCAGGCTTCCGCACTGGCGGCGTCATAGGAAACGGAGGGAAGAGCCGCCATGGAAAGAGTGGTCCCTTCCACCAGCTTCCAGCTCTGTTCCTGTTCCTTCCCGGCCATGGCAGGGAGAGCCACGCGGATTTCCGCCGTGCTATCCAGAGACACTGGCCCCTCCGCGCTCCACTTGGCCTCCTGGCTAGGGTTCCGGGGGAGAGAGAAGGACAGGCATGCCCCTGCGGCCACGTCCAGCCGCGTCATTCCGCGCACGCCGGCGTTCGTGCCGAGCCGCACCGTTCCGCCTTCCACGCTCACCGGAAAATGGCACAAGGAAATGCCGCCTAAGCCCAGCGTTCCTCCCCCCGTCTTTCTCAGGCTGGAGGTGGAGGAATACCCGGCGAAGGAATAAAGAGGGTCTTCCATGCTGACCAGGCAATCCGGGTCCGCATGCATCACCAGGCGCACATGGCCCATGACCGTGATGGAATTGGGCACGCCGCCCGTGGAGGCTCCCGCGGAACGCCCCCGGAAATTGCCGCTGAAGGAAACGGGGCGGGAGGAATCCGTGGACCGGAGGTTGAGCACGGTGGGCCTCCGCGCTGCCGCCGGAAACGTAAACGGCGCCCCCAGGTTTCCGGCGCTGTTTCCGGTAAAGGAACAGCCGCCTTCCACGTTCACGGTGCGCTCCTCCTCCCCGTCATTGGCATCCAGGCACAGGGCGCCCCCGTTGTGGGCCGCCGCGTTGCCGGAAAAGGAGGAACCCGCCGCTACCTGCACGTTCCCGCGGCTGTAGAGCGCGCCGCCGCTGCCGCCCTCCGCCCTGTTGCCGGTAAAGGAAACGGCGGCCTGCTGGACTACGGAACCTGCGTAAACCGCTCCGCCCTGGGAGAAGCCGCGCACCGTGTTATTTTCATAGGAGGCGGAGCCGGAAAAAGTGACCTGCCCGTAATCCAATATGCCGCCGCCGTTGCCCGTCTTGTCCGCATTGCTGGAGCCGCCGCCGGCATTGACCAGCACATCCGCCAGCAGAAGGGCCCCGGAGAGGAAGGCGGCGGACCCAAGGCCAATCCTGAGAAGACGCAGACGACCGGAAGAACGGAAAAACAACGTGTTTTTTCTTCATGAGTCTTGTCCAGTTGGTGAAAAGTTTATTGCCGGATGGGAACGAAGGAGGAAGCATCATCCGGGTCCGTTTCACCGGGTTCGATGACGCCGTTGCCGTTGGCGTCCTCCACAAGGTCGGGAACGCCGTCGCCGTCGGAATCCACGTCCGGGAAATCAGGCATGCGGATGTAGGCCGTCCCCACCGCCTGGCCGTTCCTGGTGAGGACGGGATATTGCGCATCCGCCTGACGGAGTTCCCGGATCAGGGAGCGCGCCATGCGCATCAGGCGTTCCTGCTGCGCCGGGTCCTGAGCCAGGTCATTGCTCTCTCCGATGTCGTCTTTCAGATTGAAAAGCTGCCACGGGAAGCGGCCCGCGGTCCTGTAGCCGTTGCCGGAATACAAATCCGTATGGGCGTACTGGTCCATGTAATTGTAAATGACCTTCCAGTCTCCTTTCCGGCAGGTGGAATAGAAATTGGCGTAGGAATGGTGGTGCGGGAAATGCTGGAATATCTTCTGGGTGCGGTGGAAGGAAGAATCCCCCCGAAAATAGGGACTGATGTCCTCCCCGTCCACCTGATGGCCCACCGGAACCTTCGGCTTCAGCATACTCAGAATGGTGGGATAAATGTCCCAAATCGCCACGATGTCATGGTTCACGGAATTCTGCGGAATGGGATATTCCTGCTGGATGGGGCTGGAGGAATCGGCCTCCGCCCAGCCCACGATCATCGGGATGCGCGTTCCCCCTTCGTAACGGCTGCCTTTGCGCCCTCTCAGGGGAGCTACGGCGCTGATTTTCTCAAGCCATGGAATATCTCCGCTATAGCTCTGCTGGATGGGAGCGTCTCCGCCGTTGTCGGACATGAAAATGACCAGCGTCCTGTTGGCCACGCCCAGTTCCTTGAGGTAATCCATCAGATCCCCCAGGGATTTGTCCATGCCGCCGATCAGGGTGCCGAAATTGCGGAGATTGCCGCCGATGGAAACTCCCGGTTCAAAGGACGTGCCCGAGGGATAAGTATCGTAGTCCCCGTTGGGGTCCGGCTGGTCGTGCCGCTGGTGGACGGCGTAATGGGTCATGTACGCGAAGAAAGGCGCATTCTCATCCACGGCGGCCTTGATCTGCTTCTTCATCTCCAGCGTCAGGGCATTTGTCAGGAAATTTCTCTTCCTGTCTTCCGCCGCAGTGGTTCCGTAATATTCCTCCAGGTCAGGAACATGGGTGTTCCCGGAGCCGAACTGATCCTCTCCACGGTAGGAGGCGGGCTGTCCGGCGGAGCAGCCGGCAATGTTGACGTCAAATCCCAGGTTGACCGGATTGGAATAAAGCTGGTTGGACGGGGCGAAGTGGGCCTTTCCCACCGTGATGGTCCGGTAGCCGGCATCCTTCAGCACGCGGGGGGAGAGGAATTTCCTGCTGGCTCATCCCTGCCATGTTCCACTGGGGAGCACGGATGTGGGGAAGACCGCCGCTGTATTCATTCAGCGTGGGGGCATTCACGGCCGTCCAGTTGGTGACCCGGTGACGGGCGGAGGTCTTGCCCGTCATCAGGGACGTGCGGCCCGGAGAACACAAGGGGCACGAATAGGCATTCGTGAACTTCATCCCCTGCGCCGCCAGCCTTTCCATGGAGGGCGTTTTATAAAAGGAGTTCAGCTCCGTAACGACGGGCTGGCCGTCCTTGTAATAAAATGGCACGGACGTATCCTGCCAGCCCATGTCGTCCACCAGGAACACCAGGACGTTGGGCGTGTTCTCCGCCAGAACGGAAATAATCAGGGACTTGCTCTTCTCCGTGCCGTCCGCCGCGGTCAGCGTCAGCGTGTACTGCGTCGTCTCCGCGGGAGACACCTGAACGCTGCCGGCTCCCGCCGTGCTGGTGATGGGAATCTCCGCGCCATTGGCGGTCAGGGCGAGGCTTTCCGCTTTCACCGTGCTCCATGTCAGAGTGGCCTTCTCATCACTGCCGGGAGCAACCCTCTTTTTGTCGGATTCAAAGAGAAGAATTTCCGGTTCCAGCTTCCTGACGGTCACCGTCACTTCTTCCTTGGAAACGGTTCCGTCCTCACAGGCGGCGCTGAGAATGTAGGTCGTGGTGGCGTCAGGCTTTACCGTGACGGAACCCGTGCCGTCTTCCGTAGTGGCCGGAATATCCCGGCCGTCCCTGGTGCTCAGCGTGACCGCTCCGCACTTCCAGGTTTTCCAGCTCAGGACGGCTCCGGAGGTTGAATCTTCCATGACCTCTGAAGGAGTCGCCGTAAAAGTCACGATGCCGGGAGAAGGAGCCGTCAGGCGGACCGCATTGATGGCGGAACGCGTTTGGGAGGCCCCGTTGCCCGTAATGGTAATCGTTCCTCCGGTGACCGGCACATACTTCAGCGTCAGCTTGTTGCCTCCTTCCTGAAACGCGCCGGAAAACGTGCCGCGGTCCTGGATGGTGCCGGTGAGGCCGTTAACCGTATAAAGCATGTCCCGGTCCGAGTCATTGCAATCCCCGTAAATTTCCACATGGCAGTATTCCGCCATGGAATCGGGAAGCCGGGAAATCACGACGTTTTCCGTTCCCCGGATACCGGCCCAGGAATCCATGAGCAAATAATCACGGTTCCTGCCCGACGCAAAAATGCCGTTGCTGGCGCAATAACCCGGATTGATGGCGCAGGAGGCTTCCGTGGACACTCCCCGCCGCAGTTTTCAAGGAGGAAACGGTCGTAGCGGCATTCGCCGCAGGCTTGATGAAATTCCATGTTTTTCCTTCCTCCGCCAGGGTTCCGGGCTCCGCCTGCCGGAACGCCGCCTCCGTGGCCGCAGTTCCGTTCAGCACTCCTATCCCTATTTCTTCCGCATGCGCCAGGGAGCAGGCGGCCAGCACAGCCGGAACCCATCCGCACCAATTCAGCTTTCTCATGGTGATTTCCTCTTCCGTAAACAGGAAGGCGCCGACTGTTCCATTCGCGAACGGCCGGCGCCTGCATGAAGAACAAACGTTACGCGCGCCTGCGGCGCATCAGCAGAACGCCCAGGCCCAGCAGGCCGAGGCTGGCCGTGGCCGGTTCCGGAACGGAGGTCAGCGCCAGGGCATTGATGTTGCCGGTACCTCCCTGGGACTGGATATCAAGCCGGGTGCCATCCGCCGCCACGTCAAACGTGTAAGTAATCAGCATCCAGTCTCCGGTATGCGTGTTGCCCGTGACGGTGGCGCCGTTCAGCGTAGCGCCGGACCCGGTGGAGTAATCGTCCAGGCTGGCGGAAATGTTGGAGATTCCGGCGCCGTCAAGGCTGAAGGAAGAAGTGTTGCCCGCACCGTAGTTGTTTCCGCGTCCCACCAGCATGGTCAGCGTGTAGGTGCCGGCGGACAGGTTGTTCAGGGACATCGTGAAATTGCCGTTCGCGGAGCCTATCGGATTGATCGCGCCCCCCATCGGATTGCCGGTAGTCATATCCTGGCCGAAAACATCGTAAAACTTGTTGTCCTGGCCCAGGGCGGACCCTTTGGCAGCGGCATCGGTCATGGCGCCGGGACCTCCGCAGCAGAGTCCTCCCGTCGTCAGGGTGATTCCGGTGCTTCCTCCCCCCGTAGTGACCAAGGTTCCGGAAGTATAGGAATTACTCTGTCCCGTGGAAATCTTGTTCACTTTCTGTCCGGGTTCTCCCAGATACGTGCCGTCCACAACGGCGGTGCCATTGCCTGAATTGATCCCGAACGAGATCAGAACGGTGGAGGCTTCGGCCGCCACCGCCGCCGCAACCATAGTTGCCAGAATGAATAATGTTTTCTTCATGGTGTCAATGGGATATGTGATTGGAAATAATGAAACACCGCTTCCATTTCTTGACAAATAACGAATTTAGAATCCGTTATGAATGTTAGAAGAAAATCTGAAAAAAATATACTGCGCATCTCATTGAAAATAAGCCGTTTTTTTTTTTGTGCCTTGAAAAATGAATCTTTGCCGGAGAGATTGTCCAGCCCATTCAAACATAGTCTGTTTGATTAAGGTATTCATACTAATGAAATAATAATCCGAACTCTGGTCTTTTTTGTTGACCACGGATTCTAAATCCGTGAAACAATGGAAAGTTTTTCCATGAACAACAAAAGGCTCCCCTCCTTTCAGGATGGGGAGCCTTTTTTAAAAGGCCTTAGTCAAAAGGGAAAGCAACTCTCTTAAAAATTAAAAAGCGGCTTCAATCTTCGTAATGGTGAACACTTTCTTCTTGTCGCCGTCCATCGGCACGATCTTCACCTGGTCTCCCACGCTCCTGCCCGTCAGCTCCTTGCCAACCTGGGAAAGATAGGAGACAATGTGCTTTTCCGGATTCGTATCCCACGCGCCCAGAATGGTGTACACCACGGCATCCCCTCCGGTCAGGGGCTGGAGAGTCACCTTCATCCCCATGGCGGCCTTGGAGGTATCCGTCACGGCAAAGTCCGTGCCGCGGGCCAGCGCCAGCGCATGCTCCAGTTCGGAACGGCGGCGGTTGAGCACCTTTTCCACTTCCTTGGCATCCTGGTAGCCGCCGTTTTCACGGAGGTCTCCCTCCGCACGGGAAATCTTCTTGTTGTGCAGGTTTTCCGGAATCTTCACATTCACCAGCTCTTCCAGCTCCTTCTTGCGGGCTTCCAGGCTGTCCCAGGAAACGAAAATCGGTTCCGGCTTGTCGGAGGTATCCACCAGGGCGTCCAGCACGATGGCGTGCAGGTCAGGGAACACGCTGATCACGCGGGCCATCAGCGCACCGCGGTCCTGTTCGGAGAAGGCGGAGGTATTGTACAGCATCTTGGCGAACTGGCGCACTTCCGCCACGTCCTGCCCCTTGATCATTTCCTGGATGATGTTCTTGTCCTCCATAAACAGGTTTTTCAAGCGCAGCATGCGGTTGGGGCCGCCGTCCATGTGGTCCTGTTCAATCAGGGAAAGCATCGCAATGCCGACGGGAAGGCCGAAGAGGGGCTTGGAGGCGTCATGCCGCTGGCGGCATATCCAGATGAGGGATTCAGCCGGAAGAGTCTGGCGCAGCAGTTCATGCTTCAAATGCTTGACCAGGGCCTTGTCGTGCCCTTCCTCTATCAGGAACTTGGCAATCTCTCCCACGGCGCGGGCGCCGCTCGCGTCAAACAGCTCCAGCGCCTTCTGCGTCCACTCTTCTCCAAAGACGGCGGGCAGCGTAACGTACACGCGCTTCTGGCGCACGGCGGGCATGGAATTGAGCACTTCCGCGAAGCGTTCCACATCGCCGATATTGGCTTCCACGATGGAACGGAGGGGGTAGGCGGCCTGGGCCGCTTCCGTGTTCTTCACGGCGGCGATCAGGTCGTCCCTGAGCACGGCCAGCTCCAGCACCTGCTGAAGAGCCAGGCTTCCGCCGTTGCGCACGTCGGCGTCCACCGCCTGAACCAGGGCGTTGACGGCGTCCGGCTCCGTCATGACCGTTTCCATCTTGATGCCGTCCAGCACGCGCACCTTGGCTTTCAGGTCCGCGGCCTTGTTGTAATCCTCCAGGGCGGCCTGGGCGCGGGAAAGAATATTCGTGCGGAGCGTGATGCGCTCTCCCTTGCGGGTAGGCATCATGAACTGGACGTTGGAACGGAGCATGGCGCGCACCTTGTCCCACCAGTTCTTCCATTTGTCCGCGGCAATCACGGTGCCTTTCAGCGCAGCTTCCAGCTTTTCCGGGGTAAGGGAATTGCCGTAGCCCTGCAAGGTGACGCGCACCAGTTCCACCGGATCGTCCACGGACAGGTTGATCAGGGATTCGGTATCTTCATAACGCCTGGCCAGGAAATGGTCATCATGGAGGAACTCCAAAATTTTTGGAGCAAATCCAAGGCAACTTCGTGTTCCGGATTTTCCTCAAAATCAATAACCAGCTTTTTGGCGGCCAGGTTCCAGGAAATGACTTTGCCGGCGCCCCAGGTGGTATGGAAGCAGTGATTTTCCCCAGAGACAATAATTTCTCCAAGTCGGCGTGCATACTAAAGCGCATGATACGCGCACCCCTACCGGTATCAAGACTAAATTCCCGTAGAGGCACACGGCCAGTGCATCAAGGGCTGCCTGAACCCCTTCCGCCTACCAGTCACCCACGGACATATTTTCTCCCGAATACGGGAGGGCGCTTTTTCTTCCGGCTCCTCTTCCGCGGCTGCAAACTCCCCGCGCATGCTTTTTCCCGTTCCCGGGCGGCCTCCTCCTGCTCCATTCGTTTCCAAACCCGTTTACTGAATCCCTCCACCCAT
>VOFI01000030.1_pt1 | contig 58000 bp, 47 predicted proteins | sample 5384131 | NCBI WGS metagenome assembly VOFI01 (sample SAMN12384728, study PRJNA508395) | human gut metagenome | isolation source: healthy gut H | host: Homo sapiens
TTGTGAACGATTTCTTTCACATCAACAATTCCGTACTTGCTTAAATCTAAATTAGCCATCTTGAATTTAATTTAAATGATTGACTTTATATAACTTTTCTCTCTACTCTAGTTCGATACGGTGAGGCTTTCCGACCTTTTGGAGCTTGCTGCGACTCCACCTTGTTAACCGCGGTACAAAAGTAATATTTTTTTTTATCGTACACAGCTTATTAAGGAAATTTTTCAGTAATAATTACTCTTTTCCATGCAATTAACAAAACCCTTAGTCTATTTGTAATATGGAGTTTACAAATCATATACTTTTAGCTAGCATCTCAACTATTTCCGAAGTTGTCATCATAGGTATTCGCTTTTATTGTGACTGAAACAAAGATATATACTTTTTTCCGCACAAACAAATCCAGCGTATAAATATAAGAAAGGCGCAGGATAAATATCTTGCGCCTTCTCTTATATCCAATCAGAAATATATTACTTTACCTCCCAAATCTCACCTTTCATCAAAAGGTCGTGTAATTTACGTGTAGGATTCTTCGCTTGTACCTCCTCGATTTGCTGGTGGACAGCCTCATCATAGGTCGGTCCCTCCACATCTCGTATTACGCCTAACGCAATTGGCATATCACCGCTCATCATGGCAAGCATCATATGCAAGGTGTTATCCTTCTCATGGGCGTCGTGTACCAATACGTCATCCATCGTATAACCATCTTGTCCGATCGTTACGGATTTCAGTTTTAGGCCATCTAGCACAAGACCTTTATCCATGTTAGCGCCATAAACCATCTCGCCATGGCGAAGGAAAATCGTACGATCCGCACGGTATTCCTTGTCTACGATACCTTTATGGATACCGTCATTAAAGATCACACAATTCACTAATACCTCCGTAACGGAAGCGCCTTTATGACGGGCGGAAGCCGTCAATACCTCGGTCGTATTCTTCAAATCCACGTCAATCGTACGGGCGAAGAAATTACCACGGGCACCCCAACGCCAACTCGGCCGGGATAAACGGATCTTCCACCGTCCCATAAGGAGAGCTCTTGGATACGAAACCACGGTCGGATGTCGGGGAGTACTGTCCCTTCGTCAAACCATAGATCTTATTGTTGAAAAGAACGATATTCAAATCGATATTACGACGGACAGCGTGGATAAAATGATTACCGCCGATAGCCAAGCAGTCGCCATCACCCGTAATCAACCATACGCTCAAGTCCGGGCGAGCCGTCTTTACGCCGGTAGCGATAGCCGCTCCACGACCATGGATCGTATGGAAGCCATACGTATTCATATAATAAGGTAAGCGGGAAGAACAGCCGATACCTGAGATAACTGCCATATTGTGAGGAGCCACTCCTACCTCGGCCATAGCCTTATGCAGGCAATTCAGTACCGCATGGTCGCCACAACCCGGGCACCAACGTACGTACTGGTCGCTTTTATAATCTTTCGGTTGAAATTTAGTTTCTTCTGTTGTCATCTTTTAAGCCTCCAATATTTTAGTGAATTCCTCAACTAATCTCGCAACGACAAAAGGTTGTCCCTTTACACGATTGAAGCGATACGGGTTAAATCCGGGTACCTTTCCACGTAAATAGTTAGCGAACTGGCCGTTATTTTGCTCAGCCACCACCACTTTCTTATACTTAGAAAGAACCTCAGCCGTATTCTTAGGCAGCGGGTTGATAAACTTGAAGTGAGCGAAAGCCACCTTCTTGCCATTCTCTTGCATCGTCTCCATCGTCTCGTAAAGGTGTCCGTAGGTTCCACCCCAACCAACGATCAATAAATCAGCGTCCTCATCTCCGATCACTTCCAGTTCGGGGATATAGTCGGCGATCTTATCGATCTTAGCCTGACGGGTCGTCACCATCTTCTGGTGGTTAGCCGGATCGGTAGAGATCGCACTCGTCTCGTAGTCTTTCTCCAGACCGCCCAGACGATGAGCGAAACCTTCCGTTCCCGGAATCGCCCAGTAACGAACCAAGCTTTCCTTGTTACGACGATACGCCTTCCAGACTTTCTCGTCTTGATAATTAGCTACGTAATTCGGCTTAATCTCCGGATATTTATCCATTTCCGGAATTCTCCAAGCGGAAGAACCGTTAGCGATAAAGGCATCGGTCAACAAGATAACCGGAGTCATATGCTCCACGGCCAACTTACCCGCCCAAAATGCGGCATCAAAACAATCAGTCGGCGTAGAGGCCGCTATTACCACGGCAGGGCTCTCACCATTACGGCCATACAGAGCCTGCATCAAGTCCGTTTGCTCGCTCTTCGTCGGCAAGCCCGTAGAAGGACCGCCACGCTGAACATCGATAATCACCAAAGGCAACTCGGCGATTACAGCCAAACCGATCGCCTCGCTCTTCAAGGCAAGCCCCGGTCCGGAAGTAGATGTAGCCGCCAAGCAACCGGCGAAACTAGCTCCGATAGAAGTACAGATACCGGCGATCTCATCCTCGGCCTGAACCGTGATAACGCCTAAATCCTTACGTTTAGATAATTCATGTAAAATATCAGTAGCCGGAGTGATCGGGTAACTACCCAAGAACAACTGCAAACCAGCCTTCTCGGCAGCGGCTATCAAACCATAGGAAGTAGCCTTATTACCATTCACGTCCGTATAGAATCCAGGCTCGGCTTTCTTACTCTCGATACGATACGTAGAAACTGAGGCATGGATGTTATTACCATAATTATAACCGTCCGTCAAAGCCTTGATATTAGCTTGGGCGATAACCGGTTTCTTAGCGAACTTATTCTGCAACATGTGCATAGCCTCCTCCAGTGGACGCTCGAACAACCAGCAAACAAGTCCTAAGGCGAACATATTCTTACAGCGAAGAGCCGATTTATTGTCCAAACCAAACTCAACCAATCCGTCTTTTACCATCGTAGAGATCGGAGCGGCAACAACCTGCACGCCAGTCAATCCCAGCTCAGTAAACGGATCATCGGTCGTAAACAAGGCCTTATCCAAATCACTTTTCTTGAAAGAGTCCGTGTCGATTAAAACAATCGCATTGGGTTTTAGGTGTTTTACGTTCACCTTCAGCGCGGCGGGATTCATGGCCACCAATACGTCGGCCTTATCACCGGGTGTGAAGATCTTGCGCGATCCCAAGTGCACTTGGAATCCAGATACACCACTTAGTGTTCCTTGTGGAGCACGTACTTCTGCCGGATAGTCTGGGAATGTAGAAATCTCGTTCCCGAAAACCGCGGACAGGTTTGAAAAGATTGTACCGGTTAACTGCATACCATCTCCCGAGTCTCCCGAGAAACGAATTACAACCTTCTCCAGCGTCTTAACTTTTGTCTGTTCTGCCATAATATACTTTATTAGCTTTATCGCTTATTGGTATTTAGATCGTCCGCAAAGTAAAGCATAAACTTTGCGAGTTCAAAACTTTTCCGCATCAAAAAGCAGAGAGGTATAGATCAAGATTATTAGATGATAGATTAAAATGGTTAGACACATAACTATTCACTGTCTTCCCATAATACATATATACTCCCGCCCTAAAGCCCTTATCCGATTTGATCATTCCTTGCACGGAACCGGCGTCGCCCAACGACAATAATAAAGGTACGAATATATTACTATAAGCCATCGAGGTAGTACGAGCCACCCGGTTGCTGATATTCAGTTTACAATAATGTAATACCCCATATTGCTCGAACACCGCGGGATCTTCCCTCGACAAGCAGCAAGTCGTCTCAAAGCAACCGCCTTGGCTTACCCTCAGATCGATCACCAAAGCTCCCTTTTTCATCGTACGCACCAAGTCCGTAGCGATAATATAGCGATGTCTCGTATTAATATAACGCATCGCCCCGATCACCACGTCAGCGCTACGAAACGCGTTATGCAGCACATTCGGATGGAACGTGGAAGTAAAAAGCCCTTGCCCTAAGACCTGTTGTATTATACGCAATTTATTGATATCATCATCGAATACTTTCACGGATGCTCCCAAGGCCAACGCGGCACGCGCGGCCACGGTCCCGGCGTTTCCGGCCCCGATAATCACCACTTCCGTAGGGGATACGCCCGGGATACCGCCTAATAAGATCCCTTTACCTCCTTGGGTATTGCTCAACAGCTCGGAAGCGATCGTTATGGAAGCCGCCCCCTCGATCTCGGAAGTGACATTCAGCACCGGGAAACGATTATATTCATCTGCCATCAACTCATAAGAGATAGCGGTAATCCGTTTCGCCATCATCAACTCGAAAGCCTCTTGAGCGAATAAATTAAACTGCACCAATGAGAAAACGGTCGTGCGAGGTCTCATAAACGCGATTTCCACCGGTAACGGAGGCAATATCTTCAAGATCAGATCCGCTTGGAAAACTTCTGCGGGCGTATCGACGATCTCCGCCCCCGCCTCCGAGAAATGATTATCGGAATAGTTGATGCCTAATCCGGCGCCACTTTCCACCAGCACCCGGTGACCGCAATCGGTCAGCATATCCACCGCCTCCGGAGTTAACGGCAAACGTTTTTCCGCCTCGCATCGTTCACGAGGAATACCGATGAGCAAACGGTTATTCACCTTGCTGATCTCTTTCAATAATTCCTGCGGGATATAGGCCCCCTGTGCCTGCCGGCCGTCGTTCGCTTCCATATGCTATAGGATTTTCATTAACGCGTTCGATATGTCATGTACATCAGATTCTGTTAACATCTTCTCGGCATCAAACGTTATGGACGCCTTCGTATAAAACGGATTCCTTTTCTCCAGACTCTCGGCGATAAACGCCCTCAGTTCCTCCCCGGAACGTCCTTTCAACACCGGACGGGTATGTTTGCACAACTCCAGACGCTTCGCCAGCTCCTCGACTGACACCTTCAAGTAAACCGTCGTGCCAGAAGCGTTCATAAACTCCATGTTATCGAAAAAGCAAGGAGCGCCTCCTCCCGTGGAGATCAGCACGTCCTCAAACTCAGCGACCTCGTGAAGCATATTCCGTTCTATCTCTCGGAAAGCCTCCTCCCCTCTCTCGGCGAATATCTGCGAAACGGCCTTATGATAACGCCCTTCGATATAGTAATCAAGATCTATGAACGAAAGACCGGCGAGCTTGGCAAGCTCTTTTCCCACCGTTGTCTTGCCCGCTCCCATATATCCGACCAAAAAAACACGTTTCATACGTTATTATAATAGTTTTCGCAAATGTAAACTTTTTCCGGGAACTCCATCTTCTTTATTCCTAAGAATCAATAAAAAAATCATAGGCCAATGGCTTTTACTGTCTGGGTCGCACGATCCACTACCAATAAAGTATGACGAGCACCGGCTATTTTCTCGGGATAGACCATCGAATCTGTAAAGTCCTGCAATAATTTTCCGTTCTTAGGGCTGATCTCCCATAGCTCCGACCGTTTATCATCGACACGAAGCGTAACAAACAAACGATCCCCTACAAACGCTATCGACTGGGGAGACTTTTCAAATCCCAATGTCACCAGATACGGCGCAAAGCCCGTGTCCCCTGCCCGAATGTCCGCAGGATCGAATAAATAGATTATATTTTTATTCTGGGCCGTCACATATAAAAAGCCATCATTTCGTGCCGCTACTGCATAAGTACCCATTGCCTCTTGTAAATTTACGCTACGGCTATATATAGGTACCCGAGCAGCGGAACCGGGCTGTACATCTTGCTCCAAGACAACTACCAGTTTCCGTTTATCCCGGATAAAGACAGCCCCTTGACTAGCCGTCACATCAAACGCATGAACGGTCTGATAACCACCCTCACCCCAAGTACCCGTACCGATACAAGTAATGAACTCATACGTTTCCGCATCAAACACATCCGTACGGCTTCCCGTATTCGTGACATATATTTTCCCATACGAGCGAGTCACGCCGTTTGGCTCCCCCGCAAAGGTCTCTTTCTTATCTCCGTTCATCCACTCAACCATACTTTTCACATGACGCACATTACCGGAAGATACATCAAAGACCTCCAAACTATAATGTCCCGGAGCGTCATTTGCTACATATAGCGTATTCCCATAAAGATGGACCGCTTTCGGATGAAAAGTTTCCACAGTGGCACCGGGAATATCCAAGACAGAAAGTGTAAATGAGAGAGGAGAACCCTCATCACCAGCCCTATCCGTCTCCATCGGAGCAAGCCCAAGCCCGCCATCTATGGCATCCAATTCCGGATCATCGATAATGTATTTCGAGGAAGTATACACGTTTTTATTCTCTACCAGATTCTTATTCCTCCGGGTATGCAAGAAACGGCGGGAATAAACCGGTAATTTCTTGCTCACGGAAAGCTGTGAGTAAACCTTCATACAAATTGTAGGGAAACCGCCTTCCGCCGGATAGTACGTCATATTCCCACTATGCCCATACCCCAAGCAGTGTGCCAGCTCATGATACGGCGTGTCAGAACCATTGGCATCGTCGGCATAATGGGTCAGATAGACATATTCACCTAGCCCAAAGGTATTTCCTCCACCCAGACCGACAACATTCACCACGCGTCCATAACACAACCCGCCATGATTCGTGATCTGTTTCTTCAACACATCTATATCCACGATTTGCTCGTTATTTATCAGCTTGCCACGCCACTTCTCCAGTTCCTCATCAAAAAGCGAGGAAGAAAACATCGCGGCCATATTCAAGGAAAGGGCAACCGCCTCACGAGCCAGATGTGGCCTAAAGTTGCCCCAGTTCGAACCGGAATATTTACCAAACCAAATATCCCACTTAGGTTTCACGTTTATCATTCCTTGATAGACCGGATCTCCACATTCAACCCGCAAACTTATATTCTCGGCCACGATATCCGGATGGGCATCTATGGTAACCTCCTCGCCGGAACGTGTATAATAAACCTTCGCCCGTTCTAGAAAAGGCAACTTCATTTTAAACTCCTGAAAAGGTAAAACCGTAGTAAACTCCGCAAACCGTACCTCATCCTCATAACCCTCAACCGTAGCCCAGACAATCACATTATGGATAGCTCTAGGAGAATAGAAACGAAGCATCAACTCCTTCTGCCCGGTAACTGACACCTGCAAAGGCTCATTCACCTTGAATTTTCGCTTTGACGAATCGAAAAGAACCTCGTCCGGTTCCTCATCCTGAAGGATGTAAGAAGTATTCGACGAATCATAATCCTCCTCCGCCATCCGTATCAAACCATATTTACTCGTTCCTCCACTATTACCCACATCATCTTCATCCGAACATCCGAGAACAAGAAAGCCTCCCATTACAAACAGAATGACACGAATGATCGTGTATCTCAACATTTCATTCATAAATAATCTCTTACCAGTTTTGGACGCAAAAATAGTATTTTTATTTAACTCGCATAAAAGTCACCGTTTTTATGTAATTTTGCCCCGTAGACAGATGTAGATTCGATGATGAAATTTATAGATAAGTTCAATACAATCATCCATAAGCCATTTTTCAGCAAATATAGTACCTTAATGGGGCTATGGGCATTGCTGGGGGTTATCGCATGGATTACCAAGTATTTCCCCGGGAAATATAACAACTTCTCCATCTTCAGGCAATCCTTTTGGCATACGTTGAATGAGTTACCGCTCTATGCCGCCTATCCGGAAGAATACAACGATATTTTTCACTACGGGCCGGTATTTAGCTTGGTAGTGGCTCCGTTCGCCATTACACCGTTATGGTTAGGACTGCTTACTTGGTCAGTGGCGCAAAGCCTTTTCTTATTCTGGGCGGTCAAGATGCTACCGGGGATCAAGCGGGAACGTATCTTTATCTATTGGTTCTGTGCCCACGAGTTGCTTACCTCGCTTTTCATGTCGCAATTTAATATCAGTATCGCCGCTATCATTGTCCTCGCCTACGCATTGATAGAGAAAGAGAAAGACGTATGGGCCACTTTCGTGATCATGTTGGGTACCTTTACTAAATTGTATGGGATCACGGGATTGGCGTTCTTCTTTTTCTCTCGCCATAAGATGAAGTTCAGCCTATCTTGCGTAGGATGGGCGGTCGTCATGGTCGTAGCCCCGATGATATTGTCCGGGCCGGATTATATAATGTCCCAATATACCGGTTGGTTCGAGGACTTATCCGGAAAAAATTCGGAGAACTTATTCGCGCTCATGCAGAACATTTCCTTCTTGGGAATGGTTCGTAAGATATCGGGATCGGTCAGTTACTCGGACATTTATCTGATAATAGGGGGATTAATAGTATTCGGCCTGCCTTATCTACGCATCAGTCAATATAAATATGAGGCTTTCCGGAAAACGTTATTGGCCTCGGTGTTGATGTTTGTCGTACTGTTCAGCACGGGTAGCGAGTCCAGTACCTATATCATAGCGTTTATCGGAGTCGCTATTTGGTATACGGCTGTACCGTGGAAACGTTCGACATTGGATATTGTCTTGATGGTCTTCGCCTTTATATTGACCAGCATGTCTCCGTCCGATCTTTTCCCGAAATACATACGAGTGCATTATGTATACCCGTATGCGTTAAAAGCGTTGCCTTGTATGCTGATCTGGCTAAAGCTGACATTTGAGATGTGTACGAGGAGTTATAATCCGGTAAAGGTATAAATGGAATGAACGCACGAGCAGACATAGATTTGGTATTACCTTGTTACAACCCGCCTTCGGACTGGGAGGAACGAGTAGCCACCCATTTCCACGAAGTGGAGCGATTATTCAGCCCGGTACGTTTCCACCTTTTTATTGTCAGTGATGGTTCGAGACGGGGATACGAGCCGGAAACGATTGACCGCCTCCGGCAATTGATACCGAATGTCTGCGTCGTAGACTATAAGCCCAACAGGGGAAAAGGATATGCCTTGCGAGAGGCAGTAAAGCGATGTACCTCTCCCTACATTATTTATACGGACTACGATTTCCCTTATACAAACGACTCGTTCGGCAGGATGGTCGAGACGTTGCTAGGAGGAGCGGACGTGGTCGTGGCTACCCGTAGCAAAAGTTATCAGGAGAATTTGCCTCCTTTCCGAAAAGTGCTATCCAAGCTATCCCATATATGTAACACATGGATTTTGAGGATCAAGATCAAGGATACGCAAGGAGGTATGAAAGGATTCAGTCAAGCGGGACAAGCGATATTCCTGACCACCCGTATCAATAGCTTCCTGTTCGATACAGAATTTATCTATAAGGCAAGTCGCCGGAAAGAGATAAACTTACGGACGATCAATGCGAACATCAAAGAAGGACTAGCGGTATCCGATATGGGATTCAAGGTCCTGCGGCGGGAAGCGTTGAACTTCTTATCCATCTTATTTCATAGAGATTAATTAACATTCATGATATTACTTAGTTTTGATATCGAGGAGTTTGACGCTCCATTGGAACACGGCGTGGAATTGCCGTTCGAGGAACAAATGCGTACTTCCGTGGAAGGAACCCGGAAGATATTGGCATGTCTGGCCCGTCACCGGGTAAAAGCGACTTTCTTTTGCACGGCGAACTTCGCCCTTCATGCGAAGGATTTGATCTTGGACATCCAAAAGGGTGGACATGAGATCGCTTCGCATGGTTTTTATCACTCGTCGTTCGAGACCGCCGATCTACGCAAGTCCAAAGAGGCATTGGAGGAACTGACCGGACAACCGGTGAACGGTTTCCGTATGGCCCGCATGATGCCCGTCGAAGAAGAAGAGATCCATAAGGCCGGTTATCTATACAACTCGTCCTTGAACCCGACTTGCATTCCCGGCCGTTACAACCATCTGGGGCAGCCCCGTACCTATTTCATGAAAGATGGCGTATTGCAACTGCCCGCCTCGGTGACCCCGATCGTCCGTTTCCCCTTGTTTTGGCTGGCTTACCATAACCTTCCGGCCTCCTTGTACCGTAAGCTGGCGCTTTGGACGTGGAAAGAGGACGGTTATTTCCTGACCTATTTCCATCCGTGGGAGTTCACCTCCTTAAGTGATCGGAAAGAGCTAAAGTTACCGTTTATCATGACCAACCATTCCGGTTGCGGCATGGAAAGAAGGCTGGATGCCTTGATCCGTTTCTTCAAGGACAAAAGAGCGCCGTTCGGTACCTATACGCAATTCTCACAAGAAATCTTGAGCAAGAGCCATGGCCAAGAATAAGTTTTATGTCGTATGGAAAGGGTTGAACCCGGGAATCTATGATAACTGGGCGGAATGCAAGGCACAGGTAGACGGGCAAGAGGGAGCCAAATATAAATCCTTCGAGAACCGGGAGGAAGCCGCCAAAGCCTTCGAGGCCGGCTATACCCATTACCTAAAGACCGCCTCTTCCCCGAAAGCCGTGGCCCGTCTCGCGCCGGAAGCCCCGATCGGGAACCCGATCAACGAGAGTCTTGCCGTAGACGCCGCCTGTAGCGGTAATCCCGGGGATATGGAGTACAGGGGCGTTTATACCGCTACCGGGCAAGAGATCTTCCATATCGGCCCGCTGAAGGAGGGCACGAACAATGTCGGGGAATTCCTCGCCTTAGTGCACGGCCTCGCCTTGCTACAGCAAAAGGGAAGCGACCTGCCGATCTATTCGGATAGCCGCAACGCCATCAGCTGGGTCAAGAAAAAGAAATGCAAAACCTTATTGGAACGTAAACCGATCAACGAGCCGATCTTCGACCTCATCGAGCGGGCCGAGAAATGGTTGAACACCCATACCTATACCACCCGGATCCTCAAATGGGAAACCTCCGTATGGGGAGAGATCCCGGCGGATTTCGGAAGGAAATGAGGTAAAGGTAATTAAAATTATATCGTATATTTGCCCCATATATCGAATTCAAGCCTATGAAGATCGCTTTCGACGCAAAACGGATTACGCATAACGCTACCGGACTGGGTAATTATAGCCGGTTCGTCGTGAATAGCCTGTCCGCTTCTTTCCCGGAGCATACCTATCAACTCTATACGCCGGGCAAAGGCAAAGAGGCGTTGCGGAAACGGATCGAGGAGCGTCCGAATGTATCATTCCATTATCCGGAGGGCAGGTTCGATAAGCTATTTCCCTCTTTATGGCGTACCTCGGGCCTGACGGCTACGCTTCGAAAAGAGCGCGTCGATCTGTTCCATGGCTTGAGCAACGAGATTCCGATGAACCTAAAACAGAACGGAATCCCGGCGGTCGTAACGATACATGACTTGATCTTCTTGCGTTACCCGCAGCTCTATAAACCGATCGATCGTTCCATCTATACCTACAAATTCAAGCAAGCTTGTTTACGGTCGGACAAGATCATAGCGATCAGCAGGCAGACGATGCGAGACATCCGGGACTTCTTCCACATTCCGGAAAGCAAGATCGAGGTTGTTTACCAAGGTTGTGACCCGATATTCGGCCAAGCGGTTCAAGAAGACGTGAAATCGTCCGTACGCGAGAAATATCAGATAAACGGGCCTTATATATTATATGTAGGGAGCATCGAGGAACGGAAGAATTTATTGCTTCTGGTAAAAGCCCTGAAAGAGCTGAAAGAAGATATCTCCGTGATCGCTATCGGTAAGCATACGCCTTATACGGACACGGTAGAGACCTATATCCGGGAAAACAACCTGTCCGGTCGTGTCCGTATCTTGACTCATATACCTTTTAACGAATTAGCCGCTTTCTATCAGATGGCGACCTTATTTGTCTATCCCTCGTTTTTCGAAGGATTCGGTATCCCGATCTTAGAAGCCCAGCTTGCCGGTATTCCAGTGATAGCGGCTACCGGTTCTTGTCTGGAAGAGGCGGGCGGATCGTCCGCTCTATATACCGATCCGAGAAATGAGCAAGAGCTGCGCAGCTTGATAGAGTCCGTATTGAACGAGCCGAAGCTGGCCGAATCCATGCGTTCCGGCGGACGAGAGAATATACGGCGATTCATGCCCGACGTATTAGCGGCTCATTTCATGCGAGTATACGAGAATATCTCACAATCTTAGCAAATCCATTTTATCCATACACAATGAATATACTTTTAGTCTATAAAGAAGCCGATATAGCGACCTACAAAATGCTGGAAGGATTGTCCAAGCTTGAGGACTTCAACATCTATATCGCTTCTCCCCAATCGTATACCGACAAAAAGATCTATGGGAATTGTACACCTTTGGATCTGCCGGTCATTACCTCGAAGTTCAACTGGAACGTTATTCGTGCCCTGCGCAAAATCATCAAGACTTATCGGATCGACCTTATCTACTCACCGAGTAGTTCCGGTTTATCAAACGCTCTATTCGCCTCCATAGGCACACGGGCGAAGAATATCGCATACCGAGGTACGCAGGCTAAATTGAAGCGGTTCGATCCGACCTATTATCTAGGCATATTAAATCCCGCCGTGGAGCATGTCGTATGCGAGACCAAAGATATCGAGGAATATCTCTCCCGATTCATCGCACGAAAAAGACTAACGACCAGCACAAAGCCATTTGATATCGATTGGATCAAGGAGGCAGTCCGTACGCCCAAACAAGCAGACGATATTCCGGACGACGCCTTTCGTTGCATCTATATCGGAGCGACGAAGAACAGGCCGTTCAAAGGCTTAACCGATTTGATTGATGCGTTTATCTTATTGGATGATCCACGGGTACATCTTACAATCGTGGGAGAATATGGGGAAAATGATTTCCAATTAGCCCAACAGTCGAAGGTAAGCGCACAAATTCATTTTCTGGGACAGCGTTCCGACGCCATCTCTTTTCTGGTCACGTCCCAGTTGTTTATACTTCCCTCGCACCGGGATGCCTCCCCAAGAGTCGTGCGAGAGGCTATGGCTTGTTCAGTACCTTGTATCGTAACAGACATACCGGGAGCAAGAGACTTAATCATAGACGGAGTCACCGGATTGTTAGTGCCGCCTTCTTCTCCTCAACAAATGGCGGCGTCTATCCGCTCGCTTATCGATAACCCGGAGCGATTGGAAGCGTTCGCCAAGGCCTCACGTGAGCATATCATCCAAGATTTCAGCGTAAAGGCTTATACAGACGGCTTCGCCACGTTATTCAGGTCGATCAAGAAAGCATAGATTATTTACAGATTCAGAAACAACGGATATAAGCTAATGAATAGCTATCATAAAGATGGTCCTTCATTCCATGTTTATATTGGAAGGACAGGATATTTTTCTTAAGCTCATAATTTAGCTTTGTCCGTAGAATCATCGGCTTATCCCCATTATCCCGATATCCCCGGAAACCGGCATAATTACAATCCAACGAGACCCCCCGATAGGTTCCTAACACACCTGCCCCATAACAGAAAGCGTCGTTCTGACGATTAACGACATCGTTCGTCATCCAACAATAAAAACCCGCTAAAGCTTGTACACGGATCGAAGCGTTTACATCTTTCCGCTTCCACAACGTACGTCCCAGATTGGCGTCGAACCAATAAGAGGCCGCATCCGTATAACGAGCGTCGCACAAGCGTCCGCCACTGGCGGTTTTCAGGTTGGCGCTTACCACGATATCCATCCACTTCTCGCTCCGGAGAGCTTGGAAATAAAAATTAAAGATCACGTCGCCCCGGCAAACAATCGGGGATTTCAGTTCTACCGCATAACGCTCATCCCGCACTTCCGGCGACATCTCATACCATTCTTGGAATACCCAACTGACATTCACTCCTACACGCCCCTTTACGACAGGAATGTACAAACGGGTAAAGATATCTTTTGTCTGATCGCCTCGCGTCTTATGATATTCCCCCCGAAGCTCCACTTCCCAACGGCTGGACAGGCTTCCTCCCACCAACTCGGGAATCGGAAAGGCATTTGGCCCGAAATAACGGGGCGAGTAAGTCAGATACTCTACCTTTTCCCACCATTCTAACGCCTTAACCGGAGATACATAGGCCAAAAGACAACTAACAACTAAACAGAACCGGAGTATTTGTATTTTCATAAAAGTCTATAATTCAAATTCAATCTCATGCTTCAACGCATATTTCTTCCAGAAACGATTTCGATAGTATAATATCCAACGAAGGCATTCCGCTTTATCAAAATGCCGGCTCTCGGCATAGGTCTCAGCCATTAAATGAAAAGCGGCTTCCCGTCCCCACAAGCGGGAGAAATTCGCGCATCCTCGTTTTAGCGAGACAGGCCCGAAATACATCCGGTTTATATCGATCAAGGAAAACCTAACCCCTTCCTCCGTACGATCGTACAATACATTTCCGGGAGAGAAATCGGCATGATAGACCTCCGCCTCATGCAACTCTGCCATATAAGTGCCTAACGCACGAAAAATATCCTCGTTCTCCTCTACCGGACGCTGTCCGACTTTATACAATGTCTTATAGCTGGATTGCAAACTGATAAAATAACTATATCCCAAAAGGCCTTTCTCCCGAAAAAGGACATAAGCGATCGGGGCAGGAGTCTCAAACCCCTTGGCAACCAATCGCAGAGCGTACTCATAGGCTCGCACAGCCTTAGGCTGACGGAAAAAACGATAAATAACACGGTTTATCAAGAGGGGGACTCTATATCGCTTGACATTCAGTTCCACACCATCTACCTCAAAAACCTTGATCTCATTCCTCGCCTTATAAATCGTTTTTCCCTCTTCTGAAAATATACGAGGTACACGCCTTACAAAATCCTCGAATCGCCCGTACGCCGGGTTAATGACCTCCTTCATCCGAAACCATTTCATTTAAAGAGGTTAATACCTTGTTTATGATTAGATCCGGATTGAGCTGTTTCATACACGCCCAATCCTTCCGCAGGCAGGGCTTTTGGCCGAATACGGAACAAGGACGGCAAGGTAAGTCCAACTGGATACAATCTTCCGGATCCTGATGATATCCGTAAAATCCGGCATAGGGATGGGTAGCGCCCCAAACGGAAAGCACCCGTGTACCGACCAAGGAAGCGAAATGCATATTGGCGGAATCCATGCAAATCAACAGATCCAACCGGCTGATCAAGGCCAGTTCCTGATCCAAGGAATACTTGCCCGCCACGCTTTTTACCCGGGGATACTCAAAAGCCCATTGATCCAAGAGCGCCTCCTCGTAGCCACGACCACCGAACAGGAAGATGGTAAAATCCTCTCGATCGGAAAGCTCGGCCATGACCAGCTCCATCTCCCCGGTCGGATAAATCTTTCCCCGGTGCTTGGCGAAGGGGGCGATACCGATCCATTTGCCCGTCTTCGTTCCCACAAGGGGTTCCAAGGCGGATAAATCAGGGGTCGAGGTCTCATAAAGCGAGGTGAACGATTCCGTATAATGAAGTCCGGCGTTACGGAAAACATCCGCATAACGTTCGATCACCGGGCGAAGTTGTTTAAATCGTTTATGCTTCGCGTCGGTCAACCGGGCACGATCTTTCCGGGCCTTATCCACGACAAACACCCGTCTGCCGTTCAAGCGGAACAGCGTACGGATAATCATGGTCCGCAATACGTCATGCAAATCCAGAACCACGTCGAAATCATATTTTACCAAGGCAGAGGCAAAACGAAGCAACCCCGCCAACGTTTTCTCCGTGCTCTTCGTATTGATGCCGATCACGTTCACGTTCTTCGGGCGGTTGATAAAGACCGGGATCAAGAACGCTTGCGTCAACACGGTAAACGAGTCCGTAGGATTCGCCTTGGCTGCGGAATAGATAACGGGAACGGTCATCGCCACATCCCCGATAGCCGAAAGTCGTATTACTAATATATTTGCCATTATTTCTTACCGTACAACACAGGATTCAAGGCCGGGTCGTTGTACATCTTCATTTGCTTGTAGACCTTCATATACTTCTTACCGTCACGGATATCGGATAGCAATTGATCCAAAGCCATCGACAAATCCTTCTTCTGCTCCATCAGCACCGCCAGTTTCTGCTCACAACGAGCCTTATGCTCGGCAGTAGCATCCGGACGGTTTGCCTCCTCACGCATATGATAGATCTTTAGCGTAAGGATAGAGAGACGATCGATCGCCCAAGCCGGGCTTTCCGTATTGATCGTAGCGTCCGGCAAGACTTTCACGTTCTTATATTTATCCAGAAAGAAACTATCGATCAACTCTACCAAATCCGTACGATCTTGATTCGACTTGTCGATGCGGCGTTTGATAGCCAGCGCTTCCACCGGGTCGATCTCCGGATTCCGGATAATGTCCTCCAAATGCCATTGTACGGCATCGATCCAGTTCTTAAGATAAAGATAAAACTCGATGCTCTTTACCGCATAGGGATTATGCACTGTAGCATCTACATTGTCAGTTACATGATAAGCCTCCGTAGCTTGCTCAAAAATGCGGAAACATTGTTCGCTGAAGTTCATATATGATTCATTTTCTTTCTGTGAATACTTTGTGGGACAAAGATAATGCTTACAGATCAGAAACCCAATTCTACCGGATAAATTCTATCCTCTTAGCATATATCCTTTCTTCGGCAAGGATACGATGCCGGTAGACGGATCGTTATGAAGCGCTTTACGGAGATAGGTGACCTGCACATTCAAGGCCAGGGAGTTGGCGTATGAGCTAGTTCCCCAGACGGTTTCCAGCAGAAGGTCACGATCCACCGCCAGATTCAGGTTTGTCGCCAGGATTCGCAGAAGATCCGCTTGGCGGGAAGTGATCAATACCTTGTTATTGCCCGTACGGATCTCGTTCGTGGTGTAGTTGAAGGTCGTGTTTCCGAAATGGAAGCTCTCCTCCTGCACGCTTTCATGGACACCGATCTCAAAACGGTCCTTGATACGGGCGATCAGCTCTTCCGGATAGAAGGGTTTCGCCAAGTAATCGTTTCCGCGCAAGCTAAAACCTTTCAAACGGTCGTTCTTATCGGAACGGTCGGAAAGGAAAAAGATCAAGACATGGCGGTCTTGCTCACGGATCTTTTCCGCTACCTCGAAACCGTTTAGGCCGGGCATGTTGATATCCAGCAAGACCAGATCCGGTTTCACGACCGGGAATTGCTCCAAAGCCATGGTACCATTGCCGGTATAAGTCACCTCATACCCCTCCCGTTCCAAGAATCGCTTCAAGACGAGGGAATACTTAAGGTCATCGTCAGCGAAAAGTATTTTCAATGTCGATTTCATAAGGCTGTAGTCGGTAGATTTATAGTAATTCGAGTGCCTTCACCTAATTCACTTCGCAGGGATACAGAGCCATGATGCGCCTCTACTATTTGGCGAACGTAGCTCAATCCCAACCCAATACCCGGAATTTGCTTATCCGGCAGATGAGACGAACGGTAAAATTTATCGAACACCTTTCGCCGCTCATCCGGAGCGATACCGAAGCCATTATCCGAAACGGTCAATTCCACCCTTTGCTGATTCCAAAGCACTACGATATCGATATCCACTTCCTCTCCCGAATATTTGATCGCATTCTCTATCAAGTTAGACAAGACATTCGCCACATGTACCGGATCGGCCGTCAGATCCGGCATATCCGGGGGAAAGGCCGTCGAGAAAGAGACTTTTTTCCCGGCGGGGATATTGGTTAGGCGTACCACCTTCTCCACCAACTCACGGAGATTAAAAGCGGAAGGTCTCAGAAGCGTCTCCCGCTCGTCCGCACAGACCATATCTTTCAATTTTCCCAGATAGGCGGAAAGATTATCCAACTCGAACATGGAGTCTTGAAGGACCCGTTCCGTCGTGGCCTCATCCATCCGCATCTCCCGGTCATTCAAGAAAGAGACGAATACCTTCAAGGTTTGTACCGGTCGCCTCAGCTCATGGATCATCGTATGCACGAACCCCTCACGCAACTCGTTCAAGCGCATTTGCTCCCAGATCGTACGGATCTGGAAACCCAAGCAAGCCAGCAATAACAAGATAAGGAAAATACTTAGGAAAAGCTGCCATCCCATCCGGCCCAATAACGGATTTATGGGAAGATCCACATCCACCCACACCGCCATTCGCTCGATCGGGGCGAACACATAGCATATCGAGATAGAGGTTGAAAACAGGTTTTTCGATAATGGGAACCATAAGGCCGATGACTGTCCGGACAATGTATCGCTCGCTACGAACGGACGTACCCGATAATCCAGACCGGGCAGACCGGCAGACAAGATGGAGTCCAAACGCTCTGCGGAGAAAGGCACGAAGAACTCCACGACCGAACGATCTACCCCAACTAATAAGCTATCTTCCGGCATATTCGGGTCCAGATGAAGCCGAAAACTATGGATCTTTGTCGTATCCTTGGGATAAAGCTGGAAACCGAACGAGTTTTTCAACCCGTTTAACACGCTATCACCAGACTGGTATTTCGACTGGCGTTCTATGATATAAGTACCTTTCGTCATCTCCGCCTCTTCCTTCCGTATACGAAATTCCTCCTGCCCGGCATGAAATACCTCACCGGCGATCTCATCCGCATAAGTACACATCTCGTACCGGAACTGATTGAACAGCCAATAGCCTTGTACCCCGATCGCCGCCAAAGCCGCCGACAACGAGATTACCCATATCCATCGAATTCTCTTTCCCATGTCTCATTCCTTTCCGGCAAAGATAGATAGCTACTCCATGATTACAACGTACATGTAGCCATTTTTATAAGCGGAGTAATATTTCAGTAATAAAAATCTTCCTTACGGCGAACGTTCCTCTCTTACATTCGCGACAAATAACTTCTAAAACCAACAGATCATGAAACGAATCATAGCGACAATCGGCCTGCTTTGCGTAGGTCTGTCAGGGGCGGGACACGAGACGAACGCCCAAGTGACAATCAACATCTTCAACCTAAACGACGTACTAAGAGCCAAGCCCATCGACGAGACACGTTTCACGGTACAATACCAAACCACGTCCATGCCGGACACGCTCCAACCCGACAAGAAAGAGGAAGAGACCCTCATGCTGAAGGTCGGGGATAAATGCTCCGTTTACTATAGTTACGCCAAATTCCTCACCGATTCCGTACTAGAGGCCGACAAAGCCGCCGGAGCCTCACAAGAAGTCATCAATGAACACCTGCAACGATATTCCTCCAAGACCAATGCACAGGTCTACAAGAATTATCCGGCGGGAAAGACCACGACCTTGGATGCCCTTGCCGCCAGTCGCTTTCGCTGCGAGGAAAAGGAGGAGCGCCCGGAATGGACCTTACTGCCCGATACGATGACCATCCTGTCCTATCCTTGCCGGAAAGCGACATGTCATTTCAAGGGCAGGCATTATGAGGCTTGGTACACGCCGGAGATACCGAAAAGCGAGGGTCCTTGGAAATTATGCGGATTACCGGGCCTGATCCTAAAAGCCCAAGACAGCCAAGGACATTACACTTTCATCTGCACGGGTATCAAACTGAGCCGGGGTAAGAACCCGATCCTTTTCGGGGGAAACGATTTCGAGCCGATCAGCCGCAAGAACCTGCAAAAGGCTTACGAACGATATGCCGCCGATCCTATCGGATACATCGCCTTGACCTCGCCACAGGTGAAAGTGACCGTCACCGACGATAACGGAAAACCTTACCAACCCAAGAACATGCCGTATAACCCTATAGAAAGGGAAGAAAGATGAAACGGATCATACTGCATATACACACTTTTTGTTTACTTACGCTGCTCTGCCCGGCAGGATTGGCCGCCCAATCCGTCATCCGAGGGATCGTGATCGACAGGGAAAGCCAACTGCCGGTAGAAGCGGCCACCGTGCAATTAACCAGAGGCAACGTCTCCTTTCCTATCAACTATACGTTAAGTAATAATGAAGGGACCTTTACCCTCACCCAACCGAAGCGGACGGACTCACTTCTCGTCTCCGTCTCGCTCTTAGGGTACCAAACCCAGCAACAAGCCGTACATGCCGGACAAACGCTTCGTTTTGAGATGGAGCCGCAGGTATTCAGCCTAAAGGAGGTGGAAATCCGTCCGGGACGTGTCTGGGGGCGGCAAGATACGATCAATTATGATGTCACTCGCTTTCTCTCCCCAAAGGATCAATCCATCAAAGACGTATTACGGAAACTTCCGGGTATCGATATCGATGATCTGGGGAAGATCTCTTACAACGGGAAAGAGATCCGTAATTTCTATGTGGAGGGACTGGATCTCACCAACGGGAAATACAAGCAAATCAGCGAGAACCTGCGAGCCGACGCCGTACAGAACATACAAGTGATGGAGAACCACCAACCGATCCGTGTGTTACAGAGAAAGATCAAGACCGAAGACGTAGCGTTGAACCTCAAGCTGAGACCGGAATTCCGAGATCGCTGGTTGATCAATGCCGAAGGCGGTCTCGGCGCATCCCCGTTCTTATGGAAAGGAGCCGCTGACGCCTTGCAGATCAGCCGCAGCAGCCAATCCGCTTATCTATATAAAGGGAATAATACCGGGCAGGATGTATCGGACGAGCAAAATACGCTTACCGAATCACCCGAATCCCGTTTATCCGAGCCCAAGGTTCCCCAATTTCTGCTACAGCCCTCATTCTCCGCCCCGCTAAAGAAAGAGCGCTGGCTGTTCAACCATATACACAGCCTATCCGCAAATCGCCTATATAAACTGAACGAGAACACCCAACTCCGTATAAACGCCGGTTATATCCACGACCGGCAAACACAGGAAAGGGGGAGTGAGACGACTTATTACCAATCCGAGGATACGATTCATCTAACGGAGCAAAGCGATAGCCGCATTCGCTCGGATCAAGCCAACCTAAATATCGGAGTGGAAAACAACTCGCAGGAAAGGTATCTCAAGAACCAGTCCTCAGCCACCGGAGATTGGCAATCCAGCCTTTCCCATATAACCGGAAACATGGCTTCCACCGGCCGTACAGCATTGAACCAACGCATCAAAACCCCGAACCTCGACTTGCGTAATAATTTACGGAGCCTGTGGAGCTTGGACAAATACACGTTGGAAGTCCAGTCTTTGCTCCGTTACCACAGCAACGCGGCCGATCTTCGCTTGGATAACCACCCTTATCCGATGAACTTACGCGACTTTTATACCGATAATTCCTTCTCATTCCTGAAAAAGAGCGGTTCCCTCACCCAGCGATATACGGTAGGCATAAACGGGGAGATCAGCAATATCGAGAAAAGCCTGCAAACTTATCTCTCACCCGATTACCAATGGAATACCTATAAATGGACCCTATCCCTCAGCGTTCCTCTCAGATGGACCGGATATACAGAGGTCGGTTTCTCCCGCATCTCGGTTAATCCGTCCCTGTCCATTATCTACAAACTGAATTACGCATGGCGTTTCACGGTACACGCCTCCTATAAGGAAAGATACGGAGAGATGACCGACTTATACGACCGGCCTTATCAAACGGATTACCGGAATAGCGTCTGGAATTGCGGAATCCTCCCGGTTTACAGACAACAGCTTTATTCCGTTTATGGGGAGTACAAGAATACGGCACGGGAATTCTTCGCCACGGTAAACCTGACACACAACCGGGAGTGGTACAACCGTATATACGAGCAACGTATAGAGAACGGACAGATACAACGAGTCTCCTTACCACTGTCCAACCACGGTTCCGGATATACCGTCAAAAGCACGCTATCCAAAGGCTTTTACGATCTAGGGCTAAAGACCTCGCTCCTGGCGCTCCTCAATATCAGCAAGGCCGAGCAAATCAGCGGGGGACAAAGGCTTCCCTATCAATATCGTCTCATGCGCCTAGAACCCAAAGTGATCTGGACTCCCAACCGCCATTGGGAGACCAGTTACCAAACCGATATCCGGTACGGAGGAAGTAAAATAGGAGAACGTACCCGTTTGGTGCCCTTATGGAACGTCACCCAACAAGTACAACTCTCCTACATTTTCTCACCCATAGAGGCAAGCTTTTCCGTAGATCATTATCACAATGACGTGAATGAAGACCAATCCGTCAACGCCGTTTTCGCGGACTTCTCGGTCTTATGGAAATCCCGGCGTTTGCAAATCACCGCCACGGCGACAAACCTGTTCGACAAACGTACCTACGGATACACGCGATACGCATCGTTGGAAAGCTATACCTCATGGGTACGTATCCGTCCCCGGGAGTTTCTGGTAGCGATCCGCTACCGTTTATAATTATTAGGCCGTTTAGGGGAAACAATTGTGAAAAATCAACTAATTTCGCACTCTGATAAATAAGCGGCTTTATGAATAACGATAAAATAATCACACCCAGCTTTTGCTATATACTAGCGGCGAATTTCCTGCTTTTTTTCGCTTTCTATCTAATCCTGCCGATCTTGCCTTTTTATCTGAAGGAAGAATTCATGATCGGGAAGTCTATGATCGGGTTTATCTTGTCGTGCTATACGCTAGCGGCGCTCTGTATCCGTCCGTTCGCCGGATATTTGCTGGATACTTTCGCCCGCCGTCCCTTATATCTGGTGGCTTATTTCATTTTCACCACCATATTTGGCGGATACATGGTAGCCACGGCACTTACCCTCTTTATCGCCTTACGCGTCGTACACGGTTTCGCCTTCGGCATGGTGACGGTGGCCGGAAATACGTATTGGCTATTACGGCCTAGCCAATAACATCGCCATGAGTTTCGGACCGATGATCGGTCTGTTCATGCAAGGGAACTTCACATACGACGTGATCTTTTCCTGCTCGTTGCTATCCGGAAGCCTTGGTTTTATCATGGCCTATATGGTCAAGACTCCTTATAAGCAATCGGTCAAACGAGAACCGATCTCCCTAGACCGCTTTTTCTTGGTGAAGGGAACTTGGGCGGGTATCTCCCTATTATTGCTCTCCATTCCTTATGGTATGACTACCACTTATGTAGCGATGTACGCCGCTGAGATCGGGATCAGCGTAAACTCCGGACTTTATTTCACCTTTATGGCCGTGGGACTCGCCGTCTCCCGCCTGTTCTCCGGACGGCAAGTGGATAAAGGACGGATCACGCTTGTTATCTCCCTCGGGATGTATTTGGCGGCGGCCACATTCTTTCTTCTTGCGGCGCTCAAGGAGTTGATGCATTGGAATCCGGTATTTTCCTCTTATCTCTACATAGGTATAGCCCTCTCGCAAGGCGTGGCATTCGGAACCATGTTCCCTGCTTTCAACACGCTTTTCGTGAATCTGGCACCCAATAACCAGCGGGGTACAGCCACTTCTACATATCTAACTAGTTGGGATGTAGGTATCGGTATCGGGTTGATGGCCGGGGGCAGCATCGCACAAGAGCTGGGTGGCTTCAACTACGCCTACTTGTCTGGCGCTTGCCTTACGGTATTGTCTACGTTTTTCTTCCTGTTCAAGGCAGGGCCTCATTTCAATCGGCACAAGCTAAGATAAGTACTGCACGGCTCTTCCATTAATCTATCCGTTTTAGTTAAGCCGAGAAGCTTTAATTCCATACAATAAGCCTACTCATGAGCTGCGCACGTAAAAAACTAAGAATCAGCACAAAAAACACGAGAATCTTTCCGTCAAAACACGTACATGTTTTTTCAAAAAGTCGTACGTGTTTTGGATGAAACTCGTACGTGTTTTCCCGAATCTTTCGGCTGAGAACAAAAGCACATATAGAAATCGACAAGAAGCCATCATCACTTGTATATCCCCTGTTTTTTACTTAATATCGCGTAACGATAATCAAGCTGATAAGATGAAAATAATAGCAGATAACACGGTTCCTTACCTAAAAGGGATCTTGGAGCCGATAGCGGACGTATCCTACCTTGACTCCAAAGAGTTTACGCCCACGAACATAAAAGACGCGGATGCCTTGATCGTACGTAGCATAGATAAATGTACACGCGAGCTATTGGAAGGTAGCCGGGTTCGCCTCATCACGACAGCCACGATCGGGTACGACCATATCGATATCCATTATTGCGAGAAGGCAGGGATCACGTGGAAGAACGCCCCGGGTTGCAACGCCGCTTCCGTGGGGCAATATGTATTATCCTCTTTGGTAGCCGTCGCCCTCCGCAAAGGAGAGAGACTAGCAGGGAAGACTATCGGTATCGTTGGCGTAGGCCATGTAGGGAGTATCGTGGAGAGGCTATGCGAGGCCATGGGGATGCGTGTGCTTCGCAATGACCCGCCCCGTGCCGAGCAGGAAGGTGAGGATGGATTCGTATCCTTGGACACGATCGCGAAAGAGGCGGATATCATCACCTTGCATGTCCCGCTGACCAAGGAGGGACGCTTCGCCACCCGCCATCTAGCCGATCATGCTTTTTTCGACAGATTGGAACGAAAACCATGGTTTATCAACAGTTGCCGGGGTGCCGTACATGATACGCAAGCCTTATTGCAGGCCAAACGAACCGGCAAGATCAGCGAACTGATCATCGATTGCTGGGAGAACGAACCGGATATCGACCGGGAATTACTGTCGGAAGCCACGATCGCCACTCCTCATATAGCCGGTTTCTCCGCCGACGGGAAGGCGAACGGGACACGAATGTGCCTAGAGAATATAGGATGCTTTTTCGGTATCCGTATCGAAAAGATCAAGGAAGTCATTCCGCCTGCCCCAACCAACCCATTCATCGACTTGGGACAATTCAAGGAGCACCGTGTGGAAGAAGCCATCTTGAGAAGTTTCAACCCAGAAGTAATCGACCAAGCACTAAGAGCGAATCCTCATCATTTCGAGCGATTTAGGGCAGCGTATGATCATCCCCGTGAGTTCCATGCTTACCAAGCGATCAAAGCTGACCCGGAAGAATTCACCGTACTCCAAAAACTAGGTTTTCAAGTAGGCTAATGACAAAAAAGCCTTACAGTAAACTTTCGATCACATGAGGATAATGCGCATACTCCAAGGCATGCACTTTCGCAGCTACCTCATCTGGCGTATCCGAAGGTAATACCGGGCAAGAAGCCTGGAAGATGATAGCGCCCTCATCATAATGCTCATTAATATAATGTATAGTAATACCCGACTCCCGCTCACCAGCCTTCACGACCGCCTCATGCACATGCATGCCATACATCCCCTTGCCGCCATATTTAGGGAGTAACGCAGGATGGATGTTCACGATCTTTCCGGGAAAAGCCTGAAGAATCACGTCCGAGATCTTATTCATGAAACCGGCCAGCACGATAAAGCAAACGTCATATTCCGCCAGTTTCTCCAAGATAGGCGTACCCGCCGCAAACTCATCCCGCGAGAATACGAAAGAGGGAACGCCCAACTTGTTTACCCGCCCATGCACGCCAACATTACGGTTATTTGATAAAACAACCGCAACATTAACGTTTTCACTGTTAGCAAAATATCGGGCGATGTTCTCGGCATTCGTACCAGATCCGGAAGCAAAAATCGCTATGTTTTTCATATTTTTAGATGTTTAAATGCACAAGAAAAGAAAAAATGTGCAGTTTTCCGCATTTTTAGCTTATTAAATTTGCTTTGTAACATAAAAAATTCTTTTCTTTGCACTGCAAATTTAAAAAGTATATTCGTATTTATTAATCTAAATTGAAAAAGTTATGTCTGAAGTTGCTGAAAGAGTAAAAGCTATCATCGTTGACAAGTTAAGTGTTGAAGAAACAGAAGTTACAAACGAAGCAAGCTTTACTAACGATTTAGGAGCAGACTCTCTTGACACTGTAGAATTGATTATGGAGTTCGAAAAAGAATTCGGTATCTCAATTCCTGACGATCAAGCAGAAAAGATTACAACTGTAGGTGACGCTATCGCTTACATCGAGGCTAACGCGAAGTAATCAATCCTTTTAACTAAAGGTATGGAATTAAAAAGAGTTGTAGTAACAGGTCTTGGAGCTATTACTCCTCTTGGTAATACCCTCCCCGAAACATGGGAAGGTATTATCAATGGAAAAAGTGGCGCTGGACCTATTACTCAGTTTGATGCATCCAAATTCAAGACACAATTTGCATGCGAAGTTAAAGGCTTCGATCCGTTGAAAGTTATGGATCGTAAGGAGGCCCGCAAGTGTGATCGTTATAGCTTATTTGCGATCGATGCGGCGAAACAAGCGATCGAGGACGCGGCAATGGACTTGGATAACGAAGATAAGAACCGTATCGGCGTTATTTTCGCTTCAGGTATCGGTGGTATCAAGACATTTGACGAGGAAGTATTGAGTTATGCGAAGATCAAGGATACGATCGGTCCGAAGTTTAACCCGTTCTTCATCCCGAAAATGATCTCGGATATCGCGGCCGGACATATTTCCATGCTTTATGGATTCCACGGCCCGAACTTTGCGACCGTCTCAGCTTGTGCATCTTCTACAAACGCTATCAGTGACGCATTCAATTATATCCGTTTAGGCAAGGCTAACGTCATCATCACCGGTGGAGCGGAAGCTGCTGTTTCTGAATCGGGTGTAGGTGGATTCAACTCCATGAACGCATTATCGACACGTAATGATTCTCCCGAGACCGCATCTCGCCCGTTCAGCGCTAGCCGTGACGGATTCGTGATGGGTGAAGGTGGAGCTTGCTTGGTATTGGAAGAAATGGAGCACGCATTGGCTCGTGGCGCTAAAATATATTGCGAGATCGCTGGAACCGGAATGTCTGCCGATGCTTATCACTTGACCGCTTCTCATCCGGATGGTTTAGGAGCGAAGCTGGTTATGCGCAACGCATTGGAAGACGCGGGAATGACTCCGGAAGATATTGATTACATCAATGTTCATGGAACATCGACTCCCGTAGGCGATATCTCAGAGGTTAAGGCGATCAAAGATGTGTTCGGAGAACATGCTTATCAACTGAATATCAGTTCTACAAAGTCAATGACCGGTCACTTGCTTGGTGCTGCCGGAGCGGTAGAGGCGATCCTGTGTATTATGGCTATAAACGATGGTATTATCCCGCCGACCATTAACCATGCGGAAGGCGACGATGATCCTGAAATAGATTATAAACTGAATTTCACATTCAATAAGGCTCAAAAGAGAGAAGTGAAAGCCGCTTTATCGAATACGTTTGGTTTCGGTGGACACAACGCTTGCGCCATTGTTAAAAAATTCGTGAAATAACGTGTTTAGAAAGCTATACAAACAGCTACATAAAAGAATAAGGCTCCTGCATAATAAAGGTAGGGAGCCTTATTTGTCTTTATCAAAGATTCTAGGTTTTTATCCGGATAATCTCCAGATTTACGAGCAGGCCTTGTTGCATAAATCATCATCAGTAGAGACGGGTGATGGTAAATGGCTTAACAATGAGCGTCTTGAATTTTTAGGAGATGGCATTTTGGATGCGGCGGTCGCCGATATTGTCTATAAGCGCTACCCGAATAAGCGGGAAGGCTTTTTGACAAACACACGCTCCAAGATCGTACAACGGGAAACGATGAATAAGGTCGCCGTACAACTCGGCCTCGATCAAATGGTAGTCTATTCAACCAAGATAAACTCTCATAACAATCATATGTATGGTAATGCGCTCGAGGCTTTGATCGGCGCTATTTATCTGGATCAAGGTTATGACGTTTGTTATAAGTTTATCCGTGACGTGATGATAGAAAAGTATATCGATGTAGATACACTCGTCCGGAAAGAGATAAATTTCAAGTCAAACTTGATTGAATGGAGCCAAAAGAACAAAATATCGATCTCGTTCGATCTAATAGAGTCTTTTACGGATCATGATGGAAATCCTGTATTCCAAAGCGCGATTAAATTGCTCGGCGAGCAAATTGGCATAGGTATCGGTTACTCCAAAAAAGAATCCCAGCAAGCGGCTTCTAAAATGGCGGTCAAAAGATTGCGGACAGACAAAGAACTCCAGCAACGTATCTCTGCCACAAAGAAAAAGAAGACTGGTGAACTAACCGATGAAAAAGAGTTTTCTGACCTCCCAGAGGAAGAAACTGTATGATAAATAGCAGAACTTGGGTATATCGTTTGATATACCCAAGTTCTTAGTTATATAAGAATAAGCTCATATAAAGTTGTATGTATGAAAAAACAGTACAGTAAATTTCTCCGAATATTAATAACCAGCATATTATATATCGGCTATTTCTCGATTTCAAGTTCGTTGGCGCAGATCAGCGAAGGAGGACTCCCCCCCAGCTTTCAATTCGCAGGTTCACTTCGAAGTGAAAAGCTAGCAGAACAAGTTCCAGTGAATTTCAGTGTGGAAGACCTCAAGGCGGTCGATGCGTGGAGGGTCAGCCAAGGCGCTCCGTTGCGTGTAGCCAAGTCGATTCCAACCAGCTTCGACATCGCCAATAGCGGCGATTGGATTTCACTACCTGACGGTAGCCAAGTATGGCAACTTCACCTTCAAGCGAAAGGAGCGATCGCCTTGATCCTGTATTACTCCGATTTTTATATACCCAAAGGTGCCCGGTTATACCTGTATAACGCAGCGAAAACCCAAGTATTGGGTGCCTATACGCATCGTACGCATCCTAAAAACGGACCGTTCGCAACCCAAGCCGTAGCAGGCGATGAAGTGATCCTCGAATATGTACCGGCACCATCCGGCGAGACACCTCGACTACGCATCCGGGAGGTCGGTTACGGGTATAATCATCTTGAAGCGATCATGCCAGAAGTACAGGAAGCGCCGGGAGCCGGCTATTCAGAAGCTTGCGAAGTGAATATCAATTGCGAGGAGGGAGCCGATTGGCAGGAGCAAAAGAAGGGGGTGATACAAATGATTCAATACATCCGTAATAAAGAGGGAGAAGGAGGAAGCTATATTTGTACGGCTTCTCTGGTAAATAATACGGCCCGTGACAAAAAGCCTTATGTATTATCCGCCTTCCATTGTTCGCAAGATATACTGGGCGAACAGACGGTTACTCCCGAGGAATTAGCGGTCTGGTTGTTTTATTTCCACCAAGAACATGTGGGCTGCGATAATGAGTCACCCATTTATCCGATAAAAACCATGGTAGGATGTACACGGAAAGCCTCTACCCCTGTCGAAAACGGTTCCGACGGACTGTTGCTGTTGCTTAACGACGAGATCCCCGACGATTATAATGTATTCTTTAACGGATGGGATCGTTCAAATATGCTTTCACTCTCGGGCGTAGGCATCCATCATCCTTCCGGCGATTATATGAAAATCTCCACCTATGGAAATTATCCGACAGAATCGATTACATGGCGTAATAGTGATGTTGGGAAAACCGGGGCCACGAACGCTCATTGGAACGCGACTTTCGATGCCACGCTAAACGGACACGGGGTGACCGAGGGAGGTTCTTCCGGCTCGCCTTTATTTAATAGCAAAGGCTTGATTATAGGTACGCTGAGCGGTGGAAGCTCCAGTTGCGAACTGCCCGAAGGATTGAATTTATACGGTAAATTGTATTATCACTGGAATAAATACAGTGATAATGATACAGCCCGGATGGATGTCTGGCTAGATCCACTCGGAACGGGCGTCACCTCGTTGCAGGGAATGACGCAGGATGGGAAAACGATCGGAAACGAGTATGAAGGTCCGACTGATTTGAAATACAAACAGATATCCACGGGTGAGATTCAACTGACATGGAATGCCCCAGTCCTCGAAAAAATAGCTGGTTGGGGATCACAAGATCGTTATCAACAGTTCGGTCTCGGAGGAGATCCATTCTATTTCGCTCAGAAATGGGATACGAAAGATCTACAACCGGTACATAAAAAAACGATCCGGAAGGTTAATTTCTATCCACAGGAAGGGGTCACTTATGGAGTCTATATCAAACAGGGAAACCGGGAGTATGAAGAGAGTTTCACTCAACTGAAATCAGGTAAAATAAATTCGGTCACACTTAAAACACCATTCGTAATCGACGCGAAGCAGGATTTACTGGTAGCCATTCATGTGATAAGCTATGCCAATAACACATATCCGGCATGCTCCGATGAAGGCCCCGCAGTCGACGGAAAAGGGAATTTATATTCTTTGGACGGAAAAAAATGGGAAACATTCTCAGATGATGAGCTAGATGCCAATGTTGTGTTATCGATCGTAATAAGCGCGGAAGAAGGTGAGCTCCCCTCAAGTTCCGTATTCTCCACGAGCACTTTCTCGGAGAAGCCGCAACCCATGAGAACGGGCCGATTATCATTCCGGAAACTGGCTATCGCCTCTGATGCGCAAGAAGCAGAGTTGATCACGGCTTTTCCGGAGCTGACCGGTTATAAGGTATATCAAGATACCCGGGAACTGACGACATTACCTGTTTCTCAACGGAATTATACGGTGAAAAATCTGACAACAAGTACCCCTCTGCTCCAAGTAACGGCACTTTATGGTACCGATGAGAGCGCCCCGGTTACGGTAATTCCGGAAACGAGCGTAGGTAACGAACTGAAGCCAACAGGCGAAGAAGTAGATATTCAACCACGTATCTTCTCGAATGAAGTACAGATCCAGAATTATCAACAACTGAAATCGCTTGAGATCTACAGGGCCGATGGAAAGTTGATACGTAGCGTCCCGCAACCGGGAAGCAGTCTCAGCACGGGTGATTTTGCCACTGGAATGTATATCTTCCGCTTGACTACCGAAAAGGGAAGCCAAACCGTTCAAGGTATTAAAAAAATAAACGGCCGCCTACTAGTATAAAGTAAAAAAGGTTGTGCGTTCTCTGACACACAACCTTTTTTATTTTATTTCCCGAATGTTACCCCCATCCGTTTTCCTTGTACGATCAAATCATGATCCGGTGTCACTAATTTTAGTTTTCCCGCTACTTCTAACAAGGGAATGGATTCTACCCTATCTCCTTTCATACAAACCATACGTCCGAATTCACCATTAGCGATCAGTTCCGTGGCATGGCCTCCCAAGCGAGTCGCAAGGTTACGGTCGAACGGAGAGGGGTTTCCACCCCGTTGGGTGTATCCCAATACGGTATCCCGGGTCTCGATACCCGTTCCCGCCTCGATAGCCCGGGTAATATAATCAGAAGGACGCTTTTTATCCGGAGTCTCGATACCCTCGGCTACTACAATGATGGAATAAGGTTTGCCCCTGCGAGCCCGATCCAAGATCGCCTCGTTCACCTTATCGATATCGTATCCCAATTCCGGAAGTAAGATCACGTCGGCACCTCCAGCCATCCCGGCATACAAGGCGATCCATCCGGCATGATGGCCCATCACCTCCACGACCATCACCCGCTTATGTGAACTAGCCGTAGAATGAAGACGGTCTATAGATTCCGTGGCGATATTCACGGCGGTATTAAAACCGAACGTAATATCCGTACCCCATATGTCATTATCGATTGTCTTGGGAACGCCTATCACGTTCAATCCGATCTGAGATAACAGATTGGCCGTCTTCTGCGTACCGTTTCCTCCGATACAAACCAAGCAGTCCAGCCCCAGCTCCTCATAATTTCTTAATGATCTCCGGCTTTTCCGAATCTCCCGAGGCCAAGAGCTTACGGAAAGGCTTCTCTCTGGACGTTCCTAAAATGGTTCCCCCTAAATTTAATATGCCGGATAAGCTCCGTTCATCGAAAACTTGGACGTCTTTATTCAAAAGACCTATAAAACCGCTATGAATACCTATCACTTCCATGCCGTAATGCATGATAGCGGTCTTGCCAACACCACGGATCGTAGCGTTGATACCGGGGCAATCGCCACCCGATGAGAGAATCCCTATTTTCATCGTAACGTTAATTTAGTACCTAGCAAAGATATAAATAAAAAGAGAATGCCTACATTTGCACTCGAACAAATAAAAAGAGCATGGATATTTTAACACAGACGATTTCGCTCCTTTTCCGCCATCGACAAACGGAGATCGGACGATTTGGGCAGGATATAGACCATATCCAGCGCAAACAGCTGCATGCTCTGCTTTCGACGGCACGCAAGACGGAATGGGGACTCAAATATGATTATAAAAGCATTCGCTCTTATTCTGACTTCTGCCAACGTCTTCCCTTACAGACTTATGACGAGATAAAGCCGTATGTCACCCGAATGATAAACGGAGAAAGGAATATTCTCTGGCCTTCGGTGGTGCGGTGGTACGCTAAGAGTAGCGGGACCACGAACGACAAAAGTAAATTCCTGCCCGTCACCCCCGAGATATTAAAGGGTTGCCACTATAAAGGCGGCTTTGATTGCGTGGCCATCTATCTGCGGAACAACCCAGAAAGCCGTTTCTTCTCCAAGAAAGGCTTGATATTGGGCGGTAGCCATAGCCCTTCCCCGCTAAACTCCGAGGCTCATCAAGGCGACTTATCCGCCGTATTACTTCAAAATCTCAATCCGCTCGTCAATTTAATACGCGTCCCCAAGAAACCCATTATCCTAATGGATGAATGGGAAAGCAAGATCAAGGCGATCGTGGAGAACACTTGGAATAAGGATGTAAACAGCCTATCCGGTGTTCCTTCTTGGATGTTGGTCTTGATCAAGGCCGTATTGAAAAAAACGGGTAGGGAATATCTTACGGACGTATGGCCTAATCTGGAGGTCTTCTTCCATGGGGGAATCAGTTTCGAGCCTTACCGGGAGCAATATAAAACCTTGATTCCATCGAATAAGATGCATTATATGGAGACCTATAACGCATCCGAGGGCTTCTTCGGGCTGCAAGACGATCCGACAGACCCCAGTTTGCTTATGATGCCGGATTACGGTATTTTCTATGAGTTCATCCCGATGAACGAGGTGGGTAGCGCCCATCCGACCGTGTTGCCGCTGGAATCGGTAGAGACCGGGAAAAACTACGCGATGGTAATCACGACCTCGGGAGGATTATGGCGCTATCAGATCGGGGATACGGTACGTTTCACCTCGTTATTCCCTCATAAATTCGTTATCTCCGGACGTACCAAGCACTTTATCAACGCCTTCGGCGAGGAGCTAATGGTGGATAACGCCGATAAGGCGATCGCCATGACTTGCCTACGAACCGGGGCGAAAGTAAAAGAATATACCGCCGCCCCACTTTTTATGCTGGATAAGGCGAAAGGACGGCACCAATGGTTTATCGAGTTTGACAAGAAACCGGAATCTCTCGATGAATTCGCCACTTTATTAGATCAGAACTTACAAAAGCTGAACTCGGACTATGAGGCGAAGCGGTATAAAGAGATCTCCCTTCAACCGCTGGAAATCGTTATCGCCCACGACGGTGCTTTCTATGAATGGCTCAAGCAGAAAGGTAAATTAGGCGGCCAACACAAGATCCCACGCCTCAGCAACGACCGCACGCATATAGAGGAGCTTTTGCGCATCAACCAGTCTCTATAAGCCGACATGCGCTTGATCCATAAGACGCATTAAAATTGATAAGTCAGATAGAATCCCGCCATATTCGAACTGAATACCGGAGCGGCCACGATCGGGCAGTTCTTCACATTTCGATTGATCCGCCGGGCGATAGCGTTACGAATCGGGAAATAGATCAGATACGATAACTCTACCGACAAGATCCCGAAACCCGCGCCGGCTACTACATCCGCCACCCAATGCCTGTTATTGTATAAGCGGGAACCCGCCACGAACGCCGCTATCGCATAACCCGAGTAAGCGAGTATAGGCGAGCTATCCTTAAATTCCTTATAAGCCATATGCGCCCCTAAGAAAGCATTCGAGGTATGTCCGGACGGAAACGAATAAGGCGCCCCGTCCGGGCGAGGCTCGTTTACCCAGTTCTTCAGCCCATGCACCATCAATCCGTTCATCCCTTCCGCTAAAGCAACCAAGCAAAGTTGGTCCACCCAGTTATGCTTCTCTGTTCCCATAAGGTCGCAGACAAATACCCAACCCAGCATTCCCCACTCCAAGTAATTGTCGATATGGATTTGCTTCACGGAATCTTTCCGGGAAAACAGGTGAAAGTCATTCATCCCGTCGATCGCCGTGCCTACGGCTCCCACCGTTATCAATGAGGCCGGAAGAATCAAGCTTTTCGGGTTAAACTTATAGGCGACGACAGGCATTCTCTCCTTGACAGGGGCTTGAGAACGTACGTTTAACGTATCGAGATCACCAACGCCGGCGAACGCAATGTTTACGAAGCCTATCAAAAGGCTTACCAAGACGATTAATTTCCTATATATCATATCCGTTATTTTCCTCTAAGACATCCCTCTCCCGGATAAACCCTTCATCAAAATAGTTGTTCTCTATTTTCGAATGGATCACCCGCTGGAAATAGAAACGATGGTTATTCCAATGGAAGGCTGGGTATTCCTTATTTTGTTTGACAATATTATTCGTGAAGACCAACCCGTCCACGGACTTGGCGTATACCAATGGCCTATCGAACGTAATAAACTCGTTCGCGTCGATCACGATATCACTGTGGAAATATTTCCTTTGCGACGCTAAATCCGGGATTTCGGGATAAATAGAGATAATAGCGTTCGTAAATTGGAACATATTCGTCAAGGAGTTGATGAACTTATTCTTACGGATCAACACGTTCCGGCAAGCGCCGGTCTCGAACCAACCATTGCAATCACCGCACAGCAGGATCGCCGTCCCCGAGGTATGATCGAAAACATTATTCTCTACGACCGTTTGCCGAGGCGTGCTGAACAAGGAACCGCGGGCACGGTTATTCCGGATCACGTTATCCGAGAATAGGACCGTCGGCGTCCACTCCAGATTCTCTATGCCGAAGCCGCTTCCCTCATGGATCGAAGGATTCACCGTATTCTCAAACCGGATCTCGAACTCCTTCGCCCCTCGGTAATCCGGTTGATCTACCGCCTTGATAGCGGTAATCCGGTTTCTCGCCCCTATCAATTCCATGGTGCTCGAATGGATGAACTGCACGGAATCCCCTACCCTTCCCCATTCGAAACCATACGATTGCGGGTGCATATACCGGCCTACCAAGGTAGAGTCATTCACTCGTCTCACCACTTTCAGGTAAGTTCCATGCACATTGATAGCGTCGTCCATCATCCCTTCGTACAAGCCATTCTTGGAGAGGATCGTTCCCTTGCAGGCCGAGAAATGGGTAGCGTCCGCCTGTGTCGTGAAATACCGCGGATCGTCCGCCCCTTTCAAGCAAACGGAGAAACCATCCAGCGTGATATTCTCGCTCACTTGCGCCAAGAGGCCCATTCCCTCGGCATAATGAACCTTGATATTCTCCAGAGTCGTATTCACGTCATGATACAGGAAGACACCGGGAGCCGGACGTTCCCAAGAACGCATGGCGATCACCGTACCGGGCACCAAACGGCTGTCTTTCCAACGGGGAGACTTTATCAGCCTTGGAGAAACCTCGATCAAGCCCCGCACGCCTACCGGGATATCGCTTGTATTATACACCAAATGACGTGTATCTCCCTCGAAGGCGATACCGGAACCGGGAGTCAACTCCCAGCCTTCTCCCTTCGCTACAAACACGCTATCCCGTATCTCATAGCGTACCCATGGAGCCACCTCGAAGGTGATCCCGCCTTTCAGCGTATCGTTCTCCACCACTTTTACCTGTGAAATCTGAGGATGCTTGAAGTCTATACTGAAATTCTTCAAGACACAATTCCTCGAATCCAGCAAAGAGACCGGCAACATCCTGCCGTGGAAGATTAACTCCGAGCCTTGCCCGTCGAACACCATATTCTTCATCCCCTCGAAAGGCAAGCCTACTTTCTTCGGATTCATTTGATCATGATTCGAGATGAAATAGACACGCTCCGCCGCGCTATCGGGATAAAACTCATAGCGGCCCTTAGGCAAGGTCACCACAATTGTCTGGTTTTCCTCGCATTTCTCCCGTATCTGCTCCAATGCCCTCGCCATAGCGGGCGCATTATCCACATGCTCGACCGGGGATAAACCATAAGCCGACAAATCATACCTCCGTTCCGTAGAACAAGCGCTTCCAAACAGGGAATAAAGCAGGACAACTGCCCCCCATAGATACCATTTCATAGAAAATCAATTAAATATATCCGCAAAGGTATGTATTTTACAGGGTAAGCGCACTAAAAACAGACAATAACTTTCCGTCTCATGAATCCTATCACGAATCTCCTATAATAGCAGCCTGAGTTTTCTCCTAATAAAACAAAAGTTTCCTCAGTAAGAAACTTTTGTTTCCCTATATAGAAACGAAAGTTTTTCCTTGAAGAAACTAAAGTTTTCCGTATAAGAAATTTAGAAAAACTGCAATAGACTGATAATCAATTAAAGTACAAAAAGAAACAGCTACCCTTTCCAGTCTCGGATTCTACCGAGATATGGCCACCATGCAAGGTGATTATTTGCTTACAGATGCTTAAACCGATACCCGAGCCGGAGGGCTTGGTGGTAAAGAAAGGTACAAAAACCCGGTCGATAACCTCAGGTAAGACACCGATACCGTTGTCTCGCACGGTAAAGACAAGTTCGTTTCCCTCCCGCTGAGCCGCCACGATAATCTCGGGGTTTGACTTTTCCGCACAAGCCTCACAAGCATTCTTCAGTAAGTTCAAGAAGACCTGCTCCATCTGCGCCCGATCCGCGAACCATTCCAAAGGCTCGTCCGGCAAGCGGAAACGGATAGAAGGCTCCGGGCACAAACGCCTTAAATCCGAAAAGAAATCTTTCACTAAGATACGGGTCTTTACCGGAGAGGCGATCCGGGTCAATCTCCGGTAATTCTCAACGAAATCCAGCAACCCTTTACTCCGGCGATGGATGACATTCACCCCATGCTGGATATACGAACGATTCCGGACATCATCCGGATCTGCTTTGCAACGCTTGCTCAAGGTCTCGGACAACGAGATAACGGGTGTGATGGAGTTCATGATCTCGTGCGTCAAGACACGGATCAATTTCTGCCAAGCCTCCATCTCATTCCGCTCCAAGGTAGAATGGATGTTCTTCAAGCTGACGATCCAACGCTCACAACCTCGCAAGTCGATACGAGTGGCATCGATCGCCCAATCTTGCGGAACGGATGGTTTTCCGTAACGCACCACCGTCTTCCCCGCCTTGATAGCCTCCAAGAACTCATTGGGTAACCGACACCTCGTATCCAGCAACGCGTCGGCGGCCCGGTTCTTCCATTCAATAGCCCCTTCCCTGTCAGTAACGAGTACGGCAGTGTCCACCTTATTCAACAGACTCTCAAAATACTGCCGCCTCACCTCCTCGTCCATCAATCGGCCACGCAAGGATCGCAGGGCCGCGGACAAATCGTCCGCCAACTCCCGCATCACCTTATCCTCGTAAGGTGAACGAACGATCTGGATCAAGTCTTGCTGCCGCAAGCAATCCACCACATAACGCCAATACTTCACCTGCCGCATCTGTATGAAATAAAGATGAATCGAGAAATACAAGATCGCGATCCCGCAAAAAGTAGGACAAAAGATAATCTCCTCATGCACGCAATAGAACAGGAGTCCCGTAGACAAGACGATGCCTAGGATGTGCGAGATGACCGTGAACGCATACGATCTCATAAGCCGAACTTCTCTATTTTACGATACAAGGAAAAACGGGTGATACCCAATAGCTCGGCGGCATAGCTCATATTACCGTTGCTTTGCCGCAAGGCTCGCTCAATGATTTTCCGCTCGGCTTGTTCCAGATTCAAATCAGGGTCCGGTTCCTTCTTTCGCTCGTACGAGGCCGTATAGAGAGGGAAATCATCCGGTCTCAGCACCGTACTCTCGTTCAAGATCACGGCTCGCTCCAAAACATGCTGCAACTCCCGGACATTACCGGGCCAAGGGTATTTCATCAGCTTACTCCCCGCCTCCCGGCTCAACCCTTTGATCGTTTTCTTGTATTTCCGGCTATACAGCCTCTGGAAATGATCGGCCAGCATCAAGATATCCTCTCCCCGCTCACGCAGCGGTGGTATGGCTATCTCTATGGTATTGATCCGATAGAGCAAGTCTTGCCGGAAACTCCCCTCGCCCACCAGCTGACGCAGATTGGCGTTGGTGGCGCAGATCAAACGGACATCGATCGAGATCGGTTCCACCGCTCCCAAACGGGTGATATGACGTTTCTCTATAGCCGTCAACAATTTAGACTGCATCGGCAAGGACAGGTTACCGATCTCGTCCAGAAAGAGCGTACCGCCGGAAGCCATCTCCATACGTCCCGACTTGGATCTTCGGGCATCCGTGAAGGCACCTTTCTCATAGCCGAACAACTCACTCTCAAATAATTGTTCCGGGATACTTCCCAAGTCGATCGTCACGAAAGCATCGTCACGCCGGGGCGAGTAATGCCTCAACAAACGAGCCACCAAATCCTTTCCCGTACCGCTCTCGCCGGTAATTAATATATTCGCGTCAGTCTCCACGAGTTTGTAGATCGTATCCTTTACCTTCAGCATAGCCGGCGACTCACCGATCAATTCCGGCAATGTGTCGTCCGCCTTCATGGCTTTCATCTGCTCCCGCAAACGTCCGACCTCCTTACGGGAATGGCTCAATCGAATGCCCGACGAGAGGGTAGCCAGCAACTTCTCCGTTTCCCACGGCTTGGAGATGAAATCGGTAGCACCAACCTTAATGGCCTTGACCGCTTTCTCTATATCCGAATAGGCCGTCATGAAGATCACGACCGCCTGCGGATCGATCTCCAAGATTTGTCCCAAATACTCAAAACCCTCCTGCCCGCTCACGGCATCCCGATGGAAATTCATATCCAGCAAGACCACGTCCGGTTGGAACGTCCGCATGAAATACTCGATGCGTGCCGGTTGTGTCGTTACCTTCACCTTTTGCATGTACGGCTCCAACAGTAAGTTCAATGCGAACAACACATCCTTATTATCGTCGATGATCAATATCTTTCCTTTTTCTTCCATACGGACAAAGATAAAGGGAATAAAGACAGCTTGTACGTGCATTATCGCACAAAAAATGTACGCTATCGCACTACATGAAGAAATACAGATTTTTCTATGATTCTATTTTCTAATACGTTACATTTATGGCATAATATTTGAGTCGGATTCAGCGAAATTGAGTCATCAGCGATATCATCAAAAAACGGAATTGCCATGTTAATACATTACTGTGTCATTGCCTTCAAAAACATCTGGAAGTATAAAGTCAGCGCCTCCATCAGTATCCTAGGGCTGGCTTTCGCCCTCGTCTGTTTCGTGCCCATACTCTATTGGATGGATCATGAGACCACTTACGACTCTTTCTACAAGGATTCCGAATCCATCTACCGTGTCTATAGCGCCGAGAAACAATCCGGTAAAGTGAACAAAGGAGCCTCGAAAGGTATCGAGAATAGCTTACGAGAGTATATCCCAGCAATCGAGGCTTCTACCGTAGTAATGCTTTCGCCGGAAAATTGCCGAACCCAAAAAATACCTTATATCCAGCTGAATATGCTTTATTCCGACAGTACGTTCCTAGAGGTATTCCCGCAATCTTTCGTTTGTGGAGAAATGAATCATCCGCTACAAATCGTAAACAACATGATCTTGAGCGAACGTACGGCGGTCCGTCTATTTGGCGACGCGGAAAAGGCGATCGGGCAACCGATACACACCTTGATGAGAGCCTCCTTACCTCCCTACATCGTCACGGCTGTGGTGAAAGACCCACCAACCCATACCAATCTACCGTTCGACGCAATCATCAACCATAACATGATACAGCATTTCTCCCAGTTACCTCCAGAGGCGCAATGGAGCTTCTTCGTAATGGACTTATACGTGAAACTCCATCCAAGCGCAGACCCAAAAGCCTTTGCCAATCAACTAAAAGAGCTACCTAAACGTATTGGGGTGAACAAGGAGATCGAGTTGCGAACACTCCCCATCCGTGAGATCCGGCATCATCTGAATGAAGATACACCCTTTACCTTAAATTTCATCGGCTTGTTTGTCGTATCTGGTGCCCTATTATTGTTTGCCGCCCTCTTCAATTTCTTGAATTCCTATATGGATCTCTTTCGGCAACGTGTGCGGGAATGGCGTTTACGAACGGTCAACGGCGCAACGAGAAAGCAATTGATCGAACAAATGTCTGTCGAGCTAGGCTGTTCCGTACTTGCATCCTTGTTGGTAGCCTTGATCTTCATAGTCCAAGTCAAGCCGCTTTTCGCCCGATGGCTGGAGATTGATTTGGAGATGGGCCGGTTCCTGTTTCTTTTCGCAGGGGTAGGTATAGGTACATTCCTCATCCTCCAATGTGCAGGATTAGTATTCTTCGGGCAGTTCAGCCATACGGCAACCACCTCGCTCGTTCCCAAAGAGACAGTCAAACCCCTTTTGTTACGCCGCATGGCCGTGACCTTACAATTGATGATCAGTATCCTGTTCATCGTAGCATCGCTGGTTGTCATGGAGCAAATGCGATTCGTAAATCAAAAAGATTTAGGTTTCGATCCAAAAGGCCTTATCCAACTATCCGGCTTCGTAGACGTATCCGGGAAAATAGAATCCACGTTGATGCAAGAGTTAAGTGCCCTGCCGCAGGTCAAAAGTTTCACCGACACGAACTTTAAGCCTCAACATCATGTCGATCCCATGGCGATCTTCACGAATGTGGAATGGGAGGGAAAACCGCTGGACACAAAGGTGGACTTCCACCTCTATGGAACCGATCACCGATTTGGTGAGACCTTCGACCTAAAGATGTTAATGGGCCGGTGGTGGACAGAAGGCAACGAACTTAGTGTCGTGCTCAACGAGTCGGCGGTTCGTGCCATGGGCTTACAAGACCCAGTCGGCAGCATCATCCGTATGCCGTGGTGGTCAGATTTCAGCGTGATCAAAGAATACGAGATCGTCGGTGTCGTCAACGATTTCCATGCGCTATCTTTCCGGGAAAGTATTCATCCGATGCTATTCATTCCTTCGGGTGGACTGGTGAATAATCTGTATATCCGGGTCATACCGGGCGAGGAAGGAAACATCGCCCACCATATCACGGAGCTACTGCCCAAGATAGACCCGACATTAGCGGATACCCGGATCACCCCGATCGGAACGCTTTACGATCAACTGAACCAATCCGAGATCGTCGGGCTGAAAATATTCTCGTTCCTCGCTTTCGCCTGTTTGCTAATCTCCTTGTTCGGCATCTACGCCGTCGCTACAGCCTCCACGAAACGGCGGCGTAAAGAGATCGCTATCCGGAAAGTAGTAGGCTCGAAAGCCTCCGAGATCATTTTCTTGTTCTTCAAGGAATACATGCGATTAATTGTCATCGCCGGAATCATCGCTTTCCCGATCAGCTATCTCGTCATGAACTACTGGTTGCAAGGCTACGCCTATCGCATCCAAATCCAGATCTGGTGGTTGGTGGGAATATTCATCACCATTACCAGCATGGTTCTAGGTACGATACGTGAACAGGTATGTAAGGCAGCCAATGAGAATCCGTCGGAAGTCATCAAGAGTCAATGAATGCCTATGAAAACTACAGACTATTCACGATCAGCTTGATAATACCAAGGATTTTATGTAAGTTCGCGATTCCTAAATATATAATAGAATATGGAACATCCATTGAATATTTACAACACGCTTACGAGAAAGAAGGAGCAATTCATACCCCTGCACGAGCCGCATGTAGGTATGTACGTATGTGGCCCCACGGTTTATGGTGACGCCCACTTGGGACACGCACGTCCGGCGATCACGTTCGACTTGCTATTCCGTTACCTTACCCACCTAGGATATAAAGTGCGTTATGTACGTAATATAACGGATGTAGGGCATCTGGAGCACGATGCCGATGATGGGGAGGATAAGATCGCCAAGAAGGCACGGCTAGAACAGTTGGAGCCGATGGAAGTGGTTCAATATTACCTCAATCGTTATCATCAAGCGATGGATGCGCTGAACGTACTTCCTCCCAGCATCGAGCCGCACGCTTCCGGACATATTATCGAACAAATCGAGTTAGTCAAGAAGATTCTGGATAACGGCTACGCTTACGAAAGCCAAGGCTCCGTCTATTTCGACGTAGAGAAATATAATAAAGATCATAAATACGGCATCCTCTCGGGTCGCAATATCGAGGATATGTTGAATACGACCCGCGCGTTGGACGGGCAGGACGAGAAGCATAACGCCATCGACTTCGCCCTTTGGAAATGCGCCCAGCCGGAGCATATCATGCGTTGGCCGTCTCCGTGGAGCGACGGCTTCCCCGGTTGGCACTGCGAATGTACCGCTATGGGCAAGAAATACCTCGGGGAGCATTTCGACATCCACGGGGGTGGCATGGACTTGATCTTCCCGCACCATGAATGCGAGATCGCGCAAGCCGTGGCTTCCCAAGGGGATGACATGGTTCATTATTGGATGCACAACAATATGATCACCATCAACGGGCAGAAGATGGGTAAATCATTAGGTAATTTCATCACACTGGAGCAATTCTTCACGGGTGATCATCCCTCCTTGCAACAAGCGTATTCCGCCATGACCATCCGTTTCTTCATCCTGCAAGCGCATTACCGCAGCACGGTTGATTTCAGCAATGAGGCTTTGCAAGCTGCCGAGAAGGGCTTGTCACGCTTGATGGAGGCATACGGACATTTGATGAAGTTGCAGCCGTCCGCTACCTCTACCGTAGACACGAAAGGTCTTCGTGAGAAATGTTTCGAGGCCATGAATGACGATTTGAACTCACCGATCGTGATTTCTCATCTATTCGACGCCGCCCGTGCGATCAATTCGATAAAAGACGGTAAGGCTACCATAACCGAGGAGGACCTGAAAGAATTACAAGAGGTATTCCACTTGTTCTTGTTCGACATCCTAGGTATGAAAGACGAGGCTTCCGCCAGTGGTAACAGCTATGAGACTTTTGGCAAGGCCGTAGACTTATTATTATCCATCCGCCAGCAAGCCAAGGCAAATAAAGACTGGGCCACCTCCGACAAGATCCGTAACGAATTAATCGCGATGGGATTCGAGATAAAGGATACCAAGGATGGTGCGGAATGGAAACTAAGCAAATAATCCACCAAGCGAATAGTAAGAGGTTATGACAATCCATGAATTTCTTCAAGGCGATAAATTCGCCTTGCTTGCGGGCGTTGAATTATTAGAAACGGGCAACGGTTACGCCAAGGCGCGTATGCTCATCAAGCCCGAACATTTAAATGGTGGAGGCGTATGTCAAGGTGGGGCGATCTTCACGTTGGCGGATCTGGCTTTCGCCGCGGCGACTAATAGCCACGCACGCCTGACATTATCCATTACCTCAAACATCAATTTCTTTAAGGCGGAGAGTAAGGGATATTTATATGCGGAAGCGAAAGAAGCGTTCAGCCATAAGAGACTGGCGAATTGCGAAGTCCGTATCACCAATGAAGCCGGAGAATTAATCGCGACTTTTAATGGTACAGGTTACCGCAAAGACACGGAATTACCCTTCACTCCGTTGGTTTAAAAAAAGAAATTCTATAAAAAGCGAAAGCCTTTGGGGTTTGTTCCCAAAGGCTTTCGCTTTTTTATGCTTATACGCAACACATTATAAATCAATCTAAATAAACAATATGTCATAAACAAATTATTCACATGTCATAACCTCTGCCTTTATGAGCCCCCTTTATTATAAAACATCTTTTATATTTGTCTACATCAATGCTACACGATCACGATAACTACCCTATCAATATAAAAAGCTCTCGCCCCAGCTCCGTGATGAGCTAGGTGCGAGAAACACAAGCCTATCTAAAAAGCTTTCATTTCTTCTGCACCACGATACGGCAAGTAAGTGGGGCACGCAGGTTATAGGAGTCTTTATAATAGACCTCCGCCGCCCCGATCTTCAGTTTCGCCCGGATCTTTACCGGGATATGGTTCTCGTCATCACCGATCCAAACCTCCGCCGCTTCCTTGGCTTGGGTAAATGCCTCATCGTAGATATCGATATAGAAATGACGGGTACGGAATTTCGCCTCCTTATGCTCGACGATCTGTTGTCCCGTATAGCGGAAACGAGCGTTCACGAGCTCCCGGCCGATAGCGATCATGAAAGGGAACTCCGCACCATAACTCATCGTCCGCCAATCCAGCGAACGGAGATACATCGTAGCTCCCAGCATATCGAATACACGTCCTTTCGCCATTAGCATCGTGTCGATCTTCGTCTCCTTTAATGTATGGCGATGCGAGTGGATATCGATCCTACCGCTTCCTTGATACTCAAACTGGAGATTATCCACCAGATAGTAGTCTCCCTCGTTCGTGCGCTTCGAGCTGAACAAGAGCCGAGGCTCCTTTGAGTAATGGCAATCCATCGTATCACGCATCCTAAAGACTTTCTCGATCACTCCGGCAGAGCGGAACAACAGGTTATAATGCCATGACGGCGCTCCTTGGTATTCCGATTCTTTCACGGAAAGGGTAGCCAATCCGGCCTTCGACATGATCAGCCCCCATTTGAAATAAAGATCGTAATCCACCCGTTCCCCATGGGATAACGGCAACGTTTGTGCCCGCAAAGACGTAAGACTCGCTACACACAAAAAGAAAACGCATATATACAGTTTAGAAGCGCAAGCCGCCCACACCGCTGTTCCTATTGGACGAAGACTGTGTTCCCTCATTTTTGTAATCTCTTTTCTTTTTCGTTAGCTCTTTCGGTTTATTCTTCGTGATATCGATCGGTTTCTGCCGTTTCATCGGTGTAGCCTTGATATTCCAAGTCTCCTCCACTTGCCAATTCTGCATGATATTGAATATCTTCGGGCAATAGAAGACAAGTTCCGGCTGCCGTTTATCGGCGTAATTACCGGTATCCCAGACACCGTTATCATTCACGTCTAATACTAAACGGGCATAATATTTATCCGGTTTCAAGTCCATGAAAAGCACGCCGCCATCTTTTACCTTCACCTTACGGATCGGCTGGTCGCTGCTATTCAATAATTCCACGAAAGCGGTGGTATCCGCTCCCTCGATATTGATATATAAATGCCCGTACTCATCTTCCTTCTTGATCTTGAATTCCCCGCTATACACATCGTTCCATTTACCATAGGCACTGAATATCGTGGCGGAGTCTACTTCCAAACGGTATTCCTCTCCATACTTCCACGGGCGCTTGATGAAGAAGTTCAAAGAGTTCGTCGTATCCGGAAAGAAATCGAAGTCTACGGCTTCCCAAAGCGTATCCACTTTCTGATCCAGATAGAAATGATCTTTCGTTAACCCCGCTACCGGTTCGCTAAACGTAACAGCGACCGTATCATACAGGTTGATCGAACCGGAAGCGTTTACGTTCATTCCCAGAAACTCGATGGGTTCCGGCTCATCGTCTTTTTTCTTTTTCTTCTTCTCCACAGGACGGCGACGCACGGTAAATTGTACCGTATCGGTCTGCGGACGAAGTATATTCATGGAATCGCTTTTCAGGTAATTCACCTCCACTTGCAGCGTATCTTGCTTCCAGATCAAAGAATCGGTCAACCAGTAATGCACGGCTTTTCCTTCCTCCGCTGTCTGCAAGAAATACCAATTGCTATCCGCCGGGGTGAAATTCAAAGGAACCGGTACCGGAATAGTATCCAAGGAGGTATTGAAACGCAAGGTTAGTATTTTCTCATCCGTACGCTCCGGCTTCAACATATATTGACGCTCTACTTTCTCCTTAAACAGGCGTAACTCGATATTGTCCGGCATAAAATGGGTATAACCGACTGTCATCACCGTATCGATCGTCAAGCTATCTTTCCAAATCGTATCTTGACGGGTCGTCAACTCGAACGCAGGGACGATCAAGGAATCGTAAAAAGCGATCTGCTGCCCGGGCTGGCTGTACTTGTAGGAGCGCATCACATCCTCCAAGGCATAGATCCGATAGGTTCCGGGGGCCATATTACGAATCGTAAACTCTCCCTTGTCGTTCGTACGGGAAGTACGGACAAATGGGATCGTCGTAAAGGCGGAATCCTCCAGATTCGTATGCACGCCGATCGTAATACCCGGCATAGGCTCCAGATTCTCGGCGTTCAGCAAGACTCCGGACACCTCCATACTGTCGATGGATTCGCCGGTAGAGAATGCGAAGGAATAATTCTCCAATACATTCTTCTCATTATTATCGGAGATCGAATTGGTAAAGTCTATCGTATAGGTCGTATTCTCCTTCAACGTATCCATCAGCTCGATGACCGCCTTCCGGCCGTTCGCCCGGATAACGGGTTGCTCCATTTGGGGTGGAGTGATGATCACGTTCTCGGTAGGCTTATCGATCTGGATCAACTCATCAAAGATAATCTCCACCTTCTTTCCCTTATAGTTTATCTGGCCGGGCAACGGCGTACTGCTTACGAACTTAGGCGGAGCCTCATCATAAGGCCCCCCGTTCGGCGAGGCTATATTCGCACACGAGTACAGCACGACCAACAGAAGTACTCCTATAAAGAACCGTAAACTATTTCTTACGTATTTATCTTCCATTCAATCTTCATATTTCAATTGAGGGACAAAAATAGGGAAAAATCCCGTGAACGATAAGGATATATACGCTAATTAATCTATACAGGCCACCTAAATTAATTGAGTTATCATAAATTATCTTCACCTTATTGTCATTTTTCTCTCCTAAAGAATATCATCGCGGCTCATCCGGAAAAAAACATCAGCTTGTTTTCCCGAAAACACGTACATGTTTTTCGGAAAACACGTACGACTTTTCCAAAAAACATGTACGTGTTTTTTCGAGTCTGGTTATCAATCTCTTACAAAACGGTAATTCACATCGAACTTATTGTAAAATAAAACACCCGAAATAAGGCAGATACCTAATTAAAAACAGTATCTTCGCGATAGATGGAAGTATAACCAAATAAATAGAGCAACTATGTCAGAAGTATCAGGTATCGAATTGGAGAAAGATGCGGCAGGGAACAACAGCTACGTTCGCATCGACTTAAAGAAATATGGGGATATGATCAATCCTATATTGCAACGATTGGGAGTAAACCTATCGGATAGTAACCTTGATGAATTTGAACGAGATTGGAACAAAGGATTGAGCATCGAGGAATTCAGACAATACGCAAAACAAGAACTAAGAAAACATTTCTATGAAAAAAACGCACAAAGAAAATAACACAAAAGTTATTATCCCTAAAGAAATAGTCACTTATCTGATGGATTTAGCCGACACCTTATTTGAGAAAGATTATTATTCATACATTGAGTACGCAAACATACTTATCGATGATATCCTCGACTTCATCCACACTTTACCTCATGCGCCACATTATAACCTCTCCCATACAGCTGAAATGAGGTTCAACCGATACGGGAAAGATTTGCAATACGCCTTTTTCAAACGAAAAAAGCAGTAAACATACCACATGGTATGTTTTTTTCAACCGGAAAGGTGATCGATATATTATACGTTATATCACCAATAATCATAAAGACGGCAAGTATATAAGAGCTCCTTTTACCGAGGAGGATTAACACTTCGTTTCAGCAACCTAAACCCAATCCGGCAATACAAACACTTTCGCTTCTCGCAATATTCTCGTTTTAACTGGATGAGTGATTGCGTATCACCAGCGTTATGGACTTCGATACCGGATTGGATAAAAGCGGTTACGATATGATTGCGTTCCGGCGGGATACTCTCCAAGAGGCGGGTCGCACGCAGGCAATACTCAGGAAGTTTATTTCGACCGCCGTAAGCGAATAACAGAGGGACAACCGTGTTTATCAACAATATATCAAGCGCATTCTCCCCGATCTCCTTCTCTTTCTCCGGAGAGGCATAACGGAAATGATAATGATTCTTCCAATAATCCGAGGGTTGGATACGGAAATAATCCTTGATCTCTTTAGGAGAAGAAGCGGACAGGATCATCGAGAACAACGTATCGTACCGATGCCAGATAGCGGCCAGTTGCGCCAACTTCACATGCGGGAAGTTGGTCGGACGGATGCGAAGGCTTTTGAACAAGGATTCATCCAAAGGTTTGAGATCGAACTTATGGCGGAGAAACTCATATTCCCGCCTCAGCAGACGATAGTAATGGCAGGAGCCCTCTTCCGAGAGCATACCCGCTTGTCCGAAAAGCATCGCCTCTACTTGCGACTCGCTAGCTCTTTGTTTTTGGATATATCGCAGGGGGAGGCTTTTGGCCAACCACTCGAAAGCGTCGCTATTCACGCCAAAGCCGAAACTACGGGTTAATAGGATATAGAACACCTCGTTCCAATCCTCTTGGTACTGATCCAGCAGACGGTATATATCCTCTGTCTTTCGTTCCAGCCGCTCACTGAGCAAGGTATCCATCCATGAGGCCAGATGCACGGAGTCCACATCTTGAATCCGCTCAAGACAGGGGACGGGCACCTCTCTTGCCAATAACCAATCGATATTTTTCCGGGCAGGTTCCGGAACGGATAGGAGCAATTGAGGAATAGGCTCACCGTTCATCCGGCAGATGGATGCGTCATTCACACCTGTTACATGCAAGATAACGGAGTCATATGCCTTATCCGAATCATGATGATGCAGCAACCAATCGGAAGCTTTCTCGTGGATCTCCACGCTTCCGGCCCATACCGTGCCGTCAATCTTTATCTTGGCGTTGAAGAAGTCGGGACCGGCGTCGGTGTTTTGTATTCCGGGATCGATAACAGCGATGGGAAGCCCCTCGGTGGTAGCCAATGAAGTACTCGCGTAGAGTTTGTATTTCCAAACATAGTGTAATAAACGTTCCATATTCTTTCAGAGTTAAGATTTTGGATTCAAATGTAATTCATTTTCTGTATATTTGCGACATTAATTGAATTAAAGTATGAAAATTGCACTTATAGGTTACGGGAAAATGGGCAAAACGATCGAGCAGATCGCCATCCAAAGAGGACATCAAATTGTTTCCATCATAGATATCAATAACGCTGAGGATATATATTCAGAAGCGTTCAAGAGCGCCGACGCGGCGATTGAGTTTACTACCCCGGCTACCGCTTTCAATAACTATATGAAATGTTTCGAGGTAGGCGTGCCGGTCGTATCGGGTACTACCGGATGGCTGGACCGTATCGGCGAGATCAAGGAGAAATGCGAGAAAGAGGGCAAAACCTTCTTCTACGCCTCCAACTTCAGCATCGGCGTAAATATCTTCTTCGCCATGAACAAGTATCTGGCGAAAATCATGAACAACTTCCCCTCCTACGACGTTAAAATGACGGAAGTCCACCATATCCACAAGCTGGACGCACCCAGTGGAACGGCTATCACGTTGGCCGAAGGTATCTTGGAAAACATCGATCGTAAAGACCGCTGGACCTTAGAGAACGCCGAGAACGCGACCGACCTGCCGATCCACGCCATCCGTGAGGGTGAGGTTCCGGGTATCCACGAGATCACGTATGAGTCGGACGTAGATACGATCAGTATCAAGCATGATGCCAAGAGCCGTGCCGGATTTGCGCTAGGCGCCGTAATAGCGGCAGAGTTTACCGCCGGAAAGAAAGGTTTCCTAGGCATGAATGACTTATTCAAATTCTAAACGTATTAGCTAAAAGATGAAGAAGTTCACGAAAAAACAATGGATCAAGTTTAGTATAGCGGCCGTATTATACACGTTGTTCGCTATCTGGATGCAAAACTTATGGTTACTGCTGGGATTAATCGTCCTAGTCGATATATTCTTGACGCACTACATCCCTTGGGGAGCTTGGAAACGGTCTAAGAACCCGGCGGTACGCAACGTATTGGAATGGGTGGACGATATCGTATTCGCGCTGGTAGCCGTTTATTTCATCAATTTGTTCGTCTTCCAGAACTATCAGATACCGAGTTCTTCCCTAGAGAAATCCTTGCTGGTAGGAGATTACCTGTTCGTCAGCAAATTAAGTTACGGCCCTCGCGTTCCGAACACTCCGATCTCCTTCCCGTTGGTACAAAATACGTTGCCTATCTTAAACTGCAAATCGTATCTGGATTGGCCGGAATGGGGCTACAAACGGGTGAAAGGTTTGGGCCACGTGAAACGTAATGATATCGTAGTGTTCAACTTCCCCGCAGGCGACACGATCGCCGTGAAAGTGCAAAACCCAGATTACTACTCCTTGGTCGAGGAGTACGGACGGGAACGTATCTTATTGGATAAGGCCACGTTCGGCGAGGTTATGTACCGCCCGGTCGACAAACGGGAGAATTACGTGAAGCGTTGTATCGGTATGCCGGGTGATACGCTCCAACTCATAGACAACCAAGTGTACATAGACGGTAAACCCGCCGAGAACCCGAAAGATATGCAGTTCAACTACTTCATCGAAACAGACGGTTCCCCGATCACAGAGGAGCAATTCCGCCTAATGGACGTAAGCAAGGATGACCGTATGCTGGCCTCCAGCGGCGGTTATTACCAGAACCTATTGTCATACCTAGGCTTTACGCCTAACGCGAACGGACAGTACAACCCGGTATATCGCCTGCCACTCACGAAAAAGGCCTTGGCGATAGCGGAGAAGTTACCTACCGTGAAGAAGGTTATCATCGAGCCGGAGACGTTGGGCGGCCCTACCTATCCGGTCGGATACAATACTGGCTGGACCCGTGATAACTTCGGGCCGCTTTGGATCCCGAAGAAAGGGGCTACCATCCCGTTGGACGAACGTAATCTGGCGTTGTACAGCCGTTGTATCAAGAATTACGAGAACAACACCTTGGAAGTGAAGGACGGCAAGGTCTACATCAACGGCAAGCCCGAGACTTCCTATACGTTTAAATACGATTATTACTGGATGATGGGCGATAACCGCCATAATAGCGCGGATAGCCGCTCATGGGGTTTCGTACCCGAGGATCACATTGTCGGCAAGCCGATCTTGGTTTGGCTATCCTTGGACAAGGATCGCAGTCTGTTCGACGGTGGTATCCGTTGGAACCGCCTGTTCCGTTGGGTGCATCCGGATTAAGAGGTGAAAACTTCGTATTATGACAATCCAACGATTCCTGATAGTTCTCATGAAATGGCTGGCAGCTTTCGCGCTAGCCGCAGGGATCGTCATGCTCATACGCCTTTTCTGCATAGAGTCCTATCGCATCTCCACGGACTCTATGGAAGAGGCTTTGCATAAAGGGGATTATATCCTAGTCAATAAAATACCGGGGAAGAATAAGCCCGTCCGGGGCAAGGTCGTGCTTTTTACCAGCCCGCTCTCTCGAGATTCAGCGGATGCTCCCTTATTCATCAGCCGATGCATCGGTATGCCGGGCGATACGATCCGGGTCAGCATGGACGGATATACGATAAACGGGCAGAAAATCCCCCGCTCTCCTCGCTCCCTCTGTTCCTATTTCATAACACTGAGCGCCAAGGAGACGTTCTTGGAGACGTTAGAGAAGTTGGACATCCCACTTAGGGATTTCAGGCAGGAAAGTTTCGGCTGTATGCTCAGCCTCACGGCTTTCGAGGAATATCAATTGAGGGAGGAATTGCCCGACGCCATAAACCGTCATTTTATCGGGGAACAAATGCAAGAATACATGTTGATCGTCCCCCGGAAAGACCGGGCTTACCCGCTGGACGCAGCCTCGCTCACCGCCTGCAAGGAGATCATCCTGCGGGAGACGGATGGCAAGGCTTCCTTCCGCGACGGAAAGTTATATCTGGACGGGCGGGAGACTAATTTCTTCTTTTTCCGACAAGACTACTATTGGGTACTGTCCGATAATACCAACGAGGCGGTAGATTCCCGCCATCTCGGTTTCATACCGGCCGACCATATCGTCGGCAACGCTTGGCTCTGCTGGTACAGCCCCGACAAACAACGAATCTTTAAACCCGTTCATTAATCATGCGACCTGTATATATAGCGACCGCCTATCTAGGCCCCATACAACAATATTGCAAGATGCTCCAATACCCGGAAGTCCGTATCGAGACCGCCGAGAATTACGTGAAGCAAACCTATCGTAACCGCTGCGTCATCGCCGCCGCGAACGGCCCACTCTCCCTATCCATCCCCATCGTCAAGCCGGATACCTTGAAATGCCAGACCAAGGACATCCGTATCTCCGACCATGGAAACTGGCGGCACCTACACTGGAACGCTTTGGTATCGGCCTACAATATGAGTCCGTTTTTCGAGTATTATGCCGAAGACTTCGCTCCTTTCTACGAGAAGAAATACGAGTTCCTCCTCGACTTCAACGAGGAATTGCGCTGTCTGGTCTGTGACCTGTTGGATATGCAACCCGCAGTCGTCTACACCGACCATTATGAACCGGAGGTAGCCAACGATTTCCGGGAAACGATCCGCCCGAAACACGAAGGGGAAGATCCCGCCTTCTGCCCGGAACCTTATTATCAAGTATTCCGGGAGAAATTCGGATTCCTCCCCAATCTGAGTATAGCGGATTTGCTGTTCAATATGGGGCCGGAAGGACTCGTTACGTTACGGGCATCAATTACCGGATCTCTTTAATCGATTGTATCAAGGCTTCCATATCTTTCGGGAAGATATCTCCGATATTACCGATACGGAACGTATCCGCATCCGAGATCTTACCCGGATAGATCACGAAGCCTTTCTCCTTCAGCCGTGCGTAGAACGAGGTGAAATCGAAATCCGCGGAAGGATATAAGAACGAAGTGATAATAGGCCCTTGGGCATCATCGGGCAGCAAGGTCTTGAAACCCAATCTACGCATACCTTCCACCAATATCTGGTGATTCTCTTGATATCTCTTATAACGAGCCGTGATACCGCCTTCCTCGTTCAATTCCTTCATGGCTTGGTAGAAAGCGTGAACCACGTGCGTCGGAGACGTGAAACGCCATTTGCCTCCCCCTTTCTCCATCGCTTCCCACTGGGCATAGATATCTAAGGAAAGCGAGCGGGCATTCCCCTTCGTCGCCATCAATTTATCTTTTTGGGCGAGGATAAAGCCGAAGCCGGGAACTCCTTGAATACATTTGTTCGCGCTACTGACCAAGAAGTCGATACCTAAACCTTTCACGTCGATAGGGACACCGCCAAAGCTGCTCATCGCATCCACGATAAAGGTAATCCCCCGGCCCTTGATCACCTCGGCTACCTCCTCAATCGGATTCAACAAACCGGTCGTGGTCTCGCTATGTACCATTGAGAGATGCGTGATACCGGGATGTTCCTCCAAGGCACGTCGGGCTACCTCGCCGGTTACCAGTTCCGTCTCATGCAAAGAGACCAGTACGTAATTGATATGATAATAATCGGCGATCTGCGCCATACGTTTGCCATAAGCACCGTTAGCGAGGATCAACAATTTATCCTCCGGACGGACAGCAGCCCCGATCGTAGCCTCCACACAATACGTTCCGCTACCTTGCAGCAGGACACTGGTGTACTCATCCCCGTCCAATCCCGCTATCGCCAGCAAGCCTTTACGGATCGGGGTAACGATACCCTCGTTATAATCCTTATCCCACGTACACCAATCTTGAAGCATGGCCTCACGCACCGTCTGCGACGTACTCAACGGGCCCGGTGTCAATAATAAATAGTTTCTCATATGATTGTTTTATTCTATTCGGTTATCAAGCTTAATTCCTGTTGTTAATCTTCTCGATGCAAGCGGGCAGCTCGGCGATCGTATCCAAGACGAAATGAGCCCCCGCCGCCAACATACGCTCACGCACCTCTTTCTTCAGAGATTCCCATTCTTCCGCCGGACGGCTGTTATATTCCTCCTCGCTCACGCCCATCTCGTTGCTACCGGTCACGATACCGACGCTCCATACCTTGGCGTTCACGCCCTCCTTAATATCAGCGATCGTATCTCCTACCTTCACCACTTGATCTACGGAAGGAATCGCTAAATCTATCATATTCTTATAGATCATATACGGGGCGGGGCGACCGACCGGGACCTCGTTTGGTGTCACCAGATTATCTACCCTATATCCTTTGGCCTCGGCTCCGGGACGGACAATCTCCATCATCTTCGCCGTGTACCCGGTCGTAGAGCCGATCTTTATACCTTGCTCGCGAAGCATCGCCATCGTCTCCAAGACTCCCGGTATCGGAGTGGTGAAATCCTTCAAGGAAGCGAACAAATGTTTCTCGAAACTAGCGTACATCTCATCCACGTCCCCCTTGTTCCAGTCCCTCTTATACAGGGCACGGAACTTCTCGTTCACCTCCGGCATGCTCAAGATTGCCTTGATATGATCAATCTTCAAGAGACCCATCGGCTCACGGGCCTGCCGGTAAGTGATATCAATCCCTTTCTCTTCCGAGAATACCTTGAGAAAAGCGTTCAGTGGAGCGAAGCATCCATAATCCACGGCCGTACCGGCCCAATCCATAATGACACCTGAAATCTTCTTCATATTCTGTATGTATCGTATTTAATAATTTTCTTGTTTAAGCGATCGTAAGGACATTGTTTTCGGTAGGTTCAAGAGTTGCTATTTCCTCGCAGCCACATAAAGCGGTCTCCTTGCGATAGCGTTGCCGCAAATATACGAAGGAAGCGACAAAAGTGGCGCAGCAAAAGATCCCTACATATCCGGCAAGTTGGTTATAAAATACCGCCAAGTCCAATCTCGTACCCACGAATTCCTTTAGTACCAATACCAGTATCGTACCCGTGTACCCCAGAAAATCTGTTAAGACAATAAAGAAACCGACGTTTCCCCGTATCTTGAAACAGGCGATGAAGCGATCGAAGAAAATTGTCTGGAAGGTTAAGTAAGCCATATACAGGCAAAGGCTCTGCAAGAAAAGCCATGTCACCGGGCTCAATCCCATCCGCTCCTGCCCGAACGACACGAACGCCATGACCATCATGCCCGTAATAATCAAACCGTACAGGACTGAAAGCGCCTTAAAATTATCTTTCACGAGCACCATCAAACCAAAGATCGCCAAGATAGTCAAGGTCACCACGCTATCTATTTGCGTGAACAACCAAGGCGAGTAACCGGACATATCGATGATATTCACCAAGAAGTCCTCCTTGATATCCCGCAATACCACGATCGCTATATTCGCCACGAAAAGCATCGTCAAGAAAGGCATGAAATGCTTAAAAAGCTCCCAACGCTGCCGCCCGTTCAAGGTCTCCCGCTCCGACTTCAAGGCGATATCCTCCTCCGTAGGCTGTGGAAGTCGGTTCAGCGCATATCCCAACAAGGCTAGCAAAGGCAATGCCACCGCCCCGATCAAGGCGGGCATCCAGAACTCGCTGACCTGCCACGTATCCATTACGTACAAGCCGACAGACTTTGCCGTACCGGAACTGATCACCATACTTACGCCCAACAAACTAGCGAGGACATCCGTCATCCTACGTCCTTCTATAAAGCTGAAAATAATCCCCCACATACATCCCTGCGAAAGCCCGTTCAAGAACATCGCCGCTATATTATAAGGAGCCGAGAGCAACCCGAAGAATACCAACGAAAGTTCCGCCATCACCACGGACATCAAGATGAACCGCAAGCGCTCTTCCCGCCGCAACTCCGATATCAACTTAATTCCCATGAACTTCGACACCACGTACCCCAAGATCTGCACGATCGTAACCGCCACCTTATAGTCCATATTGAATACCTCCAGATCCTCGAAAGCGGCAGCCGTATAAGGCTTACGCAACATATATACCAAGGAATAAGAAAGCAAAGCGGCCCCTCCGGCCCATAGGATGAAGAAGAGATCGGAAACCCGCCTCCGGGATGTTTTATTTGTCTGTATCGCAGTGTCCATAATCTTCTGTCGTTTTATTTTCGAAGGCAAAAGTACAGCCGCCATGTTACAGACATATTACTGAACCCATGAATGTATATTATTAATACCCAACTAGGAATCAATAAATTATAAAGAAATATTTATGTAACATTCATGAAACGGAAACGCAACATATGTCCTCTTATTTTGTAAGGTAAATCAAGAATATAAACACATGAACAATCTTCAAGAATTCTACCGAAAGATCGAATATCTACGAAGCAATGGGGTTAAGATGAAAGAGATAGCCAACTGGATCGATATGGCTCCCAGTATATTGTCCTCCCTATATACGACCGTATTGCCGAATTATTTCGAGGGCATCAAGAGTTACCCGCCGGAAGAAGCGCTGGACTCGGCGCTCGCCCTAGTGAATAACGTGTCGAAAAAACGTTTGCTTTCCCATATAGAGGAGATGATCCTTCGCCTAGACCAGATGGAGCTCGCCGAACCGGATAGCCTAAAAGATAATCCTTTCGCCAAGCAATTGATGGAGGAGACACGGCTCTCCGCCTCTAAAATAGAGGCTTTCAAAGGAATCTATACCAGTTACAGCCTTTCTTCCTCCTCGGACTGCCTCAAGATGGAACCCTTCCTACTCTCCCCCTCGGATAATCAAGTCCGTGTAGGGCGGATCAGCGCTTATGGAGAGGCTCAATGGGGATTCGGGATCATGCCCGATCCTCAGAATTTCCATTGCATGCTGAACGAGAACCAAGCGCCCCAATTCACGATGGTAACGATATACCTGCAAATACCATTTTTCAAGAATCCCCGCCAATTACGAGGATTATACATCGGGCAGGATTATAATCGTAACCCGATCGCCCGCCGAATCCTTCTTATCAAGGAATCAGAAAGCACGGAGATCGATGAATTCATGAGCCGGAAAAGCGGACTGATCGATAAAGAAGATTTTACCCCGGAACAACAGGCCTACTATGATTATACTTGCCAAACAGGAGATTTTATCAAGATGTGTACAGTCCCATCCCTGCGGATGGACGAGAGTGATTTAGTCAAAGAAAAGAAGATGCTAACCCTATAAACCAGTAGAGACGGGGCATGCCCCGTCTCCCACCATCCCAATAGAATAGAGACTGATTATTCCTTCTGGAACTTCCTGCTCACCTTCAAGAGGTTCGCCGTAAAAGAGACCACGTTCTGGGCCTCTTGTACCATGTTCAAATAAACCATGCTCACCTTCGTGCTGCCGGACTGCCCTTGGATACGCTTCAACTCCCCTTTCTTCAAGGCGGTAAGTTGGTTCATCAAGGTAATCGACTCAGCGATCAGCTCCTCAAAACCAATATAATCGTTTTTACGGATCATAGTAGCGCAATTTCTCAAGAAGGAGATGATTCGCTCAGATACCTTACCAAAATCATCTTTCTGTACCGGACTCAACGGGCTGAAATTATTATCGATATGATCTTTCAGCGGTTCTGCCAAGCGACGGATACTGAATATGATCTCGCTGGCGAAGTCATTTCCTTGATAATAATAAAGCCCCTTCTCCACGGCGATATCGTGATCCAATTGGGTAACGCCAAGCGTACCGACACGTTTCACTTGTTTCAAGTGAATCTTCTTCTCCTCCACGGCAGTCAAGACCTTGCGCAGCTCACGGAGGTTCTCATTCATGAATCCATTTACCGCCTTGCCGAATACTTCCGCCGTAAAATCCAGATCGGATTGTAATTCCTCACGGCTATGCTCGCGGAACAGGGCCAAAGCCTCACGGGTATCCGTAGCCTTACGAAGTTTAGACACCGTAGAATTCACCTCCTCCTTCAATGCCTCTTTCCGCAATTTAGCCTTATAAGCGAAGTGGCTACGAACCAACGAATAGATCGCCAAACCAATCATAGCGACCAAAGCTGGAATACCTCCCCAATAAATCAAAAGAGCGACGATGAAACAGATCGTAAAAGCAGCCCCTGCCGTAATGAACCAACCACCTATCACGGACAATACGCCTGTGATGCGATATACGGCGCTCTCACGCCCCCAAGCACGGTCTGCCAACGAAGTACCCATAGCGACCATGAAAGCCACATACGTCGTAGATAAAGGCAATTTCAAGGAGGTTCCCAAAGCGATCAGCAATCCGGACAAAACCACGTTCACCGAGGCACGTACCAAGTCGAAGCTAGCCTTGTCATCCATGATCATCTCGCTTTGGTTGAAACGGCTATCAATCCAGTTCTTAACCGGAGTGGGCACGATACTTAATATCGTAGCGGATATATTACTGCAATTCCGTACCAATACCCGTGCGACAGGCGATGTACCGAAAGACTCCTCTCCATCCGATTGACGAGACAGATCCAAGGAAGTCTTCACCACGTTCTGAGCCTTTTTGGAGGTAGCCAAGGCGATTACCATCACGATCCCGGAACCCACCAAGAAATACCAAGGTGTCTGGGCCGGTCCCAACAAGGAAGTCATCAAAAATGTATCCGTGGTAGTGGTCCCTC
>VOFI01000338.1_pt1 | contig 58000 bp, 56 predicted proteins | sample 5384131 | NCBI WGS metagenome assembly VOFI01 (sample SAMN12384728, study PRJNA508395) | human gut metagenome | isolation source: healthy gut H | host: Homo sapiens
CTATCCCATTCGATATGGGTCTTGAAGTAAAGACGCACTTTTTGTTTGCGTGGAATGGTAGTTTCCGCATTAAACTCTTCCTCGTACTTTGGGCTGTTTTCGTCCTTGAAATATAGCCATTCGCGGGCTGTTTCCGGGATTACTACCTTATAAGATACGTTGGCTGTAGCCTCGATGTCTACATATGCTTCGTCCAGCGGTTTGTAATGAGGTACGTGCAACGTGTCGTCCTGCAGGCTTTCAAATTTGATGGCACGTTCGTATCCGCCTTGCTGAATCTTCACTGTATATTCGCCCGATACGGTACGGAAAGTAATCAATCCCTCACGTTGCGTATACATATATGATGAGTCGGCTTTAACCACGCAGACAGCGCTGCCTTCACCGTTGGCAGGAGTTATCATATACCAATCGGCATCAGAAGAAGCAGTCCATCGTTCGTTGGTTGAAATCTGAAGTGCCACCTCACCGCCGTTATCAGGCAATTCGATGCTTTCTTTATCAAGTCGGAAGCCTGTGATACCTTCTTCGTCATCTTTGCAAGAGCTGATACAGACAGCTAACCCCATAAAAGCTATTGCTAAAACATGTTTATAATTCAGTATATTCAATTTCATAATTTCTCTTATTTATTTATATCCAAATCCAATGCCGGACAACCTAATATGTACTGGTCTGAATCAAATCCCAACATGTATGTTCCTTTAACAATTGATTCGCAAACACTGGACGGAATCGTCATTTCCAGGTTTGGATTATCTGCAACGTTAAATTCCATCAGTATGCCTGGGAAATCTTCTTCCGAAATTATCCGGATGTCATTGCCCGATACATCCAGAAAACGCAAACCGAATACCTGGTCCATACCGCTTGGGAATTCTTTCAGACAACGTGTGTTGCCGTCTCTGTCGGTCTGACTGGAGATATAAAGTTTGTACAGTCTTTGTACATTGAATACCTCTGTCGGAAATTTAGAGAAGCAGTTTTGACTCAGATTCAAGCCAGTCAGGTACGGGAAAGTCTCTACATTGAATTTGTAAGGAATGTAGCGCAAATTGTTGCCCGAGAGGTCCCATGCCTGAAGATTCTTGAAGTACTGGAAACCGTCTGTATAAGTAATGGAGTCCAAATTACAGTTCATTGTTTCCAAGTTTTGGATAGATACGCGCTCGGGAGACTGTCCGTTTTCTGTAGCTTTGGCAAAAGCGGAAGGAAGTAGCCGTCCGTTTTTAACCTCGCCAATCGGATTCCAGCTCAATGAAAGCGTTTCAGTGCGGATACCCTTGAAGTCTTCCGGGAACTTGGAAATCCGGTTGTCTGTAAAATCAATGGTTTCAGCTGCATATTTGCCGTCTATTGCACCTTGATTAAACAATAACGGGAATTCTTCGATGTGGTTGCTGACAATTGAGAATTTTTCAATGTCATTGGTTCCCAGAAAAACTGCTCTACTTTGGTAATCAAATTATTATCAAAGAATGCTTGTATAGGTGCAAACTTCGAGCAAATTCAGCATTTTCTTTTTGGGGCAATTTAGTCAGTTTATTATCCGTCATGTCGAGCATAACAAGATTTTCTGCATCTAATATATCCATTGGGAATTCGGTCAGTCCGCATTCCTGTGCATAGAGTATCTGTAGGTTCTTAGGAGCTATTGAACAGTGCATTCAAACCTTCCATCATCTGTTTACCGTCCGTATCACCTTCGATGGAAGTCGTACTGAGGTTCAATGCAATGATATTCTGCATCTTCTTCAATGCTTCGGGGAATTCTTCCAACTTACAGTTATAGAGTTCCATATCTGTCAGGTTGGGCAATTCTACCAATTCCTCAGGAAGATTGGTAATCCGGCCATTGGCGATATACAGAATTTCCAACTTTTGCAAGTTTTTGATAGTGGTAGGAATGCTTGTAATTCCGTTGAATATATCGCCCTTGTTCACATCGTATGTAGCATGCTCGGCATAAGTATAAGCCTGTTTCTTCTGGTTGCACATGGGAGATGCTTTGCGGCGAGGATGACGCAGAGCCAGTTCTTCGCGGGCAATGGACAAACGGTTTTTCCGTAAATCCACTCCTTTGTGATAAAGACTGTATTTACTTAATTTGTAAGAAACACTTTCGGTTTCATATAAGTCATCATCATGTTTTCCCCAACCACAGGCTTTCCAGTTCGGTCAGTTTACCCAATGCCTCGGGAATGTCTCCTTTGGCATTGAACGAACCCAAGTCCAATGATTTCACACGGCCGTCAGCATTTACTTGTACACCCGGTTGATTACCCCATTCATCGATGGGACGACCATCGAATTTCCAGTTGGATTTGGCTACATAAGTTTCGCCCGCATAACTCCAATTTGGACCATCCATTGCTTTCCAAATTTCATAAAGAGCCATATAATCGGAAATGGCTTTCATGTTTTCAGGATAGGTTACATCAATGTCCTGTTTGTTAAGTACATTAGGAGCTACGGTAATCTCGATGTTCGGATTGGTAACGAGCAACAGATTCTGGCGCTTCTTGTCATAATACTTCACTTCCGTAACGGTATATTCACCTGCAACCAGTGAAAGTGTATCAGTGTGGAAATAATCCGCATCGGTTGCCAAGTATACTTTTGCTTGTGAGGTACGTGCCACTTGGCTACCCATTTTGTACGTAACGTCTACCTCGGCTATCTGGTCGTACTGGAACAGTGTCTCATCTTTTGCAGTTGCGCGTGTAGATGCGTTGTTCACCTTATCCATCTCTTCCTGATAATTGGAGAGGTCCTTTATCAGATTAAAGCTGATTTTACCTCGTAAGGTAGCTTCTACATTAACATCTATTTCTGTGAGATGTCCTTGTGCGATTTGGAAGTTTAAATCGCCCGGATAGCCGTATGCTAACTCTTCCGGTGTATCTTTGCCCGGTTTTACTGCACCGTAAAATAGTGTAACTCATCAATTGATAGTCACCGGTCAGTAATTCTATTTTTTCTGTTATCAAGCCTGCACCTTCAGCTTCCGGTACGGAAGAAAGTCCTAAAGTTTGAACGACAGTCAGACCATCACAGTCCAACTCGAGTTCTATCTTTTTAGCATCTGCCATATCGTTTAAGGCACGTGTAGTACCCTCGGCAAACAGACGTAACTGCAAGTATCCTTTTCCTCCTGCAATTACAGCATCATCCTCATCGGAACATGCTGTAACTGCTAACAAGGAGAGGAAGGAAAAGAATAAGTAGGTTATATTTTTCCTTAAATTCATCGTTGTTTTTCTCTTATAAATCATTATTCTTTACCTTTTTGTGTAATAGTAAACTTACACAATAATTCATTTCCTGTATCTGCTACAAATCCGCAAGATCTCTCTGTGCGTGGTGATGGGCTTTCATTTTCAGTAATTGTCAAAGTGCTACTAACACTACCATCTTCATTACCCTTAATTGTAGCAGTAACGAATGAATCCGGGGCGTCTGGAGCATAAGAAGCTATACCGTCCCAACCTTCTTGATAAGGTTCGCCCGTTATTCGATAATAGAATCCTAAACCGTCAGTTTCCATATCGATATTATTTGCTTCGAGCACTACTTGGAATTCACCGCCTGTTGCGGGAACTGTAATATTACCATCTTTTAATTCATAGATGGTACCACCTAAAGAAAGTCCTTTAACAACAAATTCATAGTTTTTCTTCAATCCTTTTTGCTCGACTTTGATGAATTTGTCTTCGTATTCGGGAAGTAGTTCACCATCCTCGTCAAATAGATCTGCAAACGTTTTAACTGTATTCGGAACAACAAATAATGCCAAGTAACGTTTTTTAGATGCAACATTAGGATCCATCCAATCTTCATATATGTAGCGATCTTTTAAAATCAAATCATACTCTTGGCTTTCTATTTTACTTCGAGTAGCAGGTTTAGGATCTCACTATTGCCCACCATTCATCTGCATTATCATCTTTCCCATTTATATACGTATTTGTAGGTGGCGGTTTTTACCATTTTAGCCAAATAACAGTTAGTATTGTCTTCCTGCCTTTTACACTAAAACTTTTAGAAATACCTTTGCCAAAAGGATCTATTTCTGTATTTCCTTCAGCCTCAAAAGTATAATATCCGTTTTCAGTATTTTGCTGACCGAAACCTTCTGCATTAACCGAAATATAATCATTCCCGGCTCCATTAAATTTAACAGTCAATGGAGTAAATTCGATTTCTCCGGTTTTGTTTCCAGTAATCTTTAGCGATGCAGGCTCATATTTTTCTGTATCCAGATACTCGTCTTTTAATGAAAAGATAAGAGTTTGTTCAGATGTAAAGAAATCCGCTTCACCAAATGGAGCAATTCCCTCTTGGTCGGTTATACTCTCGCCTGTGATATTTTCGATAACCAGCCATTCGGGCAAGTCGGAGAATATTCCTTTAAAATTGGAAGTAACCGTTACTATTTTTTTAAAATTGTCATCTATGTCTCTTTCAAGACTAAACTCGCTTATTTCTTCATCATTAACAGTAAAGGTAACCGTGGGCACAATGTTTACTTTTACTTTATAAGACACAACTACGGGAGTTGCTTTGGTTGCACTTTTTGTAAGTAAATGAAACGGATGCTTCTTCCGAAAAAAGAAGAGAGTTTTTGGGGATCTGCGTAGAAGCTTATATTTTTGCTGACGCCATTGTCACCAGCTTCTGTAATTTCGTAGCTTAACCACTCTTCTGCGATTTCGACCGTCCAGTCATAATTGCTGACTACTTCTACAGTACCTGCGATGCTACCAGCTTCATTATTGATCTTCAGTTCCATACTATTGTCACTGTTACCGTCACCGTCGGGCGTGTTGAACACCAGTTCGGCATCAATTCCGTGTTGAACAACTGTTACTACAACAGGTTCTGCGTTATTATTGCCGGCAATGGTTATTTTTGCCTCACGGTTGGCGACTTCTTTGTTTTCTTTTACAGTGACGAGAATAGTATGTTCACCGGCCGTACCTCTTTTTTTGTCAAGAGATAACCAGCCGTGAGATGTTTTGGCTTTCCATTCTCCTGTAGCGGTAAACTTTATATCGAAGGTGATAGCTGTAGCGCCTTCGGCAGGTTTTGCCAACACAGCTTCACTCTCATTGGAGGACAGTTCTATCTTTGAAGATAAAGAACTCTTGTCGTCGTCATCACTACAAGCTGCAAATATTGCCAGTGTAAGGCATGCGGCAAACATTGCTTTTAAATAAAAAAATGTAGTTTTCATACTGTGTTATTTTAGTTTTCAGATAGTGCTCTGAGGCTCAAAATAGAACCTCCTGTATTGATTTCACCGTTGTCCATTTCCCAGGCTTCTTCTTTGGTGATGCATTTGAAGATGTATTGGTATACGCCAAAACTACCTACTTGCGGGATATACATTTCCAGATAAAGAATAAAGAAACGGTCGGGTACATTGAAGTACGAAGGATACATCTCTACAGAGCGTAAATAAATGGTACCGTAATTGCTGTCTTTAAACGCTTCCTGTTCAGGTACGTTAATGACATAATTCAGCGGGTCGCTGTCATCGAAAATGAGTCGGATGGGATACAGGTCGCTGAAAGCGTTCTTTAATTTGATTGTATGGTCATCCACCACTTCGGCATCCACACGTATCTGCTGCAATTGGTCACCGAACGGGAAAGAAGCGAGCATATATGTGTAAGCGCCCGGATACATGAAATTATCCATACTGAAAGGATAGCATTTCTGCATATCCACACGCGTTACATTACCGTACAGGTCGAGTTCTTCGTCTTTCGGTTCCAACAATCGCAGGCTAATAACCAGGCTGTCTTCACGAGCTACATTGGCGTATGTCGGTTTCAGTTTTACTATACCCACACGTTCACCGGCTTTGATAGTGATATTATTGGTGCCATCTACAAAATCGAAATGATAGCCGCGTATGGCTGTAGATTTCTCATTGATGATTTCTACAGCATAGTTGCGGTCATAGTCTGTGGCATTGGTAGCCGATACGGGTACTTCAAACACCTTGTCGTCTTCCAATACAGGCATGGTATAGACAGAGTCGGAGAACATCACGTAGTCTCCGCCGTTGTACACCACGTCTTCCGACTGGCAACCTACAGCCAGCAGTGCCGTTAAAGGCAATGCCCATAGAACTTTTAAAAGTTTCTTCATTTTTGCTAATCGGGTTTTATTGTTAATTATTACTTCCATTACTTCTATTGCCTTTTACCACTCCGTTGGTAGCCTCAATCTCATTTTTGGGGATAGGCCATGTAAAGAGCGGATGGTCTTTCGTACGTTTCAGTTCATTGTTGCTCGGTCCGTCCATTGTATAAAGCTGTTTTTTGCGTACCAAGTCAAGTCCCCAGCGCTTCATGTCCGAAAGACGGAAACCTTCCATGTATAATTCGCGTATGCGTTCGTTGCGGATTTCCTTAATGAGGTCTTCACCTTCAGCACTAAAGCTGCCGAACGACTGATAACGTTTGCGTTTCAGTGCTGTAAGGTCTTGGGAAGCTTCCGTAGCTTTTCCTAAATTGTAATAAGCTTCGGCGCGAATCAGATATACTTCCGAAAGGCGGAGAGGTTTCGGCATGTTGATGAAATTCTGCTGCAGACCACCATCCAAATTCGGGTTGCCCGGATATTTTACAATCATGTAAACAGTGTTTCCGGCCGAATTTTCCTGTTGCGCACAGAATACGCTCGTACGGAAGTCGTTGCTTTCATATAAATTCAGAATTTGCTCGGAGAAGATATATTGCGGGTTGTAAGTAGCTCCGTTATAGTTAAGGAACACATTGCCCAGGCTTCCTCCATAGCTGTCGGATGACATGGCTACTTTCCAGATGATTTCATCGGCTTCATCATATCTCCACATATATTGATATTCGGATATCTGAGTATCGCCTACAGTAGCATAGGGAGTAGTGGCATCGGCCAATGTATAGATTTTACTTCCGATAACTTTGGTAGCTGCTTTCACGGCACCTTCATAGTCGAGCATATACAGGCAGACACGTGCACGGAGCGCATTAACGGCACCGATACTGAAGTAGGGAGAGTCGGCAACCGAACGTTCGGCCGGTATATATTTCTCGGCTTGTTCCAGGTCGTCCAGTACTTGTTTGTAAGATTCGTACAGTGTGGAACGCTTTACCTTGGGAACCGCTTCGGCATACGTCATCGGAAGTGAGATACCCATATCCGGAGTATCTTTGTTTTCTTCCGTATATGCCTCACAGAAAGTACGGATTAAATCGGCAAAAGCCAGCGCACGGGCAAAATATACATCACCCAAACGCTTTTCGAAAGTCTTTTTATCTTCTTCTTTCGTCAGTGTTTCATACACTTGGTCTTTGTAGTCCAGAAAGAAGTTGCAGCGGGCTACAATCTGGTAAAGTCCTGCATAAATGCTTTCCACGTCAGTATCGTTGGGTTTTATTTCCCAGCGGTAGGCAGCCGTATACTGTCCCATGTTGGTGGAAGAAGCATATGCCATATCTGCCTGAATATCGGGCAGGATAGTCAAAGGACCACTATAAAGCGCACCGTTTTAAACGCGCTATAAATACCGGTCACAACTTCGCTGCAATCGTCCAATGTCTTCATGGCGTCTTTTTCCGGAATAGCCGAGTCCGGATAGCGGTCCAGAAAATCACTGCACGATGTCGCTCCCAAAGCAAACAGGAAGCAAAGCGATGCTATTTTTATTTTTTTCATATATATGCTGTTATATAATTTATTACACATTAAAAACCTATCTCAAGTCCTATGGAGAACTGGCGAGACATCGGATATTGCGCCGCATAGATGTTCATGCTCGATTCGGGTCCATGCCCTGGAACTTCGTGAATGTAAGTAGGTTTTGTCCTTGTGCATATACGCGGATATTCTCAACTACTTTCAACGGAGCAAGCAGGTTGGCGGGCAATGTATAAGAAACCATCAGGTTTTTCCAACGCAAGAAAGACGCGTCTTCCAAGAAACGGCTGTCCAACTGTGCGGCGATGCCGTAACGAGGAACTGTGGCTACGTCGCCCGGTTTCTTCCAGCGGTCGTAAAGCATTTTCTTCGACTGGTTATAGTTGACGAACGTACCGTTGCTTTCATTGAAATAGCGGTCGTTGTTCATCATCCAACGGTCGGCCACCCAACTGAACTGAGTAGATACGGTAAGTCCTTTCCAGGAAAGGGATGTACCGAAACCGCCCTGCCAGGGAGCGATATAGCTTTTACCTACCAGCACTTTGTCTTCGTCCAGACATTCGTTGGTGAGGTTACCGTTTTTGTCGTACCACAAAGCATCACCATTGGCGGGGTTGACTCCAGCGAAACGGTTGGTGTAGAACTCACCGAAAGAGTGTCCTTTTTCAGGAACAGACCGGTGGTAGAGAGTTCGTATTCATCGCGACCCTCATAGAGTTCCTTGATTTCATTTTTGTTGTAAGATGCGTTGGCTGAAACAGTCCAAAAGGAAATCTTTGAATTTCAGCACATTTACATTCAAGTCCAGGTCTACACCGCGGTTAACCATGGCACCCATGTTGCTCCAGCGGGTGGAGTATCCGCCTACTACGGAAACGGGAACAGCCATCAGCATGTCCGAGGTATATTTGTTATAGAATTCCGCAGTCAGGTTAAATCTGTTCAGGAATCCCAATTTCATGGTGATGTTCAGGATAGTGGTCTTTTCCCAAGTTAAGTCTTCGTTTCCTTTGGAGTAAGGAGCAAGACCCGGAAGAACCTGGCCTTCGAGTCCGTAGATAGGACCGCCTGCCACTAATGCCAGATGATCATAGTCGGGGATGGAAGAGTTACCGGATGTACCGATGCTGGCAAGTAGCTGTGCGTTGTCCAGCCAAGATACATTTTCCAAGAAGCTTTCGGCTTTTGCATTCCACATTGTACCTACCGACCAGAAGTTGGCCCAACGCGAATTGGTACCGAAACGTGAAGATGCATCCCGGCGTGCGCTGAGGTCAACGAAGTATTTACCTAAATAGTTATATTCCGCACGACCGAAGAAAGAGAGGTAAGTACTGCCGCTTCTTGAATCGGTAGGAATATCGGCACGGGTTGCAGCAGACAGGTTCACAAGATAAGAGTTTGTCTGTCCGCGGCCTATTACGGAGAAAGCGTCAGATTGGTTATCCACAGCTTCCTGTCCCAATAGCACATTGAAGTGATGATCGTCTTTGATGTCGAACAAATAAGAGATGGTATTGGTCCAGGTAAGGTTCGTTGCACGGGAGAAACCGCGGCCAATGGCACCTTCACCCTGGTTGCCGACAAAGTCGGGAGAAGTTTCGTTGTTGCTTCTCATATCCAGGAAGTCTATACCTCCCAATGTACGGAGCGTTAAACCGGGGAGCGGACGCAGTTCGGCAAAAGCCGTGGCAATGACTTTCCATTTGTTCGTATCGTTCCAGTTAGTTGTCTGCCACTCCATAGGGTTAACATTGGAACCAGTCCAACTTCCGTCGGCGGCAGAAGCCCAGCTTCCGTCTTCTTTATAAGGGTTCCAGTAGGGAAGCATCAGGCGTGACGCGGAAATAGGAGTAGAGGTTGTGTACTCTCCTTCCTGAGCTTCGCTTATTTTTTCGTATGCGAAAGTGGCGTTGCTTCCTACTTTGAACCAATTGTTGATTTTAGCTTCCAGGTTGGCACGGAAAGTATAACGGTCGTAGCTGGACCCAACGGCGATACCGTCTTGCGAAAATATATTTCCTGAGATGAAGTAGTTAAATCCGCCTTGCGTAGCTCCGCTTGTTTGGATTTCGGTGCTGTAGAAACTTGCAGCATCGTTATATACTACATCACGCCAGTCTATGTTTGTGCGTTCCAGCAGTTCACGGTCGTATGAACCCGCCTTACGCAATCCTATTTCTTCTTCATAGTTAAGTCGTTCGGTCGTATTCATTACGTCCCATTTGCCATAGGCAAGTGAAGATACACCGTATTGTGCACGTACTGCAATCTTACCGTTATCTCCTACACGTCCGCGTTTGGTGGTAATCACCATTACACCGTTTGCCGCACGTGCTCCGTAGATGGAAGTGGAGGAGGCATCTTTCAATACCGATACGCTTTCTATATCACTGGGGTTGATAGCTGAAAAGTCTTCTGACGAAACGGCTACTCCGTCCAGGATAAATAAAGGTTCTGTACCAGCATTGATAGAGTTGATACCGCGGATTTTGAAATTAGCTACGGCACCGGGTTCACCGCTGCTGGACAAAACCTGTAATCCTGAAGCTTGTCCTTGCAGTGCCTGGTCGAAACTTGGAGTAGGAACAGCTTCCATGATTTTGTCTTTTACAACCGACATTGAACCTGTTGTTGTTCCTTTCTTACGCACACCGTAAGCCACAACTACCACTTCATCTACCATTTCCGCACTGGATTCCATCTTCAAATCAAAGCGGGTGGCAGCCGTAAACTTTTTTCTACAGTTTTCATACCAATATAAGAAAACTGTAAACTCGCAGGTGATTTTGTCACCATAATACTATAATTACCGTCAACATCGGTAATTACACCATTCGTTGTACCTTTTTCTATAATGGACACACCAATAACCGGTTGATTGTCATCAGCCGAGATGATTTGTCCCGTCACCCGAAATCCATTTTGTGCAAGCACATAAGGAATCTCGAATAATGTTAAAAGTACAAACCAAAGAATTGATTTTCTCATCCTTGTCTTTAAATTATTATTGATTAAAATTGAATTGATAAATGCCTAATGTTGTAGAATTTCAGAAAGTAATTATCTAAAAATTAAGTGTCATCACGCTTTTTTATGTTTCTCCAAACAAAAATTCTTTTTGACACTGTATACAAATTCATTTTATTTTTTGTTAAAATTAAGCCTGTTATTATCGGGGCGCAAAGATATTAAATTAATAATAATAAGGTTTGAAAAAAAGAAAATAATAAGGTGATAAAATGTAAGCATATAGAAACGATATATTATATAAATATAAAGTAAAATATCGTTTAAACGCTTTTACTATTACATTTTGATAAATACAGAGGGAGTTGTATGTATAATATATGCTACATACAATGACATTATGTTGTTTAAATTTGTAAGCTTAAAAAAGGTTAACAGTTAGCGAAAGCTCCATAAATTTAAATCTTGCATGGCTTCAACCTTTTTCTCAACATCATCCGGCAGAGCAGGAAAAAAGTCGATGCCAGTGATGCGTTCCACTTCATCCACGCTGTTGACATAGTTTTTTAACGGATGATTTCCTGATAAATTTTTAAAGATAAAGCCAATGGCCTTAGGATGCCCGTTGCGGGTACTGAGTATGACTTTGAAGAAAGCTTCGGGCACGGTAACTTTGTGTTTCCTGCCTATGGTACGGTGTTTTTGCCGGTAAAGGACAGGACCGCATACGATGTATAGCTTTCCTTCTTTTTTTGTCCACAGGCGGCAGGCATCTTCCAGTTCTTTCCAGTCGCCCCGGTTCAGATTGTGGTTTTGAGGGCAGATGTTGGTCATGTAGAAACTTTCCTGCATGGCTTTCCAGTGCCAGCGGTTGTCGCCGGCGGGGCACATGTGTCCGCGGTCCATGCCGGAGCGTTTATAGTCGTCGGTAGTCACAGCCTGGCTTTCGGGCAGGTCGGGGTCGGGCAGGAATTTGTCGGTACGGCTTTCCCGCTCTATCAGTTTTTCGGGTGTCAGTTCCCATGCCACCCAGTTGGGTATCTTGTGTTCGCGGTTGTACGAAGTGATATAGCCCTTGCGGTGCAATATCTGTTCGGGCACGTTTTTCAGGGGGGACGGGAAGCAGGGGGCTTCCGGTGATGGCGGGTGTTGCTTTTTGCGTTATCCTCTCTTTAATTACAGGAAGCTTGTCTTGCAGCGCATGGGCTATCGGTTCACGGCAGATGAGTGCCAGACATGCCAGCACTATCAGGTAAATCACTCCTTGAGATTGCTTCTTGCTGTTTTTTCTTTTTGCCATGACGATACGATTGTCTTTTCCTGTAATTAAAGAGAGGCGGTTTGCAATTGCGGGTCATTCAACCAATTTGTGTGCCCGTTCCAGTGCCACGTTGATGTTGGGGCAGATATTCTCTTTGCCTAAAAGCGTGTAGAAATCCGCCTTTTCCAATACCTGATGCACCTTTGTGTTTACGCCGGAGAGCACAACGGTTATCTTTTCCTTCTGCGACATTTTACAAAGGCTTTCCAGGTTATGGATACCTGTGGAGTCGATGAAAGGAACCTTGCGCATACGGATGATGCGTACTTTGGGGCGGTCGCCGAGCTGTGCCATCACTTCCTCGAACTTCGTTGCAATGCCGAAGAAGTAAGGGCCGTTGATTTCGTACACCTCTACGCCTTTCGGGATGATAAGATGCTCTTCATTCGTTGTGATGTCCGTTTCGGCGTTCGGGTCTATTTCATCCTTGATAACCGAAATTTCGGTCGTCTCCATCACACGGCGCATGAAGAGCACGCAGGCGATGACCAGACCCACTTCGATGGCAACTGTAAGGTCGAAGATAACTGTCAGGAAGAAGGTTATCAGTAACACGGTAACGTCCGATTTCGGATTCTTCAACAATGCCTTGAACACGCGCCAGCCGCTCATATTATAGGACACAACCACCAGTACGCCTGCCAGGCAGCCCATCGGAATGTATTGCGCCAGCGGCATCAGCAGCAGAAGAATCAGGAGCAGCACCACCGCATGCACTATACCGGCCACGGGCGATTTGCCGCCGTTGTTGATATTCGCCATTGTGCGGGCAATGGCGCCTGTAGCGGGGATACCGCCGAAAAGGGGAGTAGCCATATTGGCAACGCCCTGAGCTATCAGTTCGGTATTGGAGTCGTGCTTGTCACCGATAACACCGTCGGCTACGGTGGCGGACAGCAAGGACTCTATCGCTCCCAGTACGGCAATCGTGATGGCAACGGGAAACAGGTTTTTAATCGCTTCCCAGTCCAGCGCGGGCATTACGGCATCGGGCAGTTCGGCTTTGATGCTGAAACGGTCGCCGATAGTGTCGATGCAGTCGATGCCGCCATACATCTTCATCAGGTACACGGCTACGGTCACTACGATAATGGCGATGAGCGAGCCTGGAATCTTCTTCGAAAATTTCGGAGTGATGGCAATGATAACGATGCTGGCGATGCTGACAGCCGTATTCCACCAGTTGACGGTATCGAAATGACGGCAATAAACCAGCCATTTCCCGATGAAGTCTCCCGGAACTTTCTCTCCGCCGAAATTCAATCCGAATACATCCGCAATCTGGGTGGTGAAGATAGTAACGGCGATACCGCTTGTAAAGCCTACGATAATAGGATAGGGGATAAACTTAATGACTGCCCCCAGCTTGAATACTCCCAGAAGAATGAGGATGACACCCGCCATCAGCGTGGCGACAATCAGCCCGGCCTCTCCGTATTGCTGGATAATGCCGTAGATAATGACGATGAACGCACCGGTAGGGCCGCCGATCTGAACTTTACTTCCTCCTAACAGGGAGATGATAAAACCGGCGATGATTGCCGTGATAATACCTTTTCTCGGGCGATACGCCTGATGCAATACCGAACGCAATGGCAAGCGGCAAGGCAACGATACCCACAATGATACCGGCCATCAGGTCTGCCATGAAGAGTTCTTTCGAGTAATTTTTTAAAGCCGTGTATAGCTTTGGCTTGAATTCGAACGCTTTCATTGTATTTTAGAAACTTTGTTTTTACCTGTGAGGGTGTGTCCATCCGATTTGTCGGTGCACCCTCTTTTTTTGAAAAGAGATTGCAAAATTAGGTAAAATAATGCAAATGACTATAAGAGCCTGTTTAAATTTTCTCCAAAAAGTATTTTTTCAGCTTCTTTTGAGTTCCTTTCCGGTCTGTTCTTCTCTTTTTATCCGCTACGTAGCCTGCTATATTCCTTATAAACCGGAAAACGGTCTGAGAAAGAGTCTTCGGAAGAATGATGTTTAAGCAGGTGCCGCGTATTCCGCTCTTTTTGCCGATAACCTGTTTCGGGTATGGCAGATGATTGTTTTACGGATGCCCGAACATAAATATGCCGTTTTTTGTTATTACTATCGGATTACTTGTTATGGGTTGGACATTAAAAAACAGCCTCGTCGGATTTATGAAACGAAATAGACGCTGTCTGTTGAGTGATAGATAAATCCGATGAGGCAAAATGGGGATTATTAAAACTAAATTTGTATTTTTGTACTGTAAATAAAGCAAATACGAACAATCTATACGTAATTATATTAACTAATAAAAAAGAATTATGAGCAAGAGTATCAAAGGAACTCAGACAGAAAAGAACCTGCTGACTTCATTCGCCGGCGAGTCACAAGCAAGAATGCGCTACACTTATTTTGCAAGCGTGGCAAAGAAAGAGGGTTACGAGCAAATCTCCGCTATCTTTACCGAAACGGCCGATCAGGAGAAAGAACATGCGAAACGTATGTTTAAGTTTTTAGAAGGCGGTATGGTAGAAATCACCGCATCTTATCCCGCAGGAGTTATCGGCACTACATTGGAGAATTTGCAGGCTGCCGCTGCAGGCGAGCATGAAGAGTGGTCGTTGGACTATCCTCACTTTGCCGATGTGGCCGAGCAGGAAGGCTTCCCCGAAATAGCCGCCATGTACCGTAATATTTCCATTGCTGAAAAAGGACACGAAGAACGCTACCGTGCTTTTATCCAAAACATCGAAACCGCTTCTGTTTTCGCCAAGGAAGGCGAAGTGGTATGGCAGTGCCGTAACTGCGGTTTCATCTACACAGGCAAGGAAGCTCCTCAGGTGTGTCCGGCTTGTTTGCATCCGCAGGCTTACTTCGAGGTGAAGAAGGAAAACTATTGATAACCGGTACATCTGCCCGAATACCGGATTCAGGCGCGGATTATACGAAAGCATACGGCATATTTTGTCCGTTTCGTATAATCCGCGCCTTTTTTTCATATCTTCTGCAACTTGTATTCTGGTTCATTCGGCGACCGGTTTTCGGCCGCTTTTTATTTATAATGTTATTTCTTTAGTACTACGGAAAGTGCTTCATAAGCTTTGGAAGCATCTTGAATCTGAAGCAGTTTTTCCCAATTGGCAGCCGGTTCTGTCTTATGATTATATCGTTTGAGGATATTCAATACAAGTTTGCCATTTTCTGTAACGGCTTTTGCAATGAAAGCACCACATTCGTTTTCTACTTTTACATTTAACTTCTCTACTCCTTCGGGAGCCGCTTTGTATCCTTCCGGAAGATTTACAGTGATATTCCATTGGAAAGTGCGAGGAGCGGACATATAAATGTCGGTGGAGCGTTTACGTTCCTTACCTTCAATCTGCGTCTGTTCACCTATGAGTCTGCCTGCGGAAAGCACGTAATTAGGTCCTGCTTTTCGGATATAGCCATCCATTGTATAACGAACGTTATAAATAAAGGCTGCGCTGTCCGGACGATTACCCAAACATTGCATCTGATAGCCGAGCAACTCTTTGGCATTTTCGCCGTGGTAGAAGTCTATTTCCCATTTATAATCTTCCTTTTCCTGTTCGCGGCCCTTTCGGAATGCTTCTCGAAGATCATCCGCGTATTTCTTGCCTACTTCTTCGGCAAACTCCTTATCAATGCTAAGCAGGCGCCGATAGGCTGCATCCACATCTTCCAGCTTAACCAATGCAGACTGCATGTATTCTTTTTGTGTTCCGGTGCGGTATTCGTTCCGGCTGACGGTGAGCAGCGTATTGTCGATGTCGGCCTGTATGGTAGTGATGTTTTGGTTATCATCGGCTGTACCTGCCGGCAGATTGAAATGTTCCCGCTCGGCCTTTGTATTCAGCTTCTTGGCTTTCTTCTTATCCGGTTCCAGGATGGCCTGTCTGCCTTGATAGCGGGCAGGAATTTCATGGGGAATAAGGTAGGCTGTAGGCGGGAGATAGTATTTCTGACTTTCAGGAAGTGCAAGAAGCCAGGTGGTATTGCGGTAATTCGTCAGTTTGTCAAGCGGTTCTTTGTCTTCGTTGGTAACCATTCCAAACAGATTGGGAACATCCACCCAATCCAGCAATCCCTGAAAATAGATGATGAACAGCTCGTTGTTGCAATCACTTTTAATGTCCGATAACAATGCAAAACGATAGTAATTGTAGATGAAATCTGCTTTTTTTTCGTCTGTCCAGTCTTTTTTCTTTATTTGCTTTACGTTGCGGAGAAGCCGGATACCTTTCTTGGGGCTACTTAAACCGCCATATCCGCTATATTTTTGAGCTTGCTTTATAAATTCCCAGTCGTCTTCCTGTATGGCAGCCGCATCAGGATTGGGTTGTAGTCCTTTTTCTGTGGTGCTTTTTGGAATATAGGTGTATTTTTTCATCTTGCTATTGGTAATGTACATCAATGTCATTGGAGTTTGCTGCATAGGGTTATACCATAAGTCGGGTTCGGTTTGTTCTATATCCTTTACAGCCACATCAAGCAGGATGTTTCCGTTTTCGTCTTTGCTTTGTTTAAAGTCCGGTGCACCGTTCAGAGTACGGTACTGGGTAGTAAGTTTGTCATCTATCTCGCAATGTACTGTATAGGAAAGCATCGGGTGGCTTTGGCGAAACCGGAAGACGAATGGGTCGAGATTGTGGTTTTCCAATGAAGTGTAGTTGAAGAAGAAAATATCTATCTTATCACCGATTTCCAGTCCGGGTACGGCAAGTTTCTGAAGTTGTTCCTGGTCTTTCTTACCTTCGGTGGCTGTCATGTATTCGTCGGTGCTTACTTCGTTTACGGTACCGTCTGGTTTGATGATGCGTACGCCCAGTACTTGCTGGTAGTTTTCGTCGTACCGCCAGTCTTTTTTACGTATTTCCGCTTTATAATCAAATTCGGAGTACTCTTTCAAAGCGGCTTTATCGTTAATTTGCACAAGCATACGATATAAGTCGCGACAATTTACTTCACGGTCGATATAATGAAATCCTCCGAGGAAGGCGCCGACGTTGAAGCGGGTCTTTTTGGTGATTTCCAACCGGCTGTGTGCTGCCAGAATGACGGCTGACTCATCTTTATATTTATCGGGAACAGCCGTGTTGGTAAATTCGGGCAGTTTCAATGCCCAGACTTCTTTTCTCGTTTCCTCTGCAAAGAGTTTGTATTTCTCTTTGTCATCGGCATTGGCATTAGGGGTGGTTAATAAAAGTGCCAACACCCCCATCAGGAATAACATGTTCTGTTTCATTATTATTGTTTTTTGAGGATGATTTGTTCGTGGGATGCATCAGCCCATTTCCGCAAGTGTGTATTCCAGATTGTAATTTCGTTGCGGGGAATACGTTTTTCGGTTATCTCCATTATTTTCCGGAAAATGATTTTGTTTCTTTCTGTTTTGTAAGAGCAACAGAGTATACCTTGCGGCGTATGGATTGAGATGCCTTTGGGGCAATAAGAAAGTACGTAGCCTGCGGGTATTTCCAGTTCTGTGTGGCGTACGATGCGGCAACGGAGCGGGAGCTCGTAATCATGGATGCGTTTGGCGGTGTCTATCGGTTGGTCAAACAGGTCATTGTGAAGGTCCAGCTCTATGTAAAACTCATTATCGGCTATTTGTACAGCACTGCTGTTTATTACTTCTCCGGTCAGAGCAGCCCATTCCTGTTGAGGTTCCTGCTGTATCCAACTGACCGAATTAATCTGATAATTGTGATTATCTCCGGTCAGGATACGGGGAAGATACTCTTTCCGACCGCTTTTATCGTTTTCATGGTAGGCTGTGAGGAAAAATTCTTTCATGTCTCCACTCCAGCTACGGGTTACATTGCCCTGCAATACTTTGTTCGTTTGCTTGTCGGATAGGCTACAGATATAGGACAAACTGTCTGTAGATGCACTGCTGTTCAGCATGGGCAATGTGTGCACGATACAGTTTTCTCCATTTTCTATTACAGCTTCCCTTCCTTGTATGCTTTCGGGTATGAATTCCGCGTTTATATATTCGTTGGTGGCATCCAGATAATAGGTCTTTCCCTGGTAGATAAGGCTGCATATCATGTGATTGACGGATGCAAGTGTAGCTATTTCGCTCATCCGGTAGGGGATGTCTACAGTGCCTATATCGGTAAGGCGAGCATCAAAACCTTGTGCTTTCAGCAATGTACGGAGCAAGATTGCCATTCCTTTGCAGTCGCCGTACCGTTTACGCAACACTTCTGCGGGAGTATCGGGTTTGTGTCCCAATATACCTGCTTCAAAAGCGATATAACGGATATTTTGTTGTACCCAGGCATATGTGTTACGTATTTTTTCCATGTCCGTGCGGCAGCCTTCGATGATTTCTGCTAATAGACTGTCGAGTTCGGGTATGTTACAGTCTACTTGTGCCAGTCCGTTAGACCACCGGTACATGTCGTGAACATCTTTAAATGAGCCGGTTATCAGTATGTGGGGGTATATTTTACCTGATGTCGGCATATGTTTTTCGTCTTTCATAGCCGGCATGTCCGTCACGGTATAAGTGAATAAGGAGTCTCCGGCACTGTTGATGCCGCGTTCACAGTGAATAGAAGGAGTAAAATTCCTTTCTGTCAACCGGAAATGGGAGAGGGATTGCGGAATGATGAATGTTATTTGCTTTGTTTTTATAAAATAGTCCTCACCCAAATAGATTCGTGTAAAATAATGCAGGTCATGAAAAGTACGCTTAAACGTAACTTCCGTCTTTTTTCCTTTACGGTCGAGATTGATGTTGAAGAAGCAAATCTTGCTGTCGTCGAAGAAGACATTTTCCGGCGTGATGCTTTTATATTCTGCCTTTCCTCCGCCTTTGGCGGAAGCTCCGTCCAATGAAATGAATTCTCCGTAGTAGGTGTAGGGTTGCAATGCAGTTCCCATTCTTGTGGCTTCATAGGATGTTTCTTTTCTGTTGCGTACGGTAGGAATACCGTCTTCTTCCATAAAGATATAGGAGTCGCTGCATTGTGTAATGATAATGTTGTCATCAAGTGTTTGTCCGTGTGAGTTGCAAACGTACAAGCACAAAAGTATACATGTATAGATACAACTGCTTTTCATGTCAGTCTGCTATAAGATTAGATAATAGTTGTTTACAAAGATAGCAGTCTGTAATATTTTGACAAAATAAATATATTAAAATTACAATTTCTTGCTTGAAGCAAGAAATTAATCTTTTTATCCGAAAGTTATTTCCCGTCGGATGCGGCTTAAGGTATATGGAGAGATATTCAGGAAAGAAGCGATTTCCTTAGACTTATCTGGTGAACGATGTCGGGACATCTTCTCAATAATTCTTGATAGCGTACTCTAGGAGAATTCGGATACAGACTCAATAGCCGTTGATAAGTCATACAGAACAGGTTTTCTGCAATCTTACGGCCTAATAACTGGTTTTGCTGGCTTGCTGCCCAAAATGCTTCCAATTGGTTATAAGATAATTGATAGACGGTACTCTCCTTGATTGCTTCCGTATAAACAATGGCGGGTGTCTGTTTTGTGAATGACTCATAGTCTACCACAAAATCTTTTCAAAACTATAGCCAATGATATGTTTGTCTTCTTCCGTATCAAGGTAGAAGTAACGGAAACCTCCTTGGGAGATATAGGCAATGTTATGGCACACTTCACTTGCCTGACAAAAGAACTCTCCTTTCTTGTAAAGACATTTTTTCCCGTTTTGCAGAAAATGTTTAATCAAAGGAGAAAGTTCCAAAAAGTCCAGATACTCGTTGAAGTGTGCCATAACCGTTATTTCTGCGGATGCGGATAGTCTATCGTATAGTGCAGTCCGCGACTTTCCTTGCGCTCCATGGCCTGGCGGGTAATCAGGTATCCTACGTTAATCATGTTGCGCAGTTCGCAAAGCTCGCGGGTAGCCTTGCTGCTCTTGAACAGTTTTTCCGTCTCCTCGTAAAGAATATCCAGGCGGTTCCATGCGCGGGTCAGGCGGGTGTTGCTGCGGACGATGCCTACATAGGATTCCATAATCTGGTTCACTTCCTTCATGCTTTGCGTAATGAGCACGCGCTCTTCGTTGGAGATGGTTCCTTCGTCGTTCCATTCGGGGATGTCTTCGTTGAAGTCATAACGTTCCAATACGCTCAACGCATGCTTGGCGGCTGCATCGGCATAAACTACCGCTTCAATCAACGAGTTGGAAGCCAGTCGGTTGCCGCCGTGAAGACCGGTGCACGAACATTCGCCGATGGCATACAGGCGGCGGATGCTGGACTGTCCGTCCAGGTCTACCTTGATACCGCCGCAGAGATAGTGTGCCGCAGGGGCTACCGGAATGTAATCTTTCGTAATGTCGATGCCTATGCTGAGGCATTTCTTGTATATATTCGGGAAGTGCTTCTTGGTTTCTTCGGGGTCTTTGTGGGTGACGTCCAGGTACACATGGTCCTCGCCGCGCTGCTTCATCTCGTTGTCGATGGCACGTGCCACGATGTCGCGCGGGGCGAGTGAAAGACGCGGGTCGTACTTCTGCATGAATTCCTTGCCGTCCATGGTACGGAGCACACCGCCGTAGCCGCGCATGGCTTCCGTTATCAGGAAGCAGGGGCGGTCGCCCGGATGATAGAGGGCGGTGGGGTGGAACTGGATAAACTCCATGTCCTTACGGCGCCTTTGGCACGGTAGACCATGGCGATACCGTCGCCTGTGGCCACCAGCGGGTTGGTGGTGTTGCGGTATACAGCTTCGCAACCGCCTGTAGCCATGATGGTTACTTTGGAGAGGAACGTATCCACCTCTCCGGTATTTTCGTTCAGCACATAGGCACCATAGCATTTGATACCCGGAGTATAGCGGGTGACGATAATGCCCAAGTGGTGCTGCGTAATGATTTCCACCGCAAAGAAATTGGTAAATACGGTGATGTTGGGGTGCTGCTTCACGGCTTCAATCAGGCTTTCCTGTATCTCCGCACCCGTATTGTCCTTGTGGTGCAGGATGCGGAATTCCGAGTGTCCGCCTTCTTTGTGCAGGTCGAATTCTCCGTTATCTTTTTTGTCGAAATTCACTCCCCATTTAATGAGTTCACTGATTTGTTCGGGAGCATTGCGCACTACCTTTTCTACGGCTGCACGGTCGCTTATCCAGTCTCCGGCAATCATGGTGTCTTCGATATGCTTGTCGAAATTGTCTACCGCCAGGTTGGTGACGGAGGCTATCCCGCCTTGTGCGAAATAAGTGTTTGCCTCTTCCAGGCCGGCCTTGCAGATGAGGGCTACTGTTCCTTTATGCGCTACTTTCAGCGCAAAACTCATACCGGCAATTCCGGAGCCGATAACGAGGAAATCGAACTTTCTTACCATAGTTTCGTGTATTTAACACCGCAAAACTACAAAATAAGTACGTTCCTTGTCTCCCTTATGGGCATTAATTCGTAAAAATACCTACCTTAGCGGCAAAAACCGGATAAAATGAATCGAATTTTTCATGCGCGTATCGCTGCCGGACAGTATTTGTTTGTTGCTTTGGCAGGTGCAATAGCCGTTTACGGCCTTTGGGAAAAGCGAATTCTCATCGCTGTCCTTTTTATGCTTCTGCTGGTTGTCAGTATCGAGAAGTTGATTCATACTACCTATACCATTACTGCCGACAATAGACTGTTGCTGTTTTTCGGCCGGTTTTCACGGGGGAAGGAAATCCTGCTGAAGGATATTACGTCGGTAGAGCGCGCTTCCTCCATGCAGATAGGCGGATTTGCCGTTATGCGCTATGTCCTGGTGAGGTATGGCGAGGGTAAGTGTGCAGCGCTTCTTCCCGTCAAAGAGGAAGAGTTTATCCGCCTGCTTGAGCAGCGTATGTCGCAATAAGATGATAATTATGTAAGGCGTTACGCTTTTTTTTCTGAATTTCTTGTCGTATCTTGCATGCAGAAATCCATAAATGTAAGAACTATGAAATATCAAGTTGCCATTATCGGCGGCGGTCCTGCGGGATATACGGCTGCGGAAACAGCCGGAAAGGCCGGTCTGAGCGTTGTGCTTTTTGAAAAGCGGAATCTTGGCGGAGTGTGTCTGAACGAAGGGTGTATTCCTACAAAGACTTTATTGTACTCTGCAAAAACATATGACGGTGCACGCCACGCATCCAGATACGCGGTCAGCGTGTCGGAAGTTTCGTTTGATTTGTCCAAGATTATAGCACGCAAGCAGAAGGTGGTGCGGAAACTGGTGTTGGGTGTCAAAGGAAAACTGACTGCTGGCAATGTGACTATCGTGACCGGCGAGGCTTCCGTCATAGATAAGAATCATGTTCTGTGCGGTGACGAAACTTATGAGTGCGATAATCTATTGCTCTGCACAGGTTCGGAAACATTTATTCCGCCCATTCCCGGAGTGGATACGGTGCCTTACTGGACGCATCGCGATGCGTTGGACAATAAGGAGCTTCCAAAGTCGCTGGTCATTATCGGCGGTGGGGTAATCGGTATGGAGTTTGCCTCATTCTTCAACAGTCTGGGGGTAGAGGTCACTGTCATCGAGATGCTGGACGAGATATTGGGTGGAATGGACAAGGAGCTGTCGGCCATGCTTCGTGCGGAGTATGCCAAGCGCGGCATTAAATTCATGCTGGACACAAAGGTGGTAGCACTGTCCGAAGTTGCGTCTGGAAATGGAGACACGCAGCAGGTACAGGTAAATTATGAAAATGCCGAAGGTGCAGGTTTTGTAATTGCGGAAAGATTATTGATGAGCGTCGGCCGCCGTCCTGTAATGAAAGGCTTCGGATTGGAGAACTTGAATTTAGATAAAACAGCGCGCGGAAATATACAGGTGGACGGACAGATGCAGACTTCCGTTCCGGGTGTATATGCCTGCGGGGATTTAACCGGATTTTCTTTGCTGGCCCATACCGCTGTGCGCGAGGCGGAAGTGGCGGTACATGCCGTACTGGGGAAGAAAGACTGTATGAGTTACAGGGCTATTCCAGGTGTAGTATATACCAATCCTGAGATTGCGGGTGTGGGAGATACGGAAGAGACCTTGCAAAGAAAGGGTATTCCTTATCGTGCCGTCAAGCTTCCTATGGCTTATTCCGGTCGCTTTGTGCAGAGAATGAGGGAGTTAACGGTATGTGCAAGTTGTTGCTGGCGGAAGATGATACCGTTTTGGGAGCACATGTGCTGGGCAATCCGGCTTCGGAGATTATCACGCTGGCCGGTATGGCTGTCGAACTCAAACTGACGGCCTCGGAATGGAAAAAGATGGTATTCCCGCATCCTACGGTAGGCGAAATCTTTAAGGAAGCGCTTTGATAGACAAAATACGGGGTGTTATGAAAATCGTGAAGCTGATGACTTGCGATTCTGCGGCGGTTATTGTTTCTTTGTTGTCCGGTTGCCGGAAACAGCCGGACAACAGAGAAACTGAATGATAGCTTGTAAGAAGATGAGAAAATATTGCTTATTCCCGATTGTATTGATTTTGACGTTGATTCCCTGTGTATTGCCTGCACAGGGAATATCACCCGAAACAAACTCTTTGTCTTCGCAACTGGATACATTGATAAAGTATCAATTGCCCGCAGGCTCCAATGTATCTATTTCAGCATATGACCTGACCGCCAATAAGGTTCTTTATGATTATCAGGCGGATAAACTTTCCCGTCCGGCCTCTACGATGAAGCTGCTGACTACGATTACGGCACTTGCGCGTCCTGAGGCGGACGAGCCTTTCCGTACGGAAGTCTGGTATAAGGGAGTGATTGAGCGTGATACGCTGAAAGGGGATATATACGTTGTCGGCGGCTTCGACCCTGAGTTTGACGACGAGGCGCTGGCTTCTTTGGTAGGCAGCGTGGCGCGGCTGCCTTTCTCTGTGGTTCAAGGCAGGATATATGGCGATGTTTCCATGAAAGACTCCCTGTATTGGGGAAGCGGCTGGCTGTGGGACGATACGCCCCATTCTTTTCAGCCGTACCTGTCGCCGCTGATGCTCGATAAAGGAGTGGTTACGGTGACTGCCTTTCCCGGTGCACAAGGTGATGCGGCACGTTTGGAGTGTACTCCCGCTTCGTCTTATTATACGCTGGTCAATACAACGAAAACCCGTACTCCCTCTGCCGGACGTTTCCGCGTATCCCGCAATTGGCTGGAGAACGGCAATGAACTGGCGGTATCGGGTAATGTGGACGGGAGGCGTACCGGTACGGTGAATATCTACTCTTCTCAGGATTTCTTTATGCACACCTTTCTGGAGCGTTTACGGGCAAAAGGCATTCATTGTCTGCTGGGTTATTCTTTCCGCGAGTTTCAAAAAGACAGTGTTTCAGTGCGAATGGCATCTTATAACACTTCTGTACAGGCAGTAGTGAATCAAATAATGAAAGAGAGCGATAATCTGAATGCAGAAGCTCTGTTATGCCGTTTGGGTGCACAGTTTACAGGCGGCAGGCATGTTTCGGCTGCGGACGGGCTTTCGGCTGTCCGTCAGTTAATCAGAAAGCTGGGTTATCTCCCGGACCGCTATAAGCTGGCAGACGGTTGCGGGCTTTCCAACTATAACTACATCTCCTCTGAACTTTTAGTCGCTTTCTTGAAATTCGCTTATTCACGCACGGATGTGTTTCAGAAATTGTATAAGGCGTTGCCTATCGGCGGAGTGGACGGGACATTGAAGAACCGGATGAAGAAAGGGACGCTTTCTTATGGGAAAGTGCATGCCAAAACAGGCTCTTTTACTGCTATAAACTGTCTGGCAGGTTATTTGAAGCGAGTAACGGACACCACATTGCTTTTGCCATTATGAATCAGAATGTGCTTTCCGGCAGGGAAGCACGTAAATTCCAGGATGCAGTCTGTGACATGCTTATCCGGTGAATGGCTGGTTGGTGTGAACTTTATTTTTCAGGCACGGAATTACGCAGGTTGCACGGATTTTTTCAGTTTAATCCATGCTGCACTTTTCATCCGTGCAATCCGCGTAATCCCGTGCCTGAAAGGTCTTTTAACGGAAGGAACCGTCTTTATTTATATTGTGCCCAGTCAACATTCTTCATATCCCCGCTTTTTGCCAGTTCGGCGTGCATAGCCAGTGCGGCGCGCAGAGCGTGGGGAGTTTGTGACTTGCCGTCGGTCAGTTTCAGGTAGTCCCACAGTATGTTCTTGTAGTCCGGATGAACACAGTTCTCGATGATTGCCTGTGCACGTTCTTTCGGGCTCTTGCCGCGCAGGTCGGCAACACCTTGTTCGGTAACGATGATGTTGACATCATGCTCGCTGTGGTCCACATGGGATACCATCGGTACGATGGCGCTGATTTTGCCTTCTTTGGCTACGGACGGGCAGGTGAAGATGGAGATGTAGGCGTTGCGCGTAAAGTCGCCTGAACCGCCGATACCGTTCATCATCTTCGTGCCGCCGATATGGGTGGAGTTTACGTTTCCGTAGAGGTCGGCTTCGATGGCCGTGTTGATGGAGATAATACCTAAACGGCGCACCACTTCGGGACTGTTGGATATTTCCGACGGGCGGAGAACCAGCTTGTCGCGGAAGAAGTCCATATCCTCGTATATACCGTTCAGGCAGTCGTTGGTTACGGTCAGTGAGCAGGCGCTGCCAAACTTCACGCGGCCTTCGCGAATCAGTCCGATAACGGAGTTCTGGATAACCTCTGTGTACATCTCGAATGCCGGAATCGTCTTGTCACGTCCCAAAGCACCTAATACTGCGTTGGCAATGTTGCCTACGCCCGACTGTAACGGGAGGAAGGTGGAAGGGATGATACCGCGTTTCATATCGGCGGCAAGGAAGTCGGCCACGTTCTGTCCGATTTTGTCGGTCAGCGGGTCGGCGGCGGCAAACGAACGTGCCTCGTCCGGCCAGTTGGTCTCCACTACGCCGACAATCTTTTTCGGGTCTACCTGGATGTAGGGCTGTCCGATACGGTCGCTCGGTTTGTAGATGGGGATTTCGCGGCGGTAAGGAGGGTCGAGGGGTTCGTAGACGTCGTGCAGACCCATGGCACTTTTGCTGTGGGCGGCATTCAGTTCTATGATAATCTGGTCGGCCAGGCAGCAGATAGTGGGAGCGATACCGCCGGCAGCAGTCAGGTAGATTTTACCGTCGGGAGTCACCTCGCAGGCTTCGATGATGGCAACATTCACTTTTCCCATGAAGCCATAGCGTACTTCCTGCGCCATCTGTGAGAAATGGATGTCGTTGTAGGCTATTTCGCCATTGTTCACGGCTTTGCGGAAATCGGCGTTGGTTGTGTAAGGAGCACGGTAGCGGATGGCTTTGACGCGTGAGAGGACACCGTCGCAGGAGTCTCCGGTTGAAGCTCCTGTAAAAATGCCTACCTGGAAAGGGTTTCCTTTTGCATGTTCTGCTTCCGCGATTTTTGCTAATTCAGCCGTAACGGCTTTGGCTGTTCCTGCGGGAGTAAATCCGCTCAAGCCGATGTTGTAGCCATGTTTAATCAGGCTCGCAGCTTCTGCTGCTGAAATGTAATTAAATGCCATAATGTTATAGTTATTTTTTCGTGTAAGGAATCAACTTATTTTCAATCGCATTAATACTTTCGTTGTAATATCTCTCCCCAGATGATGGCTTTGCGTGCCTCTTCTGCCGAGTGTATTTCAAATTGGGATGAGGTTTCGGTGGGTTCGGGAGACATATTGTCGGTGTTTGGATAGACGGTAGGTTGTTTGGGAGCGGACTTATGCTTCTTTGCGGCTTTCTTTCGCGGCACGCTTACTTCCGGTTCTGGATTTTCGGGGCTATATCCGTCATAGGGTACACCGTTCCAATTTTCCGGAAAAGGACTTTCTGCATCGGGCATAGGCATGGCGGGACCGTTGCCGGTACTGGTTTTCGCTTCTTTCCTGGCCTGTCTTACGAAGCCGATAGCAATGATGCCTATCACGAACAGAAATTTGAAGATGTCTTCCATAAGTCTTTCTTTGTTTTTTACATCGCCAAAGGTAATTATTTAATCTGATTGTAACCAATAAATTGGCATTAAAAAAGGGCAGCTTCACAGCTCCCCTTATTTTTTTTAACCTAAACCTTAACTATGAAAAAATCTAATGTTTCTTTCATTTCACAAAAATGGAAATTTATTCTAATAATGCCAAATTAACACTCGGAAAATGTTTAGTCGCTTAACATTAATTAGTAGAAATCTGTCAATTAGAGGAAGTTAAGTGTTATTTTTCCACAGTTTCACTGCTTTATTGAACGTGAAGATGTATCTTTGCGGCGAAACTAAAAAAACAAGAAACAATGGAAAATATGACGGGAGTAGACTTTAAATCTGCAACTGCTGATGACAACAGAAAGTTGTTCATCGAGACGTACGGCTGCCAGATGAATGTGGCAGACAGTGAAGTGATAGCCTCTGTGATGCAGATGGCGGGGTATTCGGTAGCCGAGACACTGGAAGAGGCGGATGCGGTATTCATGAATACCTGTTCTATCCGCGACAATGCCGAACAGAAAATTTTAAACCGGCTGGAGTTTTTTCATTCGCTCAAGAAGAAAAAGAAGAATCTGATTGTCGGTGTGTTGGGCTGCATGGCAGAACGTGTCAAGGACGACCTGATTACGAACCACCATGTCGACCTGGTGGTGGGGCCGGATGCTTATCTCAGCCTGCCCGATTTGATTGCGGCTGTGGAAGCCGGTGAGAAAGCCATTAACGTGGAGCTGTCCACAACGGAGACCTACCGCGATGTGATACCTTCGCGTATCTGCGGCAACCACATCTCCGGCTTTGTCTCTATTATGCGTGGATGTAATAACTTCTGTACATACTGCATCGTTCCCTATACGCGCGGACGGGAGCGCAGCCGTGATGTGGAAAGTATCTTGAATGAAGTGGCGGATTTGGTGGCTAAAGGCTATAAGGAAGTGACCTTACTGGGGCAGAATGTCAACTCGTACCGTTTTGAGAGGGCGGACGGGGAGGTTGTCACTTTCCCTATGTTGTTGCGCACCGTAGCAGAGTCTGCACCGGGTGTACGCATCCGCTTCACTACTTCGCATCCCAAGGATATGAGCGATGAAACCCTGCAGGTTATTGCGGAAGTGCCCAATGTGTGCAAGCATATCCACCTGCCTGTGCAGAGCGGAAGCAGCCGTATCCTGAAACTGATGAACCGTAAGTATACCCGTGAATGGTATCTGGAACGTGTAGATGCTATCCGCCGTATCATTCCCGACTGCGGTTTGTCTACGGATATATTTTCCGGTTTCCATTCCGAGACGGAAGAAGACCACCGGCTTTCTCTTTCCCTGATGGAAGAATGCGGTTATGATGCCGCCTTTATGTTCAAGTATTCCGAGCGTCCGGGTACGTATGCCAGCAAGCATTTGCCGGATGATGTGCCGGAAGAGGTGAAGATCCGCCGTCTGAATGAAATTATCGCTTTGCAGAACCGCCTTTCTGCCGAAGCCAACGCCCGCTGCGTAGGTAAAACTTACGAAGTATTGGTGGAGGGAGTGTCCAAGCGTTCGCGCGACCAGCTCTTCGGACGTACCGAGCAGAACCGGGTAGTGGTTTTCGATAGGGGTACGCATCGCGTGGGCGATTTTGTGAACGTGAAAATCACGGAAAGCAGTTCAGCAACGCTGAAAGGAAAAGAAGTGTGATTTTGCGGTAATATTACCGGTAATTTTACCGGTAATATTACCGCAAGTGATATATATAATATATATATAAATATAATAATACCAATCAGTATAAATACTGATCGGTTTGAAGCGTAAAAAACGCAATTTTACTATCCTGCAAGGTCCGTTTCCGGAATACCGCGGGTTTGCTTCCGAAATACCGTGAGTTTACTCCCGAAATGCCGTGTGTTTGTCATGAAAACGCCCGGCATTTGTGTTTGAAATGCCTGGCATTTCAGGAGCAAACTCACGGCATTTTCTTTTTAAATAATTCACTTTTCAAAAACAAACTACAGGTTATTCATTTTTAGATATTTCGCTTGACGCTATCTTTATTGTTAAATGGATTTTTTATTATTGATGCTCTGTTTTTTTACTTGATATTTCTAATCTGTATAGTTGTTGTTTTTATCCTATTCTTTTTATTTTCTTGTTTATTTCCCTTGGCTCTATAATGGGAAGGGTTTATATTTGACATTATATTTTCATATTATTGTCATATTTTTGGTAAAAAAGGACTTTTTTACTGTATCCTATGCAGAATTTGTTTCGGGTCTTTATTTATGTGTATTTTATTTTATAATTTTATGCACTTATTTTAAAAAAACAGAAAAACAGTTCAATAAAAACAATTGTAAGATATTTAATATTTTTCAGTATGACAATTAAAAGTGCAATCGGATTTCTATCCTTGTTTATCGTTCTTCAGGCTTGTGAAAGTAAATTTGCTGAATTGCCGCAGGGTAATCAGGCTGCGGAAGCCACATTTACATCTGTCATAGATGACAGGGTGATGTCGAGAGCGGTCAATGCTTCGTGGGAAGCGAATGATGTGATCGGTCTTTTTATGCTCGACAATGCCGATAAAAAGGTCCTTAAAGCCAATGCGGCGTATGTCACCGCACGGGGTGACGGCAATTTCGTGGGAAAAGCGGGCAATGCCGTTTATTATCCGGAAGACGGAACGGCGGTGGATTTCATTGCTTATTATCCGTATGATGAGCAAGTGACGGATCATACCCAGTATGTCCTTGATGTGACAGACCAGAGCCGTCAGCAGGATATAGACCTGATGGCAGCTGTTAACCTGACAGGCAGAACTGCGACCTCCCCTACCGGCAATCTTCAATTCCGCCATTTGCTGGCAAAACTGGTGCTGAATCTGAGCAGTGCCGACGGCAGTTCGTTAACGGGCATCAAAGCAACGGTGCAGCCACTGATAAGCAAGGCTACCATAGACCTTTCGAAAGAGAGTGATAACATTGAATTGGGAAATGAAAGAAAAAGCTGTTTCCATGTGCGTCAGTAAAGAGTGTACGCAGGCGGATGCTGTGCTGATACCGCAATCCTTTGAAAGAAAACTGAAAATTACATTATCCGTCAACGGGAAAGATAAGGAGATTGAAACAAATGTAGCGGGAAATATTGAGGCAGGAGCAAGGTATACGCTTAATTTGAGAATCAGTAATACAGGGGGAAATACAACGGTAGACCCTGAAGCGCCTAAGTATGCCAAGTGGTTTGAGACGCCGGTTATAACGAAGGCACAGATGGAAAATCATGATTTGATGTATGTTACTCATAATACGAAGCAAAAATATAAGGGTACTGCCCGACCGGATATGGAAGGGACAGATGATACGTAATTATAGTATGCTGTATGATAAAAAGATGAAGATGGCACATTGGGTGGCTTATCCTTTGCATCGGTGCTATACCGAGAAAAATGTAACGCGAAAGGATAACTGGGTTTCTGATCCTCTTGTGAGGGAGAATGAATTTCAAGCTGTGGTTTCAAAATCCTATGGTGGGGAGATTTATAGAAGAGGACATCAAATACCGAGTAATGACCGTGTAGCTACCATGGAGATGAATAATCAGACATTTTATTTTACCAATCAGACTCCGCAAAGACAAGACAAATTTAACGGAGCTATTTGGATGAATTTGGAACATAGAATTAATAGTTGGTCTACGGCTTCGGATACAGTTTATGTTGTGACCGGTGCAGTACCGCCTTCAGATGATGCTACTTGGATAAAAGAAAAATCTATAAAGGATAATGATGGCAAGGATATTCCTATTCCGTCCTATTATTTTAAGGCTGTGGCGCGTAAGATAGGCGGCAAGTATCATACGATTGCTTTCTGGATGCAACATAGGGACTATACAGATTCTCAATCCTATATGAAATATGCGGTTTCCGTCAGTGACTTGGAAAAGAATACCGGGTTTGAGTTCTTCCCGGGACTTGATGAGAGCACAAAGAGCCAATTGGATTTATCCAAATGGCAGTAATCCTACTGTACAAAGGTACTCAATTAAGACAACATAAAAACAAAACCAATCTCAAAAACAAATCATTATGAGAGTCAGTAATTTATTGATTATGGGCGCATTGTCAGCCCTTGTTTTTACGGGATGTACTAACAATGATGACAATAGTGAATGGTTGGACAGTAACAGCGTTACTTTCAATTCCCGCATTGACGGCCTGCAGACCAAAGCTTCCAAAGACGTTTGGAGCAATGGTGATGAAGTAGGTATCTTTATGACGACGCAAACTGCTGAATTTGCCAACAAGAAATATGTTGCATCGGACGGCGGTACGCTTACGGCTGCTCCGGGACAGACATTGAGGTATCCGGAAGAAGGAACGGCAAGTTTCATTGCTTATTATCCTTATTCCGCATCTTTAAACGGTAAGACTTTAGCCGTGTCTGTAGATAATCAGGCAGACCCTGCCAAAGTAGACTTGCTTTATTCTGATAATGCCAAGGCAATTGCTGCCGGAGAGGCTGTAGACCTGGCTTTCAAACATAAACTGAGTCAGATTGTGATTGCTGTCGGTAGCGATGAGACTCTTCCCGATATAAGCGGATTGAAAATCTCTCTTTCCGGAATGAATACACAAGCCGATTTTAATCTGGCTGACGGTACACTGGCAGCTAAAGAGAGTAAAGCCAATATCGAGATGAATGTCAATGCCGATGGCACTACTGCTGAGGCTATTATCCTGCCTACCACTACACTGGATGGCGTCAAGATGACATTCGTGCTGGACGGTAAGACTTTCGAATGGCCTGTTTCCGTAAATGGCGGTGCCGGTTTTGAGGCCGGATATAAGTACATGTACACTGCTACTTTATCCACGGAAAACGGTAAACCTGCCGTTACTATGGGCGGAGCAAGCATTGAATCGTGGACAGACCAGCCTGGTGGCGATATTAATGTGGACTTTGGTGAAGGTGGCGGTGAGCAGCCGGAAGGAGTGGTATTTATTGAAACTTTTGGTACACCGGAAAAAAATGGTACCCAATGGCCATTGGTAAAAGATTATACAGGGTTTGATAATCCTAAAGAAATGTTTGAGGATGCTACGGGAAAACTTAGTGTGCGTACTATTGGTACTGATAAAAAGAACTAATGTTTGGTTCTCCACAAATGTAGAGCATTCATTGAAGATAAAGAACATTGATATGAAAGGAGCTACTACTGCGACTTTGGAATATGAAGTTGGGGCAAATGTTTATGATCCGGGTGCCAGCCAGGACTTGGCTACTTTAAAGGTTCGTTGTAACGGTGTAGACCTTGCCAGTACCGAGTAAAGTGGTAAGTAAAGAGAATAACGAAGCTAATCTTCCGTTCAAATTAGTTATTGAGAATGTTGCAGTAAGTGATAAAACTACATTGGAATTCTATTGTACATCAACTGATAATACTTGTGGTTTACGTTTATTTAGTGTTAAATTATCTTCAGGAGAAGGTGGAGGCACTGTTGAACCGGAGCCGGAACCGGAGCCAACGCCGGGTAATAATCTTTTAATTAACCCTGGATTTGAAGAATGGGGAGAAAAACTTCCTATCAAATGGGATAATAGTAAATATAATACAGGTGAGATTGTAAAGGAGGCAACCATAAAACATAGTGGAGATTATTCTTTGAGACAAACATCAGGTAATAAGACAAACAAAATACAGCAGGAAGCTGAGGTTTTGGGCGGAAAGAAATATCGCTTGTCCTATTGGTTCTTAGATAATGACGCCAAAGCCAGCAGTCGTTATTGGTTTGCTTTAGTTGATGCGAATGGGAAAACTGTTGATGATTTGAATGCCGAAATACAGCAAGAGGAATATTCTGTACGACAATCCTGATTGGCAACAAGTAAAAATTGAGATTACAATGCCTGAAAATGTGGTTAAAGTACGTTTTGAGATAAGAACTTATAGAAATATGACTACAGATGAAGCAGGCGGCTATATCTATTACGATGATATGGAGTTAATCCAGCTTGATTAATCCAACTTTTTTTCTTTGTATTTTGCATAGTGTGTCAAAATCTTCTTATCATAGACTATACAGGTGAATATAGATATGGATGGTAATCAATTCCTTAATCTTGTGTTTATCTGTGTACCTATAGTAGATTTTGACACATTATTATCAGAATAGTTTTTAACCCTTCATTATTATACCCCAATTAACGTATGAAACTAAAATTACTGTTCTTCATTACATTCTTCTTCCCCTGTCTCGCCTTTGCTCAAAGTGCAGGTACGGTGAAAGGCAGTGTAGTCGGAGCAGTGAGCAATGAGCCTGTACCCGGAGTCATCGTCACTCTGACCGGGCAGGACAGACAGGTTACTACCGATGCAAACGGTAATTTCATTCTCCGTAATTTGCAGCCGGGAAGCCATGTCATACAGCTCAACTCCGTATTGATTACTCCGAAGAGTGTAACCATTGAAGTGGAAAAACTGGGCGTTACAGAACTCGAACCCATTAAGGTGACCGAGCTGAATGCCACCGAAGACATCTCCATGATTGGCGTGATAGACGCAGGCATGGTGGATGACGATGTGGAGAACGCTTCGCAGGATGTGAGCTCCACCGTAATCCTCTCTAACGATGTCTTTCTGAACCGCGCCGCCTATCAGTTGTCGCCCGCCCGTTTCTCGCCGCGCGGCTATACCGGTTCGCAGGAACTGAAATACATCAACGGCGTGGAGTTTAATGACCAGAACCGCGGAGTGTTTAATTATGCCTCTGTTGGAGCATTGAATGACATGACCCGCAACGGTGACGTAACCAACTTCACCGCACCCTCTACCTTTACTTTCGGAGCACTGGGCGGTGCCGAAAATATAAATATGCGTGCATCGTCCTATACTCCCGGCGGCAAGGCTACCGTGAGCTATACCAACCGCAACTACTACCTGCGGGGCATGTTTACCTATTCCACCGGACTCAACGAAGAAAGGATGGGCGTTTACCGCATCGGCAGGTGGCCGCTATTCGCACGAGGGAAACATAGACGGTACGTTTTACAACAACCTGGCTCTTGCTTTCTCTGCCGAGAAGCAGTGGCAGGGCGGCAAGCACAGCCTTTCGATGACCGCTTTCGTATCGCCCGTACAGCGCGGACAGCAAGGTAACTCATACCGTGAGGTCTACGAGCTGACCGACAACTACCTTTACAATCCTAATTGGGGATACCAGAACGGCAAGAAACGCAATGCGAAAGTAGTGACCGCATTCGACCCGACCGCCGTTATCTCGCATATCTGGAAGATAGACGATACTACAACGCTCACCACCGGTGTGGGTGCGCATTATGCACGCTATGGCAATACGGCGCTGAACTGGTATAACGCTCCCGACCCGCGTCCCGACTACTATCGCTACCTGCCCTCTTATTTTGAAGACGAGGATATGCAGATGCAGTACCGTGACTTATGGCGTAGCGGACGTCCCGATTTCACCCAGATAAACTGGGACAACCTTTATCTGGCCAATGCCAATAACCTGCGTACCGGTAACGGTGCTGCCGTATATATGGTGGAAGAGCGCCGCAGCGACCTGTTGGAGACCTCGTTCAACTCCACACTGAACAAGCAGTTTAACCGTCATCTGGGTTTGACGGCGGGAGTAGGGGCGCGCTTTACGCAGTCGCGCCAGTTCAAGACGGTAGACGACCTGCTGGGCAGCAACTATGTGCTGGATATCGACAAGTTTGCCGAACGCGATTTTTCGGGCGACCACGACAAGTTGCAGAACGACTTGAACCGTCCGGACCGTAAAGTGTATAAGGACGGTATCTTCGGTTACAATTTCAATCTGAACATCTACTCGGCAAATGCCTGGGCGGTGAACCGCTATACTTCGCGGCACTGGGACTACTACTATGGAGCCAAGCTGACTTATACCAATTTCCGCCGCGACGGAAAGATGCGCAACGGACGCTATCCGGACAGTTCCTACGGCAAGGGTATCCGTCATCAGTTTACCGATATTACCGTAAAGGGCGGTCTCACTTATAAGTTTAACGGACGCCATATGCTGACCGCCAACATCAGTTACGGCAGCGAAGCGCCGCTGCCCAATGAGGCGTATATCTCACCCCGTATCACCGACCGCACAATCGACAACATGAAGAGCGGACGCATCTTCAGCGCCGACCTCAACTATGTATTCTCCATGCCCCAACTGGCTGGACGTATCGGTGTTTTCCAAACCAATTTCTACGACCAGATGGAGCGTAACAGTTATTACGACGGCATAGAGGGCACATTCATCAATCACGTGTTGTACGGTGTAAACCGCATTCACCGCGGACTGGAACTGGGGGCTACCTACAAGTTGGACGACCATTGGAGCTTCGACCTTGCAGGAACCATTTCCGAATATTATTACAGCAATAACCCCGACGGTGTGAAGCACTCCGAAAACGGTAAGATAACGGATCAGGAAAAGGTGTACATGAAAGATGTTTATGTGGGTGGAATGCCGCAGTTTGCCGGCACTTTCGGTGTGCGTTACTTTGTGAACTACTGGTTCCTGGGAGCCAATGTCAACGGTTTTGCCCGCAATTATATCGAGGTTGCACCGTTGCGCCGCCTGTCGTCCAACTATGCTTCCGTCAATCCCTACAATCCGGAACAGATGGAGGCCTACCGTACACTGACTACGCAGGAACGTTTTCCGGCAGCTTATACGGTGGACATTTCGGTGGGTAAGATATTCTATCTGTCCGGACGCCAGTCTGTCAACTTCAACCTTTCGGTAAACAACCTGCTGAACAAGAAGGATATATGTACGGGCGGCTATGAACAGGGCCGTTCCGACCTGAGTTATCCTACGCGTTTTGGCGGCAAGTATTACTATATGCAGGGACTGAATTGTTTCCTCAACGTAAGTTATCGTTTTTAACCAATCCTATATAATCAGAAAAATTATAAGAATATGAAACTTTTCAATAGAATCAGCTTATTGCTTATCTCTTCTCTTGTGTTCGCAGCCTGCGAGCGCGATTATGATGCGCCGCCTTTGAACGAGCCCAAGTATGATGGTCCGGCAGCCAATACCACGATAGAGGAACTGCGTGCTATGGGGGCAACAGTAGGAGAGGATGCTCCCTATACCATTGGCGAGGAAAAAGTGATGAAAGCCGTTATCACTGCCAATGACGAGTCGGGAAATATCTTCAAGAAGATTTATTTGCAGGACGAAACCGGCGCCATCGAAATGGAAGTGGACCAGAACAGCGTGTATAATTACTATCCCGTAGGGCAGACGGTTTATATCGACCTGAAAGGATTGAGCCTTTCCATGTATGGCGATGAGTTGCAACTGGGACACCCCGACGGGTATCTTTACCGTACACCGTGGGAAGAGTTTCAGGCACACGTGAAGAAAGACAGTTGGGCAAATCCGGAGAATGTGACTCCGCTTGTAATAGATGATATCAGCAAGGTGAATGCCGATGTGAACGGCTATAAGTTCAAATTGGTGAAATTTACCGGCGTAACATTCCAAAATGGCGGAAAAGGCACTTTTGCTCCGGAGGATGACTATGGGGAAGAGAACATAGAGGATAGCCACGGGAATGTCATTATGATACGCACCAGCTCGTATGCCAACTTTGCAGCCAATCAGCTGCCGAAAGGAAAAGGAAGCGTAACCGGTATCCTGGGACGTTTCAAAGGAGGCTGGCAACTTACGGTAAGAAGTGCGGATGATGTGGCGGACTTTACGGAAACTCCGGGGGGAGATGAGACGCCGGAACAGCCGGAGGAGATGGTGACAATCCTTGAAGAGTCTTTTGGCAAGGAGAGCGGGCAAGGTGCATTTACCATAGAGGATGTCCAGCTTCCGCAGGGAAGTGATTATGTGTGGAAAGCGTCTAACTATAATGAAACTTATTATATGATGGCAAGCGCCTATGTTAATGGCGCTAATCAAGCCTCTGAAAGCCGTCTTGTTTCTCCTGTACTTGATTTGACAGGCAAAAATAGTGTAATCTTGACTTTCGACCACACCTTTAAAACATTTGCTGCCGATACGCATTTGGAAGATTTGAAACTGGAAGTAAGAGAAGAAGGGGGAGACGTATGGACAGAAGTCGGCATTCCTACCTATTCTACAGGAACAGATAATAAGTTCGTTGCTTCCAGTGATATTAAATTGGATACTTATACAGGTAAGAAAATTCAATTTGCGTTCCATTATAAGAGTTCGACGGCTAATGCTTTGAGGTGGCAGATACAAAATGTAAAAGTAACAGCGGTTACCGGTGGCAATACCGGTAACGGCGGAACAGTTATCGAACCTACTCCTACCGGTAATTAAAAAATTGCGCTTTATGAACAGACGACTCATATTGTCAGCTTTTTTGGTATTATGCCTGTCTACCGGCTTGCTCGCACAGGGCAAGCTGGGTGTATATGCTGCCGCCTTTTATAATCTGGAGAATCTGTGGGATACGGAAGACAATCCGGATAATCCGGGCGATGATGACTTTACTCCGGGCGGTAAGTACGAATGGACACAGGTCAAATACGAACAGAAATTGCAGAATGTTGCCAAGGTGATTTCACAATTGGCGCGTGACTATTGTCCTGCCGGACCTGCCATTATCGGCATCTCCGAAGTAGAAAACAAAAAAGTCCTGGAGGACCTGGTAAAGACAGAGCCTATCGCTTCATTGGGCTACCGGATAGTGCATTTCGAGAGTCCCGACCACCGTGGCATCGATGTGGCTGCCCTTTACAATCCGCGACTGTTTACTTTTGTGTCTGCACGTACTTATCCGTTTGCCAAGCCCGACATGCCGGGCTATAAAACACGCGACCAGCTTTTGGTGAGCGGTATACTGGCAGGAGAGCCTTTTCACATGATTGTAAACCATTGGCCGTCACGCTATGGCGGTTCCAAATCATCACCCTTGCGCGAGTTTGCAGCCGGCATCACCCGCCATATAGCCGACTCGCTGCATGCCGATAATCCGCAGGCAAAGGTGATAATTGTAGGCGACATGAATGACGACCCCGATAACAAGAGTTGCAGCCAAGTGCTGGGAGCTGTGAAGAGCGTCAGGGAAGTGAAGCCCGGCGGTTATTATAATGCTACCTGGAAGCTCTTTGAGCAAGGCGTCGGTTCGCTCTGTTACCAGAATCAGTGGAACTTGTTCGACCAGCAGATTGTTTCGGGTAATCTGATAGGAAAGGACCGCAGTACATTGAAGTTTTGGAAATCGGAAGTCTTTAACCGTCCGTTCCTTATCCAGCAGGAAGGAAAGTATAAAGGCTATCCGTTGCGCACTTTCTCCGGAACCACTTTCCAGAACGGATACAGTGACCATTTGCCTACTTTGACTTATTTTGTAAAAGAACTCTGAGTAAGGTACAAAGACGGGGAGTACGAACCTCACGGACCGTACTCCCCTTATTAATGTATTGTTAACTTTAATTTTTCATTATTCTGCCATTGTCAGTAGGTTTACCGTGTGGTATATGCGGTTGCTTTTGTAGGCTACCGGCATATTCTCCGCATTCATTTCGTACACGCTCTTTCTCACATCTTTATCATAAGACTGATGCTTTTCGTTCCAGCGGGCGTAGGATAAGGTGATTTCATTGTCGGCATACTGATAGGACATCCTGAAATAAGGTATCCATTTTTCTTTGACGCTGTCCCATTTGGAGGCGGTTTTATTTGTCAGGCGGTTTTCGTCATCGTATGTAAATTCATAACGCATGTGGTTGTAGAGGTAAGTTCCGCTTTGCTCTGAAGATGGTTTTTGCCACTATCAGGTCATTCTGTACTTCCTCATTGGTAATGAATCTGTCCTGAGCTTTGACTTCTGAGTTCATGATACTTACGATAATCATTGCTACGAATGCGACTGCTTTGAATAAATTTGTAGTTTTCATAATATTTATTTTTTTATTGTTATTATTCCTGTTTTACCGTTAGACGCGACTGCCGATATAAAAAGTTGCTTTTTCCGTCTTTTTTTCTCGAACGTCTTCGCATTATAAAAGTCAATAACCGTGCCAATAGATTAACTGTTTGATTAACAGTGTATTTCTGTTTTCATCTCTGTTCATTATCGGACAGTTGTCCGCCTAAGAACGGACACAAAGGTGATAACTGGTCCGTTTTGTGAAGAAAATCTGAGTTGGGATTTCTCTGTCTTTTCAATATCGGGTTGTAGTAGGGCGGACTTTTATTTCATGTTAGTATTAAATCTCCTTAATGAAAGCCTTGTAAATCACTTTTTATTTGTTATTTTGCACCAAATTTAGGATTAATGCGGTCTGTCCGTTTCAGGCTGCATTTCCTTATCGGTAAACGTTCGATGAATAAACTCACTATAAAAGCTTGTCCGTTATGTGGTGGAACGCATTTGGAGCGTGCCCTGACATGTGTAGACCATTATGCCTCGGGCGAGGCATTCCATTTGTGCCGTTGCCGGGATTGCGGTTTTATCTTTACTCAGGATTTTCCTGTGGAAGCGGAAATCGGACGCTATTACGAAACTCCCGATTATATTTCCCACTCGGATACGAAAAAAGGAGCGATGAACTCCGTATACCACCGTGTACGCAGTTATATGCTGAAGCGGAAAGCGCGTCTGGTAGCGTATGAAGCGCATCGCAAGACGGGGCGTCTGCTGGATATAGGTACGGGTACCGGTTACTTTGCCGATACGATGAACCGTGCCGGCTGGCAGGTGGAAGCCGTTGAAAAGAATGCCGGAGCGCGTGTGTTTGCCAAAGAGCATTTCGGATTGGAAGTGAAGCCGGATACTGCGTTGAAGGATTTTGAGCCGGGAGCTTCGATGTCATCACGTTGTGGCATGTAATGGAGCATCTTGAAGCATTGAACGGGACTTGGGAGACCTTGAACTCGTTGCTGACGGATAAAGGTGTGCTGATAGTGGCCGTACCCAACTGTTCTTCATATGATGCCAGAAAGTACGGTGCATATTGGGCTGCCTACGATGTTCCCCGTCATTTGTGGCATTTCACTCCCGCCACTATCCAGAAATTAGGCTCCAGACACGGCTTTATTCTGGCAGAGCGGCATCCCATGCCGTTTGACGCGTTTTACGTGTCTATGTTGACGGAGAAGAACATGCGCCGTTCGTGCCCGTTTCTGCGAGGCATGGTTGTCGGTACGCTGGCATGGTTTCATGCGTTGGTAAGGAAAGAACGCAGCAGCTCCATGATTTACGTATTCCGTAAGAAAAAGAGCGAAAAAACGGTAGAGTGATAAATGTGAGAAGGGATTGAAAATGAATAAGAAAGCTAAAAACAAGTCTGTGCCCTGTTTTGATATGCAGTTCATCACATCCAGCATAAGCACTACGTTGGTGTTGCTGCTGCTGGGGCTGGTGGTGTTCTTTGTATTGGGCGCTCACAACCTTTCCGTATACGTAAAGGAGAATATCAACTTCTCCATTCTCATCAGCGACGACATGAAGGAGAGCGATATACTGAAGTTGCAGAAAAAACTGGATAAAGAACCGTTTGTGAAGGAAACGGAGTATATCTCCAAAAAGCAGGCGCTCCGCGAGCAGACTGAAGCAATGGGAACAGACCCGCAGGAGTTTCTCGGCTATAACCCTTTTACGGCGTCCATTGAAATTAAACTGCATTCCGGTTACGCCAATTCGGACAGCATCGCCAAGATAGAGAAGAAAATCAGGAAGAATACGGATATACAGGAGGTGCTTTATCAGAAAGACCTGATTGATGCGGTGAATGAGAACATCCGCAATATCAGTCTGATGTTGCTGGGGCTGGCAGTCATTCTGACTTTCATCTCTTTTGCTTGATAAACAATACAATCCGCCTGACCATTTACTCCAAAAGGTTCCTTATCCATACGATGAAGCTGGTGGGGGCAAGCTGGGGCTTCATCAGGCGTCCGTTCCTGCGGCGTAACTTCCGGATAGGCGTATTGTCGGCTGTCATTGCCGATGCCATTTTGTGGGGAGCAGCCTATTGGCTGGTTTCTTACGAACCGGAACTGATCAGGGTTATCACTCCGGAGGTGATGCTGCTAGTGTCTGTTTCCGTATTGGTGTTCGGAGTGCTTATTACCTGGTTGTGTGCATTGCTTTCCATCAACAAATATCTGAAAATGAAGGCAAGCACCCTGTATTACATATAACACTGCTTTCCGAAAGGCAAGGTTTCAGATAGTAAATAGTAAATCGTTAAATAGTAAATAAACAGATGAGTAAACAGAAGTTCGCTTTCGACAAGACCAATTTTATTTTGCTTGCTGTCGGCATGGCGGTAGTGATACTTGGTTTTATCTTAATGACCGGTCCCGTATCCACACCGACACACTTTGAGCCGGATATCTTTAGTGTAAGACGCATTAAAGTGGCGCCGCTGGTATGCCTGCTGGGCTTTGTCTTTATGATATATGCAGTATTACGTAAACCGAAAACAGAAGATAAAACAGAAGAATAACTATGGGAGATTTGAGTACGCTTGAAGTGATTATTATCGCTATTGTAGAGGGACTGACGGAGTTTTTGCCGGTTTCTTCTACGGGACACATGATTATTACACAAAATCTGTTGGGCATAGAGAGTACGGAATTTGTGAAAGCTTTTACGGTAATCATACAGTTCGGTGCAATCCTTTCGGTGGTTTGGCTGTATTGGAAACGTTTCTTCCGTCTGAACCATACTCCGGTTCCGGCAGGTACTTCCGCGCTGAAACGCTTCCTGCATAAGTTTGATTTTTACTGGAACTGCTGGTGGCGTTCGTTCCGGCGGCTGTGCTGGGATTTCTGTTCAGCGACAAGGTCGACGAAATGCTGGAGAGCGTGACCGTGGTGGCCGTGATGCTCGTGATTGGCGGTGTGTTCATGCTGTTCTGTGACAAGATATTCTCGAAAAACAGTGAGGATACCGTTCTGACGGAGAAGAAAGCCTTTAATATCGGTCTGTTCCAGTGTATTGCGATGATACCGGGTGTGTCCCGTTCCATGGCAACGATTGTCGGCGGTATGGCACAAAAGATGACGCGTAAGGCTGCGGCCGAGTTCTCTTTTCTTCCTGGCTGTTCCCACGATGTTTGCAGCTACGGTGTATAAGATGCTGAAACTCTTTCTGGACGGAGGAACGGAGATTATCATGAATAATCTGCCGGCGCTGATAATAGGCAATGTGGTGGCATTTGTGGTGGCTTTGCTTGCTATCAAGTTCTTCATCAGCTTTGTAACGAAATATGGTTTCAAGGCATTCGGATGGTATCGTATCATCGTCGGAGGAATCATCCTTCTGCTGTTGCTTACGGGACACAATTTAGAGGTGGTGTGATGATGGATTTTAAAGAGGGAGAAGTCCTGTATTTCAATAAACCGCTGGGGTGGACATCGTTCAAGGTCGTAGGGCATGCGCGTTACCACATTTGCCGGCGGATGAAAGTAAAGAAGTTGAAAGTAGGCCATGCCGGTACACTCGACCCGCTTGCCACGGGGGTGATGATAGTATGTACGGGCAAGGCGACAAAGCGGATTGAGGAGTTCCAGTATCATACCAAGGAGTATATTGCCACCATTCGGTTGGGCGCTACCACCCCTTCCTATGATTTGGAGCACGAGATAGACGCTACCTATCCTACGGAGCATATCACGCGGGAGCTGGTGGAGGAGACATTGAAGAAGTTCACAGGCGAGATACAGCAGGTGCCGCCTGCTTTTTCGGCTTGTATGGTGAACGGCAAGCGCGCCTACGACCTTGCCCGCAAAGGTGAGGAGGTAGAGCTGAAACCCAAGTTGCTGGTGATTGACGAGATTGAACTGCTGGAATGCAACCTGCCGGAAATAAAAGTCCGGGTAGTATGCAGCAAAGGCACTTACATCCGCGCCCTGGCACGCGACATCGGTGAAGCGCTGCATAGCGGAGCTCATCTCACGGCCCTGGAACGTACCCGTGTGGGGGATGTCCGCATAGAAGACTGTCTGAATCCGCTTGATTTCAAAGAGTGGATAGACGGGCAGGATTTAGTTATGAGTGATGGGTTATAAGTTATTGCTACGAAGGAGTATACTGCTGGATAACTCATGCCATTTATGACTAAAAAATATACTGAAATAAACAATAAATAACTTATAACTCATAACTGATTATGAAACTGTCGCAATTTAAGTTTAAACTTCCTGAAGAGAAGATTGCCTTACATCCTACAAGGTATAGAGATGAGTCGCGCCTGATGGTACTGCACAGAAAGACGGGCGAAATCGAACACCGTATGTTCAAGGATATTTTGGATTATTTCGATGATAAGGATGTATTTATCTTTAATGATACGAAGGTGTTTCCCGCCCGGCTGTACGGCAACAAGGAAAAGACCGGTGCACGTATCGAGGTATTTCTGTTGCGTGAGTTGAATGAGGAGTTGCGCTTGTGGGACGTGCTGGTAGACCCTGCCCGCAAAATCCGTATCGGCAACAAACTCTATTTCGGTGAAGATGACTCTATGGTAGCCGAGGTGATTGACAATACCACTTCGCGCGGACGTACCCTTCGTTTTCTGTATGACGGGCCGCACGACGAGTTCAAGAAGGCATTGTACGCTTTGGGTGAGACGCCGCTGCCGCACAGCATCATCAACCGTCCTGTGGAACCGGAGGATTCGGAACGTTTCCAGTCTATCTTTGCCCGCAACGAAGGTGCTGTAACGGCTCCTACGGCAAGCCTGCATTTCAGCCGCGAGCTGATGAAGCGCATGGAGATTAAGGGAATTGACTTTGCCTATATTACATTGCATGCCGGTTTGGGTAACTTCCGCGACATCGATGTAGAGGACCTTACCAAGCATAAGACGGATTCCGAGCAGATGATTGTTACGGAAGAAGCCGTAAAGGTTGTAAACCGTGCCAAGGATTTGAACAGGCAGGTGTGTGCCGTAGGTACTACGGTGATGCGTGCAATAGAGAGTACCGTCAGCACAGACGGCCATTTGAAGGAGTATGAAGGCTGGACAAATAAGTTCATCTTCCCGCCGTATGACTTTACCGTGGCCAATGCCATGATATCCAACTTCCATATGCCGCTTTCTACCCTGCTGATGATTGTTGCCGCTTTCGGCGGTTACGAGCAGGTGATGGAGGCATACAATGTGGCATTGAAGGAGGATTACCGCTTTGGTACTTATGGAGATGCGATGTTGATAACAGACAGGTAAAATAGCGGTTAGGGATTAGCGGTTAGTGTTTAGTGATTAGCACTATGCAGGCAGGTTGCGTTATTACGCCGCAGGGCACTAATCGCTAATCACTGAACACTAATCACTAAACTTAAATGATGTACGTTTACTTTGGCTTAGGAACTAATCTCGGCGACAAGGAGCACAATCTCCGCCTCGCTGTCCGGAAAATAGAAGAGCGGGTAGGGAAAGTCGTTTCCCTGTCCGCTTTTTATGCTACTGCTCCGTGGGGCTTTTCTTCGGAACATACGTTTCTGAATGCGGCGGCCTGCGTGGAAACGCTTCTTCCGCCTTTGTCCGTGCTTCATCTCACCCAGGAGATAGAACGCGAGATAGGGCGTACGCATAAGTCTGTAGGCGGAGTCTATAGCGATCGGGTGATTGATATCGACCTGCTTTTATACGGTGACCAGGTGCTGGATACTCCCGAATTGAAGCTGCCTCACCCGCTGATGCACGAACGCCGCTTTGTGATGGAGCCGTTGGCGGAGATTGCACCGGACCTGGTGCATCCGATATTAAAGAAAAAGATGCGGGAGTTGTTGTGAAAAATAGTATCTTTGTTTCCGTGCATAAATAAGTTTGTTCATGTTCAGATATTCGGCTTTCATACTGTTCCTTTTTTGTTTTTATTCCGGTTTGGCGGCCGCGGATAAGACTGATGACGATGCCTTGCTGTTGCAGCTGGATAAGATGATTGAGCAACGGGAGCTCTATCAGGAGAAGGTGGAAAAGGAGATTACAGAGCTCCGCAAGATGCTGGATTATGTGGGAGACGATAAAGCTAAGTTTGATATTCTGGGCGATTTGTTTGTCATGTACCGCTCCTTTAAAGTCGATACGGCGCTGATTGTAGCGGAGCAAAGGCTGCAATTGGCAGACAGGTTGGGTGAAGAGTATGTTAATCAAGGATTAATGAACTTGGCCGACGCTTTGAATAAGATAGGAAAACATGAAAATGCGTTGAATGTTCTTGACAGGGTGAAAAGAACCGGGGCGGTACGGAAGGATACTTACTTTTATTATCTGTATCATACTACCTATCTGTCCTGCTATAATGATGAAACGGAGGCTTCCAGGAAGCGGTTGTTTATGCGGCAGATAAAGGCTTATAAAGATACTTTGATAGCTATCAGCGACCCTAATACGGCCAGTTATGTGACCAATCAGTGCGGTCGCCTGGGTTTGCAGGGAAAATGGGATGAGGCTATCCGGATACTTACCGGATATTATGAACACTGTACGGATACGAACCCCGACAAGGCGAGGGTGGAATATCTGTTGGCGGAATTATATTTGGGCAAACGTGACATACAGCAGGCAAAGCACTTCCTTATCCGGGCTTCCATTACCGACATAGCGAATGCCAAGAAAGTATATATGTCTTTGCAGCAATTGGCAATCCTGCTTTTTCAGGAAGGAGACATTGCAAGAGCCTATAATTATATCTCCTGTTCACTGGAAGATGTGAGCTTCGGGAAAGCCCGTTACCGCATAATAGATATTGCCGAATATCTTCCTATTATCAAAGCGGCTAATGACAGCCGCATCAAGGCTGATAGAGACAGGGTCTTGTTTTTTCTTTTGGCTTTATCCGTACTTGTTATTGCATTGGTAATCGTTTTCTTTTTCCTTCGTAAGAAAAATCATAATCTGCTGAAGGTAAAGAAGTCGTTGGCCGAACAGAACCAACGCTTACAGGAAGTGACCGGAAATCTGACCCGGATGAATGAAGAGATTAAAGAATCCAACCATATTAAGGAAGAGTATATCGGTTTGTTATTCAATATCTGTTCCGAATATATTTATAAGCAGGAGAATAACCGCAAGAGTTTACTGAAAATCGTCAATACCGGTTCTATGGCGGATATTTCCAAAATGCTTCATAATCAGTCTTCGACAACGGAAGATTTCAAACTGTTCATCAGTAAGTTCGATACTATCTTCCTATCTATATTTCCGGATTTTGTGGAATCGTTCAATGCTCTTTTAAAAGAGGATGAACGTATACAGGTGAAAGAAGGCGAGTTGCTGACTCCCGAATTACGTATCTATGCACTTATCCGTTTAGGTATCAACGATAATTCCAAAATTGCCAACTTCCTTCACTATTCGCTTCAAACCGTATATAACTATCGTTTGAAAATGCGGAATAAAGCGATTGTTCCCGGAAAAGACCTGGCTGTTCAGGTACAAAAGCTTTAAAAAACACTTCCTCCGGACTTACTTTTACAACATTTAGTGTGTTTGGTATGTCGTTGTAAATAAATGTATTATCCTATATAATACTTTCCTTTCACTTACTTTTTCATTCAGTGTCTTTGTTCGGCGAATTTGTAATATCTACTTTCGCTCACAATCTAATTCATACCGGATTTTCGGTATACTTTGTTACACTTTAATTTAAAAACATTATGAAAGGCAAGAAAAATCCAGAGACTTTTGGAGGAAAGTGGCGGTATCTGTTTATGATACTCGCTTTGGTTTTCAGTGTAGGGGTTTCTGCACAAAAGACAGTTGTGAAAGGCAATATCCTTGACAGGGACAATCTACCCGTTATCGGAGCCAATATTTTGGAAAAAGGGACGACAAATGGAACAATCAGTGATGTAGACGGTAACTTCACAATCGCTGTAAGCAGCCCCAAAGCTGTTTTACTCATTAAATACATCGGCTATAAAGATGTGGAAAAGGCGGTTTCTCCAATGATGAAAATTGTGATGGAGGAAGATAGTGAGATGCTCGAAGACGTAGTCGTTATAGGTTATGGAAGTGTGAAGAAGTCTGATGCGACAGGGTCGGTAACCGCTATCAAGCCGGATGATTTCAATAAGGGACTGCGAACTACCGCCCAGGATGCGTTGGTAGGTAAAGTGCCGGGCGTAAATGTTGTTGCAAGCTCCGGCGCTCCGGGAGCGGGTGCTACTATCCGCATCAGAAGCGGTGCATCGCTTTCCGCATCCAATGATCCGCTAATCGTTGTTGACGGTGTACCGGTGGATAACTCCACTATCGAAGGTGGTGGAAACGTAATCGGCGGTATCAACCCGAACGATATCGAGACATTTACCGTATTGAAAGATGCTTCTGCAACTGCTATCTACGGTTCCCGGGCATCTAATGGCGTGATTGTGATTACTACTAAGAAAGGGTCCGATTCCAATCTGCGTTTCAACTATTCCACTAACCTTTCTGTAAGTACCATTACGGAAAAATTGGATGTGCTTTCTGCCGATGAATTCCGTGAATTTGTTCCTACGGTATCGGGTGTCCCGGGTTCTGTAACTTTAGGGACGGCTTCCACGGATTGGCAGGATGAGATTTACCGTACGGCATTCGGACAAGAGCACAACTTTTCCGTTTCCGGCAAGGTGAAGAAAAATGCACCTTATCGTCTGTCGGTAGGCTATAATAACCAGAACGGTGTGGTGAAAACAAACAACTACGAACGCTTTACTTTTAATGGCGGTATATCACCCAAATTCTTTGATAACCATCTTACCGTTGATTTGAATGTTAAGGTTTCGTATGAAGACAATCAGAAAGTAGATGAGAGTGTCGTTAATAATGCATTGCGATATGACCCTACCCGTCCTGTTATGACCGGAAGTGCAACGGGTGCTGATGAACCGGGACTGGGTTATTTCATCTGGATGAATGGAAACTCCCCCATGGCTATCCAAACCGATAATCCTGTGGCACAGCTTGAATTGCAGGATTTGCATAATAAAGTGACCCGCTCCATCGGTAATGCTGCTATCAATTATAAGGTACATCGTTTGGAAGATTTGCAGTTGAATGCGAATTTGGGTTATGATGTGCTGAAAAGCAAATATACCAAGAATGTGCCCGATATGGCCGGTATGATGTATACATCTAACATGAAAGACGGTACAGGGCTTGTGTATGATTCTAAACAGAACAAGCGTAACTACTTGCTGGACTTATATGCCAACTATGCTCATGTATTCAATGAAAAACATAATTTCAGCGCAATGGCGGGATACGGTTGGCAGCATTTCTGGAAGAAATTCGATGCAACCACTCTTTCTCCGGAAGGCAAAGAACTGTTTTCGCCCAATCATTATGAGTCTGAATATTACCTGCTCTCTTTTTACGGACGTCTGAATTACTCGTATGACAACCGCTATATGATTACCGCCACTTTACGTTCGGATGCGTCTTCGCGTTTTGCCAAAGATAACCGTTGGGGATTATTCCCTTCCGTAGCGTTGGGATGGAAAATCAGTCAGGAAGCATTCTTGCGCGACTCGGAAGTGTTGTCAGACTTGAAACTGCGTTTGAGCTACGGTCAGACCGGACAGCAGGATATTCTGAATGACTATCCGTATATGACTACCTTTACGGTATCTTATCCGGAATCTTGTTATCAATTCGGAGACAAATGGTATTATACCTATCGTCCGAACGGTTATGACTCGGATATTAAATGGGAGACTACCGAAACCTACAATATCGGTTTGGATTACGGTTTCCTGAATAACCGCATTTACGGCTCTGTCGATTATTACCAACGCCATACGAAAGACTTGCTGAATACTATCAATGTAATTTCAGGAACCAACTATTCTTCCGTCATCACAACAAATATCGGCGAGATGGATAATAAAGGTGTGGAATTTGCCATCAATGCAGTGCCTGTACATACAAAAAACTGGAAATGGACAGTAGGCATGAATTATACGTGGAATGATTCTGAAATCACGAAGCTGAATGTTATCGATTCGGATGCCAATTTTGTACAGACAGGAGCCATTTCCGGTACGGGCAAGACAGTTCAGGTGTTTATGGTAGGTCAGCGTCCTTATACTTTCTACCTGGCAAAGCAGGCCTATGACGATGATGGCAAACCTATGGAAGGGCAGTATGTGCAGCCGGATGGTTCCATCTCTGCCACGGAAACCAAATATGCTACGGACAAAAGCGCATTGCCTACTTCCTATCTGGGATTCAATACCCAGCTTACTTATAAGAATTGGGATTTTGCCATCAGCGGACACGGGGCATTCGGCAACTATGTATACAATTATGTGGCTGCCGACCAGTATGTACAATCCGTGTACAGCGATCAGGGCAACTTCTCCAACATATTGCGCAGAACCAAAGATTCCGGTTTCCAGAACCAGCAGCTTTATTCGGATTATTTCCTGGAGAAGGGCAACTTCTTCCGTATTGACAATATTTCTTTGGGATATACGTTCCAGAAGTTATGGAATACTCCAGCTCTTTACGCCTGACGTTCGGTGTACAGAATGTTGCTACCTTTACAAGCTATTCCGGTATCGACCCGGAGATTTACAGCGGCATCGATAAAGAGGTATATCCCCGTCCGCGCGTATTCTCATTAAGTGCTAATTTAAATTTCTAACGGCTTAAAACTATACAATATGAAAAATATAATTGCTTATTCGTTTATTTTGTTCTTCGCGGGCATAAGTCTGGTTTCTTGCTTGGGCGACCTGGACACGATGCCTTTGGATGATAACCAGCTGGTAAGTGAAAAGGTATACCAGACAAAAGACGGCTACACCGGTGTTTTGGCAAAGTGTTATGCATCACTGGTTCTGACAGGGCAGAAAGGTGGTGACGGAGGTGACGGCGACCTCGAAGGTGCTAATGAGGGCTATTCCGGTTATGTGCGCCTGTTGTTTTATTTGCAGGAGTTGAGTGCGGATAATTTTTTGATGCCTTCCTCTTCCAACGGTTTGCGTAAATGTTTGAATTTGCAGTGGGATGCTTCCAATGCTTCGGTCATTACATGGACTTACCAGAGACTTTATATGAGTATTGCCTATTGTAACGAGCTTTTGCGTGAATGTACGGAAGGCAAGTTGCAGAGCAGAGGACTTTGGGAAGAGATGAAAGATGATTATGTGAGCTATCGCGCAGAAGCCCGCTTCATACGTGCTTATTGCTATTCGATGCTTTGCGATTTGTTTGGTGCGGTTCCTTATGTGGATGAAAATACGGGTGTGAAAGAAATTCCAGTTCAATATACGCGTAAGCAGATTTTTGAGTTTGCAGAAAGTGAATTGCTGGCTATCGAAAACGAACTGAAAGCTCCGGGAAGCAATGAGTACGGACGTGTTGACCGGGTAGCCGGCTGGTTCCTGCTGGCCCGAATGTATCTGAATGCACAGACTTGGATTAATGAGAATAAATACCAGGAAGCATATGCTTATGCGGTAAGTCATTGCCGACGGGCATTATCCATTGGCTTCCGATTATCGTGAAATCTTTTTAGCGGATAATAATACCTGTAAGGAGATTATATGGCCGCTGGTACAGGACGGCTTGCGTGCACAGAGTTCTGCCGGAACGAATTTCTATGTGAAAGCTTTTGTGAACGGTCCTATGGATGAACTTTATAAGACCGGTGTCGGCTCCAGAGGCTGGGGTAATGTCCGCGCTAAAGTATCGTTGGTGGATGCGTTCGATGCGGATGATGTCATGTTCGACGGCAATGATACTTGGGGAAATAATAAAGAAAGATAAGAGAGCACAGTTCATGACCGCCCTTCCCAATCAGGTGAAAGACACATGGGATGTAAATATGGATATGACCAGTACGTTTACATGCGGATACGGTTATATCAAGTGGAGAAACGTTACGAAAGAGGATGAACTTTGTCCTTCGGGAGATGCCTATACTTCCATTGATTTTCCGCTGTTCCGCACAGCAGATGCCTATTTGATGGCTGCTGAGGCCATTTTGCGCGGAGCGAACGGTACGCAAAGTGAAGCGTTGGGGTATGTCAATGAGGTCAGAACAAGGGCTTATATGTCCGGTAAATATGCGAAAAACGGTGTACGTTCCGATGTGTCCGGTGAAATTACGGCCAATGAACTTAATCTGGACTTTCTGTTGGTTGAACGTCAGAAAGAACTGGCTTCTGAATTGACAAGGCGCACCGATTTGATTCGGTTCGGCAAATATACGAAAGGGAATAACTGGGATTGGAAAAACGGTGTGCGCTTAGGGGCGGATGTGGACGATAAATACAATTTGTTCCCGATTCCGGAAAGTGAACTGACGAACAATCCTACTCTGGTGCAAAACGATGGCTATAAAGTAATAAAGTAAAAATATGATGAAACTGAAACAAATTCTGTTATGTGGTTTGATGGTGCTGTGCTGTGCTCCGCTTGGGGCACAGACATCCAAAGAAGAGATGTTTGCTACTCCTGAGAAGACGGGAGGAGTCTATTGGGCATATCCGTTGGATTTCGCGCCACAGACTAAAGCGCCTAAGGGATATAAGCCTTTTTATATCAGTCATTACGGACGGCATGGTTCCCGTTACCTGATTGGCGACCGTGATTATAAATGGCTGGTAGACCTGTTTGAAGAGGCGCATCGTGCACATGCGCTTACCGGTTTGGGTGAAGATACCTACCGGCGTTTGCTCAAGGTATGGGAAGAGGCGGAAGGACATGGCGGGGATTTGACTCCATTGGGAGTCAGGCAGCATCGCGGCATTGCTGAAAGAATGTATGCTTCGTTTCCGGAGGTATTCAAAGGCAATCCCTTTATATCTGCCCGTTCTACCGTTGTATTGCGTTGTGCTATGAGTATGGTGGCTTTTGGTGACCGTTTGAAAGAGCTGAATCCGGATTTGCGGATTTCTTATGAGGCAAGTGAGAAATATATGGATTATCTGAATTATCACACCGACGAATCCAACCGTTTTACTTCTTCCCAGGACGGTCCTTGGGCCGAGGAATACAGGAAATTTGAGGAAGCTCATACCAATCCGGAGCGTTTGGTCGCATCTTTGTTCAAGGATAAACACTTTGTCTTAAAGAAAGTAAATCCTAAGGAACTGATGTGGGGAATGTACTGGGTAGCCAGTGACATGCAGAATGCTGAAACAAAAGTTTCTTTCTATGATTTGTTCGAAGCACAGGAATTATTTGATTTGTGGCAGTGTGTCAATTACCGTTTTTATGTGGGGAATGCCAATCATGCCAATGGAAAAGGTATTGTAGTGGCCAATGCCAAATCTCTGTTAAGAAATATTCTGGACAGTGCTGACGAGGCTATCCAGGAAGGGGGAATTGCCGCTACTCTCCGCTTCGGGCACGATGGTAATGTGATTCCTTTGGCCCAGTTCGAAAGTAGCTTGCGAAACTCTGGTTACTACCGGACAGGTAGTGCTGGCTGGAGAAGTGAAAACCAAGGCGTATGTAGATTTGCAGCGCATTGCACGTGAAGTGATTAACCGTATCGGTTATACCAAAAGCGAATATATGTTCGAAGGAAACTCCTGCGGCGTATTTTCTGCCATTCACGAACAAAGTGCGGATATCAACCGTGGCGTGGAACGCGAGGACCCTATGAACCAGGGTGCGGGCGACCAGGGAATGATGTTTGGTTATGCTACCAATGAAACGGAAAACTATATGCCGCTGTCACTGGACCTGGCACATAAACTGTTGATGGTACTGGCCGAAATCCGTCGTGAAGGGAAAGTGATGACTTATCTCCGTCCCGACGCCAAGAGCCAGGTTACTATTGAATACGATGATAACGGCAAGCCGGTACGCATTGATACGATTGTGGTTTCTACCCAGCATGACGAGTTTGTAACTCCGGCTGATTCTTCCAAAGAAGCTCAGTTGAAGGCTGACGAAGAGATGTTGGCCTAAGATTCGTCAGGATGTGATTGAAATCCTGATGCCACGTGTCATTGCCGAAATTCATAATGAAGAAGTATTGGCTTTGTTCAATGACCGGATAGTTTATCATGTGAACCCTACAGGTAAGTTTGTGATCGGCGGTCCTCATGGAGATACCGGTTTGACAGGCCGTAAGATTATTGTGGATACATACGGTGGCAAAGGTGCTCACGGTGGCGGGGCGTTCTCAGGAAAAGACCCCAGTAAGGTAGACCGTAGTGCTGCTTATGCAGCACGCCATATCGCAAAGAATATGGTTGCTGCCGGTGTTGCCGATGAAATGTTGGTGCAGGTGTCATACGCCATTGGCGTGGCCCGTCCTATCAATATCTACGTAAATACGTACGGCCGCAGCAATGTGAAACTGAGCGACGGAGAGATTGCTAAGAAAATAGACCAACTGTTCGATCTGCGTCCGAAAGCCATTGAAGACCGTTTGAAACTGCGTAATCCTATCTATCAGGAAACAGCTTCTTACGGTCATATGGGACGTGAGCCGAAAGTGGTGACCAAGACATACGAATCCATGTATCATGAAGCAAAGACGCTGGAAGTGGAACTGTTCACTTGGGAGAAGCTGGATTATGTGGATAAGATAAAGGAAGCGTTCGGTTTGTAAGAAACGGATTCGAATATGGTGATGTATACGGGCGAATTCAATTCGTTCCTGCGGCAATGAGCGTCATTGGCTGGCAGGGGAGGATTGGATCCGCCCGAAAACATAAGGAATTATATGAATGATATAAAGAATGTATGTGTATATAGTGCGTCCAGCACAAAGATAGCGAAGGTGTATTTTGATGTAGCGGAAGAATTAGGACGTCTTCTGGCTGAAAAGAAGATCAATCTGATTAACGGGGCAGGCTGTATCGGCCTGATGGCGGCTACCTCCGATGCGGCATTGGCTGCAGGCGGTACGGTGACGGGGGTAATCCCTCATTTTATGGTGGAGCAGGGGTGGCACCATACAGGGCTGACCCGATTGATTGAGACGGAAACCATGCACGAGCGTAAACGGATGATGGCCGATTTGTCCGATGGTGTCATTGCATTGCCCGGAGGTTGCGGCACATTGGAGGAATTGCTTGAAATCATCACCTGGAAGCAGCTGGGGCTTTATCTTAATCCGATAATCATCTTGAATATCAACGGGTTTTACAACCCTTTGCTTGAAATGCTGCAAAGGGCGGTGGAGGGTAATTTTATGCGTAAAGAGCATGTTGCGATCTGGAAGGTGGCTTCAACAGCCGAAGAAGCGATAAATTTGCTCTATACAACGCCTGTTTGGAACAAGGAAATACGTAAATTTGCAGCGATATGAGTGAAACCTGCCATCCCGGAATAGCGTATATTCTCCAACTTTATACGGAAGAGCAGAGCCGTGTTGATACGGCTTTGACACACAACGTGTGTCATACGTCCAAGGAAGACGGGATGAGAGGAATGGAGTTGCCCTATCAGCTGCGTTCGGACTGGATGGTGACCAGCGTGCTGTTTCTTTGCTTTATCCTGGTATCATACGTGCTGGCACATGGCAAGAAACATCTTGAACAGCAATTTAAGAATTTTGCTTTGTCTAAAGAGCGTGCCAGTTTGTTTGATGATACTACCGCATCTGATGTGCGTTATACATTGGTGCTGATATTGCAGACCTGTATATTATCCGGTTTTTGTGTGTACGATTATTTTTCGGACCATGACCTGCTCCTTTTTCGTACGGTTCCTCATTGTTTATTGCTAAGTATTTACATTGGTTATGTAGTTTTTTTCTTTGTCATCAAATGGCTTCTTTATAGCTTTGTAAATTGGATTTTCTTTAACAAAACACGCAATATTATTTGGCTGGAATCTTACTTTAATGTTGTAATCGGAGCCGGATTTTTACTTTTTCCAATTGTACTTTTGATTGTGTATTTCGATCTGTCACCGCAAATTGCTCCTTATTTTATCGGTTTTGTTATAATAATTGCTAAAATTCTGCTGTTTTATAAGTGCTTTAGTAACTTTTTCAACAAATTTTATGGCGCTTTCCATTTAATTCTGTACTTTTGTGCCCTTGAAATACTCCCTGATTTTGTTCTGTGGAAAGGGATTATCTTAGCGAACAACATTTTGGTTTTAAATTTTTAGTACATTGAAAATAAAAAAAGTCCTCGTATCTCAGCCGAAGCCGACTTCTGAAAAGTCGCCATACTATGATATTGCTGAGAAGTACGGTGTGAAAATTGATTTCCGCCCGTTCATCAAAGTTGAGAGCTTGTCGGCCAAAGAGTTCAGACAGCAAAAAAGTCTCTATTCTTGATCATACCGCTGTGATTTTTACATCGCGGCACGCTATTGACCATTTCTTCAATCTGTGTGCAGAATTGCGTGTTACTGTGCCCGAAACAATGAAATATTTCTGTACGTCCGAAACCATTGCTTTGTACATTCAGAAATATGTTCAGTATCGTAAACGTAAAGTATTCTTCGGCGCGACCGGTAAATTCGCAGATTTGGTGCCTTCTATCGTAAAGCACAATACGGAAAAATATTTGGTGCCGATGTCTGATGTACACAATGATGAGATCAAGACTTTATTGGATAAAAATAAAATTCAGCATACGGAGGTAGTGATGTATCGTACGGTAAGTAATGATTTCACTCCTGAAGAAGAGTTCGATTACGATATGCTGTTGTTTTTCAGTCCTGCAGGAATCAATTCTTTGATGAAGAATTTTCCGGAGTTCGACCAAAAGGAAATTGCGATAGGATGTTTTGGTCCTGCTACTGCTAAAGCGGTAAAGGATGCCGGATTGCGGTTGGATCTGGAAGCTCCTACTGTAGAGGCTCCGTCCATGACTGCGGCATTGGATATGTTTATCCGCGAGCGTAATAAGGATTAATTTTTAGTTTATATCCCAAAACCGGGGGTTTTGTATCAATAAAGTTGTAACTTTGTGATTCGAAACCCTCGGTTTCTTTATTTTAATAAAAGAAAGAAGATTATGGTAGAATATACACTCGGTAAAAAAGAGCGTCTGAATAGTAAGACATTGATTGAGCGTCTTTTTTCAGGTGGAAGCAAGTCTTTTCCGGCTTTTCCGCTACGTGTGGTGTATATGTCGGTAGAGCCTGTGGAGGAAGATATGGCGGCAGCTTCCATTCTGATCAGCGTGCCCAAGAAGCGGTTCAAACGTGCGGTAAAGCGTAATTTGGTGAAACGTCAGGTACGTGAGGCTTATCGGAAGAACAAGCATTTGTTGCTGGATGCGCTGGCTTCCCGGAACAAAAGACTGATTATTGCCTTTATATGGCTGGATAACCATATTCATTCTTCTGCCGAAGTGGAGGAGAAAGTGAAGAAACTGCTGTTTCATATAGTGGAAAGGCTGGAATGAAAAAGATACTTTCCTATCTGTTGCTGTTGCCTGTTTATTTCTATCGGGGGTACATTTCTCCAATGACTCCTCCTTCATGCCGTTTTGTACCTACCTGTTCGGAATATGCCATCGAGGCCATTAAAAAACATGGTCCTTTCAAGGGATTGTATCTGGCTGTCCGCCGGATATTGCGTTGCCATCCGTGGGGCGGGTCGGGCTATGATCCGGTTCCGTAAAATCTGTTGTCCTTATGTTGCTGGATATTCATACGCATCGCAATGCTGCTGTACCGGGAGAATGCATTTTCAATGTAGAGCCTGCATGGTTTGAACCTGTGGAAGGGTGTTATTATTCTATAGGCATTCATCCGTGGAAAGTTTTGGAAGCTGGTCCGGAAGATTGGACAACGTTGGAAAAGGCGGTCTGTCATCCCTCTGTTCTGGCGATAGGAGAGGCGGGTTTGGACCGTTTGGGGTCCGGCAGATATTCTGTTGCAAAAAGAGGTGTTTGTCCGACAAATTTTATTGAGCGAGTCAGTAGGAAAACCGTTGGTTATTCATTGTGTGAAGGCGTTTAATGAACTGATTGAACTGAAAAAGAAGTATCGTCCGCAGATGCCTTGGGTGGTACATGGTTTCCGTAATAATCTGCATATTGCCTGCCGGCTGATGCAGGAAAACATTTATTTTTCGTTGGGAGAAAGATATCAGCCTGATGTGTTGCGGCACGTGCCTTTAGAATGTTTATTGGCCGAAACGGATGAGAGCACGCAGGATATCCGTATGGTGATAGGACGGATGGCGGAAACGAAGAATGTGGAAGTTTCCTTTCTGTGCGATAGGATAGATGAAAATGCACGGAAAATCTTTTTTCGGCAATAAGAGTTGTTTCTTCAGATAAAGAGTCGTACTTTTGTGGCATTTAAAGTATAAATCAAACATTTAAATAGATAATCATTCGATGAATTTTGTAGAAGAATTAACATGGCGTGGAATGGTGCACACAATGATGCCGGGCACCGAAGAGTTATTGGCTAAAGAACAAGTGACAGCTTATCTGGGTATTGACCCTACGGCTGATTCTCTGCATATCGGCCACTTGTGTGGTGTGATGATGCTACGTCATTTCCAGCGTTGCGGTCATAAGCCGTTGGCATTGGTGGGCGGCGCGACCGGTATGATCGGTGACCCTTCCGGCAAATCGCAGGAGCGCAATTTGCTGACCGAGGAAACATTGCGTCATAATGTGGCTTGCATCAAGAAACAGCTGGCTAAGTTCCTTGACTTTGAGAGCGATGCTCCTAACAAAGCCGAATTGGTGAATAACTATGACTGGATGAAGGATTTTACTTTCCTGGACTTTGCCCGTGAGGTAGGGAAGCACATTACAGTGAATTATATGATGGCTAAGGATTCTGTACAGAAACGTTTGAACGGTGAGGCGCGTGACGGTTTGTCATTTACAGAATTTACTTACCAGTTGTTGCAGGGATACGATTTCTTGCATCTTTATGAAACAAAGGGCTGCAAACTTCAGATGGGTGGTTCGGATCAATGGGGTAATATTACTACCGGGGCCGAGCTGATTCGCCGTACTAATGGCGGTGAAGTGTTTGCATTGACTTGTCCGTTGATTACAAAGGCCGATGGTGGTAAGTTCGGTAAGACTGAGTCTGGTAATATTTGGTTGGACCCCCGTTATACTTCTCCTTACAAGTTCTATCAGTTCTGGTTGAATGTAAGTGACGAGGATGCCGCACGTTATATAAAGATTTTCACTTCGCTGAGTCAGGAAGAAGTGGA
>VOFI01001565.1_pt1 | contig 58000 bp, 64 predicted proteins | sample 5384131 | NCBI WGS metagenome assembly VOFI01 (sample SAMN12384728, study PRJNA508395) | human gut metagenome | isolation source: healthy gut H | host: Homo sapiens
GAAAGTTCCTGCCAGAAATGTCCCGGTGGAGGCTCCTATGAAGTAAGTTGTCATAAAAATAGTATTAATGCGGTTCGAAGCACTCGGACAGAGTTCGAAGATACGGGTCTGATTGCTCAATTGGATACATTGCATGCCGATATCGATGATGATGATACCGGCAACGATTCCCCAATAGGAGTTCTCTCCGATAAAGAGAAGCAACCAAGCTGATAAGATCAGTCCGCATCCGATGAAATTGAATCGTCTGACTCCCACTTTCCGTACATACTTACCTACAAGAGAGGCTGATAAGGCGCCGGCAATGCCGCACAATCCTAACATACCGATGATGTGGCTGTCAGCGTAGAAGGGGGCACTTCCCATTTTAAATGCCAGACATGACCACATGGCTAGAAATGAACCGAAAGCAAGTGCGGCGCGGACTGAAAAGATGCGGAGCTCGGGATACTGCTTCAGCAGTGAAAGCAAAGACTTCATTAAGTCGCTGTATTTGCCCTGAAAGTTCGGGCGTATGTCCGGTAATACCCGCATGACTACCATACCACATATCAACATCATGCCGGCAGCGATGTAATACATCTCACGCCAACCAAACAGTTCTCCTATAAACCCGCTGACTACACGTGAGGCCAAAATGCCGGTCAGTAGTCCCGATACGACGATTCCTACATTTCTCCCTTTGTTTTCCGGACGAGAATTGGGAAGCTATCGGGATGAATATCTGTGGCATCACCGAACAGATGCCGGTGAGGAGCGAGGCACACAGGATGACGTGGATGTTGGGGGCCATCGCGATCACCAGCAACGAAACGATTAATATGGAGAAGCTGGTGAGAATGATCCGCTTTCGCTGATATAAATCGCCTAAGGGGACGATAAACAATAGTCCGAGGGCATATCCGATCTGCGTTACCATGGCAATCAGGTTAGTTCGGAACTCCGATATGCCAATTCATGGCGTATCATATTCAGCAGAGGCTGGACGTAATACAGATTGGCTACCGAAATACCCGCCACAATAGCAAGTGTCCAAAGAATCGAAGCCGGTAGTCCTCCGTTTTCTTTTAATGGCTGTTTCATGCCGCAAAGATAATAAATAAGCTGTTTATTCGACGAAGAAAGTAGTAGAAACTGTATTGCCCTCATCGTCTACTGCTGTCAGTGAATGTTTACCGGGGAGTAGGTTGACAGGGAAATCTTGTGGAAGTCCTGCGTTTGCGTCTGATAAGTCTCATCGAGGTGCCAGAAGATGGTTGCGTCAGGGATGACTGTGTGAACCAGTTCGACAGTTAAAAACCTTTACTGCCATCCATCTGTCGGGGCAGTTTGATACGGGCTCCCATTGGCGGATAAATAAATTGCATTGCTTGGAACCGGTCTTCTCCACATCCTGGTTTGAAAGGGCGGAAGCGACTTGTATTCCGGGTGATGTTGCTTGTAATACCATTCCCATACGGGTGGCAGGGTAAACCAGTTACGGCGGACAACCGGTTCGCTATTGGCACAATTCTCGTATATTCGGAACCGTTCATTTGCCGATAAGGTGACCGGGTGATGATAAGGGCAAGCTTCTGTTTTGAGACCTGCCGGAAGGATCAGCAAAGTATCTGTTTCTTCACAGAATCGTCCTTTCAGATGGCCGGACTGCCGACAAATTTCTGCTTCAACCAGTTCGCCCTGAGGACGTTCGAACCAGGGAGAAGAAGGGAGCAGGTTGAATACATCGAACAGGACAGGGCCTGCCGTACGGGCACCAACCAACCCGGGTTTTCCCTCACCCGTAGCATTCCCTACCCATACACCCACTGCATATTTAGGAGTTACACCCACTGCCCAGGCATCCCGGAAACCATAACTGGTACCGGTTTTCCAGGCAATGGTTTGCATGGAAGGAATGGTACGCCAGTCTATTTCTTCCGGTCGGTTCACTTCTTTTATTGCATCAAAAGTCTGCCAGACGGCTCCGGATTGAAACGATGGGCGATGAACGGAGATGGAATCCGACAGGAGGAGTGTACACGGGAATTGAGGTAACCGGTTGAGGCTGCGTCCCATGTTGGCATAGGCCGAAGTGATATCCCATAACGTGGCTTCTGCACCTCCCAGAATCAGAGAAAGTCCGTAATGGCTTGAGGGACGGTTCAGGGTAGTCAGTCCGATTTGTTTCAGGAAACTGTGGAACTTAGGTACCCCGTAACGTTGCAGCATTGTTACCGAAGGTATGTTAAGAGAGCGTGCAATGGCTTCCGAGGCCGGTACGGCTCCTTCAAATTGCAGATTAAAATTTTGTGGAGTGAACCCATTGATGTTGACGGGAATGTCCGGCAACAAAGTATTTGGGAGAATTTCTCCTTCTTGTAGCATGGCATAATAAAGAAAAGGCTTGAGAATGCTGCCGGTGCTCCGTGGCGACCGGATGACATCTACTTGGTTGCCGCTCTGCTGTTTGTCGAAATGTACATTCCCACAATAAGCCACGCCTGATTGTCCGGAATGTCAATCACAAGAATCGCCAGATTACGGATGTCACTCCGTTTGAATTCACTGTTCCATCGTTCTACCAAACTTTCAATTTGAGTCTGTATACCTCTGTCGATGGTCGATACGGAGTATTTTCCATTTCGGGTTTGATAAAAATAGTCTGTCAGGTGAGGCGCTATGTGTGGAAGAGGTAAAGGTTCCTGCGGAAGTGGTTCACTGATGGCCAGTTCATATGTCGAAGTATCCAGAATTCCTTTTTATGCAGGTGTGTCAATAGTCGGTTCCGTTTATCGAGGAGTGCTTGCCGACTTTTCGAAAGATGGATCATGGCGGGTGAGTTGGGGAGTACAGCCAACATGGCCGATTCTGCCCATGATAGTTCTTCAGCCGAGTGTCCGAAGTATCGCCAGGCGGCCGCATCCAGTCCTACTACGTTTCCTCCGAAGGGGGCATGTGAAATGTAAAGTGACAGTATCTCTTTCTTAGATTTACGAAATTCCAAACGGGTGGCCCATACCATTTCAATCAGCTTTTCCTTGAATGTACGCGGCTTGTTCCGAGCCAACCGAATGGTCTGCATGGTAAGGGTACTGCCTCCGCTGACGATACGTTTGTGCTTGAGGTTTTGAACTACGGCTCTGCCTATTGCCAAAGGATTGACTCCCCAATGATGGTAGAACTGGCGATCCTCGAATTCAATCAGGCAAGTGGCAACTTTCTCGGGAATATTGTCGCGCGGGGAAAACGCCATTGTCCATCCGTGGCGATACGGGCACCGAGAAGTTCACCGTTCCGGTCTGTTACGACGGTAGAATAAGGGGAGGTGAATAATTGGCTGGGAAGGCAAAATATATACAGGACAAGAAGGAGGAAAAGGGCAGGTTTCCACCAACTTTTGATACTTATCTTCCACCCCCTCCCTTGAAAGGAGGGGGGAAGATTGTGTGGCTTAAGAATCTGATTCATCAGTTTTCTTATTCGATGCTTTGTCTGACAACTTTAGTTCTGCCTGCCTGTGTCCTTGCCTGTACATTGGCGTCATACATCGCTTCACACTGGATGGCCGGCATGACAAAGTCACCTGAATACGTTGCCTGCAACCGGACGGTAAATGTTTTGGCTTGTCCCTGTTGCAAATTAAAGTAAGTCAGTATCCGGTCATCGCGGATATCCTGATAGCTATAAGGAGCAGAAGTGCTAATCTGTCCTGTCATTCGTTCATTGAAAATCTCCCATCCGGCAGGGATGATGTGTGTTAATGCCAGATTTGTATAATCGGTTGTACCGCTGGTATTGGCAACAGTTACCACTGCCATAAAATTTGTTCCTTGATGCAGAGAATGCGTATCTATCGGTGAACCGTTATTATCAACGTACTTTACACTTATCCGCAGGTTATTGGCTATCGGAGGCAGTGTGTCGTTCAGTAATTGGGTCCGTGTGATCAGGTCTGCATTCAAAGCTCCTTTTCCATTGTTTTTCAGAATTACCTTTCCTTCACGTGATGAAGTGGAAATAAGTGTCTCGTATACTGCTTTTGCTGATTTTACTGCCGGTTGCTGTTTTCCGTTCAGTGTCCAACTGAAATCCAATGTGCCGGACAACTTTTCTGCCAGACGTCCCATTGCCATCAGTGAGAAAGCGGTGGACTGTGTACTGAACCACGTCTCTCTTGTCAGATTATGTGAAACGATTTTAGCTTGTTCCATGGCTTCGCGCTGACGATTCATTAGCAATAGCGTTTCAAGTATCATTGCTTCGTCCCGGTCGGATGAACCATATACATAATTATTCGATGAATAGGGTTCTACAGTCGTTTTTGCACTGAATACCAGTTCGCCGGCTGCTTTTTCTTTACCGTTGAGTGCATAAGCGGCTGCCAAACGCCATTTGGCTTGTTGCGAAAGTGTAGGCAGTTCTTTCATGCGGTTCATTGCTCCATGTTCTGGTGCTCCGGCCATGGCCAATGTATAGAGGCGGAAGGCCTGCTGGAAATCTGCCTGCCAATACCACCAGCTCTGTTCTTGGGCAACGGGTTGCCAGTTTTGGGCTGCTGCCCGTTGGAAACGTTTCCATTTGTTCAGTACATTACTGTTTACTGCATAACCCTTTTCTTGTGCCAGTACCAGGAACATACCGGCATAGGAGGTGATCCACTCGTCTGCCGAGGCATTTCCGGGCCAATAAACGAAACCTCCGTTCGGTAGCTGGCGTCCGTATAGCTGACGGATAGCTTCCTGTACATTGACTTTTATCTTTTCCGATTCTTCGTTGTCTACTGTTTTGAACTGGCTGATAAATAGCAAAGGAAGAGCTTTAGAGGTTAATTGTTCCGTACAGTTGTGCTGATAATTGTAGAGAAAGTCAAAACGGCGGCTGATGTCGACAGACGGAATACGTGAGACTTCGAGCTGTATACTGTTTCCTTCCGAGCCACTGCTTAACTGATAATTGAGTTCTTCGCTCTTTCCGGTTTCCACCCATTGGCTTTCACGCAGGGTGACCACCGGATTCGGATTACGAACCTCTATCTCAATGGTCTCTTTGGTGTTTTGTCCGTTTCCGTTGGCAGTAAGATGAATGGTGGCTTTTCCGGTTTTCGTACCTGTCTTTAACTTGAAAAAGATCAGGCGGTCACCCGTTTGAGTGAAGGTAAGCGTTTGTTGCTTGTTACCTGTCACTTGTATTCCTGCACCGGAAGCTTGTATGGATACGTTGACGTTCTTTACATTGTTTTCCAATGCAAATACGTTGACTGGTACTTCAATCTCTTCATTGGTGCTCAAAACTCGTGGCAATGTTGAAAGAATCATCAAAGGGGTACGTACCGGAACTGTCTTTTCGGCATTTCCGTATGCTCCGTCCTGACCTGCTACTACCATAGCACGGACAGAACCTACATACATGGGTAAAGTGATTTGGTGCGTACGGCTTTTCCCCTTACCGATACTGAAAGGACCGATAAATTTCACAACAGGTTTGAAGCGGTTCGCTTTTGGGTCCGATGGCTTCAGTGTCTCGTCACCACCTGTGCTGAACATTGATCCATAGCTTCCTGCCGTGGCTCCTAATACATCGTCGTACATATCCCACGTACGGATTCCCAATGCTTCGCGGGCATAAAAATTATTCCAGGGATCCGGTGTCTTGAAATTGGTCAAGTCTAATAGACCGTCATCTACAATGGCAAGTGTATATGTCATCGGCCTGCCATGCTTCTCGTTTATGGTAAGGTTGAATGCCTGTTCGGGACGAAGTACTTCCGGCATCTTGATTTGCGGTTCAAGAACGGTTTGCTTGTCGGTCACGAATACCGGCATAATGCCGTACATCCGGATAGGAAGATCGTTCACCGTCTGTGCATGGGGCTGTAGCAAGCTGATATGGAGATAAACATTCGGAGCCATTTCAGGGGTTACCTTAAATTGATATTTAGTGTCTTCTTTCCCTGATACCTCGATCCATTCCCGTTGAATTACAGACGAACCGTTTTCGAGCGTAACCAGGGCCCTTCCACCGGCAGATGCCGGTAATATGGCTGTTACGGTTTCTCCCGGTTCGTAAGAGTCTTTGTCAATGGAAAAAGATAACATTTTGATGCCACTCGGGTCACTCTTATTAGAACGCCCTCGCCAGTCAGGCCAGTCCACGTAGATGGTACCTCCTGTAGCATGTCCGCTTTCACGGTCTTTGACGTAAACCAAATAGCGTCCCCAATCCGGATAATTCACTTTGAAACTGAATTGTCCTTTGCCGCCTGTTGTGTTGAGTCTTCCCGTAGCTACGGGGGTGATGGAACTGCTGTTGATGTATGTTTCAAATGATTCGTTGTCGTTTTCCCACCACCAACTCCAACTGATGCGGTATATTTTGTATTCCAGACCGGAACGATTTATCGGCTTTCCGTCGGAGTTGACCGTTACGATATCAAAAATATGCTCTTTGTCTGTTTCGATATATCTGCCTTGTGGCTGGTTCAGATTGATACCCACGTATGACGGGAAAGGAGAGTAGGGAACTGACAGAGTCTGGATACTGGCATCTCCGCCCGGTTCGAATACCTGAGTCGTGATATTGGCACGAAGCATTCCCGGAGCATTCTCAGAGGTCGGAAGTTTCAGCATGAACCCGGTATTACCATTTTCATCCAGGGTACCGTTGAAAATATCGGTTCTTATTGATGTGAATTCTGTTGCCGGATTATTAAAGATGTATGTCTCGTAGTTCTTGAATTGTGTATTGACTTTCGACAGAGACATTTCGACTTTTGCTTTCAGACGCGATGCCGTTGCTCCGGTCAGCCAAGCTGATGAAAGATGCTTGTACTTCTTTATCCGCAGCTTTCAGAATCTCTCCGGGCAGTTTCAGGTTTATTTTCAGACGGTTCGGCTTTATGGTCTCTACACGGAGTGATTTGTGGAAAGCGGTACCTCCCACTTTTACATAGGCGTTCCATAATCCGGTGGGATCTTCCGGTTGTGTCGGGACCTTGAATGTATAGAAACCATTCAGCCCATTGGTTGAAATTTGTTTGCTGTAAAATTGTCCTCTTGGATTGTAAAGCTCCAAAGTTACGGGATGTTTATCCGGAATACGTTTGTTACGGTCCTCCAGAACAAACGAGATATGCAAGGTGTCTCCTGGTCGCCATACACCTCTTTCACCGTATACAAATCCTTTCAAGCCTTTTTGGATGTCTTTGCCGCCTACATCAAAACGACTGGTAGACTGCTCTTCTCCATCGGCTACTTTTACATAAGCTTTCTGTTTTTCCGATTCTGCCACTACAATAAAAGGTGTTCCTTTCGTTTCTATTATTGCAAAACCTTCCGCATCTGTCAATGCTTCTCCGATAGGCTGTAACTGGAAGTTGTAGACAATGACTTTAGCTTTTTCTACCGGTTTGGTGTCCAGAATATTGCTTACGGCTATCCAAAGTTTGTTCATCGAATTACGTTTTACGATCATACCTATGTTGGAAGCCAGTACGTTACAAGCTGCTATCCGGTCGGACGTCATATAATAGGACGGATGGCAGGGATTATCCCGTTCATCCCATCGATATTGGCTCCAGTCGGCATTTTCATTCCCGCTGAAGTAATAATATGTTTCCGGTTTGTCCCAGACGGCTTCATCTTCTTCCGAAAGGATATCAGATTTGACCTTGGTCAGAGATTCGGTTTCTTCGGAAAATTGCATTTTCGGATTCTCACCACTGCCGCAAGGATAAGCCGAATATTCCTGCTTGAAGGATAGGATAACGCGATAAATAGCACCCGGTTCCTGATGAATCAGGCCTGCCAGGTCGATGGAATAGTTTTCCCATTTATGGATATCTTTTGAAGGATCTTTACCCAAAAACAGTGTCTTTTTATAAACCAGTCTTCCCGATCGTCTTAGTTCGTTGGCCGAGGACAGTGAGTTATTTTGCATAAACATTAGCACATTGTTCTCAAAAATGCGGATAACCCGTAGGTCTACAGCATACAGACTGACAGCCCGGAAAGGAATTACAAGATTTTTTGAATCGGGAATGATGGCACCTGCAGAAGATATTTCGACTTGAGGTTTCAGGTTCAGTTCGCTGAAAGAGATAGAATGGGAACCGCCCAATGCTTTGCCTTGATTGTTTTTCACTCCTTCATGTATTTTCAGGGTCAGTTTACTGAGTTGACCGGCTTCAAAATAAACATTTACCTTATTATCCGTAATCTGGAAAATATAGGATGGAATCTCGGGTATTTCGATTAGACCTTTTAAATCCTGAGTATCAGAAACCGGATCAGAGAAGACGATTTGTATCCCGTTCTCAGGCTGACTGATACGTTCGGCGGAAAGGAAACGGAAGCTGTCTTTGGCAGGAATCGTAATGGACTCACTTTGTTTCCTGTCCATTCCGACAGGTTCCCCGTCTGCTGTAATTTTAAGATCGTAATCCTGTTCTTTTCTTTGGATATTACTGATAATGAAACTATATTCTAATGGATTAGATGTGGATCCTATGGTGATTGTAGAGGTACCGTTAGTGGAAAGTATTTTTTCAACTTGTTCTTTAGTCATTTTATCACTAAAACGGATTTCTCCCTTTACGGTTACCTTATCGGGTGAAGAAGAGGCTATTTCCAATGGAGCGGTATGCAGTGTGAAATTACTTTCTTGTATCCGGAAAGAGAAATCGAAAACTTTCAATTTGCTATCCACTTCGACAAAATCGCCTAGTTGGAACGAGCCTTGATATAACTTGCCCGGCTTTAGTTCTCCTTCTTCCGGAAGAAATTCGATGGTGTTATTACTCACCCAATAAGCTTTGCCTTTTAACGATGGAGTAAAACTGAACGGACAGTCTTTCAGTTCATTGTTAAGGTCTACCATTGGTTGATCTTGAGTCAGTTCGATTCGTATGGGAGAAGATTGAGAAATGACTCCACCTGTATAAGCATTGACATAAGGAGCATATTCCGATGACGGAATAATTTCTTTTGCGCTGCGTGTGCAAGCGAACAGTCCTGCGATAATTACTGTAAGAACACAGGAGAATAGAATTAAAAGATTCTTTTTTCCTTTCATAGCAAATAAGCGTTTAGTTTATTATTATTTTGTCAACCAATGATTTATATTTCTTTACTCTGTACTGAATTTCACTCCAGGCTTTAACCATCTTCCATCTGTCAGTCAAATCGCAGATATTATTACATCTGTATCTCTATCGGAAGTTTACAGGCCAGATCAATCATATATTTTCAAGGTTTATATTCACAAAGATACAATTTATCCTATAAAGAGTTTACTATTTGCACCCTCAAATTTATGCTTCGTATCTTTAGGTTATTCCTCAATAAAATCTGAATGTTCGGAAACAATTCGGACTATTATTACCCGCTTTGTGTTCTCGTTTACCTTAAATCGGTTATCCGTACGTTCTCCTATCAGCCAGGCTATTTGTTCTCCAAAGCATAATACCCATTGCTTTTTCCTTTTTCACTCAAAGAGAATTTTTTATCCGTCAGGTAGTCACTGACATGTTTTTTACCGGTCATTCCGAAAGGTATAAAAACATCTCCTGGTTTCCATTTGCGTATCTCCCATGTTTTATTTATTTTGTCAGCATCGAAGCAAGCCGTGTTTTTATCTTTTGGAATTATAAATTCAGAAGTATAATCGTACTCTTCCATAACTAACCGGAAAGGTGGCTGGGACTCTTCTGTAGTTGTATCTTCTTCGATTAATAACAGGTCACGGTCTTTTATGACTCTCCATCCTTTACCAAGGAAGACTTTTCCTGGTTGTCCGTCGAGCGTTTGCCTTATATTATCTATTTGGGTCGTGTTGAATCCTAGCGGGTGTAATATTTCGAATAAAATGGCTTCGGGTACCGGTTCTTGCAGCAAGGCTTCTATCCGGATGCCTTCAGGGGTCAATATACGTTTACGCGCCTCCCCTATACTTTGATTGTATAAAGTTGCTGCGTCATTCAGATAGTTGGTAGTGCGGATGATACTCTCTTTCACCGACGGATTGATCTCTTTCATCAGGGGCAATAAGTTTAAACGAATCTTATTCCGGGTATATTCATCCAAAAGATTGGTGCTGTCCGTTACGTAATCTTGGTCGATATATTGCAGATAGGCTATTATTTCTTCGCGACTCAGGCAAAGTAAAGGGCGAACAATGTTACCGTTTCGTGGACGAATTCCGAGTAATCCGTTGATACCCGTACCGCGAATCAGGTTCAACAATACGGTTTCTACACTGTCATCTTTATGATGCGCTGTTGCGATAACACTGGCTTCACGTTGTCCCCTAAGCGTTTCGAACCATTCATAACGTAATTCCCGGGCAGCCATCTCAATAGAAATATGTTTCTTTGCGGCGTATTGGGTTGTATCGAAATGTTCTATGTGTAAAAGAACCCTGATTCATGGCATAATCGGCGCACAAAAGCTTCGTCTCTGTCCGATTCTTTATCCCGCAAATGGAAATTGCAGTGAGCAGCTTCGCAGGTATACCCCATTGATAGCAAGAGACGTAACAATGCCACAGAGTCGGCCCCTCCGCTTAATGTCACCAATACCTTGTCATTCAGACAAAACAGCTTCTCTTTTTCGATGTATTGTGCTACTCTATGTTGTATCATATTGCAAAGATAATAGTTTTGCTAATAATGATAAGAAATCTTCCTTATTTAAAAACAATCTAAATAATTTGCATGCCCCAAAGTTATGAATTATCTTTGCGGAAAATTTTGAGGTACACACACTATGCGATTGTCCGAATTAAAAACAGGTGAGAAAGGAGTCATTGTAAAAGTTTTGGGACACGGTGGCTTCCGTAAACGAATTGTGGAGATGGGCTTTATCAAAGGTAAAACCGTAGAAGTATTGCTTAATGCTCCATTGAAAGACCCGATCAAATACAAAATAATGGGTTATGAAATCTCTCTGCGACGACAGGAGGCTGATATGATTGAGATTATCAGCGAGCAGGAGGCAAAGTCACAAACACAGGAGGCTGCTTATCATCAGGGGCTTACTGAAGATATCGATGTGAAGGAGGAAGACTTGAAACGGGTTGCTCTTGGAAAGCGACGCACGATTAATGTGGCGTTGGTCGGTAACCCGAATTGCGGTAAAACGTCTCTCTTCAATCTGGCTTCAGGTGCTCACGAACATGTGGGTAATTATAGTGGTGTGACGGTAGATGCTAAAGAAGGGTATTTTGATTTCCAGGGTTATCACTTCAAAATAGTTGATTTGCCGGGTACTTATTCTTTGTCTGCCTATACTCCCGAAGAAATTTATGTGCGCCGTCATATTATCGACGAGACACCTGATGTGATTATCAATGTGGTTGATTCTTCAAATCTGGAGCGTAACCTCTATCTCACTACCCAGCTTATTGATATGAATGTACGTATGGTAGTGGCTCTTAACATGTATGATGAACTGGAAGCCAGTGGTAATACGCTTGACTATCTCCTGTTAGGAAAGTTGTTCGGAGTTCCGATGGTGCCTACTGTCTGTAAAAGGAATATCGGTGTGGACCGTCTTTTTCATGTAGTCATCAACCTTTATGAAGGTGCCGACTTTATTGATAAAAAAGGGCATATACATCCGGAGGTGGCAAAGGAAATTATGGATTGGCACCAGTCCTTACCCAATTTTAAAGACCATGGTGAACATCCGGCTGATTATACCCATGGCAAAGAACCGGTGGGTAAAGTGTTCCGCCATATTCATATCAATCATGGACCCGATTTGGAGAAAGCCATTGATGCAGTGAAAGAGGAGATTTCGAAGAACGAGTTTATCCGTCACAAGTATTCTACTCGTTATCTTGCTATCAAGTTATTGGAGAATGATCCGGAAATAGAACGTTTTATTCATACTCTGCCCAATGCTGTGGAAGTAGAAAAGAAGCGGGATAAAGCAGCCCGTCGCATTCAGGAGACGATGAATGAAGATAGTGAGTCGGCTTTGACTGATGCCAAATATGGTTTTATCAGTGGTGCTCGCATTTGGGGATATCCCATCTTCTTTCTTTTTATGTATCTGATGTTCGAGGGTACCTTTGTGATGGGTGACTACCCTATGCAAGGTATCGAATGGCTAGTAGACCAGTTGGGCAACCTGATACGGAACAATATGGCTGAAGGTCCTTTGAAAGACTTACTGATAGATGGTATTATCGGTGGAGTGGGCGGTGTTATCGTTTTCCTGCCGAATATCCTCATATTATACTTTTTTATTTCTATATTGGAAGATTCGGGGTATATGGCACGCGCTGCATTTATCATGGATAAAATAATGCACCGGATGGGACTGCATGGCAAGTCCTTTATTCCACTGATTATGGGATTCGGTTGTAATGTACCTGCTATTATGGCTTCGCGTACTATTGAAAACCGGAAGAGCCGTTTGATTACCATGCTTGTTAATCCATTGATGTCATGTAGTGCCCGTTTGCCTATCTATTTGTTATTGGTCGGTGCTTTTTTCCCAAAGAATGGTAGCTTGGTCCTTTTGCATCTACACAGCAGGCATTTTATTGGCAGTAATAATGGCCCGTATTTTCAGTAAATTTCTGGTCAAAGGGGATGATACTCCGTTTGTGATGGAGCTCCCCTCCCTATCGTATGCCTACCTCTAAAAGTATCATGCGCCATACATGGGAGAAAGGAGCGCAATACCTAAAAAGATGGGAGGCATCATCATGATTGCCTCAATTATTATCTGGTTCTCTAGGGTATTATCCCGATCACGATGCTTATCCTACCCAGGCAGAACAGCAGGAAAATTCATATATCGGACAAATAGGCAAAGCCATAGAGCCTGTTATCAAACCGACTTTATACAAATGATGCCGATGCCGATGTAGTCAGTTTGGCCGAACGAATTCCGATTACACCGCTTGCGGCATTTAGCTATATGCTGTTTGTGTTAATCTACTTCCCGTGCATTGCCACGTTGGTAGCCATCAAGCAGGAATCCGGTAGTTGGAAGTGGGCTATCTTCACGGCAGGATATACCACGGCGTTGGCATGGCTTGTTTCATTTGCCGTCTATCAGATAGGAGGAATGTTTTTATGAATTGGCAGGAATGGGTAGTCGGGCTACTGATTGTATTGTGCGTAGCCCGTATTCTTTATGGTATTTATCTTTTTTTTTTTCGTCGTGTGAAGGAAAATGATAACCCTTTGTGCGAGTTGTGCAAGTGGCTGTGAATTAAAGGATATGATGGAAAAGAAGCAGAAGGAGTGCTCGTCCAAGAAAAAGAATACAAAGAAAAATTGTTGCAGATAGTTTGGTAGTTTCAAAATTTGTACTACCTTTGCAACCGCAAACGACAAGGTTCCTTGGATGAGTGGCTTAGAGCGGTCTGCAAAAACGGCGGTTCGAATCCGCCAGGAACCTCTTAAAAAACTCTTGTAACTAACTGAATTTCAGTATATGTTACAAGGTTTTTTCTTTGGATAAGGGGCTCACCGTAAAAATCTTGACTATGTTCCTCCCTTCAGGCATACTCGCTTACTTTGATTTAGTCAATCATGTCTCCTGAGCAACTTGCTTCATCCTCTTCCTTGAGGAAAAGTCTTCGATTCCTGAAAAATACTCCCATTTACATCTTCATTCCAAAGGCTTCTTTCCGGAAATAGAAGTACAAGACTTCCCCATTCGCGGCAAGGCAGTATACCTTCGTATCAAACGTCGTCGTTGGAAAAATCCTGAAACTGGTCAGACCTATAGTCACGATTGGAAAAGAGGCCAGAGCAAAGAGAGAAAGCTATGAGCCGGAGGTCTTTAGCAACACGGGGATACTCTTAGGCAATTGTTGGCTAGAAGCTGGTATCTGCTGTTCAAGGCACCGGGCAAGTGGACGGACAGCCAAAAACGGAGGGCTGGAATCCTGTTCAAGCAATTCCCGGATATAAAGGCCGTGTGTTATTATGCGTTAAGATTGGGAAAGATTTTTACTGATTATATAGGCAATGATGTGGCGTGTGCCAAAAACTTAGAGGTGGGTGTTAAGAATAGAACTTTTATAATGGAAGTGTGCTGTATCTAAGTACTTTTTAGTAGTTTTGCATAATAATGAAATCGAGAAATAAAATCTCTCTTTTAAGCAATAGATAGGATATATGAAACATATCTTCAATAAGGAACAATGCCAAAAAAAGCAACATTCATTCTTGAAAGCCCTTTGGCTAAACTGTCGGAACTTTACTCAAGCGAGATAAAAGACTTGGCTGTTGTATGGTGCTATTATTCGGGGAGAATAGAGGGTAATACCTATACCTATGTTGAAACAGAAGCATTGCTTAAGGACGGCATCACTTCCGAAAAAAAATATGAAGATGCTAAAATGCTGAAAAATCTATATAATACATTCATTTCCGAACTGGAATATATTCATCAAGAGAAAAATAAGGAGATTATAGATGAATGTACTCTTTTCAGACTTCATCAATCTATTTCCACAGGTTTGGTTTCTAATGAGGAATCAGGCTTTTTAAGGACACGTGCAGTTAGGATCAGCGGTACTGATTATGCTCCTCCAAAAGATTTGCAAGAAATAAAAAGTAAATTGGGAGAGATATTATATGAGCAAGACGTTTATACTAATCCATTGGAAAAGGCAGTTTTCTTACATTGTAATATTGCACGGCTGCAACCTTTATAGATGGGAATAAAAAGAACTTCTCGCATGATAGAAAGTGTTGTCATGATGAATGCTGATATTATTCCTGTATATTCAGCAAAAGATGCTGATATTTTGAATTACAGGAAAGGGTTGATTCGATTTTATGAAACGGGGGATTACACTAAGTATTCTGACTACTTTCTAAATAGGCAGTTGGAACGCATTAAAGAAATAGATATATAATTTAAATCAAGACTAATTTAGTCGAATGTAAGAACTGTATTTGCTAATTTCCTTGATAATCAATGATATTAGGGAAATTTTAAAAAAACGCCAGGAACCTCTTAAAGAAAAGGGAGTAAAGGATCATATCTGAATTCGGGATCGTCCCTAAATTTTGAGGGATTATTTTATTATGCATGAGTCATAGCTACAATTCACTTTACAATTACCTCTGCTTACTCTATTCACAACCTACTTATGAAGATAAGAAGGATAAACAAAAGATATTTCGACTGTATAACGATTTGTTTTCTGAGCAAAAAGAATATCCGAATGCTTATCCGTGTGCTATAATGGGTGACGGATAATACCAATGCGGTCTTGTTACTTGATGAAGAAGACTCTACACGTTATATCGTTTATGCAGAGCCGAAAAAATAATATCTTTTTATCATCTACTTTATCTATATAGGTACCAGTTCTTATTTCAGCTTTTCCAAGAAAAAACTCTATTTATGCTTATGCTATTTGCATGTGCTGATTGTTTTCTTATTGCCAAACGTTACTTGCAGATTATTTTAGTATTCACTCTGAGTGGATGTCCCGATATGTACTGATTTTAGTGGTATAGATGCTTGATTTTTGATGTGCGAATTGGGGTACTTTATAAGTTCTTACCGTTTAAATCCATATAAATTTAGGTTTTTCCCTATAAGTAATTATAGAATTCACAGATCAGGTATGATTTTCCTGCTTTACTTTTGTTGCAAACCTAAAAAAAACATCATGAAAAAGATTTTATTTATTCTATTTACAGTTCAGTTTATTCTGATCCCTCGGATAACAGGAAGTTATGGTGCAAATTCTATCGGAAATAATCATGGACATTCGGTAACTAATCAAGGAAAGAAAACCATCAAGAAAGACATCTTTGGAGATACTGTCATTGAGGACAATCACGGTAATAGGAAAACCATTAAGAAAGATATCTTTGGAGATACTGTCATTGAGGACAATCGCGGTAATAGGAAAACTATCAAGAAAAGACATTTTTGGAGATACTGTCATTGAGGACAATCGCGGTAATAGGAAAACTATCAAGAAAGACATTTTTTGGAGATACTGTCATTGAGAACAATTGCGGTAATAGGAAAACCATTAAGAAAGACATCTTTGGAGATACTGTCATTGAGGACAATCGTGGTAATAGGAAAAGCATCAAAAAAGATATCTTTGGAAATACTGTCATTGAAAATAATAAAGGTTATAAAAGACCATTAAGACAGATATATTCGGTAATAAAATAATCGAAGATAATCATGGGAAAAAGCAAATTATTAAAAAAGATATATTCGGGAATGTTATTATTGAGAATTACTAAGGCATCTATCTAAGTATGATAAAGAGCAGGACTTGCAGTGTGGACTTATGCTCAGAATCAAAAACATTTTTTATATAATATCAACAACAATAGACTGATAATGACACGGACTATGGAGTATTACTGTTAACTGCTTCTCAGCGTGAGGATGACGAGGAAAAGAAAGAAAATCCGATACCGGAAAATTTTGTTTTTTACAATTGAGCCTGAGGCCGTAGCATTGGCTGCAAGTGAATTTTGTCAATCTTGTGGATTCTTCTAATATGTCTGTTTTTTTATATATTAGCTTCGAAAATTAGACTGAGTCAGTTTAAAAATGGAGGTGTGCCGGGATGTACTTTCCCGCCTGGTCAGCATTTTCGGCACGCCCCCATTCATGTATCTACTTTTATTCCAGAATAAAGATGAACCCTTTGTCTTTGGGAACTTTTATTTTATCTTTTGGCGACAGGCTGAATCCTTCCTGGAAACCTTTGATGTCAGGAGCCGTCAGCCTGGCTTTATCAGCATCAATGCCCAGTTTCTCCCAATCTATCTGCAGTTTTATATCACTGTCTTTTTTTGCCCAACTGGCAATGGCAATCATTACTTTGCCATCTTTCACAAACGAGGTTGCCAGAACGTCATTGCGTCCTGTCTTCACTGGATTGTAGGATACCCAATAGCCCATCATGCGGCTGTCTTTTATGCCGAATGCATCCCACACCTTCCAGAGTTGTGAGGGGACGGATTCCATCGGTTCGCGTGCGGTCATCCCGTACAGCATGCCCCGGTAAGGATTGCCGCCATCCTGCAACATTTCGCTCATCATGCCGAAGGGGATACCCGATACATCTGTCAGCCAGTATTCCGGTGACTTTTCGTATTTAAAGTATTCTCCAAACCAAAGGCGGTCTAGGTAAGGCATGTGTTCCATGTAAAGGAATATGCTGTTGATGTAACCGTCGGCCGGATTGAACTGATTGGCTGAATGGACATCGATGCGCGGATCGGGACGGTTACTTTCCAGTACCCGGCGGATGCGTTTCATCGTGTTACGATCGAAAGCCAGGTCGTCGATATAGACTCCGTCGATGCCGACATTTTTTGTCAGCCAGTTCAGTCCTTCCACATAGAAGTTGTGCCAGCGCGAAATGCCGGTGTTCACGATTGCCGCATCCTTGTAAGCATCTACAAACCAGGCTCCGATGTAGTCGCCGTCCAGATGTTCCTGTAGCCAGGCATAGCCTCCTCCCTTGCCCGGTGAGAAGATTTCGTGTCCAAGGCTCTTCAGGGCAAACAGCTCCGGTGCATGGTTCGTCAGTTCGCGTACCGTATAGTATATTTTCACTTTATATCCTTTGGCATGCGATTCGTCTACGTACTGCTTCATGAAGGCAGGGCGGAAGAAAGGATAGTTGATATGCGGATTCACCGCATTGCCGTGATGCAGGTTGATAACGTTTGCTCCTGTTTCTCCCACAACGTCTACAGCCTGGTAGGCGTGTGCGTCGCCCTCTTTCAGTTTCTCGGCAGGCTGGTATCCGTGGTAGTAGCGGTCGGTCCATTGCTTCATCGTGTCGATGGGCTTGAAGGGAGTTACCAGTACCAGGAAGTCGAAGTTCAGCTCTTCGCCCCTTTTGGAGGGGTGCGGCTGCCACTGTATGTCTTGATGTCTACCTGGTTTCCTTTCTCTTTATAGCTGATGCCGCCTTTACCGTTGTTAAACCAGGATGGAGGCATGTTCAGCGGTTGCATTTTGTAGAAGTTTGTGTTTAGCGGACGGCGATAGTTCTCTGCACGGAACAGGCATTGCATGCCGGCGTTTACATCGCCAAACCAGAAACCTTCCTGATTCCGTTCCACATTCCATTTCCATTGGTCGCTTTTCGGGCGCAATGAGCCTTCATAACCCATTCCCAAACGATATTTGGCCGTTGTTGCCGGCATGGAAGTTAACAGGGCTATATCGTCTACCGATGTATTTTCGGCAGCCTTTACTTTGATCTGATAATTCATGAAACCATCGAATTCCATACTTGCAAGTACTGTTATGTCCAGTGCCCCTGCTTTTCCGGTAGCGGTCCAGCTTACCGTTCCGTCTTCCTTCTTGCCGAACTTTAGCGGTGAAGTGATGGCGATGGGCAGTGGTTTTCCATTCTGGAGAATGACAAATTCCATCGGTTGTGACAGAATGTCTTTGGGTTCTTTGCCTATGGAAGTCATCTCTTCGGTGAAGTAACTCCGGATGGAAGCCGGCAGTCCCAGTTCGCCGGCAGTGACGCTGCGTCCCAGCACGCTGATTGTACGGTCTGCCACCTTTATCGGAATGAATGGCTTCACCGGCCGGTTATTGACTGCATACTGTGAATTCAGCCAGCGCAAACGTGACAAACGCCACAAGTCTCCGTCTCCTTTGTCCACCAGTACGTTGTCCGACAGGTTAATGGCTATGTTCACTTCCTGTGAAGCACCGCTCAGGTCGCTCACGGTGACCGTGCCTCGGTAGATCCCTCTGCCGGCATGTTCCGGCATCTGGACGCCGATCCATAAAGGTTGTACACGGCCTTTACCGACGTTTACCTCCGGATGTATCGGGCGTCCCAGCCAGTCGGTTCCTTCCGTGTTGAAACACGTAAGAGCCGATGCAGGTATACTTTCGTTCTTTCCTTTCAGGTCGGTAAAGGTTACTTTGACTCCGTTCACCGGATTCTTGAATGCCCACAGTCCCAGTTGCAGCACATAGTATTCGTTCAGATCCGCTTCACCGAAAAACTCGCCTGTGGCTCCTTGCGTCACCTGGCGGTATGACAGATCATCGAACATGCGGATGGGATATTTACGGTCTTCGGGCAACAGCAGGAAAGGCTTGTTGCTGTTAGCATCGATCAATGCCTGCTTCTCCTGTGCTGTGGCGATGATTTCCATCGGATAGAAGCTGTTGAAACTGCCCAGCGATTCGAAACGTACCAGCTTGGCTTGTACCGCCTTTCCGGCCGGAGTGGCTTTACAGGTTGCTTTCCATTGCGGATCCGCCTTATCCGGTTGCTGAGGATAGTTTACTTTCGGATAGGGCCCTCCCGAGGTGTGGTAGGGGAGGTAGTACACATAATAATCTCCGGCATTTCCGCTTGCGTCAAATCGGATGCGTCCGTATTCACGGTTGATTTCCACCGGAAGTACATTGTCTACCGCTTTGCCGGTAGATACATTGATCACAATAATCCCTTTTTGTTCGGGATTGGCGTCACGTCTGCGCCAGGGGATATAAGCTTCCGCTACGGAGGCGGGAGTGTTCACGGAAACAATGGCGCGATGGTTACCCAGTGTGTCGGGTGTCCAGTAGTTTTCGCCGTAAAACGAGGCTTCGGGGACGAAGTCTTGAGCCGCTGCCGGAAGGGCTAACAAAGCTGACAGTGCCCATAAAAAGAGTTTCTTCATAATGTTTATCTAATAACTATGTGCAAATTTACAAAGAATCATTTATGGATTTGGCAGATCGGCCGTTTTTTTATTATAAACCGTTTCTGCCCAAAAGCCTGTGTGGTAATCGGGTATGCGATTAGCGATGTTTCGCTCCGATTATCCGGAAGAATCTTTTTGTGGGAAAAATATTTTTTATATTATCTTTGCGCCCTCAAAATGAATAAACCCTACACTATGAACAGAAAGCAAATTCTGTGTATCTCGCTTCTGGCATTCTCGCTGTGTGCCTGTCAGGATGATGATACAGCCGATATTCTCGATGCTTTTGGCACTCCACCTGCTTTGACGAAGATGACGGCACAAGAGTTTCTCGATCAGGGAGAACAGATGTTTGAAGATGGCGAAAGCGTGGACGAGATTGTTTCCGCCGATCGTGCCTTCTATGTGAATAACCCCTTTAATGTTTCGATGGCGGATGGAAAGCTCCGGCTGTTCAACGGCATGGCGCACGATTTCAAGGAAGTCTCCCTTTGGCTGACGATGCCCCATTTGCGTGACACCATCCAATTGATGCAATTTGAGGAAGTCCCCGGTTTTTATAACATCAAACTTGATTCTCCATTGAAAATGGGAGAGGCCGTCTACGCTTCGAAGAGTGGAAAGCCTGTCCGTGTGAATAATCTGGCACTGCTGTCGCCCGACCAGTATGAATTGCTGCTTTCGTGCAACGACTCCGTATTCGATATGCTGAAGACCATCAAGATGAAAACCCGTATCCAGATGGGAAAGTACGGCAGTGGAAACTGGGGAGTCATGACAGCAAATGCAGCCCGCTACTATGCCACATCGGCGGTGAATATGGCTGTCATGTTCAGTTCCGAAATTTTTCGTGATTCATTGATGAACTACAAAGGTAGCATTCACAATGATGCAGGAAAAGAGATCGACCGTGAAGGGCTACTGAATTCGATTCTCAATAAACAAAGTCTTGTGTTCGGAGTGGTTACCGGTTCCGGTATCGCCGGGCTCGGTGGAGGAAATGCTTTGGGATTGCGTGAAGAATATCTGGCCGGATTCTTCTACCAGAACCGGGTGGCAATCGATTGCAACTGGGTGCTTCATGTCTGGATTCACGAGCTAGGGCACTGTCTGGGCTATGGTCATTCCAGCAGCCTGTGTTACGGGTCGGTGCCCGATGAAATAGTACCGAAAGTGTATCGCTACATGATGAAGCACCGCATGTTGCCTTATATCATCAATCCCTTTAAGAGTTACAATGATTATAATCCCGGCATCAACGATGCCGACAATCCCGACATAGAGCTATGATGAAGAGACATAACATACTGACGGTACTGGGAGTCCTGCTGCTCACCTTTGCCGCATGCGATAAAAAATAGTGCCCCCCGGATTCAGTTTCACGACCGATTCCATCCTTACATTGACTTTCGATAAAGAGCTGGATGCCGCCTTTGTCGGAGTGGGGACCCAAAATTACAATCCGGTGGGAATGCGGCGTTCGGGCGATACTCTTTTCATTGCCAACCGTGCCGAAGGTTCTGACGGTGTGTGGGTGGTACGTGCTTCGACCGGGGAGTTGCTTTATTCGCTGACCGGCTGGACCTACAACGGGAAAAACGAGAAGTTCGACAATCAGGTGATGGATGTGGCGGTCAGCAGCGATTACATCTTTGTGGTGAACCGTTCGTCCCGGATCGACCTGTTCCGACGGAACGATTATTCGTATGTGACCACCATCGGGCGTACCGGATGGCAGTCGAGTTCTCTGTTGCAATGCGAAGCGGCCGAAGTGGCCGGTGATAAATTGTTCATCCGTGACAAACAGAAGATTAAAGTGGTGCAGATTTCAGATTGTACGCCTGAAAATCGTTTTAAGGTTCCTGTCTTTGCTCAGAATACGGACAGTACGTCTTCTAATAACGGTTTTAATCTTGAGTCCGTCGCGCGGCATGAAGGCTTGATCTATGTGTCCGACTACGAAACCTCACGCATCCTGGTGATCGATCCCGCCACCGTGGCGGTCAAGGGAGAGCCGGTACGCTTTCTGCGCTCTTATCGCATGCCGAACAAACCGCTCAGTATGGGATTCTTTCAGAACGAAATGTATGTTGTCTGCACAAATAACCGCATCGTGAGAGTAGACCTCCGTACCGGGAAAGAGCTCGGCTCTTATTCATCCTTTGCCGGAGGAGTGGGGCTGGGAACTCCCGGACGCCTCTTTTTCCATAATGATACATTCTATCTTGCAGGGCGCAATGCCAATGCTCCCCGGCTGATACAGGGGAAAGTTATGTTTGTTGAAATATCCGAGCTGGACTAAAAAAATGAATAATTACGATTCGCTGCAGATTATGCAGGTTTGTACACTCCTCTATATCCGGATGACGGTTTAAGAGAAGAAAACTTTCTGTGTCGTCTGTGGTGAGAAAACAATCAAGCATGAATTTGAAATTTTTATATCTGTTATTATTGATATCTGCCCTGTGTATATCCTGTTCCAAGGACGAAGAACCTTCGGATAAGGGCAGTACTTCTCCCCAAGAGCCGGTTTACACCACCTTTACAGATGCCGGCGAAGTGGTTGTTCCCGGAGTGCTTCCGGCCAATTTCACTCCCCGGTCCGTACGGGTCAAGGGGGACACTTTGTTTGTTGCCAATACCAATGCCGCCGACCGTTCCGTGCTATTGCTGAACCTGACGACAGGCGAACTGATCGGACGTATCGATTCATGGGTACGGAAAGGTGTCAAAGAGACCTTTAATGCCGAGATAGGCGACATGGCTGTTTCTGACCGTTATATCTTTGTGGGTATGTACAACTCCCGTATTAATATTTTGACCGTCGCACCCTTCAGTTTGTCAATGCCATCGGGCGTTCAGACGGAAAGTGGGGAGACGATATTTATAGCATGACCCATTGCTACGGACTTCGTGAGTGTGGCGAGAGACTGATGGTGCGTGATAAAAATACCATTCGCGGCTATTGGATTTACGAAGCCGTTACCGAACCTGCGTTCCGGGTTCCCTGGATCGGAAAGGTGAAAGTGCCCGAAGGAGTCGGATATGACTATCAGGCCCGTATCCATGGTATGGCAGAGTATGACGGGCGTATGTATCTGACCGACTGGTACAACAAGAGTGTGCAAGTGTTCACTCCGTCGAAAATGGAGATCGTGTTCGGTGAAGAGACACATATCACTTCCGATGCCGTGTTTAAGTACGATGATATTCAACCGCTCGGACTGCTTGCCTACGGAGGCGAATTACTGATGTCGGTACAGAAGAGTGGGAAAATACAGCGTTATGATCCGGAGACAGGAGACCTGCTCGGAGTGCTGGCCGAGTTTCCGGGTAAGGAGATCGGGCGCATGGAGATAGCCCGGGGAATGCTTTACTACATTGACCTCAAAGCCGGGAAACTGATGAAGGCAAAAGGAGAATAAAGAACGACGAGAGTGTCATGACTCACCACAGCGCAATCTGTGGTGAATACGAGTTTCGACACACCCTCGTTCTTTCATCTGCATGTCCTATCCGAAGCAGAAGTAATACTCAGAACCGTCGCTGACATAAAAAGAATCTGCTTTCTTTTCGATAAAAAGAACTGTTCTATTTTGCCAACCATCCGACAGCAAGCATTACATCGTCTATATTCAGGCAGGTCAAGTTGCAAAGTTCTTTCACAGAGACTTTTCTTGCATGTATAAGTATTCGTCATACTTTTTTGGAGTTTTCTCCGATTTTCACTTTTTCCATATTACTATTTATAGCCTATTTAAATCAAATTTGGTGGTAAATTCTTTATCTCCAAGTTGATAATTGTCCTTTTTGCTTGCTTTAATAAGAAAAAACAGACACCGGCTGAATAAGATAACTCAAGTTTTGGAAGTGAATTTACGCCGTCTGAACCGGTATCTTCATCCTTATACTTTTCTTCAATTAACATTGTTAACGCCTTTTACAGGTTGTCAGGTTCTTGTGCGCAAATAACAAGTCTTTTGCATTTAAAGAACTTCTTATTTATATCCAAAGAACAAGCTTTAACTCTGTGTTAAAACAAAGCTTTTGAAGACAGAAATCTTACTTTTTAAAGATGTTGATTTTCAGATAGTTTAGTCTAAGATTCGCTTCTTCACCTCACGGATGGACTCTTCGGTCGAAAGCCGGGATACTTGCTTTTCTGTCAACTATAAACGAGGGCTTGCATTTCCGAAAACTGAATTAGATTCCATGAGTAAAAGAAAACTTACCACCAAACCTGACGAAGAACCTGTTTTCTAAAGTAGGTGTCGTCTCGTGCGTAAGGAGAAATTTTTTTGTGTAAGTGATAGGAGGTTAGGGTACTTACCTATTGGACTACAAACAGATACGTAATATAAAGTAGATGGAAGAAAAGGGAGGGGTGTTTCAAAAACGTTCGTTTTTGGAACACCTTTAAGGACATTTTTTTAAAAAAAAATATTTTTAGAGAAAAATAAATTAAAAGATTCTATTTCATGTATATAATGCTGCTTATAATCAGCATACTAAAATAGATAAAGAAAGAAAAACTCAATTTATTTATAAAAATATTTTGTTGTTATAAAAATGTGCCTTACCTTTGTGTTTATAAACGAACGTTTTTTGAAACAATTTCATTCGTTTTATCACTAAAAATAGTTTCGGAAATTCTTACGGTTTGAATGGGAAAAGATGTCTCGTCCAAACCGCGTAGCGCACCCGAAAGTAACCTCTCGATTTTTAATATCCACTAATAAATGTCTGAACAACAGGAGTATTGGTTTGCCGCTCGGACAAAGAAGGATCAGGAGTTTTCTGTTCGCAATGCTTTAGAAAAGCTAGGAATAGAATACTTTCTTCCAACACAATTTGTCATCCGTCAACTGAAATATCGTCGTCGTAGGGTAGAAGTTCCTGTTATCAAGAATCTTATTTTTGTCCGGACCACGAAAGACCGTGCCTGGTCTATCACGAAGGATGATCATGTTCCTCTTTATTATATGAAGGATCTCTATACCCATACTTTGTTGATCGTTCCCAACAAACAGATGGAAGATTTCAAGTTTGTGATGGATTTAGCTCCGGAAAATGTAACTTTTGATGATCTTCCTCTTACCGTTGGTACAAAAGTGCAGGTCGTCAAAGGAGAGTTTTGTGGCATTGAGGGCGAATTGTCCAGCCTTGCCAACCGTACTTTACGTAGTGATTCGTATCCACGGAGTTCTTTCTGCCAGTGTCAAAGTACCTAAAAGTTACCTTCGTATTCTTTCAGCGTAATTCGTAATTTCAAAATTATATGAATCAAGTCCAAAATCTGCAACACATTGCCCGTGAGTTGCTTTATTTGGGTATGGATGGTTCTCCCATCTATACCGATCATTTCCGTCAACTGAACACCGAAGTTTTTCGCTTGTCCGAAGCCCTTTTCTCTATGAAAGGTGCCACATCCGAGGAAGAAGCAGCGATTTGTCTGTCCCTGTTAATGGGCTATAATGCTACCATTTACAATGATGGCGACAAAGAATCTAAGATACAAAGCATTTTAGATCGCTCTTTTGCCGTATTGGATCATCTTCCCGCTTCTCTATTGAAATGCCAATTGCTGACTTATTGCTATGGCGAGGTATTCGAGGAGGATTTAGCACAAGAAGCACATCAAATAATGGATAGCTGGAAAAATAGGGCACTTTCAGAAGAAGAATTGGAAGTGATGGAGACATTGCAGACAATGGAAGATAATCGGTATCCGTGTAGCGAGGTAGAAGATTGATTGTATGCATTTTTGAAGAATAATATAAATATGCTTAATGTAGATAATTTTATCGACGATCATATCACTTTTCGTCGTTCCAGCATGTTTGCTCCCGATATTGCAGCAAACAGTGATCGTCTTCGTCAGGAGGTTGAAGGTAAGAGTTTATTGGTGATTGGTGGTGCGGGTTCCATTGGTTCTTCCTATATAAAAGCCATTCTTCCTTTTAAGCCTTCCAAACTTGTTGTGATTGATTTAAACGAAAATGGATTGGCCGAACTCACCCGCGATTTGCGTTCCACTTACGGTCTGTATATTCCGGACGAGTATCGTACTTATACATTGAATTTTGCAGATCCCATCTTCGAGCGAATGTTCCGCAAGGAGCAGGGTTTTGATATTGTAGCTAACTTTTTCGGCGCACAAGCATGTACGAAGTGAGAAAGATGAATATTCGGTACAGGCTCTGATTGAAAATAATGTAATAAAAGCCAAAAACTGCTTGATCTGTTATCGGAATTTCCTCCCCATCATTTCTTTTGTGTTTCTACGGATAAGGCTGCCAATCCTGTGAATATAATGGGTGCCAGTAAACGTATCATGGAAGATATGATAATGGCTTACTCCTCTAAATTTAAAGTCACTACTGCCCGTTTTGCCAATGTTGCCTTTTCCAATGGCTCCCTATTGGCCGGTTTTATTGACCGTATCATGAAGAAACAGCCTCTGGCTGCCCCCAATGACGTGAAACGTTATTTCGTTTCACCTGAAGAAAGCGGCCAGATCTGTATGCTTGCCTGTATTCTTGGGAATAACGGAGAGATTTTCTTTCCAAAGCTGGGTGAGGAAAAGATGATCACTTTTTTCTTCTATCTGTGACCGTTTCCTCCGCACTCTGGGCTATGAAAAAGAAAGAGTGTGCTACAGATGAAGAAGCCAGAAGATATGCTGCCGAAATGGCGGATGACAGCAAGATATATCCTGTTGTTTATTTTAAAAGTGATACCACGGGTGAGAAAGGCTATGAAGAGTTCTATGTGCCCGGTGAGCGGTTGAACCTGGAACGTTTTTCTTCTTTGGGCGTGATTGAGGATGTCAGTAAACGTCCTTTGTCTGAATTGGATTCCTTCTTTGATGAACTGGAGTCTCTTTGCCTTTCCGGACTGTCATAAGTCTGATATCGTGACTGCGCTTAAAAGATTCCTTCCCAATTTCGAACACGTGGAGAAAGGAAAGAATCTGGATCAGAAAATGTAATGTTTACAAGTATGTATAATAATATAACTACTTTCATCCATAACTTGTTTGGTACGGATGAATTTGTCCCGTTGCACGCTCCTTTATTTATCGGTAACGAAAAAAAATACCTTGCAGAATGCATTGATACTACTTTTGTTTCGAGTGTGGGCAAATTTGTCGATCGCTTTGAGGAGCTTGTTGCTTGCTATACGGGTTCAAAAAAGAGCTGTTGTCTGTGTAAGTGGTACTAATGCATTACACATGGGTATGCTTCTTGTCGGTGTCGAGCGTGATGATGAAGTTTTAACTCAGGCTCTTACTTTTATCGCTACCTGTAACGCCATCAGTTATATTGGTGCACATCCTGTATTTCTTGATGTGGATAGAGATACTTTGGGGCTTTCTCCTCTTGCTGTAAAAAGGTGGTTGTCCGGGCATGCGGAAGTAAGGAATGGGCAGTGTTATAATAAGAAGACGGGACGCCGTATCAAGGCTTGTGTTCCTATGCATACGTTCGGGCATCCTATGAAGATTGACGAATTGTCGGCAGTGTGCAACGAATATCATATAGAACTTGTCGAGGATGCGGCCGAAAGTATCGGTAGTTTCTATAAAGGCCGTCATACGGGTACTTTCGGAAGAGTGGGAGCCATCAGTTTTAATGGTAATAAAACGATCACCACCGGTGGTGGGGGGATGTTGCTTTTCCAGGACGAAGAGTTGGGCAAGTTTGCCAAACATTTGACAACCCAAGCCAAAGTTCCGCACCGTTGGGCCTTTGTTCATGATCATATCGGCTACAATTACCGTATGCCTAATATCAACGCCGCATTGGGTTGTGCCCAAATGGAGAATCTTGACAGGTACGTTTCCAATAAACGTGAGACAGCAGAACGGTATCGTGAGTTCTTTTCTCATATTCCTGATGTTGAGTTTGTTGTTGAGCCTGCGAACAGCCGTTCTAACTATTGGTTGAACGCTGTACTTTTGAAAGACCGCCGGGCCCAACAGTCTTTCCTTGAATATACGAACGATCATGGTGTAATGACCCGCCCCGTTTGGGAATTGATGAACAGACTTGAGATGTTTCGTGGATGTGAGACGGATGGTTTGGAAAATACTGTGTGGTTGGAAGAAAGAATTGTGAATATACCAAGTAGTGTAAGATTATAAAAATATGGAAGAGAAGATTTTAATTATTATCAATGAGATAAGGAAAGCTAAAAATTTGTCAGAATTGAGTGTTATGAACTTAAGTGATACTTTAAGAGATGATATTGGATTTACTTCATTTGATTTGGCAGAACTTACCGTTCGAATAGAGGATGAATTTGATATTGATATTTTCGAGGATGGGTTAGTAAATACTGTTGGTGAAATAATTGAGAAGTTACGTTAATATGGGACTGTTTTTAGTAGATCAACATAAATTATATACTTATGAAGATCTGTTGCAACGGATAAATGCAACAAAGTCATACATTCCACTGATGCAGACGAATAATTTATATGATTTCTTTTTGAATATGATCTTATCTTTGATTTCCGATCAGCCTCTAATTCTTTTAGACTCAGATACTAAAATGAATGAATTAGAAGGAATAGAAAATACAGATATAAATGAGCCTAAGAATATTCTTTTTGATGATAAAGCAGATATAGATGATCTGATAAATAGTGTTTTAACCTCAAAATCAGAAATAACTATATTTACATCTGGTACTACAGGGCAGCCTAAAAAGTAGTACATACTATTGGGACGTTGACTCGTTCGACAAGAATTTCGTTTAAATATCATTCTCAAATATGGGCTTTTGCTTTTAACCCGACTCATATGGCTGGTTTGCAAGTCTTTTTTCAGGCTTTTGCAAATAAAAATGCTTTAATAAATGTTTTTAATAAAAATCGAGTTGAAGTATATGAATTGCTTTCGGAATACCATGTAACTCATATTTCTGCTACTCCCACCTTTTATCGTTTATTGTTACCAGTAGAGAAATCTTATCCTGAAGTGTGTAGAGTGACTTTAGGAGGGGAGAAATCTAATACTAAACTTTATGAATCAATGCTTTTGATATTTCCGAATGCTCGAATAAATAATATATATGCTTCAACTGAAGCTGGTTCTTTGTTTGCAGCAAAAGGAGATTTATTTCAGATTCCAGTCGAATTGAAGGATAAAATTAAAGTTGAGGATGAAGAATTATTAATTCATAATTCTCTTTTGGGTAAATCTGATAGCTTTTTCATGTGTGGGAGATTATTATCATTCTGGTGATTTAATAGAATGGATGGACTCTGATAAAGGATTATTTCGTTTTAAAAGTCGTAAGAATGAACTGATAAATGTTGGTGGGTATAAAATAAATCCTGGAGAGGTTGAGAGCGTCATAATGCAATTTGATGGTGTTCAACAGGCTTTTGTTTATGGCAAAACCAAATTCTGTTTTAGGTAATATTCTTTGCGCTGAAATAAAGATTGAGGAGGGATGTAGTTTGTCTGAATTGGATATTCGTCACTGGTTGGCTGATAAGTTACAAGAGTTTAAAATTCCACGTAAAATAAAATTTGTGGAGAATATAGCATTAACAAGAACAGGGGAAAAATTAAAACGAACATGAATATATTAGTTACAGGTTGTTCTCGTGGGGTGGGTCTCGAGATTTGTAGAGTTTTGTTAGAGGAAGGACATGTTGTTTATGGAGTTTTCGTAGTTATTCGAATGAATTCCGAATACTTGAAGAAAAATATGAAAGTAAACTCTTTTTTAAAAGTGTTGATCTCTCAGATACGACCAATATTCACAAGATTATTTTTAAAGAGTTTCTTACTAACTCAGTCCTATTAGATGGTTATGTAAATAATGCAGCTGTAGCTTATGATGATATTATTACCAACTTACAAATAGATAAGTTAAGGGCAATGTATAACGTGAATGTATTCTCTCCGATGCTGTTGACTAAATATGCAATTCGTAATATGTTATTACATCATATTCAAGGAAGTATAATACATATATCTTCTATAAGTGTTCATACAGGGTATAAAGGGTTATCTATGTATGCTTCTAGTAAAGGGGCATTAGAAGCATTTTCCAAAGATACTGCTAGAGAATGGGGACAGTTAGGTATTCGTTCTAATGTGGTAGTACCTGGTTTTATGGAAACGGCGATGAGTTCTTCTTTAACAGAAGAACAGAAAGACCGTATTTACAAAAGGACTTCTTTAAAACAGGCTACTGATGTACGTTCTGTGGCAGAAACTGTCGCTTTTCTATTATCAAAGAAAGCTTGCTCTATTACAGGACAAAATATATTTGTTGATAACGGTACTATTTAGTAATGAAACCTACTCTTTTTATTGTTGGTGGTAGTAGTACTGCCTTGGAAATCCGAGAAACTGTAGATCAGTTTTTTAAGGATAAATATTTTGCTGTTTATAACGTTATATCAGATGAAGAACCTCCTATTTTACAAACTTATATTAGAGACTCGTCTTTATTAGATAGATTATCTACAATTGAGGTTTCTCATTATATTATAGGATTTACCAACAGAACTTTACGCTTACGGTTTGTTGATCTTTTTGGTGGATTTAACAGTGTACTTGATAATGTCATTCATCCATCTTCTTATATTTCTCCTTCAGCTATATTAGGTAAGGGTAATTATTTGGCTGCTAATGCTGTTATTTCTTCCAATGCTCTTATTGGAAATTCAAATCTGATTAATTACAATGTGACTATTGGGCATGATGTCGTTGTTGGTTCTGATTGTTTCTTTAATCCGGGAGCCAGAATTAGTGGTAATGTAAAAATTGGGAATGGATGTTTATTTGGTGCAAATTCTTTTGTATTTCAAGGACTTGAAATAAAAGATGATTGTCAGATTGATGCATTATGTTACATTGATAGAGTAATAGAAGCAAATAGTATGTGTACAAGTAATGGAGGGAGCTTAAGAGTATATAGGAAACGGTATTAATAGATACTAAAGAAATGGATTACCAACAGTTGATTGTGGATATAAATGTTTCCATATTGCATACATTGGAGCAAATGGATAAATGTAATAGGAAGCTCTTATTAGTGTTTTCAGAAGGAGAATATTTCGGTTTGGTTAGTATTGGGGATATTCAACGTGCTATAATTGGTAATAAATCCTTGGATACGCCTATTAAGAATATTTTACGAGATAGAATTATTACTGCTGACGACACTTTAAGCCTTGATGAAATCAGAACTTTAATGATGTCTTATAGAATGGAGTTTATTCCAATTCTGAATACCGAGAGGAAGCTTGTTAAAGTTTTAATGTGGAGTGAGCTTTTCCCCAATGAAGATAATGCTCCAATAGATCAGTTTGATCTTCCAATAGTAATTATGGCAGGTGGGCAGGGAACACGTTTAAAACCGTTAACAAATATTATTCCTAAGCCATTAATCCCTATTGGAGAAAAAACTTTTATGGAGGATATCATGGATCGTTTTGTTAAATGTGGAAGTAATAACTTTTATGTTTCTGTAAATTATAAAGCAGATGTCATCAAACATTATTTTTCTACTCTTAGAGATTCGTCATATCGAATAAACTATTTTCAAGAGAATGTTCCTTTGGGAACTGCTGGTAGTTTAACATTAATGAGAGATAAAATACACACTACCTTTTTTGTGTCCAATTGTGATATTATAATTAATGAAGATTACAGTCAGATACTGAAATATCACAAAGAAAATAAAAATGAATTGACAGTTGTTGCGGCTCTTAAAAATTATCCAATAGCTTATGGCGTTCTTTATACTAAGGAAAATGGTCTGCTAGATTCAATCGTAGAAAAACCTGACTTGACTTTTAAGATAAATACGGGACTGTATATTCTTGAACCCAATTTATTGGATGAAATTCAGAAGGGCAATTTTATCATATAACTTCTCTAATAGATAAGCTAAGAAAAGAAAATAGAAGAATAGGGGTTTTTCCTGTTAGTGAAAAAATCTTGGATTGATGTAGGTAATTGGAATGAGTATTTCTCAATTATTAATAAATAGTCGATTATTATAGGCATGAAGGTTCTAATAATTGGAAATAGAAGTCATCAGTTTATATACAATTATGTGAAGACTCTAAAAAAAGTTTATCTTAATTCAGATTTAGAAATTGATATTCTTTCTCAAGATAGTTCAGATCTCTCTTTTCCTTCTGATAAGTTTTATAATAATATTTATGCTTTAATAGTACCTTCTTTTTTTAAAAAATCGTTTCTTAAAAGTTCTTTATCAACATATATTGTTTCGTAAATATATTAAAAGACTTGATTGTTATGATGTAGTTCATATTCATTATGTTGAGAATATAATAGTACGAGATATTAGGTTCTTTTCGAAATATATCCGTGGAAAGTTAATTGTTTCAATATGGGGAAGTGATTTTTTACGTGCATCGGAAGATAGGAAAAAAAATATGACTGTACTATTTAATAGAGCAGATCATATAACTATTGCATCGGATAAAGTTATAGAAGAATTTAAAACTTGTTATCAAAAGAGTTCTTTTCTTTCCAAGATAGTTTTATGTCGTTTTGGGTTGGAACCTTTAGAAAGTTTGATTTCGATTTTAAGGAGTGGTGCAAATGCAAGAATTAGTAAATCTAAAATAGGATTATGTGCAGACAAAATAGTAATAACTATTGGATATAATGCCAGTAGGTTACAACATCATATTGATATTATAGAGAATATAGAACGATCTCCTTTGCTGTCTCCCTTTCATGATAAGGTAGAATTTCTTTTTACCTGTAACCTATCCCGAAGATGCCGAATATATTGGTATAATAAAAAAAACAGTTCTTAATTCGAAGTTTCATTATAATGTAATTGAACAATTTTGTCTGATGAAGATATTGCACATTTAAGAGTTGCATCTGATATTTTTATTCAGCTACAACCTACAGATATGCTTTTCTGGATCGATGTTAGAACATTTAAGTGCCCAGAATATAGTTATAACAGGTTCGTGGTTACCTTATGATTGTTTAGATCAGTGGGGCGTTTTTTATAGGAAAATAGATTGTTTGGAATTAATATCAAATGAATTATATGATGTTTTGAATAAGTTTGTTTCTTATAAAACACTCACTTGTAAAAATTCGGAAATAATAATAGATAAGTTTAGATGGAATAATGTAATTCACGATTGGCTGGATTTGTACATGAACAGACATGATAATAAAAAAAGTTTTTAAAAAGCTATCATTTAGTTTATCCTCCTAGAGTATATAGTAAGGTTTAAGTATAGTCTGATATGAACAAATGGTTTTGTTTTTGTTCTAAGGCTGTTATATTGATATATGATACAAAATGTAATCATGGTTTCTTAAGAGTTAATAGTATAAATTATGTAATAATAAAGTCTAGAATATGCATTATTAAAGACTCTGTTGTAAATATTAGTTGTAATATATATTTGAGGATACAATTTATTACTCTAATGGCTAAAAGTAAAACTATTATGAAGAATGAAATAAATAATAGATATTGTTTGCGTTTAACTGAGATGAAGAAGATATGCTTACCCATTGTTGGTACTATCTGTTTTCCAGAGGAGTTTGATCAAATTTTCACTGTAGACGGGCGGTTTTTAATTACACGAAATTTGGAGACTGATTGGTGTTTCGAGATGAGTGGAGAAAGTATGTTTTATGCATTATGTGAATTGGAAAGATTAAACAATGTTTCATTGTTTGATTATAAATTAAAGATAATAGATGCGATTGATAGACGTATTGCTTGGGGGAATGGAAAGTTATTACATCGTAGTTTTATAGGTGGCTATGATACACAATTTCGTTCAGTAAATTCAGCATTAAGGACGCTCTTATATGCTCGTGATCGCGGTTGATACAGATGAAAATATTAAAACCCTAGTAAATGAACAATTTAAGTATTTCTTTTGAATGGAAAGAAGGATTTGGTTCTGTCATGATTCAGTGAGTTTAGTGGACGGACTCCCCTTTCTCATATTAGATCAAGAGTTGCTGGTAAGAGTTGGAGGAATACTTTGACATTGAATACACATATCGATTCTTTGAATACACTGCTATTATTAAAATTCTATAGAAAAGAACATTTGGTGAATTTTGATTTAGATTATTTAATTGATAGAGGGCTTATTTCTATAAATCAATTGTTGAGTTAAGGGCTTATTTTATAAACCAATTGTTGTTAAAGGAAAAGGAATGAATAAATTACAGGAGATAGATAATTGTTTCCTGAATTTATTTTTAAAAAAACACCATAATTCCTTTTGGATTGATTGTGTATATGAAAAAATTATTCATCCTTTAGTTTTTAAATTTATATTTCCAACTGTGTTTTTTAATGATGGTTTTATAGCAAGGGATCTATCTGTTCTAAATAGGCATGTAGATTATCAATTGTTAATATCGTTGATTTTGCTCGTTTACTAAATTTATACAAAAAATAGGAGAAACACGAGTATTTACTACAACTGTATTAAGTTTGATGCAATAGTAGATAAATTAGATCAAGCTATCATTCTTTTGTTGAGAATAATAAACTTTTATTGGAATATGTTATATCTAATGATTTACAGAAAGCGTGGTATGCAGAGATGTATTATACAATGTCAAATATAAATTTGAAATATAAAGAAAAAGCGCAAAGCCTTTATTCTGATCAGTTGTATTGTTCAGAGAGCCCTTTTTATAAATTGAATTTCTTGATGAAAAAAAATAGTTCAGATTTTATTTCAGGTTTTATCAAAAGAGGTTGGTTTTTCTGTCTTTTATCCACCGCTTTGGTTAAGATATGTGCAGCATTACTTTCAATTATTGTTGTACAATTACTTTCCAAAGACGATTATGGAGTTTTATCATATGTATTGTCTATATATGCAATAGCAATTGTTGTAGCGGGGTTTGGCGGGAACTATTCGTTATTGAGATTTGGCTCAATTGTAAATTCATTTATAAAAAGGAAACAGTACTATTATTATACTCAAAAGGTAGGAGGAAAATATATCATAATCGTTGTTATTATAATCGTTGTTTATTCTTGCTTTCTACCTGAAGGAATGAAGAATGCGCAATCTTTAGTTATTTATATGTGTCTAGGATTGTATAGCTTTTATATGTTAGAAACAATGCGTAGTTATTTCCGAATTGTAAATTTAAATAGAACGTATTCTAAACTAAACGTGTACAATTCTGTTATATTATTATTACTGACGGTTTGTTTGACATTATTTTTTAAGAACTATGGCTATATCACTGCTCTATATTAGCACCATTATTAACTTTCTTTTATTTAGGAAAAAAAAATATCTTATATACAATTTAGTAATCAGATTGAAATATCTAAAAGAATATTGGGGATATGGAATACATACGAGTGTAAGTGCAATTGCTAACCAAATTATCTTTTCTATTGCTCCTTTACTTTTAGGTATATTGAATGAACCGGAACACAGTATAGCAAGTTTTAGGGTTGCCACTATAATACCTTTTAATCTTTTAACTCTACCTGGAATTTTGATGATCTCTGATTTTAGCTATTTATCTAGGAACTATATGGATAGTAATTGTTTAAAGCGATATTATTATAACTATCTGAGGTGGTAATTCCTATTTCATTTGTAGTCTTTTATTATTGATTTATATGGAGATTTTGTGGTAGAGAATCTATTTGGGGCACAATATAATGATTGTGTATATATGTATAAGATGTTTATGGTTGCAACATTTGTTACATATATTTTTCGGAATCCATTAGGAAATATATTACTCGCTGTTGGAAAAGCAAGTGGAATGGATATAATACTTATGCCTTTTGCTTTTTTATATATTATTTTCTCACTTATATTTTATCAATATTGGGGGTGCTATAGCAATTGTTTATGGTTTGTGCGCTACATTTATTTTGTCAGGTATAGTTTCTCTTTTTTTTTTGTTTTATTACTATATAAAAGGTTTGCGGTAAAGGTCGATGTTTCCTTATTTTCTTATATATTTTTTCTTACTAATCTTTTTGCTCTTTAGGAAGTGTCACTAAAAATCGATTTTTTTCTAATTTGTGTATTTATTCTTTTTCCATTTTCTCTGGGTTTAGGTATTATGTAGGAGTAGATTATGTTAATTATGTGAAAATATATAATCTTTGAAGAAGGGTATGGAAGTCGAGAATTAGGATTTAACTTGATTCTAGATTTTTTGCGATACATCGGGGCTAGCTATCAATTCATGTTTTTTTATAATGGCTGTTGTCATGCAAATACTGGTATATAATATTATTAAACGATATAATTACAGTGTTTGGATTTCAGTTTTTATTTATTATTGTATCTCTCCGTTTTATATTGCAACCTTTAATGGGATGAGGCAATACTTAGCAATCGCTGTTTTTATTGTTGCATTAAAGTATATTGAACAAAAAAAAATATTTAAGTATATCGTTTCTCTTTTGTTGGGAGGATTCTTCTTTCATGAATCGATTTTAGTTTTTATTCCTTTATATTATATATTAAATAAGACTATATCTATAAAAAGCAAATTACTTGCGTTTTTGTTGACTATTAGTGGGTAGCTTGGCTATAGATAAACTTATTTCCTATACTCCATATATTGTGTATTTGACAAGAGATCGAGAAACTCATATAAGCTCATTCACTTATATTTTTGCGGGCATTTCAATCTTATTCATCATTTTTGGAATAAGCTTAATTCTTTTTAAAAAAAGTAAGCTTATAATGGAGAATATGAATCTTTTTTGTTTTTTGTCATTATTAGTAGTGTTACTTCAATCTAATGGAGTACTTATTCAAATGACTCTCCGAATGAATAGTTATTTCTTCTTTGTGTATATCATATTGGTTCCAGCCGTTATATCATCTATAAAGAATGTCCATATGCGTATTGGTATGTATTTCAGCCTTCATTTAGTGCTGTTATTATACCTTGTCCGTACCATTTGTTTTAATGGGCATTTGTATGATTTGGTTCCTTATTCTATGAATTTCAACTTATTTAAATAAATATCATATTATGAAGATTGCTGTTATTGGCCTTGGATATGTAGGTCTGCCTTTGGCTCGCTTATTTTCAACAAAATATCAAACAATAGGTTTTGATATGAATCAGAAACGAGTAGAATCTTTAATGGGGGGCATGATACTACTTTAGAAGTTACTGATGTTTTGTTACAAGCAGCTTTAGATAGTGGTTTTAAATGCACTTCTAACTTGGAAGATATACGTGATTGTAATTTTTATGTAATAGCTGTACCAACACCGGTCGATAGAAATAATCGCCCTGATTTAACACCGTTGATATCAGCTAGTGAAACTGTGGGAAAAGTAATTTCAAAGGGTGACATAGTTGTTTATGAATCGACTGTGTATCCGGGGGTTACTGAAGAAGAATGTTTACCTGTTGTAGAACGTGTGTCTGGATTAAAATTTAATCTCGATTTTTTTGCTGGCTATTCACCAGAAAGAATAAATCCAGGTGACAAAGAACATACTGTTGAAAAAAAATAAAGAAGGTGACATCCGGATCTACTCCAGAAATTGCTGACATAGTAGATAAAGTATATAATTCTGTTTTTTGATAAATGGAACACACAAAGCTCCTTCTATCAGAGTTGCTGAAGCATCTAAAATCATAGAGAACTCTCAACGTGATGTTAATATTGCATTTATGAATGAATTAGCGAAAATATTTAATGCAATGGATATTGATACCAATGATGTGATTGAGGCTGCTTCGTCAAAATGGAATTTTATAAAATTGAGACCAGGATTAGTTGGTGGACATTGTATTAGCGTTGATCCATATTATTTGATACAAAAAGCACAAGTGTATGGGGTCTTACCAAGAATAATGTCTTCAGCCCGGCGATTAAATGATGGTATGGGCGATTATGTTGCTAATCAAGTAATCAAGTTGATGAATAAAAAGGGAGTATTGGTGAAAGATTCTAATATATTGCTACTTGGTATTACTTTCAAAGAGAATTGCCCTGATATACGCAACACAAAAGTTGTTGATATATATTCAACTTTGTTAGAGTATACTAAAAAATATTTCCGTTTATGATCCTTGGGCAAATGCAGAAAAAGTGTATGAAGAGTATGGCATTCGTATGATTGATAATGTTAATGAAAAAAATACGATGCTATCATATTGGCGGTTGGACATAATGAGTTTAAAACAATTGATATAAAAGCACTTGGCAATGATATTTCTGTTGTTTTTGATGTAAAAAGTGTTTTTTAGATAGAGCAATTGTTGATGGACGACTGTAAGAATAATATGGTTTCTGGATTGGTTAGCGTTATTATTCCGACTTATAAACGTCCCAATATGTTGGGGCGAGCTATAGATAGTGTACTTGAGCAAAGCTATAGTAATATAGAGGTGATTGTTGTTGATGATAATTCTGATGGTGATAAATATCGCTTGGAAACAATCCAATATATGGAAAGGTATGCTGATGATCCTAGAGTTAAATATATAAAACATAAAATAAATCAGAGTGGATCTGCTGCTCGTAATACAGGAATTCAAAACTCTGTAGGAGAGTATATCGCTTTTCTTGATGATGATGATTATTTTTTTAAAGATCGAGTAAAGGAAGCCATACTTTTCTTGCGGAATTCAAATGTGGATTGTGGTGGTGCTTGCTGTAATTATGTAAAAAAATATAAGAAGAAGATATATAAAGTGAGTAAAAATGTAGGCTGCTTTGATTCATGTTATGAATTATTATCTGCACAGATTGATTATGCCGCAGGTTCTACTTTAATGATTAAAAGAGAAGTATTGAATAAGGTGGGGTTGTTTGATGTTTCTTTTAAGCGCCACCAAGATTGGGAATTCTTGATCCGTTTATTTAGATTTTATCACATAGAGATTCTTCCTTATGTGGGTGTAGTAATTTGTGCTGATGGAATAAGAAATACACCTCGTACTGATGTTTTGTTGGAAGTAAAAAAGAAATTGCTACAAACGTTTGTCACTGACATAGAAATGTTGGATGGGCAAAAGCAAGCTGATATCTATCGAGTACAATGGAAAGAAATTATATATAATTACTTAAAAGAGAAAAGATATGGTACAGCTATTTCTTTTGCTCAAAAAAATATTTCATGGACTTCTTTTGAAAAGAAGGATATACTTAATATTATATTGTCTTGTGTCGTGGGCGTTATCCCATCTTTTATGATTGTAGTGTATTCTATTTATGATTTGAAGTTTAATAGATTTAAAAAAGATATTATATAAATTATATCTATGCTATATGTTATTATGTCCTTGTATGCGAAAGATACTTTATTGAAAGTTCAAGAAGCGATAGAAAGTTTACTTAATCAGATATATACTCCTTTTTATTTATATGCAATTTGTGATGGTCCTATAAAAGTGACGTAGCTTCCTATGTAGCTAATTTATCAACAAATCATGTCCATATTAGTACGAGAGAAAGGAATTTAGGCTTGGCTTATTCGTTGAATGAGTTGTTGAATACTGTTCTAAAAAAGGAGGATTGTACCTATATTGCTCGTATGGATGCTGATGATATTTCCATGCCGGAACGTTTTGTGAAGCAGATCGCATTTATGAATTCACATCCGGATATTGATTGCCTTGGTACTTGGGCAATAGAAATTGATGATGACGGAAAAGAATATTTTCGAAAAAAAATGCCGATAACTCATGAAGAATGTTTGGAACTGTTTAAAAAGCGGGATTGTATGATTCATCCTACTGTGATGTTTCGACGTTCATATTTTGAGAAAGCTGGTTTATATCCCGAAGACACCTACTTTGGAGAAGATACTATGATGTGGGCTAAAGGTTTTAAAAGTGGATGTAAATTTGCCAATGTACCCGAATATCTGTTTAAGTTTAGATTGGATTCAAACTTCTTTGAAAGAAGGCGGGGGTGGAAACATGCAAAATCTATTTATACTTTACGTCATCGTGTTAATAGAATGTTAGGGTTCGGATGGAAGGAAGATTGTTATGCATTGCTATATGCTATGGCCAAATTAATGCCTAAATCTATTCTTGATATAATCTATAAAACAGTACGTTGATTTTACTTTTCTTATAAAACATAAACTCATGAAAATACCTTTTTCACCACCTTATATTGACGAGGCGGTCATCAACGAAGTCGTTGATTCGTTACGTTCCGGTTGGATCACATCCGGTCCGAAAGTGAAGGCTTTGGAGGAAGAAATTAAATCTTTCTCGGGAGCAAAAGAAGTGCTTTGTGTCAATTCCTGGACATCAGGAGCTATTATGATGTTGCGTTGGCTGGGAGTGAAGGAGGGCGATGAAGTGATTGTTCCTGCCTATACTTATAGTGCAACGGCATTGGCAGTGCTCCATGCCGGAGCCAAACCGGTAATGGTGGATTCCGGAACTGATTTTAATATTTCGGTGGAGGCTGTTCGTAAAGCTATTACTCCTAAAACAAAGGCGATTATACCCGTAGATATTGCTGGTTTTCCCTGCGATTATGAAAGAATCATGGCACTGGTGCAGGAACCAGAAATGGTAAAACTGTTCCGTTCGGAATCTCCTGTGCAAGAAAAATTGGGACGTATCTTGGTGATGAATGATGCTGCCCACTCTTTGGGAGCACGTTATAGTAGCCGTCAGCGTACCGGTTGTGAAACTGATGTGGCTATCTTTTCACTTCATGCCGTGAAAAATGTGACTACTGCCGAAGGTGGGGCCATTTGCCTGAATCTGCCTAAGCCGTTCGATAATACGGAGTTGTATAAAGAGCTACGGATGACAAGCTTGAACTGCCAGACCAAGGATGCTTTTTCGAAATCTAAAGCCGGAGGATGGCGTTATGATATTGTCGGTTTCGGGATGAAAATCAATATGGCCGATGTAAATGCCGCCATAGGACTGGCACAGATACGAGAATATCCGGAATTGCTGAAAGAACGAAAGCGGGTGTTTAATGCTTATAGCGATGCTTTTTCGGCTTGTGACTGGGCCATCGTTCCGCCTTCTGTGGATGGGGAAAAGGAAAGCTCTTATCACATTTATGCTTTGCGTATTAAGGATTTTACCGAAGAACAACGCGACCGGATGATTGATGAAATCGCTAAAAGTGAAGTGGCTGTCAATGTGCACTTTATACCGATGCCGATGTTGTCGTTCTTCAAATCGATGGGATATGATATAAAGGATTATCCACAGGCTTATCAGAACTTTAAGAGCGAGATATCATTGCCGATATATCCCCAATTGGATAGTGAAAAATTGAATTTCATTATTGAAACTGTAAAGGCGGCCTATGCGACCGTAATTGCAGAAAACCGATAGTATATTTACAAACACTAAATAGATAAGTTTCTTGATCCGTTTTTGATATCGTTTTTTCCCTTTTGGGAATTCTTCTGCTTTCTCCCGTTTTTCTTCTTCTTTATATAGCCATTTGTCTCGAAAGTAAAGGAGGTGGTTTCTATAAACAGCTCCGTGTGGGAAGGTACGGAGGGGATTTTTATGTTTATAAATTTCGTTCGATGCGTGTAGGGGCTGATAAAAAGGGGTTGATAACGGTAGGAGGGAGAGATCCGAGAATAACTCGTACCGGATACCTGATCCGGAAGTATAAATTGGATGAATTGCCTCAGTTGTTTAACGTACTGAAAGGAGATATGAGTCTGGTAGGGCCTCGTCCTGAGGTTCGTAAAGTATGTGGATTTATATACCGATGAACAAAAGAAAGTATTGAGTGTACGTCCGGGGATTACGGATTATGCTTCTATTGAGTATGTAGATGAAAATATGATTCTTGGAGAGGCTTCGGATCCTGACAGAGCATATATAGAACAGATTATGCCCGATAAGATACGGTATAATATGAAATATATCTGTAATCGTTCGGTGAAGGAATATTTTAAAATTATATTTCTGACATTTTGGAGCATCATTCGTTAGGTATGTTCTTAAGGAAACTGGGGGAAGTTCTTCTTTTTTGTTTTCGTACCCTATTATGTGAGAAAGAATAAGGAGTAGACGGAAGTTCCGAAGAGAAGTTAATTCAATAAAAAAGAAAGGATCGGCAATTGCCGATCCTTTTTTTTATTGAGCCTCTTGTCGGATTGAACCAACGACCCCGAGATTACAAATCACGTGCTCTGGCCAACTGAGCTAAAGAGGCGTCATTTCTGTTTTGCGGGTGCAAAGGTAGGAAAAACTTTTAAACTTGCAAATACTTTGAAAAAAAATGCTTCATAAAAATAGTGTTTGATAAGTCGGATTCTTTGTTTACTTTTGCAAATCAATTAATTATAGGAAAGTATGAAGAAAAACTTTTTTTATGCAGGTGGTCTGTCATTGCTTCTTTGGGGTATGGCAGCATGTTCCGGACAAGGAAAAGCGGATAAAGCAGCTATTGTTGCGGATAGTGTAGTGGTGAAAACGGATAGTGTTGCGGCAGACAGCACAGGATATATTGTGAAAGTGGGAGAGTCAGCTCCCGATTTTACCATTACTCTGACCGACGGAAAGCAGATGAAACTCTCCGAACTTCGCGGTAAAGTGGTGATGTTGCAGTTCACAGCCAGCTGGTGCGGAGTATGCCGTAAAGAGATGCCTTTTATAGAGAAAAATATCTGGCTGAAGCATAAAAACAATCCTGAGTTTACTTTGATAGGCATTGACCGTGACGAACCTCTCGATAAGGTGATCGCATTTGGAAAGTCGGTAGGGGTGACGTATCCGTTGGGATTGGATCCGGGAGCGGATATCTTTGCGAAGTATGCATTGCGTGAATCGGGCATCACCCGAAATGTCCTGATAGACCGGGAGGGTAAGATTGTGAAGCTGACTCGTTTATATAACGAAGAGGAGTTTGCCTCACTGGTGGATCAAATAGATGAAATGCTGAAAAAATAAGTTGAACAAGCAGCAGGGGTGATTTTCTGTTTTTAACATAGATCACCCCATCTTTTTATTTTATGGCTATAACGATTATCATTCTCGTACTGTCGGCTGTCTTTTTTATGAGTGGAAAGGTACGTTCCGACTTAGTGGCGTTGTGTGCGCTGGTATTATTAATCCTTTTCAATATCCTCACTCCGGAGGAGGCGCTTTCAGGATTTTCTAATTCTGTTGTTATTATGATGGTCGGCCTGTTTGTTGTAGGCGGTGCCATCTTTCAGACGGGGCTGGCAAAGATGATCAGCAGCCGTATCCTGAAATTTGCCGGAACAAGCGAACTGAAACTTTTTATCCTGATTATATTGGTGACGGCTGCCATCGGCGCTTTTTGTCAGCAATACGGGAACGGTGGCGTTGATGCTGCCTATCGTGGTCAGTATGGCCATGAGTGCCAATATCAATGTAAGCCGTTTGCTGATGCCTCTTGCTTTTGCCAGTAGTATGGGTGGGATGATGACATTGATTGGTACACCGCCCAACCTTGTGATACAAAATGCCTTGATTGAAGCCGGCTATGAACGTCTCTCTTTCTTCACTTTTACTCCTGTAGGCTTGGTGTGTGTCACTGTCGGACTGATTGTGCTGATTCCGCTGAGTAAGATCTTCCTGACGAAGAAAAGTGATAAAGAGGCACGGGGAAAGCGCAAGAATAAGTCGCTTCAGGAGTTGGCGGGTGAATACCAGTTATCACAGAACCTTTATCGGGTGGAGGTTGAAGAGTCTTCCGGTTTTGTAGGTAAGACCATACAGGAGCTAGGGATTCCGCAGAGGTATCATGTGACGATTTTGGAGGTTCGCCGCCGTTCGGTTTCGTCCCGGCACTTCTTCAAGACAAAAAAGCAGGAGATGGCAGAAGCCGGAACTCTGATTGAGGCGGAAGATATTCTTTATGTATTAGGAGAATTTGAAAATGTAAAACGCTTTGCAGGTGAGAACCGTCTGTCTTTATTGGATACACATAAGACCGAGGGGAGTCTGCATGATACGGACGAGGGATTCGATTTTCAGGAGATAGGCATTGCTGAAATTCTGTTACTGCCTACCGCCAATCTGATAAACAAACCGGTGAAAGCTTCCGGATTCAGGGAGAATTATAGCATCAATATATTGGGTATTCAGCGTAAGCGTGACTATCTGCTGAAGAATCTGAAGGATGAAAAGATGCATTCGGGAGATATCTTGCTGGTGCAGGGAAGTTGGGCAAACATAGCCAGGCTTGGTGAGGATCAGTCACAGTGGGTCGTTCTGGGGCAGCCGTTGGCTGAAGCGGCCAAAGTAACCCTGAATCATAAAGCACCGGTAGCGGCACTGATCATGTTGGGTATGATTGTAACCATGATGTTTGACTTTATTCCGGTGGCTCCTGTGACGGCCGTAATTATAGCGGCACTGCTGATGGTACTGACCGGATGTTTCCGCAATGTGGAAGAAGCTTATAAAACAATCAACTGGGAGAGTATTGTGCTGATAGCAGGTATGCTGCCCATGTCATTGGCATTGGAGAAAACCGGAGCTTCGGAGGTGGTGTCGCAATCGTTGGTGAATGGGCTGGGGGCCTATGGGCCTTTTGCTTTGTTGGCAGGTATTTACTTCACAACTTCGCTGATGACAATGTTTATCAGCAATACGGCCACTGCTGTGCTGCTTGCTCCTATCGCTCTTCACTCGGCCGTACAGTTGGGGCTGAGCCCTTATCCGTTCCTGTTTGCCGTGACAGTGGCGGCAAGTATGTGTTTTTGCTTCACCTTTCTCCACGCCGCCTAATGCGTTGGTGATGCCGGCAGGACGCTATACGTTTATGGATTACGTAAAGTAGGTCTGCCGCTTCAGATCATTATGGGCGTGGTAATGGTGTTCGTATTGCCGCTACTGTTTCCGTTTTAGTCTTTTAGGGAGGGACGGTTTGTTGGAAACATTCCCTCCTGTTTATAAGGCAACAGTCAGCCGGGCCAGATAGTCATAGTGCTTACCCTCTTTTATCATTTCGGCCTTGAAGCCATTGTCGGCAGCATAGGCGCTGAGGGTCTGGAAGTCGATATACAGCCAGTCGAAGGGATCGCCTTGAATATCTTTATATTGCATGCGGAAGTCGATTTCTCCATAATAATCTCCTGCCAGGTCGATCAGGAAGCTGCCGTCTTCATCTTCGAACAGATAGCGGAGGTCACTCGAATCCATCAGGATGCAACCATCCGGGCGGAGTAATTGTTTCATCTTGCGGAAGAAGAGAGGCATATTCTCCAAACGTCCGATAATGCCGGAACCGTTCATCAACATAAGGATGGTATCGAAAGTCTCGGCAAAGCGTTCGTCGAACAGATTGACTTGGCGGGCATCTTTCACTCCCCGCAGTTTCATCACTTCGACGGATAAAGGGGAGATGTCGATGGCGGAAACTTCTTTACCGCTCTCTTGAAGGGCAAGAGCGTGGCAACCGCTTCCGGCACCTACGTCGAGTATTGTTCCGGTAGCCATTGCGAGGGCTGTGCGTTCGAGTAGAGGCATTTGTCCGGCTTTGCGGAAAAGTTGCTTGACGGGTATTTCGTCTTCATCGAACTGAGAAGAAAATACGCGTAATCTGTCTGCTTTTTGGCGATGATAAAAATCGGCTATGGCAGCACCCATCGGGTCTTTTTCTGCCGGGAGCAGGGATGTATTCATTGATTGGTTTTTAGTTGTTACAGCGGGCAAAGATAGGGAATTCACAGAAAAAGAGTATCTTTGTCCACGGAAAATATAGAATAAGAAAGGAAAGATTATGAGCTTAGAAGATGCGATTATGGGTGGGATTGTCTTTAAAGGAAAGAAAGAAGGCCCGAAGAAAGATGAAAATAAAGTGAAAACAAAAGCGAAGAAAACAACCTATATAAAGGGAACTCACGGTTCCGGAGCTGCCAAGATGAAAGCTGAGATCCGGAGAAAGAGGGCGAACAGACATAAACGGTAAATAACGAATAACGATGAACGATAAACTCACTGCGATATCAACGCACAGCCTGTTTATCGTTCATCGTTATTCGTTTTAAAGTCGTTCCGGTAATATTTCAATCCAGTAGTCATCCGGATCATTGATGAAATAGAGCCCCATGGAAGTATTCTCAAAGCATACACAGTCCATTTCTTTGTGATATTGGCGTACGGCATCATAATCTCCCGCTACACGGAAGCAAAGATGGCTTTCGTTCTCTCCCAGTTCATAGGCTTCGGTATGGTCTCGCAGCCAGGTGAGTTCCAATAAAAAACCGGTGGTGTTATCTGTGAGATATACCAGGATAAAAAGAGCCGTCGGCTGCCTCTTTCCGGTGATGTTCTTTCAATCCCAATGCTTTTTCGTAGAAAGCAATGCTACGTTCCAGATCAGTCACATTGATATTGAAGTGGTCAAATCTACTTTTTATTTCCATTGTTTCTAAGTTTGTTTTTTAGATTAAAATAGAGCTTATAAAGTTTACACCACAGGTTACACGGATGATTTATGGCAATGATCCGGTCAAAACTCAATCTGTGTAACCTGTGGTGACTGATTTATTTCATAAATGCTTTGGTTATTTTACCTGCATAAGTTCTGGGCTGTCCTTCCATAGGTGTCGGGGCCGGTAGTTTCTGACATTCCAGTATGACGGACGGTTCTTTTTGTCCGGTAGGATAGAAGCGTATGCTGTATGTTTCTGCTTTCTCCAACTGTTCGTAAGGCTGGTCGGGGAGAAAGGATACTGAATACAACAGGACTTCCCGAAATTTTTCCTATGGATCCTCCGGCGTTGGCTGTCATCATGGTCATATTGAAAGGATCGGAACCGATAGCAATCACCAGTCGGCCTACACCCATCTGAATGGCATTGGCAGGAACCTGGTCGGGGGCTACTTCTTTATAACCCGGCATCGTGCTTGGAGAGGTAACGGGAATTGCAGGGGTAAGTTCTGCTGCTTTTTCTACTTTTCCAGTCTCTTGATTATCACCGATAACCACGACTTTCGGAGCGGTTACCACGGCAGGCTTTTTCGGAGTGGCTTTTGCTTCCATGGGTTTCTGACTCAGTGCCTTTGCAGCTTCTTCAAAGAGGTTGTCGGCAAAGTTGACTGTCTTTCTGCGCCATTTGGCTAGGCCACGTACCATTTTCGTTTTCGCTTTGTTTAGAGCGTATTTATCGGTGATCCATTCTTCGGCCGCATATTTTTCTTTTTCACGATAGGTGTACCGGATTTTCTCTACCTCCATTGTACACTTTTGGGGCTGGCAGTTTACGGTGACTTGGTATGTCAGCCAGGTGCGGTCCAGAGAAAGGGCGGTAGAACTGAATACCAACCACTCTTCACCGGCTGCGGCGATGACTCCTTTTTCTTTATATACCACCCGGCTATTGTTTTTGTTCTGGGCCATGCGTCCGTCAAGCCACTTGAGCATCCGTTCATAGATTTCGTCTTGCGACATACCGGGGATACTGAATTCGCGGCTGAAAACTACCCGTCCGTCAACTTCGGGCACGGCGCCTGCAAGGTATCTGCTGTCATCATCATCTTTGTCATTGTCTGCCCAAAGTGTCACGGGCAGGCAAATCATAAATAACACGAGAAAAATTTGTGTCAGTTTGTTCATAATTGTATGTTTTATTTAGTTATATATCAAAGTTTTCGCCCCGGTGGGTGATGGTTATGAAACGGCATCCGCCGGCTTCGGCTATAGATCGGAAGGCATTGCCTCCTTCGTAGTCTTCGCTAAAGTGCATGGGTACAAATATAGTAGTTTTTATTCGTTCGATGAATTGTTGGGCTCCTTTCATGTAATCTTTTCCCATTCGGCGGTCTACGGGAAACATTACCAGGTCGATGGTCGGAACTGCTGCCTGAAGATATTTTATTTCTGCCAGGAAGTCTCCTTCTGCTTTGCGTATCTCCTGTTCGGTAGATTCTTCGCTCCAATGCCAGTTGTTCAGGTCACCGGCATGAAAAATGCTCTTGCCTTGCAGATGGATCAGAAAGGAGATGCCCACATCCGTAGAACCGAATGCCTGAATACGTAGCATATCATCTTCGTATTCCTCACCTTTATTAATATAGATCGCATCTTCTTTCTGTGCCCGATGGTGTTTCAGAATGTCTTTTGAGAAGATATAGATGATATCCGGACGTTGCTCTTTCCATGTCAGTACTTCCCGGTTGAAGTGGTCGGGATGGAAATGTGAGGCAAGCACATACAGTTTTCCGGGACGTTGGAGCAGACGGTCGTGCACGATTCCTTTATTCAGTTCCGTTTCTGAAGAGTCTTTGTAATAATCAATGATAAGGGTTACACCTTCTGCTTCGATGGCGAACCCGCTGTGGTATATATAATCCAGAATCATAGGCGGATGTATTTTATGGATGCAATATTACGTATTATTTGTTGGTTGCGCAAGTACAATAACCGGAAATATCAGGGAGCAAGCCTCTCTTTCTGCCAGCTTCCGTCCGGTTGAAGGGAATATAGAAAGCGATCGTGAAGCCGGTTTGCCCTACCTTGCCAGAACTCGATCCGATGCGGAGTGACGGCATATCCTCCCCAGTGTGCGGGGCGCTCTACTTCTCTGCCTACCCATCGGGCTGCTTCTGCAACGAAATTGCGAATCAGTTGCATCCGGCTTTTCAACGGACGGCTTTGAGGAGAGATGCGTGCTCCTATACGGCTTTTGTAGGGACGTTGGCGGAAATAGGTATCAGACTCTCCGGCAGGAACTTTTGAGGCAATGCCTTCAATGTGTACCTGCCTTTCCAGCGCGTGCCAAACGAAAGAGAGGGAAATATACGGATTCTTTGCCAGATGGGTACCTTTCCGGCTTTCGTAATTGGTATAAAAGATAAACTTTCCATCATGCAAATCCTTTAGCAGTACGGTACGGGTCGATGGTTGCCCTTCGGGAGATACGGTGCCTACCAGCATGGCAGTAGGTTCGTCTACCTGTGCATCGATAGCTTCGTGGAGCCATCGGTTGAAAAGAGAAAGCGGGTTGTCGGGAAGATCTCCTTCCTTCAGCCCGCCTTTGGTGTACTCCTGCCGGATGGCAGCGAGGTTGATAGCCTCACTCCCGATCCCGTTTCCGTGAAGAGGGGAGTCGGGATGTGTGGATACATGATCGGTTGACATAAGCGATTACTTTAAATTTACATCGGTACTTCTATCAGTAGTATTTTAGAGTCTTTCAGAGTTTCTATCTCAAAATTCTTGATTTCGGATATTCCCAATCCGTCGCGTCGAGTCAGGATCACATCATCTATCTTTACTTCTCCTTCGATCAGGAAAACGTAGACTCCCATATCCGTCCCATGCAGTGTATATTCAACTGTCTTTCCGGCTCCTATCTCACCCATCGAGAACCAAGTGTCCTGCAATAGTTTGGCAGGTGTACTTCCGTCAGGTGATAGTATGAAGGCCAGTTCGTCTTTTTTCAGTAATCCCCGGATGTCATAATCCTGATAGAGGGATGAGTGTTCCGTTCTTTCGGTATGATCCATATTTGCAGAAATTCCACCGGTTCCGATTTGCTGCCGTTCATCTCGCTATGATAAATGCCTGTACCGGCACTCATCACCTGAATATCGCCTACTGTAATGGTACGACTGTTCTTTTTACTGTCGCCATGTGCCAGAAGACCCTTTAAAGGTATGGAGACGATTTCCATATTTTTATGGGGATGGGTCTGAAAACCTTCACCCGGGGCTACCCGGTCATCGTTCAGTACCCTCAGAGCATCGAAATGAACCCGTTCGGGATTCTAATATTCGTCAAAGCTGAAACTGTGATGGCTGTCGAGCCAGTCGTATACGGATCGTCCGCGGGTATCTGAGCGGTGAACTACTTTTTTTCATGATGTATATCCTTTCTTTTATAAATAGATTTTATAGACCAAACAATCGGGGGATGTAAATGGTTTGAGACGTTCACTTTTATAGGAATCAGAAGCTATAATAAGGAAATAGAAAAGAAATGGACAACTCTCTGAAAGTCGGCAAACAGAAAAGAGTTGAATACGTTCGGTAAATAAGAGATAGAAAAAAAATTTTGTTGTCAATATCATTATCTTATTTTTGTGCTTCTAAAATTAGCCAATAGATAAGAGATATGAGAAAGTTATTGTATGTTATTCTGTTACTACTTTTCCGTTTATTGATGTTTCCGGGGGCTGTTTGTGCCGAAATACTCTCTTTGCCGGACAGCTTGATAACGGATGATAACGTATATAAATATACTTTCTCCGATTTTGATAAGGCACAGCAGGTTATGGAACAATTGAGAAAGCGGAAATCTCTTTCCATGTTCCGGATGGATGTGGTGGAAGGTGATTTATATTTCAATGTCGGCCAATATTATAAGGCGTTGAAGTTCTATAAGCGTGCTTTGGACAGTGACTCGGTGCGCAATAATGATAAGAACTATATGGAACAGGTGCATCGCATGATCTCTTGTTACGACTGTTTGCATAATGAAAATAAAAAATCGCTGTATGTCTATTTACTTTTTTAAAAAGGGCAAGCAGTGCGGGGATAAAGCCATGCAGTCCGTTGCTTTGTTCAATATGGGTAAAATGCTGTATTATCAGGGTAATAAGGGAGAAGGGATATGAATATCTGGAACAGGCGATTGAAATGATGTCAAAGACGGACTATCGGTATAAATACGATAATCTGCGTTATGATTACAACACTTTACTGATATTCCAGAAGTCGGACAGGCGTAATGAGGAGGCTCTCAGGACACTGGCTGCGTTGGAAAAGGTGGTGACCGAAGAGACCGGCAGTGAAACTCCGATGGAGGGGTTGAGTGCAAAGGAGAAAAAAGCAATGTATGCCCATTATGCTGTCGTTCTTTTTCGGTTGGGGCAGGCGGAAGAGGCCGAACGTTACTACCGGAAATTCCTGGCGGCAAGTGAGGAATATGACCGTGACGATTACCTGATTATGCCTTATTTGTTCGACAGGAAGATGTATGACCAAGTGATCCGGATGAATGCCGCCCGTGAGAAGATGTATATCATGCGGGGGATACGGTGAACTATTACATGACTACGATAAAGAGATCTCTTGGATGGGCTTATCGTGATAAGGGCGATTACCGTACTGCTGCAAGATATTTTGAGCAGTTGGCTGTGTTGCGCGACAGCATTAAGAATCGTGAACAAAAAAGTGCGGCATTGGAATTGGCAGCTGTTTATGAAACGAATGAAAAGGATTTGTTCATCCAGCAACAGGCGGCTGATATGCAAAAAGAGGAACCTCTTATTGGCATTTATCCTCTGTATCGTTTTTCTGTTAGGTGTGCTTTTTGTGGCGGACGATACGGCATAACCGGATTATACGTCGCAAAAATAAGGCGATGGTAGATACTATAGAAGATTTGCTGATACATAAAGAAGAATTGTATCGGAAAAAGGAGGAGAATCTTATTCTAAAAAGAGCAATTGGAGAGGGAGCAGAATTTAAGGATGTCCGCAGGTGGGGGATCGCTATCAACCGATAAGGACGGGAAAGCGGAAACAACTGTTGTTCCGGCACCTGAAGCCGGAGATGGAAATGACATACACGATAGGATATTGTTCGACAAGTTGGAACATGAGATCATTAGCCGTCAGCTCTATCTTTCAGCCGGACTTTTCGAGGGAGGAACTGATCAAGACAATCTATATTCCCAAAAATAAATTTGCTCCTCTTTTCAAGCAGTATGCGGGAATGAGCTTTTCGAAGTATATTAATAATCTTCGTTTGGAGTATGCGGCTAAGATGTTAAAGAACCACCCCGATTATACAGTAGATACGATAGCCCAGGAGTGTGGCATGTCGACTCAATCTCTTTATCGCCTCTTTTCGGGAAAGTATGGAGTGACTCCGACAGATTTTCAGGTGGGGGTACAACATATTAATAATAAGAATATTACTGAGGATAAGTGAAAAAATGAGAGACTCAAAGTGAAAAAAATGAGAGAATAACCTACTCGAAATGTTTTGATTTGAAAATCCTTCCTTCTACCTTTTGAACCACATCAACGAAACTGGTTTAGGTGATGTACAGTACCCAATCTGCCGGGAGGTCTCTCTCGGCAGATTATTCTCGATAAGGCTGATCGGCATATCAGACCATTAGAAAACCTTTCTTAATGAATTAATCTTTCAAAAACACGTATTGTTATGATTGAAAAAGTATTCAAAGTGGGTGATACAATCACCATCAAACGTACCTCACAAGCAGGTACTGGTTATCGTTACGCTTTTAGTACGCCTGACCGGCGGAGTTGCCCTTGTAGAGGAATTGTCAGAAGATGCTGATACTCCGGGAGGAACGTCTGTACAGTCTTTTTATCTTCCGGTTTTTACAGCCGGGGCAGGTAGAGATTCAGTTTGCCTATTACCGTGACTCTGAAGAAGTGCTTTACGAAGATATATTCTCTTATGGGGTGGTTACTTCGGAGAAAGCGAACCCGATAATAGGGGGCTTTGGAGAATTCAGACCGTTGACGGATCAGGAGAAAGAGATATTCCGTACTTGCATGACATTGAAGGGTGTGGACTATACTCCGCTTCTGGTTGCCGAGCAATTGGTAAGCGGATATAACTACCGCTTCATCTGTATGACTGAATCACTAATCCGCGAGCCCAAGTATGGTTTTGCCAAAGTCACTATTTATGCTCCGCTGAGAGGAGAACCCATATTAGAGAGTATTATAGAGTGTTGACTCTGAACAGAGGAACCGAAAATTCATAATAGAGTAGGAACTTGATTTAAAAAGAAATAGTTATGAGTCAATTATATTTTTCGTCTAAGAAAAGGAATGATTGATGAACAGCCATCCCGGATATTATACGTTAAAGTCCGGGCAAACCTAATAAGGTCTGCCGCTTCTTTCGCAGGAAGCGGTGGCACTATTGCAACCGAGGCTTCTTTTTGATGCCTTTAGGCATTGCTCAACTTGACTTCGTTCACCAAAGGCTTCTGATTTTTGAAATCCCGTATATTCTCCAGAGTCGTTGCTGCGATGTTGGCCAGCGCTTCACGGGTAAAGAAAGCCTGATGGGAGGTTACGATTACATTATTGAACGACAGCAAGCGTGCCAGTACATCGTCGTCGATGATACGGTCCGATTTGTCTTCATAGAAGTACTCGCTCTCCTCTTCATATACATCCAGTCCGGCCGAACCGATCTTTTTATTTTTCAGTCCCTCGATCAGTGCATTGGTGTGGATCAGTTGTCCACGGCCGGTGTTGATGATCATTACGCCGTCTTTCATCTTACTGATGGAGTAGTCGTTGATCAGATACTTGGTCTGCTCCGTGAGGGGGCAGTGTAGTGAGATGATGTCCGAACTGTGATACAACTCGTCGAGTGTGGTGTATACTATTTGATTCTCTCTGGCAAAGTTGTAATCCGGATAAAGGTCATACGCCAGTATGTTCATGCCGAACCCTTTTAATATATGTATCAGTATTTTGGCTATCTTTCCCGTACCGATGATACCGGCTGTCTTTCCATGCATATCGAAGCCTAACAGTCCGTGCAGTGAAAAGTTTCCATCCCGGGTGCGCCATGATGCCCGTGGAATTTTCCGGTTGAGCGAGAGCATCAGTGCCACTGTATATTCGGCTACTGCGTATGGAGAATAGGCAGGAACACGAACAACGGTTACACCGTTGTCGGCTGCAGCTTTCAAGTCTACATTATTATAACCTGCACAACGAAGGGCGAGTAGTTTTACTCCGTTGGCAGCCATTGTTCTGATTACTTCGGCATCTGCGGTATCGTTGACAAAGATGCAGACGGCATCCACTCCCTGAGTCAGCAATACGTTGTGTCGGTTCAGATGACCTTTGAAAATCGGAGTTCGAATCCGAATTCCTTGTTTTTCTCGTTGAAGGAAGCTTCATCATAAGGTTTGGTACCAAAAAATGCGATTGTATATGCCATAATTTTCTTATTTACATTCTATAATAATAGAACGTTTATGGGGGGAGTAATGTTTGTGTCCGGGGGCGGCATTTCTTTCTCCGGATTCTTATTCGTTTCAGTAGAAACAGTTTGTGTTTTCAATTAATTTGTTTGTGAAATGGAAATTAGGTGCACAAAAAATATTCGTCATGTGCAATATTATTGTACCTTTGCGCCCGAAATAACTTAAAAAAGATTTAGATGAGAAAATTATTCTTGATTAGCATCGGGTTGCTAATCGTTTCAACTTCAACTTTTGCGGGAGGTCTCCTGACGAATACCAATCAGCACGTATTGTTTTTGAGAATGTTGGCTCGTGATGCTTCTACACAAATTGACGCAGTATATTCCAATCCGGCGGGTGTGGCTTTCATGGAAAACGGCTTCCACTTGTCACTCAACGGACAGAGTGCGTTCCAGACAAGAACTATCACTTCTACTTTCGCTCCGTTTGCAGGGTTTGGAGGAAACGCTACCAAAGTATATAAAGGAGAAGCTTCGGCTCCGTTCATTCCCAGTGTATTTGCAGTATATAAGAAGGATAAGTGGGCATTTTCGGGGAATTTTGCGGTAACCGGTGGTGGCGGTAAGGCTACTTTTAATGAAGGGCTGGGTTCATTTGAGTCATTGGTATCTGTAGTACCCGGCATGTTGGTAGCTGCGGGCAATGAAATGGTGGATAAAGGTGTTCTGCCGATTAACATTTTTAATGGAACCAATAAATACTCTGTTGACAGCTACATGCGTGGTAAGCAAATGATTTTTTGGCCTTCAGCTGGGTGCCACATATAGAATCACAGATTACTTGTCTGCATTTGCCGGTGTGCGTATGAACTACGTAAGCAATGGTTACGAAGGACACATTCGTAACATTGAGGCTAACATCGGTGGTGGAGAAATGGTAAACGTGAATAAGTATTTCAGTGATTATGCCAAGCAGGCCAGAACAGCCGCAGATGCTTATCTGGCTGCAAATGATCTGGCTAATTATGCAAAATATGATGCCATTGCAAAAGAAGCAACCAAGGTTGCCGGACTGACGGCCGATAAAGAACTGGATTGTGACCAAACCGGTTGGGGAGTAACTCCTATTCTGGGTCTGGACTTTAAGATGAATAAATGGAACATCGGTGTGAAATACGAGTTTAACACCAAATTGAATGTAGAGAACAAGACCCGTATAGATAATACAGGACTGTTTGCGAATGGGGTAAATACTCCGCATGACATTCCGGCTCTGCTGACAGTAGGTGTTTCTTATGAAATTCTTCCTGTACTTCGTGCTTCAGTTGGCTATCATCATTTCTTCGATACCAATGCACGTATGGCCGATGCTAAAGATCCTGTGACCGGTCAGACTATGGGCAAACAGCATTTCATCAAACAGGGTACCAACGAGTATCTGGGAGGTATCGAATGGGATGTGTGTAAATGGGCTCAGGTAAGTGCCGGTATGCAACGTACCAAATATGGTGTGGGTGATAATTATCAGAGTGATATGAGTTTTGCAGTCAGCTCTTATTCATACGGTTTCGGTGCCGGATTCGATATTGCGAAGAACCTGAAATTGAATGTCGCTTATTTCTGGACCGATTACGATAAATATACAAAAGAGACTCCTAACTATGGGGGTACCGGAATCGCCGGAAAAGATGTCTTCACCCGTACCAACAAAGTGTTCGGTATCGGTCTCGACTATAAGTTCTGATGCAACCCTTATAGGCTAATCTTTATTTATATAAACCTCAAAAAGGGATCGGATAGACTAAATTATCCGGTCCCTTTTTTTGATATACTGCTTAATTAAATTTATCTTTGTTTTTCTAATCCCGCAAGATATGAAAAACACATTTATTCTTTTCCTCGTTGCTCTGAGCTTTGTTTGCAGCTCTTGTAATCGGACTCCCTCTGTGGAAGAGCCCGATGTTCTGAAAGTAGAGTTGAAGGAAACTCCTGTTTCTGTTTCCGATTTCTTTTCTAAAGTTGAAGTGATTCCGTTGGAAACTTCGGACAGTTGTCTGCTGGCCAGAATCTTGAGAGTACGGGTTTCCGGGGATACTACTTATATATTGACTCAGGATTATCCCACCTTCAGGCATATCACGTTGATGGCTTTTGACAAGAAGGGGAACTACCTTCGTTCTATCGGGCGAGTAGGACAGGGTCCCGGTGAATATTCACAGGTTTATGATGCCGTTATTAGTGAGCAGCGGAACCGGGTATATATGTTATCTCCTTTCGGATCGATGTATACCTATCGTTTGGATGGTTCGTTTATAGACAGAAAGATATTGCCGCAGAAAATGAACTTTCAGGAGATTGGACTGACTCCGGATGGCGATCTGCTGACGTGGTCGGCGCAGAACAAGGATGACGGGGCTTGTATCATGCGGTTGGATGCCGATTCGGCGAAGTTGATCAATGAGTTCTGGTCCGATGATTTCTGGTTGAACTGGGCTTGTAGGGATATGTTCTATTCCTATCAGGGCAAAGCTTACTTTGCTCCCGCTTTTTATGAAGAGGTCTACGAACTTACGAGCGATAGCTTCCGTGTAGCCTATCGCTGGGATATGGGAGAACAGAATATAAATATAGCACAATATCATTTCAATTCGAATCCGGACACACGCAGGGGAGGAGGACAGGCGGCTGAACGAATATCGTGAAACCGGTAAAAATAGCCTTTAATTTCACTAATCAGTACCAAAACGGAAAGTACTATTATGCTCAATTGCTCAGCTTGGCATCCAAAACCCAAATGGAAATACACAAATCTTTTTTATCGCAAAAAGGATGGAGCTGTCTTCTATTTTGAGAAGACACGAGAGGGTATCCGAATCGATCCGGAAGTGTTAACCGAGGATTTTATGCTTTGTATCGTTCCGACAGAAGAGCTGGAGATTATAAGAGTATCCTTCCCGAGGAAGAATATCGGGTGCTGAGTAAAGGGTGGAAGATGATAATCCCTGTGTGGTGAAATTTTATTTTTAGCCCCATCTCCGTAGGGTAACAACAGAGACGGGGCAGGGTTTAACGTCCTTAGACTTTTTTACGTTAGAGTTCGGAGAGATTTATAAAAAGTTAGAACGAATATTGTACCAATGCATTCATACGGTTGGCGGGTATTGCTGCTGAAGTCTGTGCGCCAGCCCCTTAGATATTCGGCACCTACCTGCAAGTTGCTGGTTACATTCCAGAACATGTTGGCCACCAGGTATTGGCCTTTCCGGTACATATCGGGCTCGTCGCTCGGATAGGTATGTTCCGAATAAAGACGTGACAGACTGTAAGTGCCCGATACAAAGACGTTTTTGCTGATGTTATATTGCAGCCCGGCGAACCATCCCAACATGGGGAGCGTCTGCATACGCCCTTCTTTCTCCGGGTTGGGAACGATATCCACATTCAGGTTACTCAAATCATTCAGATATTGTCCGATTCCTTTTCCGTAATTCACCTGTCCGTATACCTGCCATTTCGGAGTTACGTTGAAGGAAGTCGAAGCCTGAAGGCCGTATCCGGCTTTTGAATGTGCCTTGTTGTCCACAGAACTCGAGTAAGTCATGCTGCGTACGATGGCGGCCAGTTTCAGGTGGCTGTTGGCATTCCAGTTATACTGTGCTGAAGCGGTAAAGTCCGGCATACGCTGGGTGTTGATGGTAAGATACTGGTTCGTGGTACCGTCTACCGAAGGCATTTCGACACCGACGCCGAATTTCCAATTTTTCAGTTTGTCACACATGTAGCTCAATTGGGTGGTACGATAGAAAGCTGAGCCGTTAGGGCCGGCGAAGTCGATGGTGGGCGGTAGGGCGGCCAGGTCCATAAAGTTACCATAACTGTATCCCAGGGTAAAAGCCGAGGAAGGTGGCATAAGCATTTTGCAGTTCGAAAGGTTTTTCCGTCTCCACGGAAGTTTGCAGCGGTGTAAACAACGAAATCCCCTAAACGTTTGGTATGTCCCACCAGCTTCAGGAAGAGGGTGGAAGTGCTGATATCCATCTGGAACTGGTTGCGGGCACGGTCGGCAGAACCTTTGTTGGGGATCAGTGCCGGATAGAAATCCACATCCTTCACAATACCTCCGAAGTCATATTCGGCAGTTGCCCGGACATATCCACCAATACCCAGTGCGAATTTTCCTTGTCGGTCGGTCAGTACAAAGCGTGGAGCCTTCGGTTCGTGGAAACGCGGGAGGCGTGTTTCGTTCATTATCCGGATAATCTCGTCTCCGGCTTTGTTTGTCGATACAAACATCACGGAGTTCGGTTCTTCATCTTCGATGATTACTTTTTTTCTGGGCATGTGCCGCTACAGGCAAGAGTCCCCAGTCCGAGTAGCATAGCTACAGTAAAAACAGGAGAAATGAAGAATAATAATACTGTATCTGTATCGTTCATGTTGCTTGGCATACTGTTTT
>VOFI01000638.1_pt1 | contig 57907 bp, 85 predicted proteins | sample 5384131 | NCBI WGS metagenome assembly VOFI01 (sample SAMN12384728, study PRJNA508395) | human gut metagenome | isolation source: healthy gut H | host: Homo sapiens
AACGGATGATGAGCAGCGAGGACACGAACGCGGTGATTGTACCGATACCGAGGATCATCAGCTCGGTGGATGTAAACGCAAAGCCGAACTTGAGAATCTTGAGCAGGCTTGCGCCGAACATGACCGGAATGGCCAGAAAGAACGTAACCTCCGCAGCCACGGTACGCGATACGCCGAGCAGCAGCGCGCCGACGATGGTCGCGCCGGAGCGCGAGGTGCCCGGAAACACAGCCGCAATCAGCTGGAACATGCCGATCATAAACACGGTCGGGTAAGTAAGCTCAGTAAGTGCGTTGATGCGCGCCGGCTTGCCCTTGTGCGCGTTCTCCACCAGAATGAATGCTGCGCCGAACACGATCAGCGCGATGGAAACCGTCTGGTAATTGTAGAACAGTTCTTCAAACAGGTTACCGCATAATTGAACAAGAGTGATTTGCGAGTAAATTTTGCGTACTGACGAGGCCCAGTTTTTCGGTAATACTTGATGTATTACCGTGAAACTTCGACAGCGCGGACGGAACTCGCGCAAGGAATCGAAGCCAAAGTCAGGGCACAAAATTTCCGCAAAGCACCGCGGCAGTGCGACCAGAGCCTGCACAAGGAGCCGCCGCTTTAATTGTGCGGTGCTGTTCGAGATCGGCTTTGACGAATATTTGGGCGGGGATCGCATTGTGCTGATCGAATGGAGCGAAAAACGCCGCAGACGTTCTGCCGGAAGCCTACAAAACCGTCCATATTGCCTACGGCGATGCGGACAACGACCGCCGCATTACGATTGGAGAAGTGACTGTATGAAAATTCTTGCACTGGAATCCTCGGCGGTCAGCGCGTCTGTCGCGCTCACCGAGGACGAAAAACTGGTGGCGCAGTCCTTTCAGAACTGCGGCCTGACGCACTCGCGCACGCTGCTGCCGATGGTGGAAAACCTGCTGGCAAACTGCGGCGTATCGCTCGCTGACGTGGACGCGATCGCTGTCGCGCACGGCCCCGGCTCGTTTACCGGTGTGCGCATCGGTGTGGCCACGGTCAAAGGGCTTGCGCTCGGCGCAGACAAGCCGTGCCTCGGTGTCTCCACGCTCGAGGCAATGGCATGGGGCGCCCGCGCACTCGGCGGCGACCTGTGCTGCGTGATGGATGCGCGTGCGGGTCAGGTTTACAACGCACTTTTCACCGTAGAGGACGGCAGCGTACGCCGTCTGTGCGATGACCGTGCGATCAAGCTGACCGAGCTTGCCGAAGAAATCAGAGAAGCGCCGTATTTTCTGGTTGGAGATGGCGCGGATCTGTGTTATAATACTATCAAAGAGAACTGCACCGGTCTGCGGCTCGCACCCGCCGAGCTGCGGTTTGCGACCGGATTTGGTGTTGCCGCCGCCGCACTCCCCCCTGTTCCGCGAGGGCAAAACCTGCTCCCCCAGGAGCTGGACGCCTTCTATCTGCGTCGTCCGCAGGCAGAGCGCGAGCGCATGGCGCGTCTGGCACAGACCAAACAGCAGACAACACCGCACAATTAAGCTGCGGCGCTTTGCGGAAATTTTTTGTATCCTGACTTCGTTCCGATTTCACGGTAATACACAAAGCATTACTGCAAAACCGCGCCTTGTCAGTGCGTAAAATTCACTCGCAAATCGCTCTTGTTCAATTATGCGATATTGCCTGAAGCAAAAAAAAGTTTTAGGATAAAGGAGATTTTTATTATGGCAACCGTACATGAAATGGACCACCCGCTTATCAAGCACAAGCTGGCGCTGATGCGCGACAAGACCACCGGCGTTAAGGAGTTCCGCGAGGCTGCTGCTGAGATTGCAATGCTGATGTGCTACGAGGCTACCCGCGATCTGCCGCTCAAGGAGATCACCATCGAGACTCCGGTCGCTGAGGCGCGCGTACAGGTTATTTCCGGCAAGAAGATCGCGCTCGTGCCGATCCTGCGTGCAGGTCTGGGCATGGTCGAGGGCATTCTGGAGATGATTCCGGCAGCCAAGGTCGGCCACATCGGTCTGTACCGCAACCCGGAAACCCTGCAGCCGATCGAATATTACTGCAAGCTGCCGAATGACATCGAGGAGCGCGACGTACTGCTGCTCGACCCGATGCTGGCTACCGGCGGTTCCGCTATCGCTGCCATCGACGGCCTCAAGCGCCGCGGCGTAAAAGCACATCAAGCTGATGAACCTCATCGGCGCACCGGAAGGCGTTGCCGCTGTTCAGAAGGCTCATCCGGACGTCGAGATCTTCGTTGCCGGCATTGACGAGAAGCTGAACGACCACGGCTACATCGTTCCGGGTCTGGGCGATGCGGGCGACCGTATCTTCGGCACCAAGTAAGCAATATATCGCTGAATTTTCGGTATCTGCAGTACAATTTCACACCGACCGTCCCTGCAAAGGAGGGTGAACCGTATGACATTTGATGGTATCCGGCGTTTATCCCCGTATTGGAGCCTTGCCCTTTGCTACGGCGTCGTGACGGCGGTCGGGCTGATCCCCGGTCTGCTGTATGGCAATGAATTTGCCTACTGGCTGCTCGGCTTCTGGCTGATCCTGCCGGTTTCGGCGCTGCTGTGTACGTTCCGGGCGGCATACCGCGCTCTGCCGCGATACGGTCTGATGCCCGTGTTCGTCGGCCTGTGGGCGATTGTTCTGCCGCTTGCCGCGTTCCGCTCGACTGAGATGCAAAGCCTGTTTTACGGGCTTGTTCCCTCGCTGGTCGGCTTAACGCTGGGCGTACTGGTGCGCAAATTTGTATTCTGGTATCGAAACAGATAGAGACACTTTTAAGGACACTTTTGCGGTGCGGCTTTCGAGCCGCACCGTTTTGTTGGGAGAAAATTGAACCTATGCAATTTTACGAACTAAACTCCAGCCGCATGGACTACCGCGAGCTGAGCGCGGACGACCTCAACCTGCTGACGCCGCTCCTGCGCAGCGAGGAGACCATGCAGACGCTCGGCGGCGCAATCTCCTACGAGCAGACACTGGACTGGCTGGTGGATACGCTGCGCCGCTATCAAACCGAGGGCTGCGGCTGGCTGCTCGCACTTGATAAGCCGACCGGCGTTCCCGCGGCTCTGTGCGGCCTGACTTACGAGCAGGTCGGCGCGGAACGCGTGCTGACCGCGAACTGTATCGTCCGGCATGAGCTGCGCGGCATCGGCGTCGGCCGCGAGTGCATCGCCGCGTGCCTGCTGTACGCGTTTGAGTCCATGCACGCCGACGAGGTCAGCGCTTTCGTGCAGAAGGATGATCTCGCAGGACTGCATACCGCTATTGCCTGCCGTATGCAGCCGACCGAAAAGGTCAGCCACACCGCCTTCGGCAAGACCACACCGTGTGTACGGTGTGTAGTCCGGAATCCGCACCTCGCAGAGAAGGCAGAATCAGAAAATGAACTGTCGGAAGATGAAAAGAGCACCGAAACGTGAGTTTCGGTGCTCTTTTGTTATCATTTTGTGCGATACGCATTGTTTAGCAATGGTGCATGCGGTTTACACGGTGCGCCAAGGTCGTACCCCAGGGCACCTTCTCTTGCAGCGTTGCCGCAATTCACCTTGCCGCACCCTACGGTAAAGTCCGTCATTAAATGAAACCCGCAGGTGCCGTCCGTAATAACGCGAAAAAGAGTCGCGCAACACTGTTATGTTGCGCTTGCGTAGAATAAACCGCATGTGTAGCAGTACGGAATCTGGCATTGCGCAGAGGTAAAGAAAGGGGAGCACACTGTGCTCCCCCTACGGCAAAAAAAAATCCTCTGCCGTTCCTTTATAGTCTCAGTTCTGAAAATTTCGCCGTGCTATTCCAAAGGGAAACGGGAGTCAAGAGGGTAGAAACCGCAGGTGTCTACCCTCTTATTGCCGCGGCGCAACCGCCGCAATTCCCCACACGCCGTGGGTACGGCGCGTTTCTCCGTTTGCCAAACGATAATCACCGATACTGCTCCGCCCAGACAGCCTCATTCGCCTCCAGCGACTTCGGCACATCCAGTACCCGCTGGTTCGCGCTGCCGCGAAACCGCAGCTCGATGTTCTTCTCCGCCATGATAAACGGCCCGTCTACCAGTAAATCCAGCTGCCCGAGCAGCTTTTTTTCAGCAAACGGATCGCTCAGCTCCAGCAGCTGCTCAAACTCTGTCGTATAGCGGAAGCCGGGGCCGTCCACAATGGACTCCCCGACTGTACCTGCAATGCGAATTTTACCTTCCATCAGGCGGTGTGCTCCTGACGCATGGAGCAGCAGCTCGAAACACTGTGCTTGACGCGGTCATGCTCTTCTGCGCGTTTGCCGTTGTTGAAGCGGTCGAGCGTGCCGACCAGATATCCGGTGATGCGGCGGATACGCTCAAAGCCGACACCTTCACCAATCATCGGCTCCTGTGCAGCGATATTCTTAGTTTCCATGATAGAATGCTCCCTTTCCTGTCACTTTTTGACGATTTTCAATGTATTCGGCTGACGGTCGGCTTCTTCGGCAGGGTCGCCGTGATAGCCGATCGTGGTGCTGTTGTAATTTTTTATACAGTCCCAGCTTCTGCAGCTTGGACAGCGGAACGCCTTCGCCCTCCCGCCGGCCGCAGCGGGGACAGACCTCCCCGATGATACCGGTATAGCCGCAGACCGGGTCACGGTCGACCGGATGGTTGATCGCGCCGTAGCCGATGCCGGCTTCCTTCATAGCGCGAACGACAGCCTCAAACGCTTCGAGGTTCTGCGTCGGGTCGCCGTCGAGCTCCACGTAGGTGATATGGCCGCCGTTGGTCAGCTCGTGATAGGGGGCCTCGATGGCGATCTTCTCAAACGCCGAAATCGGATAGTAAACCGGCACATGGAAGGAGTTGGTAGTAATACGGCCGGTCGGTAACGCCCGGGAATCATGCCGTATTTTCACGGTCGATCTTGACAAATCGGCCGGACAGACCCTCTGCCGGGGTAGCGATCAGCGAAAAGTTGAGGTGGTATTTCTCGGTTGCCTCATCCATGCGCTGACGCATGTGACCAACGATCTCAAGACCAAGGTTCTGCGCCTCGTCGCTCTCGCCGTGGTGTACGCCGATGAGCGCCTTGAGGCACTCTGCCAGACCGATGAAGCCGAGCGTCAGCGTTCCGTGCTTAAGCACCTCGCCAACCTCGTCATCGGACCCAGCTTCTCGGAATCCAGCCACACGCCCTCGCCCATGAGGAACGGGTAGTTGCGCACGCGCTTGCCGCACTGGATGCGGAAACGGTCGAGCAGCTGGTCGATTACCGAGGTCGATCTTGCGGTCGAGTTCCTCGAAGAACCAGTCCAGATCGCCGTGGCTGCGGATTGCGATGCGCGGCAGGTTGATCGCCGTAAACGACAGGTTGCCGCGGCCGTTGGATATTTCGCGCGATGGGTCGTACACGTTGCCGATAACACGCGTGCGGCAGCCCATGTAGCCGACCTCGGTCTCCGGATGACCCGGCTTGTAATACTGCAGGTTAAACGGCGCATCGAGGAACGAGAAATTCGGGAACATGCGCTTCGCGGAAACGCGGCAGGCCAGCTTGAACAAGTCGTAGTTGGGCTCGCCCGGGTTGTAGTTGATCCCGTCCTTGATCTTGAAAATATGGATCGGGGAAGATGGGCGTCTCACCGTTGCCCAGACCGGCCTCGGTCGCGAGCAGCAGCTGCTCCATGACCAGACGGCCCTCCGGTGAGGTATCCGTACCGTAGTTGAGCGACGAGAACGGAATCTGCGCACCTGCACGCGAATGCATGGTGTTCAGATTGTGAACCAGCGCTTCCATCGCCTGATAGGTGGTCTTGCGGGGTTTCCTTATCCGCGTACTTGCGGGCAAACTTCATGCACTTTGCAACCGTCTTTTCGTCGAGCGTCTCGGAAAGTGCCTTCGCCATCGCTTCATCATAGCCGTTGCCGCCTGCCAGACAAGCCCACTTGCCGGTCTCCTGCTCGACACGATCGGTCAGCGCACGCGCATCGACCTCGTTGTTGTCGTCCTCGCCGAACACCTCAAGGGCCTTGGCGAGATTGTCGCGGAACAGCTTGCGGAAGGTCTTACGCACACCCGGTGCCATCGAATAATCGAAGTTCGGCACGCTCTGACCGCCGTGCTGGTCGTTCTGGTTGGACTGGATGGCGATGCACGCCAGCGCGGAGTACGAACGGATGTCGTTCGGCTCACGCAGGAAGCCGTGACCGGTGGAAAAACCGTCCGGAACAGCTTCAGCAGGTCAATCTGACAGCAGGTGGTGGTCAGCGTCAGAAAATCCAGATCGTGGATATGGATATCGCCGTCGCGGTGCGCCTTGGCATGCGCCGGATCGAGGATAAACATCTCATAGAACTGCTTGGCGCCCTCGGAGCCGTACTTGAGCATGGTGCCCATCGGGGTATCACCGTCGATGTTGGCGTTCTCTCGCTTGACGTCGTTCTCGAGCGAGGACTTGAACGTCAGATCCTCGTACACCTTCATCAGACGGGTGTTCATCTCACGCACGCGGGTGCGCTCGTTGCGGTACAGGATGTACTTCTTGGCCGTGCGGGCATGTCCGCTTTCGATCAGAACCTTCTCAACAGTGTCCTGCACCTGTTCAACGGTGGGAGTTTCGGTTCCAGCAGTCTCCTCCAGCGTTTTTTCGACCTGCTCTGCCAGCTCCTGCGCCATATCGTGGTCCTGGCCGCCGGATGCCTGTGCTGCGCCGAAAATTGCATTTGTGATCTTGTCGATCTCAAAGGGAGCCATGCGCCCGTCCCGCTTGACGATCTGCTGAATCATAAAGAAAAATCCCTCTCTCATACAAAAACCGCCTGACGGCGATTTCTTGATTATTTACTAAATTATGTAGTGCTGCATTCGATATCGCACAATATCTTGTGTCTGCTTATCTCTTGCTTATATATTCTAACGCCGAAACACCGCCCTGTCAAGGCGCTAAATTCTTTTTTGGCACATTTGCAAGAAAAGCACTATTTTTATTGGAGCATTCTCTAAACTTTTCCTCTTGACTCGAAAAATTTATCAGAAAAGCGCGACAAATTCCACAAAGTTTCTCCTTTATTTTTTCTCTGTGGTAATTTCTCCCGCGAGAAACGGATACACTATATATGGTATCCGTTCTATTCCCCATCGCAAGATGAAAAAAAGAACCCCGGAACAGGATTCCGAGGTTCTTTGGTTTCGATCAGAAAATGATCTTATGCCTTGCCGTTGCAGCCCAGAACATTGATCAGCTTGTGGGTAACCATGTCCTTGACAGCCTGACGAGCCGGCTTCAGGTACTGGCGCGGGTCGAAGTGATCCGGATGCTCAGCGAAGTGCTCGCGGATAGAAGCGGTGATAGCCAGACGAATATCGGAGTCGATATTGATCTTGCAGACGGACAGCTGTGCAGCGTGACGCAGCTCTTCCTCCGGAATGCCGATTGCATCCGGCATCTTGCCGCCGAACTTGTTGATCTTGTCAACAAACTCACGCGGTACGGAAGAGGAACCGTGCAGTACGATCGGGAAGCCCGGCAGACGCTTGGAAACTTCCTCGAGTACGTCGAAGCGCAGCGGAGGCGGAACCAGAACGCCGTCAGCATTGCGGGTGCACTGCTCCGGAGTGAACTTGTAAGCGCCGTGAGAGGTGCCGATTGCGATAGCCAGAGAGTCACAGCCGGTGCGGGTGACGAACTCCTCAACCTCTTCCGGATGAGTGTAGGAGGAATCCTCAGCGGAAACCTTAACGTCATCCTCTACGCCGGCCAGGGTGCCGAGCTCAGCCTCGACAACAACGCCGTGAGCGTGAGCGTACTCTACAACCTTCTTGGTCTCCTCAACGTTCTCGTCGAACGGACGGGAGGAGCAGTCGATCATAACGGAGGAGAAACCGCCGTCGATGCAGGCCTTGCAGGTCTCGAAGTCCGGGCCGTGGTCCAGGTGCAGAGCGATCGGAATGTCCGGGCACTCCTGAACAGCAGCCTCTACCATCTTAACGAGGTAGGTGTGGTTTGCGTAAGCGCGTGCGCCCTTGGATACCTGCAGGACTACCGGAGCGTGCTGCTCCTGGCAAGCCTCGGTGATACCCTGAACGATCTCCATGTTGTTCACGTTGAAAGCGCCAACAGCGTAGCCGCCGTCGTAAGCCTTCTTGAACATCTCAGTAGTAGTAACTAAAGGCATGGGAATACTTCCTTTCTGATAAGAACTGAATCTTAAAAATTCTGCTTTTATTTTATCAGTTAAGCATACTAAAATCAAGTCCATATCAAAAAATCCTGTCATTTTTTCGTCGAATTCCTGCGGCAGGTTTGCCAAAATTGCCAAACCTGCCGAAAACGCAGGATTTTCATTGATTTTTTCATATTATATGGTACTCTTTATGAGTAAGAAAATGCACGGCACTGCTCTGCGTTTTAATTTGCTTAGGAGGTTTTATCAATGAGTGAACTGAAAGGCGCTTGCGTCATCGGTCAGTCGGGCGGCCCGACTTCCGTAATCAACTCTTCTGTTCTGGGTGCGCTGGAGGCAGCACTGGACAATCCGTCCATCACCCGTGTATTCGGCATGGCACACGGCATCAAGGGCCTGCTGAACGACGACCTGTACGATATCGACAAGGAAGACCGCGAGGAGCTGGCGCTCCTGCGTTACACCCCGTCCTCTGCCCTCGGCTCCTGCCGCTACAAGATCGCCGACCCCGATGTCGACGACACCGACTACAAGCGCATCCTTGAGATCTTCAAGAAGTACGACGTGCGTTATTTCTGCTACAACGGCGGCAACGACTCCATGGATACCTGCAACAAGGTTTCCAAGTATATGATGAAGTCTGGTTACGAGTGCCGTGTAATGGGTATCCCGAAGACCATCGACAACGACCTGTTCGGTACCGACCACTGCCCGGGCTTCGCTTCCGCTGCAAAGTATATCGCAACTTCCTGCATGGAGATCTATCAGGACGCTCGCGTATACGACACCGGCATGGTCTGCATCGTAGAGATCATGGGCCGCCACGCTGGCTGGCTGGCCGGTGCGGCCGGTCTGGCTACCGCTATGGGCGCAGGTCCGGATCTGGTTTACCTGCCGGAGACCGACTTCGACATGAAGAAGTTCCTGGCTGACGTAAAGCGCATCTACGACGAGAAGGGCAACTGCCTGGTAGCTGTTTCCGAGGGTATCCACTACGCTGACGGCTCCTTCGTATCCGAGGCAAAGACCTCTGCGACCGACGGCTTCGGCCATGCCCAGCTCGGCGGTCTGGCTTCCATGCTGGCTGACACCGTTAAGAACGAGCTGGGCTGCAAGGTTCGCGGCATCGAGCTGAGCCTGCTGCAGCGCTGCGCTGCTCACTGCGCTTCCAAGACCGACGTTGACGAGTCCTATATGTCCGGCAAGGCTGCTGTTGAGAACGCAGTTGCAGGCAAGACCGACTACATGCCGGGCTTCAAGTGCACCCGTGACGAGAACGGCTACAAGTGCGAGATCGAGCTGCTCCCGCTGTCCGAGGTTGCCAACACCGAGAAGAAGGTTCCGCGTGAGTGGATCAACGAGGAAGGCAACGGCGTAACGCAGAGTTCGTTGACTACGCTCTGCCGCTCATCAACGGCGAGAACGTTGGCCCGAAGGTATCCGGTCTGCCGCGCTTCGCTAACCTGAAGAAGATCAAGGCTGAGGCTTAATCTTTTCGGTTTAACTGAACAGAGCGTGCCTTGCGGTGCGTAATCAAAACGGGTAGAGCCGCAAGGCTCTGCCCGTTTGCTTTTAAGAGGAATTTCCTGTATGAATCTTTTTAAATCCAAGAAAAATCTGCTGCTGCTGCTTGCGTCTTCCGTCATCGTCTGGCTGGGCACCTGCCTGCTCGCCATGCACTGGAACACCGTGTATGACGGTGCCATCGGCGGCTTCCCCACCTATCTGTGGGTGTTCGCGCCGGTTGCGCTCATTTTCAACATTTTTATGAACAGCAGACCCAGTAATCCCGACGGCAGGGACCACAGCCGCTGGGCGCAGGCGCTGCTCGTCTTTCTGGTGGCGCTGATGCTGTTTATTGCCCTGCTGTCCGGCATGAACCCGCTGTATGAGATCAGCTTCTGGTGGATTGCGGCGCTGATCGTGCTGTCCTTCATCGGCCTGCTGATCGGCAAGTGCATGAACCACCCTCTGCAGGAGGCTTCGCTGCGGCAGTCCGCCTATACCATCTTCCTGCTGTACCTGTCCTACGCCATCGCGCAGCTCGGCATGATCGCCGTACTGCATCCGGTGTCCGTTGACGAAATCATCCGCACCGGAGAAGCAGCTGGCGGTGCAAGCGGCGAATATGTCGGTCGGCTGACCAGCGATACCGCAGATCACCCCCTCGGCATGTATTTCTTCACCAGCGCGGATAAATCGCAGTGGTACTACTACGATGTGCTGACCGGCGAAGCCGCTGCCGATTATCACAGTTCCTACGAACCCGCTTAACAAATCGAGGTGCTCTTATGCTTGAAATCATCAAGGACCCGACCTTTGCCGAGCGCAGTATTCCGCTCGGCATCCTCGAAGTCACCTATCCCGACCGTTCTGCATGGGATATAACGAAATTTTACGACCTTGTTCACGCAGAACTGGATGCCCTGCGCGAAAAGTATGCCGACTACGACCGCAAGGCTGTTTTCGGTGAAAATCCGTATTTTCGCTTCTTCAAGAAGTTTCAAGAAAACCTATCCGGTCATGCAGCAGTTTGAATCCGTGCTGTTCAAGGGCCGTCCCGTTCCCGGAGGAGGACCCGGTGATGGGGGTTCCCTTCCTGCTGGAGCTGACCACGTTCGTACTCTCCGGCACACATGATATCGACCGCATGGACGGTCCGCTGACCATCTTTACGCCGAGCGAAAAGCTGCCGTTCCTGGGTATGCGCGCCGCAAGCACGCATACCTACCCGAAGGACATCTGCGGACGCGATAGCTCGGGTATCATTTTCAGCATGATCGCCGGTGCGGACGACCGAACCTGCATCCATCCGGACAGCCGCCATGTGTTCCATCCCGTGTTCGGCACGCCGGATACCGATAAGACGGTTATCGAGAACGCACTCCGGCGGATGTTCTTCGTGAAGGTTCTGGCGCCGGATGCAGAAATCGAAAGCCGCATCATTTAAGCGATTGCAGTAATGGAAAATTGAAAATGGAGAATTGAGAATTGCGGTATCGCGCACAGCGCGATGATTTAATCCCGCCTTTCAGGCGGCTCCTTCATTTTCCATTTTCCATTCTCAATTCATCTCTAACGAAAAAGCTCTCTGAACAAAGTTCAGAGAGCTTTTTCTTATCTGTGCTTACTTTTTCAGCGTTTTTGCAAAGCTGTCCTTGAGGGTAACAATGCGGTTGAATCGGCCGCTCTCGCGGTCCTTGCAGTAATAACCCATGCGGACAAACTGGAAGCGTTCGCCTTCCTTGGCATCAGCCAGCGACGGCTCGAGCTTGCAGCCGGTCAGCTTCTTGAGCGAATCCGGATTGAGGTAATCCAGATAATCCGTGCCCTCCGGTACGTCATTAACGTTCTCGAGGGTGAACAGATTATCGTACAGATACAGGTCCGCGTCGATAGCGTGCTCGGCAGATACCCAGTGAATGGTGCCCTTGACCTTGCGGCCGTCCACCGGCATGCCGTTGCGGGTCTCAAGATCAGCCGTGCAGCGGATTTCCACGATCTCGCCGTTGTCGTCCTTGACGATCTCGTTGCACTTGACGATATACGCGCCCATCAGCCGAACCTCGCCGTCGGGCTTGAGACGCTGGAATTTCGGAGGCGGAACCTCCGCGAAATCGCTCTTTTCGATATACAGCTCACGGGTGAACGGAACCTTGCGGCTGCCTGCTTCCTCATTGCGCGGATTGTTCGGCACTTCGAACTCCTCGCACTGACCCTCCGGGTAGTTGGTGATAACCAGCTTGACCGGCTCGGTGACTGCCATGCGGCGCAGCGCGGTCTCGTTCAGCTCCTCGCGGATGCAGTGCTCGAGCAGCTTGATGTCAACCAGCGAGTTGGCCTTTGCGATGCCGGCGCGCTGTACAAAATCGAGGATGGCACTCGGCGTGTAGCCGCGGCGGCGCAGCGCACACAGAGTAGGCATACGCGGATCGTCCCAGCCCTCAACGTGCTTTTCAAATACCAGCTGGCGCAGGTAACGCTTGGACATAACGGTGTGCGTTACATTCAGGCGGGCAAACTCGCGCTGCTTGGGATGATGCGGCAGCGGGCAGTTGTCAACCACCCACTCGTACAGCGGGCGATGGTTCTCGAACTCAATCGAGCACAGCGAATGCGTGATGCCCTCAAGAGCATCCTGAATCGGATGTGCAAAGTCGTACAGCGGGTAAATACACCACTTGTCGCCCTGACGATGATGGTGTGCACGCACGATGCGGTAGATCGCCGGGTCGCGCAGGTTCATGTTCGGACTTGCCATGTCGATCTTGGCACGCAGCGTCTTGGAGCCGTCGGCAAACTTGCCGTCGCGCATGTCCTGGAACAGCTGCAGGTTCTCCTCAACCGAACGGTCGCGGTACGGACTCGGCTTGCCCGGCTCGGTCAGAGAGCCGCGGTACTGGCGCATTTCCTCCTGCGTCAGATCGTCAACATACGCCTTGCCGTCCTTGATCAGCTGTACCGCGCAGTTAAAGCAGGTTTCAAAGTAGTCCGAGCCGTAGTACACACCGCCGCTCGGCTCCTCGCCGGTCAGCCACTTGATGTCCTCCCAGATGGAGTCTACATACTCGGTATCCTCCTTGACCGGGTTGGTGTCGTCATAGCGCAGATTGAACAGGCCGTTGTATTTTTTTGCGATAGACCAGTTGATGAAGATCGCCTTTGCCGAGCCGATATGCAGATAACCGTTCGGCTCCGGCGGAAAGCGGGTGTGGATGCGCTCGGAAAGACCGTTTTTAATATCCTCGTCGATGATTTCTGTGAGGAAGTTGTTTACATTCTCTAACATTTATTATTCTCCCTTGGAATTGAGAATTGAAAATGGAAAATTGAAAATTGCGGTATCGCGCTGCGCGCGATGATTTAATTCCGCCCTTTGGGCGGCTCCTTCATTCTCCATTATCCATTTTACATTTTCCATTATTCAAAGCGCATCTGCGCACTTAGACAGGCGTTCCAGAACCTTATCGCCCCAGAATACCCATTACGGTCTGGAGGTCCGGTGCGTTCTGGCGGCCCGCCACTGCTACGCGGACAACCATGGACACATCACCGACGGCGCCCCTTATAGGCGGACGGGTCAGCCTTATACGCCTTGGTATCAGCTGCATAGCCGTGTGCAGAAGCGATCTGCTTCATCTTGTCGAAGAAGCCATCCGGCGTATCGTTCTCGTCGAACATGCCTGCAAAAATCGCTCAGAATTGCCTTGGCGTCCTCAGCGGAGACGCGCTCCGGCATGGTGTAATCCGGCTGGAACAGCTCGTCGAACATGAAATCCATGTAGCCCTTGGCATCCGACCACAGTGCGAGGTCCTTGCGCGGCTTTTTGCCGCCGCGGCCGATGGCGAGGTACGCCTTGAGAATGCCGGGTCGCGGGTCAGCAGTGCGTTAAACTCCTTGTCGTTGACAGCAGACCACTCGGCAACAAAGTCGTAAACCTGCTCTGCCGTCATGCGCGAAATAACGTTCTTGGAAACGTCGCGCAGCTTTTCGATGTCAAACAGCGCACCCGAGCCGCTCATCTTCTTGGTGGTGAACTGGAAATCGTTCATCGGCAGATCGGGATTTGCGCGGCGCCACTCCTCGAAGTTGGAGTTGAGGAGCGTCATCAGGTACTCGAGAACCGCCGGTACCGGATAGCCCTCCTGCGCGTAGAACGTCAGCGCGAGCTCCGGGTCCTTGCGCTTGGACAGCTTGCGCTTGCCGCCGGTCTCCGGGTCGATCTTCATCAGCTGGGCGGTGTGTGCGTACTTCGGCGCCTTCCAACCCATCGTGCGGAACAGCTGCAGGTGTACCGGCAGCGTTGCCAGCCACTCCTCGCCGCGGACAACGACGGTCGTGCCCATCAGATGGTCGTCCACAACGTGCGCGAAATGGTAGGTCGGGATTCCGTCGGATTTGAGGATAACCACGTCCTGATCGTTCTCGGTGACTTCCATCTTGCCCTTGACGAGATCCTCGTGGCGGATCTTGTGCTCAATGCTGCCCTCCGAGCGGAAACGAACAACATACGGCGTGCCCTTGGCAAGCTCTGCCTCGATGTCCTCCATCGGACGGTCGCGCCATACGGCGTACTTGCCGTAGTAGCCGAAGTTTTCCTTGTTTTTCTCCTGCTGCTCGTGCGTGGCGGAGAGCTCCTCCCTCGGTGCAGAAGCACGGGTACGCCATGCCGCGCTGCACGAGGGACTTGACGAAGGTCTGGTAGATCTCGGCACGCTGGCTCTGTCGGTACGGACCGTAGATGCCGGTCTCGCCGTCAGTCGTTGCACCCTCGTCGAACGGCAGGCCGAACGACTTGAACGCGTCGATGATCATCTGCACGCCGCCCTCTACCTCACGCTTGCGGTCAGTGTCCTCAATACGCAGATAAAATACGCCCTTGGACTGGTGCGCCAGGCGCTCATCCACCAGTGCGCCGTACAGGTTGCCGAGGTGCATGAAGCCGGTCGGGCTCGGGCCCATACGGGTTACCTTTGCGCCCTCGGGCAGCTCGCGCTTGGGATAGCGCGCCTCGATCTCCTCCGGCGTGGTATGGATATGCGGAAACAGACGTTCCGCCAAACGGTTGTAATCCATTTATTTCTCACTCCAACTCGTTAGACTGCGCGGAGACGCGGTTTGTGCGCTCCACGAGTGTTTTTCCCATAATAGTATTATTTTAGCACACGATTGCGGTCTGTGCAAGACGTAAACTGCGGTTTCGCTGCTTCCTGCGCATATAGAATGGGCGCCAACCTTTGGCGGGGAGGTTCGCCGCACCCGCGGCGGCGGGCAAGAGGGTAGACACCTGCGGTTTCTACCCTCTTAACTCCCGTTTCCCTTTGTTTCTTAACCTGACGCAGATCAGAGACCGGCGACCGCTTCGAAAAGGCCGCGTATTCGCAGCGTCAGATAACTTACTGCTACACAGGTCGGCTACTCTACGCAGGCGCGGCATAACCGTGCCGCGCAATTCGTTAGCGAGTTGTGATAGACAGAACCTACGAAAATAAATTATACCAAACGCCTAAATTCGCAGGTGCCTTCCGTTACAACGTGCAAAAGGGTTGCGCGGCACTGTCATGCCGCACCCTGCGTAGAGCAGCCGATATGTGTAGCAGTAATGTATCTGACACTGCGAATAAGTCGAGAAAAACACGGAAGTAAAAATCCTCTGCCGTTCCCCCATAGCCTCAGCTCTGCAAATTTCGCCGTGCTAAGAGGAAACGGGGAGATTCACAAGAGGGGTGGAAACCTTGGTGTCCATCCCTCTTGTGCGCCCGCGCGGCGTCAGCGCACGTTCCCGCCGTCCGCAGGCGGCAACTCCCCGCTGAGGTTCAGCGAAAAAAACGCCGCCCGTTAGGGGCGAACACGCTGACGCAGTTCATTGTGCCCCGGTCACTCTGTGTCAAAAAAAAAGAAAACGGCACAGCTTACGCCATGCCGTTTCTGTTTTACGGATTCTCCGCCGGAGCATTCGTCCCATTCGCCGTATTCGGCTGCTTCGCCGCATTATTGTTTTCTCCGGTCACGGCGTCTGCGCCATCGCGGATGGCGTTGCCGACATCATCCACCGCATCTCCGACGGCATTGCCTGCATCGTCCACCCCTTCGCGGACGTCATCACCGACGGTATTCGTGTTGGTGTCGCGCCGCTCATCAACAGCGTTGTTGGTGCCATTGTTGGTGCCATTGCCGTTGTCTGTGCCGTTATCCTTGCTGTTGCTGCCGCAGCCGCAGACGAACAGCATCGTCAGCGCCGCCAGCAGGGCGATCAGCTTTTTCATAGCAGTCCCTCCTAATCTGTTTTCGTTAGTATGAGGCTGCTTTTTCAAATTTATGCACCGAAATCAATTTTTTTGAGGTGATGTAATACGACCGAGCAGGTCAGTCCGTCACCAGTCCGAGCGGCACGCTCATCACGAGCAGGAACGGCAGATATGCGATCACAGCCCAGTTTTTCAGCCAGATCACAGCCGCTGCCATCTGCCCGATATTATGCGCCGCAGCGCCGCCTACGCTCACGCCGAACAGCGAGCAGAATCTGCCTTCGGCTTTGAGCAGGATTCCCATCACGATGAGCGACAGCAGGCCGCCGAACAGCGAGAACAGGAACGCCGACACGCTGCCCATCAGCAGCGAGGAAATGGCAACGCGCGTTACCACGATGGCGAATGCGTCTCTCGCGCTCAGCCGCGTGAGCGCAAACAGCGTCACCACATTCGCCAGCCCTAATTTGACGCCGGGCACGGGCACGATGGCATCCAGCGGGAACATGCGCTCGACCAGTGAGAGCACGACGGCCACCGCCGCCAGCATGCCGCAGAGCGGCAATCGTGTTGCATTTTTCATGTGCTGCACCCCTTACGATACCACAGCGTCGATGCCGCTGTCATTCACGCCGACCAACTTGAGCACCACGCGGTGCGGCAGACAGACCGCCGCCTGTCCGGCATGGGTAAGTGTACCGGTGCGCACGCACACCTGATCCCGACAGTCCGCGTCCGCCATTTTCGCTGTTTTGCCCGAGAGCATAATGGTGTTGCCATCCAGCTCGATGGTGCGGTCGGTCGCGTCGGTCAGCTGTACCCGCTCGATGAGCGTATCGTTCTGCCAGACCTCAGCGTACAGCTTGTCGCCGGAGCTGTGAAACGTCAGCGCTGCCGCCAGCGCGCCTGCCATCACCAGAACTACGCCGATGATGATAAAATCACCGAATTTCAGCTTATTCCGCATAGGTGTATCCCTTTTTCTCGCCGAGGAACTCAAACGTGCAGTCCCCTGTCTTGGATGTGGTGTACACCTGCTTGTCCGAGGTGATGAACACCGCCGCAATCCCGTTCTCCTCGCAGAATTTCATACCCTTATCCAGACCCATGACGAACAGCGCCGTTGTCAGCGCATCCGCCTTGGTCGAGCAGGAATCAATGACGGTCACGCCGCGCAGGCCGCTGTCCGCCGGATACCCTGTTGCTGGGTCAAAAATGTGGTGGTAGCGTTTGCCGTCCTTTTCAAAAAATCGCTCGTAATCACCCGAGGTAACAACCGAGCCGTCACGCAGCGATACCACCGCAATCGAGTCCGTGTTGTCATCCGGATCGGCAATGCCGATGTTCCAGTTGTCCGTGCCGCTGTCTGCGGTTTTGCCGCCGTACATCTCAATATTGCCGCTCAGCCGCGCCAGAACGTGCCACTGATCCGAGGTATCGCTCTCCGCCATTTCGTGCACGATGTCGCCTGCGTAGCCCTTGCCGATGCCGCCCAGATCGACCTGTGCGCCGTTCAGCAGCTGCACCTGATTGTTGCCGAGCAGCTTGACGTTCTGATAGCCGACATGCGTCAGCGCTTCATCAATCTCGCTCTGCGCGGGCACACGCGCGTTGTCCGTCAATGCCCCAGAGGTCGGTCAGCGGCGCCATCGTCGGGTCAAACGCACCGTTTGTCATCTCGGCGTACTCGAGCGCTTTCTCAAGCGCGGTGTAGGTGTCATCGCTCACTTCGGTCGGCTGACCGTTCGCGTGGTTCAGCTTGTAGAGATCGCCCGCCTGCTGCGTGCGCGAGAGCGCCGCGTCCAGCTGATTGACGCGCTGCTCGATCTTGACAGCCATGTCCTCAGCCGCGCTTTCGCTCTTTTTCGCTTGACACATCGACCGACATGTAGGTGTCCATCGCAAAAAAGTCCTCGGTGGTAGTGTAAAGCTGTGTACTGCTGCCGCTTGAGCCGCAGCCGGACAGCGCAAGCAGCAGCATCGCCGCTGCAAGATAGCGTTTCATAGCATTGCTCCTTTGTTTATACAATACGAAATCACTGTACATTATACCGCACGTTCCCGCAGTGCGCAAGTATCATATAAGACAAAAAACAGCACCGAACCGCAAAGTTCGATGCTGTTTGTGACTTATGCAGCCAAAGGATTAAAGGCCAAGCTCCTTCTGGAGAGCCTCGATCATTTCCTTGTACTCCTCGTCCTTCAGGATAACCGGCTCCGGGTTGGTGATGGCAAAAGCTCCGCCGAACTCGAAGCCGCCCTCATATTTGGGGACGATATGGAAATGCAGGTGGGGATTCGTGTCGCCGAAGGAGCCCAGGTTGATCTTGGTGCAGCCCCACAGCTTCTTGATAGCGCCGGAAGCAGCAGCCAGATCTGCACAGTAATCGTTGCGCTCCTGCTCGTCGCACTCGCACAGCTCCTTCCGGTGGTTCTTCAGCGCCAGGGCGCAGCGGCCCTTGTGGGCCTGATCCTTGAACAGGTACAGGGTACCTGCCTTCATGTCGCCAACCTTAAACATGATTGCTTCGCGGCCCTCATGGTGCTCATCACAGTAAAAACAGCCCATTGTTATGATCTCCTTCATGTATAAATTCTCCGGCAGGTCACACCCTGTCGTAATCTATCTTTATTATACAACGGCCCGACCGGGATTTCCACTGTTTTTTATATTGCGTACAAATTCGTATCCCACGCCGGAACATAAGGATGGTGACGCAGATACAGCCGGTAGCTCGGCTGCAGCGCATGGATGAGCAGCGGCAGCTGAAAGAAATCCTCACTGCGGTGATAGGCAGCAACGTTCAGCTTGGGTGCGTACTGCCGAATGGTTTTCTCGGCGCCGGCGATGGCTTCGCGCTCTGCGCCCTCCACGTCCATTTTGAGATAGGTGCACGGGCGGCCGGACAGCACGCTGTCGAGCGCACGCATCTGCGTCTCTTTGCCCTGCCCGCTACGCGGGGGACTGGCGTCCTGCCTGATCGGTGAAGCATTTGACCGTGTCCTCGTTCCACGCGCCCGCCTGCACGAGCGTAACATCGCCCGTGATATTGGCACTCGCCCACTCTTTCAGCTTGCGGAAGCTGCGGCGATCGGGTTCGAGGGCGGTAACGGACGCAAACTTGCCTTCCGTGTAGTGCAGCAGCTCGCGGATGGTGTCGCCGTTGTATGCGCCGAGGTCGGAGAAGTGCTCCTCTGCGGTCGGGCGCAGGAGATTATGAAACACCTCATCCTTGTCGGATTCGCTGTGACGCAGGTATTCCATTTTGCCGGACAGCTTGAAGCGCACCGTATCGAGGAAAACCTCACGCGACAAATCATCCGCCAGAAGATCATACGCGCGCTGCATTTCGTCCTGATGCGCGCGCACGAAATCCTCATCGAACAGCGGTCCCTCGACCACCGGAACATCCGGCGCCACCACGTCGTATTTGTCCTCGAGCGCATACATCAGCTGCAGCACCTCCGGCCGCTGACTGGCGAACGCGATGACGATCACGATGTCCTCACCAAGCTCGGCTACCGTGTCCGACAGCTTGCGCACGCAGAACCCATGGAACAGGTTGCCGCGGGCAAATTCGTCGCTCGCGAACACCGCGGATGCGCGAATGCCCAGACGGTCAAACTGCGCGAGTATCTTGTCTGCGCCGTCGCCCATGCCGTACAGCGCGATTGGGCGCGTTTCTTCCTGCAATCGGTGCCAGACCGACTGCTCTACTGATAAAAAGTCCATAATTTCTCCCATTCTATATACAAATGACATTTATCTAACTTTTACCGCAGGGCGAGGCACTCCAGATTGGCTTCTCTTGCCCTACGGGCAATTCACCTTCTGCCCTTGCCCGCTGCCCCAATAAACCACCTGTTTTTACGGATATTTGATCTGCACGGTATCCGTTGTTTCTCAATTTGTGTTTCTGTTTATACGGCGGGGTGAGGGTACCCCCGCCCTGACGGTAATTGTTTAATCCAATCCGCAGAATTGATATTGTGCCAACCTGATAAAACGGACGCGCAATGCGCGCCCCTACAATATTTTACATAGTACAGCATAATAAACCGACCGGAACACCGTATCTGTTTTCTCCCTACTATTATACGAAAACCGTCTGCGGATTGTAAAGCCAATTTTTACCCCTTTCCCCGTTGCGGTTTTCACTGTGTTCATATATAATTATATTAGTGAATGAGAGGTGTGTGGTGTTATGTCCAAACCGAACGGTATTCTGGCAATGAATCCGGAAAAATACCGTGAAATCGACGGCGTTGTGTTCGATGAAGCCAGCTATGCGCGGCATTGCCAACCGAAAACCGAAGAAGCACCTGCTCCCGAGACCGCACCCGAAGCAAGCGAGCCGGCACAGTCTGCCGCACCAGCACCTGTTTTCGCGGTGGACCCCCTACCCGGAGGGCTGGTATCCGGCCGATGACGAACGCCCGCCGGTGCCCATCATGGGCGGCGCTGTCCCCTCGACAGCGGGTGAGGGAAACCGTTGTCTCCGCATCCGGTGAAACTACCGTTATACAGACCGTTTGCGTGCCGTGCGGCTCAGGCTCGTATGTGACCTCGTACACCACCTCTTACCGCACCAGTTATTCCGGCTCCGGATCAGGTTCGTTCCGATTCGGTTCCGGCTCGTGCCCGGTCGGCGGCTACGGATTGGAGCTGATCTGATGCAGGCGTTCCACTCCAACTGGACAAGACCATTTTTCATCCGCAATCCCCATATAGAATACCGAATCGAGCCGTTTGAACTGCTCACGACCGCGCTTTCCGCGCTCGAGTGGCGCAGAGAGAACGGTTCGATCCGCATGATCTGCGACACACCTGCCAAGCGTTATTATGAATCGCTCGGGCTTTGTTTTTTGTGGGATGACGGCGTGTATCCGCTGTTGGACACCATGCCCGAGGACATAAACGCCACAGCCTTCTGGGCGGCCGGCAAGCTGTACGCACTCTCCGCTGTGCCATCGCCGTGTGTGATGCTTGATACAGATTTCATCTGCTGGAAATCCATCAGCAATCTGCTCGACGGACCGGACACCGCAGCCATCCACCGCGAGGACGTTATGCCGTCCATCTATCCGGATCAAACGGCATTCGCCAAAACTGAAGGCTTCCCGCTTGATTCATTTGACTGGACGGTACAGCCGTTCAATACCGCGCTCGCCTATTTCGGCAATGACGAGTTCCGACGGTACTACACGGACACCGCCATCCGCTTCATGCGCTGCTCACCGGATGCCGACGACACACTCACCTACATGGTGTTCGCCGAGCAGCGGCTGCTCGCCATGTGCGCCGAGAAAAAGCACGCGCACGCGGCTGCCCTCAGTGACCTGCCTGCGCTGTTCGGCGGTGCACAGAACGGATATTTTACCCATATCTGGGGCTTCAAGCAGCAAATGCGGGAAAATCCCGAGTTGTATGAGGATTTCTGCAGACGGTGTGCCGCAAGGCTGCAGAAGGACTTTCCGGAGGAATCCAAAGCGATTGCGAAAATCGCGGAATTATCGCCGTTTTTTGCATAAAAAAAGACAGCCTGTCGGCTGTCTTTTTTGCTTTTTGTTTACGGAAAATGCAGCTATGTTCATTCTCCATTCTCCATTCAGAATTTACCGCTTCTCCCATGTCCCGAACTGCTGGTATGGCTGATGCTGCCGGAAAATCCGGCTCCGCCGTGACCGCCGCCGGTCGAGTTGTTATTATTGTCATTCCGCGGAATCTGCCGCCGCTTCTGCGAGGTATAACGGTAAATATCGCGGCTGAGCGTCAGATTGAGACCGCCGTTTCCACATACTGGTTTGCGGTTGTCTGTGTACGCACGGATTTCATCTGCGAACGGAACACCATGCACACGATCAGCGCCGCCACGCACGAAATGAGCAGCGACAGGCCGAATGCACCGCCGAGCGAAAACGAATCGTCCGCTGTGTCTTCCTGCGTACTGTCCGAAATCTCGACCTCATTATGCACCGGCACACCGGCTTCGCCGCCTTCGGCGACATGCTGCAGATACCACTCACAGCCGGAAACGAAGTCCGAAAAGCCGCCGTACCAGTCGTCGTTTCCGAAATTATCCAGGAAATACTGCTCCAAATCCTGCTGGACCGCATCGCTGAAAATCTCTTCGGCTTTCGCACCGTGCGCATAGGTCGCAAAATCGCGGTCATCCAGACTGATGAGCAGCGCCACGCCGTCGCCGTCCTCGCTCGCACCCAGATCAAGCTCGTTGTAGAGCTGCTCCGCCGCATCGTAAGCGCCGTCGCCGTACGGCGTGTAGTCGTCAATCGTGATGATGCCGACGCCGATGCTGTACTTCTCCGCGATCGCCCTGGTCTTTTCCTCGAGCGTGTCAATCTGGGTCTGCGTCAGCACCTCTTCATAGTCGAACACGCGCGGCTTGTCTGCCGATGGGTCAATCGAATCCGTGCCGCCGAGCTGTGCGGTCTGGTCAGTTCCCTCCGTCTGGGTGGTCGCGGTGTCGCTCTCATCCGTTATATCGTCCTCAACCGCAAAGGCCGGAAACAGCAGCAAAAGCACTGCCAAGAGCGCAGCCAGACGCAGTTTTCTCTTGTTTTTCATCTACGCCGCCTCCTTACAGAAAATACAGCAGCGCCGTCAGCACCGCAGTCATAGGCGCGGCAACGGCGGCAAACAGACCCCCAGAACCGCTTTCTGTCCACCGGCAGGTCACCGACCATGCGTCCGGTCTGACCGTTCATCGCAAACATGTAATTCTTGCCGTTCCAGCGGGTATTCAGCATCAGACCGGCAGCAGCGCGTAATGCACGCCGGTGCGTTTGAGGTGAATGTCCTCGCCGGTCGGCATGACCGAGGTATACGGACGGCCATTTCGCGCGGTTCCCTGCAGCGCATCCGACAGCGACTGCCGACAGCGTTTATCCGCGCGGCTGCTGCTCTCCTCGATGGAAACATCGAACTTATCCGCGAAAAATCCGGGCAGATAGGCGGTCGAAAATGGCTTCAGGCTGGCATAATCAAACGGCTCGATGGAATCCATATAATCATCCGGCATCTTGCGCGATGCATCCACCGGCACGCGGCTGAACGGCAGCGTACCCGCGCGCTGCACCTCGTAAAAAGCTGGTCTCGGTGATTTCCGTGTCTCCGTGACGGAACACGCGCGTGGTCGTTGCCATGTAATTCGCGCTGCCTTCGGCTTCGCCGTCAAACAGCCAGAACGGCACATAAATGCCGCGCAGCTCCTCGATATGGTTATTATCGCGGAACAGCTTGGGCAGCAGCAGCTTTCCCTTGTAATGCCGCTTGAGCGAGGAAACCGCATCCTCCTTGCTCAGCTTGAACGGCAGTATGTAGTCCGGCTTGAGAATGCCGCTGAACTGCTCGGGAATGACGGTCGGGTTGCCGCAGTACGGGCACGAGGTCGCCGCCGTGGTCTCCTCGCAGATCAGCTGCGCACCGCAGGACGGACAGCTGTATACGCGCATCTTGTCCGCATCCGTGCCCCAGTCCTCATCTGCGGAGGACTGCCATTCGCCGGTGTCGCTCCCCGTCTCCGGCTGAGAAGCGGCCTGCTGTTCCTTTTTCGGCGTACAGCTTTTCGATCTCTGCCGGGTCAAATGACGAGCCGCAGTAGTCGCATTGCAGCCGTCCCGCGGCGCCGTCGTAGTGCAGCGGTCCCGTACAGGACGGGCATTGGTAGTTTGTTGCTTTGTCTGACATTTCTTCACCATCACTTTTTATTTTTGAAGTGAATCCGCAGGGCGGGTGCCCTTACCCCGCGATATACATTGAATCGTCTATCATTTTTACATATTCGGCTTCGCCTTACCGCACTCCGAGCAGAACTTTCCCTGATTGACCGCGCCGCACGAGCACGTCCAGGTCGTATTCTCCGGTCGGGGGTTCCGCACTCGGAGCAGAATTTGCCGGTATTGACCGTACCGCAAACGCATTTCCAGCTGTTCTGCTCGGGCTTGGGCCTGCCGCAGCCCATGCAGAATTTTCCGGTGTTGCCGGTCTGTCCGCACGAGCACGTCCACTCGCCTGCCGCCTGCGCCTGCTGCTGACCCATTGCGTACAGATTCTGCACGCTGGCGCCGCCTGCCTGACCGGCCATATTCATGCCCATGAACGCCATCGCCGGACCGGCGTTCGCGTTCGCTGCCGCGGACTTCATCGCCTCGGCCTGCGCGTGCACGAGCGAGCCTGCCGCACGGGTCGGATCGCGGTAGGCAGCCTCGCGCTGCATTTCCTTGATGGTCTTTTTTCGTCCTCCTCGTCTGCCTTGACCGAGTTGACGCCGAACGACACGATCTCGATGCCGCGCAGCTCACGCCACTTGGACGAAAGCTGTTCGTTGAGCGCGTCCGCAATCTCCATCGTATGCGCGGGCAGCGCCGAGTAGCGCACACCGTTTGCACCAATGCGCGCAAAGGCGGGCTGCAGCGCGGTCAACAGCTCGCTTTTGAGCTGGCTGTCCAGATTTTCCCGGCGGTATTCCTCTGCCATGTTGCCGCACACGTTGGTATAGAACAGCATGGGATTGACAATCTTGTAGCTGTACTCGCCGAAGCACCGCAGGCCAATGTCCATGTCGATGCCCGCCCGCTCATCGAGCACGCGGAACGGCACCGGAGACGCGGTTCCGTACTTGTTGCCGGTCAGCTCCTTAGTGTTGAAATAGTAGACGCGCTGCGTGCGCGGCGCTTCTCCGCCGAACGTGAAGCGCTTTGCCATGTTGGCGAACATTTTGCACACGCTGTCACCAAACGAACCGGCGAAAATAGTCGGCTCGGCGGACGAATCGTACACGAACTCACCCGGCTCGAATGCAGCTTCCACGACCCTGCCCTGATCGACGATCATCATCGCCTGTCCGTCCGCCACCGCGATGACCGAGCCGCTCGTGATGATATCCTCGTCACCCTTGGTGTTGCTCGACCGCTTGGTGACTTTTTGCGGCCCTTGACCGCGAGCACGTCCGCGTTTATCGCATCACAGTAAAAATATTCCTTCCACTGGTCAGCCAGCACACCGCCGCCCGCGCCTGCTGCTGCTTTGATAAGTCCCATTTGACATTCTCCTTTTATCTGATAGAGTGCCTTGTTTTACAATCTATATGGTGAATAATTAAGAAATCCTATTTCCAGTTTACGTTTTTTCAGCGCAAAGCGCAAGTCCATTCACACACATTTCACATTTTTGTCAAGATACGGTTGTGCTATGCTATTTCTTCCGCTTTTTCGTAGACTTTCGACGTGCGGTGTGATAGAATAAGATATCTGCATACCGCATATTTCGAAGGCGGTACTGTCTGGAGGAGTAAACAATGGAAGCGAACAAGGAAAATCAGCAGAGCATTGAACAGGCGTTCGAGCAGGCTCTGGACGCATATAAGGCAGGCAATTTTGCCGAAGCAGCCGGTCAGTGGCTGGCTCGCGGAGGACGGCTGTGCGCCGGCACAGCGTGCGCTCTGCTCGCTGTATGAGCGCGGACAGGGCGTGGAAAAGAATGCTGAAAATGCCTTTGAATGGACAAAAAAGGCGGCTGAGCAAAACGATCCGGTTGCTATGTTCAATCTGGCGTGCTACCATGACAAGGGCTTTGGCGTGAAAAAGAATCAGCAGACCGCGCTCACCTGGTACCGCAAGGCCGCTGAATACGGTCATCCGGAGGCTGCGGCACTGATCGCCAGCCTGATTGAGACGGGCGACCGCGGCTTGGAGAAGGACATGGACGAGGCTGTCCGCTGGTACCAGATTGCCGCAAACCGCGGCAACGTGCTGGCGATGGGCCGTCTGGCATGGCTGTACAGCACCGGTACCGGCGTTCCGCAGGATGCGGCCTTCGCCTTCCAGTATTTTCTCAAGGCCGCTCAGGGCGGCAACGCAGCGTGCATGATGAACACCGCCATCCTGTACGCACGCGGCGAAGGCACGCCGCATAACGCGCACGAGGCGCTCTACTGGGCCGAGCAGGCCAAGAAGCACGGCGCTCCGCAGGCCGAGCAGCTCATCAATGCCATCAAGAAGAACGGATAAGATCGAAAACCGGCGTTTTTACGTCGGTTTTTTTTGCAGGTCAGATCAAGCGGCACAGCTCATTTTCCTGTATAATGCAGGGACAAGGGGGATTTTCATGCAAAACTGGCACGACAATGTTCTGCGGCTGATCGCTGAGATTGACCGCTGTATCCGTGCGCGCGAGGGCGAAACGCTGACACTCGCGCATTTAGCGAGGCTGCTTGACTGTTCGCAGTCGCAGATTTCGCACCAATTCCACGCGCTGACGGGCACTTCCCTGCGGGATTTTGTGCAGGCGCGCCGTCCGCGGTTCGGGACGGAGAACAGCGGCTGCTTGATATCGCGCTCGACTGCGGTTTTTCCTCGCAGGAGGCGTTCACGCGCGCGTTCCGTGCGGCTTACGGCATCACGCCCGGCGAATATCGGCGCTCTCCCCGCCCGCTGTCGCTGCGCACGGTGATTCGGCCGTTGGACTGTTATCTCGCAGAGCAGGCTCCCGCAGGCACGGAAAACGATGTACAGACGTATTTTATCACGCTTCCGTCGCACAAATTTGCACACATTCGCAACTATGAGAGCAGCGGTTACTGGGATTTTATGCAAAAAGCAGTCCCGTATTCCCGGAGCGGATTTGGAGACGGTCAGCGCCCTTCTGCGGCAGCTTGCCCCGAAGCCGAGCAGCAGATGGCGTTCGTGAACGGCCGAGCGGCCGTATCTGCAGCTGGGGCATTCCTCTGGCGGAATGCTGGGGTGTGCGTCTGCCGCGCGATTGCACCGACGCGGTGCCCGCTCCGCTGCAGCTGATGGAGGTCCCCGAAGGGGATTATCTGGTTTTCGAGCACGGTCCGTTTGATCTGCAGACGGAAAACAGTCTTGTTGAGGCAAAAATCGAGCGTGCGATGCGTGATTTCGATTACGAGGCCGTCGGCTGCTGTCTGGATACCGCACCCGGTCGTGTGTTCTATTTTGTGCACGATTGTGTGCGTTTCTGGAGGTATATCCGGCCTGTTATTCGATTTTGAAAAAACAGTTGAAATTCTTTCTCGATGGTGATACAGTTATATAGTTACTCATTTTCACCGATTGGAAAGGAATTTCATGACATTTTATCAGGAATTACAGGTCAATCAGGCAGGCTCAAAGAAACTCATCCGCGAGTGCGTCACAGCGTGAAAAACTGTACCATATTGCCGTATATTTGACCAAAATTGCGATAACCGTCGCATTCTGCTTTATTTTCGTTTCACTTTACAGTCTGGGCTTCGGCGCGGACAACAGCATTGTCGGCGTAGTCGTGCTGCTGTATCTGCTCGTATTCCGCAGCGCACATCTGTGCATTCGCACAGGGCAGTCCACGCTGCTGCTCGCTGGATTTTTCGGCATTATGGCCGTTGGACCGCATGCAGCCAATCTGGCCGGCCCGGTCGGCGGATTGTTCATCAATGCTGCTGCGATTGCCCTGCTCATTCTGTTCGGCTGCCACGAGCCGAGAATGTTTAATCAGTCCACACTCGTGCTCGGCTATCTGCTGCTGTATGGTTACGATGTGAGCGGGCACGCCTATCAAATGCGCCTGTTTGGACTTGCTGTCGGTGCGCTTCTGGTCTGCGCGGTATTCTACGGCAACCATCGCGGCAATGCCTATGAGCTCTGTGCAGGAGACATCCTTCCTGCTTTCGATCTGCGCCATCCGCGCTCCAAATGGCAGCTTTGCCAGATTATCTGCGTTCCGCTCGTGCTTTTCCTTGCAGAGCTGAGCGGCATGCCGCGTGCGATGTGGGCGGGCATTGCCGCCATGAGCGCAATCCTTCCCGCGATGGACGATATGCGCTACCGCGTTCGCTGGCGTATCATCGGAAATATCGCAGGTGTTTGCTGCTTTTTAGCGCTGTATTTCCTGCTTCCGTCCTCGATTTACGCCTATATCGGCGTGATTGGCGGCATCGGTGTCGGTTTTTCCGCGAAATACGGCTGGCAGGCTGTGTTCAACACGTTCGGTGCGCTCGCTATTGCAACCAGCGCATACGGACTCAAAAGCGCGGTCGGTCTTCGTGTCGCGCAGAATGTGTTCGGCGTGGTCTTTGCGCTGCTGTTCTGCCTGATTCTCCAACGCATTTTTTGCCCGCTGGGAGCGCTCTGCAAGCTGAGCCAGCAGCTGTTCTGTGCAAATGCACGGAACAGCTGTTTCTTTTTTGCACATACCGTAAACCATTTTTATAAAATCAGTTGACATTGCAGTAAATCTGTGGTTTAATGCAATAAGCAAAACAACGAGGAGGAACTCCCAATGAGTGACATTTCCAGCAAAACTGCGCCGCGCAGCCGTTTTTCCGTGCGCGAGATCTGCTATTCCGGACTGTTCGCGGCGGTCATCGCGATCATGGCGCAGATTTCCATTCCGATGCCCGGCGGCGTACCCATGACCATGCAGACGTTTGCGATTACGCTGGCGGCTGTCGTCTCGGCGCCAAGCTGAGCACGGTTTCAAGCGTAATTTATCTGCTGCTCGGTGCCGTCGGCGTACCGGTGCTTGCGAACTTTTCCGGCGGTTTTGACAAGTTTATCGGTCCTACCGGCGGTTTTCTGATCTCCTTCCCGCTGATGGCGTTTATCATCGGCTGGGGTGCCGACCACCGCCATGCATTCCGCGGCGCGTATGTACTCGCACTGATCATCGGCACGATTGCCAACTATGTTGTCGGCACGGCGATGTTCTGCGTACTCATGAACAGCTCGATCGCCGCAGGCGTGACCGCATGCGTGCTGCCGTTCATCCCGACCGCTGTCATCAAGGCTGTTCTTGCAACCGTGATCGGCTTTCTCGTTCGCAAGCGCATCCCGGGGGCTCAAGGCATGATCCGGCTGCGCCCGCATCATCTGCTTTGCACACAAGGCTACTCCGGCAAGGGGCTATAGCACAAAATTTTGTGCAAAATATGAGTGCGATTGTGCATTCTCTGCGAAATGTGCCCGGTGAAAAATCCGGCTCACGTTCGGCCCGGATTCCCTCTGCGCGTGCTGTCCGCACAATACGGACGGCTTATGCGACACACAGGACAAGGTCTCCCGCTTTGACCGAAAGACGGTCGAATACTTTGATCTGCACGAGGGCGAGTACGTTTATCAGGACCTGATCCGTGCAATCGACGCACAAATGACCCCAGCCATGCTGGAGGATATTTGTCGCGGATACCCCGTATGGTACCCCGTCAGCCTGCAAAAAGAATATCCTGCGGGAAAATGAAATGAGGCACACCGAAAGGTGGTGCCTCCCTCCCGATTGAATCTGTCACCAAAAAATATGCTTTTTTGTGAGGCACACCACTTCAGAAAATATGTTGTCACTTCTCACAATTTATCATGTCCTGTTTTAGATATTCCTACAAATTTCCATCAAGATATTGACAACCACCTTAAAGGTGGTTATTCTTATCTTATAATAAACACCTTACAGGTGATTATCAAAACGGAGGTGAAGCCAATGAAGCGCTTCAAGCTGTCCAACTCCGAGGAAATTCTGATGGACACCTTATGGCGGGAAAACCGTCCGCTCACAACGCTGCAGCTTGCCGAAAAAGTTACGGAAGCCAGCTGGAACACCAATTATATCGACAAACTGCTCGGTCAGCTTGTCAAAAAAGGCATGGTGCAGGTCAGCGGTCTGCTGCAGAACGGGCGCTATCAGTCGCGGCAGTTCGTCCCCTGCTACACCAAGGGACGAATTTCTGGCGAACATGCTCGAGGAGCAAGGCGTGAACCAGGCACTGTTTGCCCGAATCGCCGTGGCGCTGTTCAAAAACCTGCCAAATCAAGCGAATCCGAGCAGGAAGAAAAAAGCTGATTGCCGAGCTGGAAAAAAATGGTCGATCAGTACGAAGCTGCGCTGCAGAACAAAGAAGAGAAATAATATGCAAATAACCCTGTTTTCCTTTATATCTGCACTTTTGTGGAGCAGTTTGTTGATTATTGTAATCTATCTTGTGCGGCGCACACGCTTCCGGCCGCATTTCGGCGTGCTGACCATGGTGCTGCTGTACCTGTTCTGCGCCGCGCGCCTGCTGCTGCCGCTCGAGTTTCCGCACACAGTGATTGTGAGCGACAGCGTCGTGTATCCGCGCATCTACAGCTTTCTGACGCGCAAGCCTGAGCCGGTCACACACCTGCCGGTCGGACTGCTTTTGTGCGCAATCTGGCTGTTCGGCACAGTTTTTCTGCTGATTCGTTACGCGCTGCAGTATCGCAAAGCCATCCGCGCTACGCGGCAAGCCAGGCCATGGGACAGCCGCACGGCTTCCCTGCTGAGCGAGATCCGGCGGCAGACCGGCCGCACCATCAAAGTTCGCGGACGTACAGCCGCGAATATCGAATCCGCCTTTGGCGTAGGTGTGCTGCGCCGATATATCATTCTGCCGGACAAGACGTACACAGATGCCGAGCTGCATTACATTCTGCTGCACGAGTACACGCATTTTCTCAACCATGATACGGCTGTCAAGCTGCTCGTAACGCTGTACTGCATCATTTTCTGGTGGAATCCGATCGTATACCTGCTGCAGAAGGATTTGGAACAGACGCTTGAGCTTAAAGTGCGACCGTGCGATTGCACAGACGCTGAACGCGCAGGAACGCACAGCCTATCTGCGCGCCATCCTCTCCGCGATGAAGCAAGGCTGCACACAGCAGCCGGTACCGCAGCCGTCCACGGCCCTGTTTCGCGCCGAGGCGGACAAGGCCATGCGGGGAGCGATTCACCGCCGTGCTCGCCTGCGCAGAGCAGCCGAACGGCCGAACCGCAAGCGCCGTACTCATCAGCAGCTTTGCCGTCCTGCTGGCACTGTCGTATGCGGTGCTGCCGCAGCCGGCATTCGAGCCGCCGGCCGAGCCTGACAGCAGCTCGACCGTCTATTTTAACGACGAGAATGCCTATCTCAAGCAAAGTGCGGACGGACGATACTGGCTGTGCATTGACGGCCACAAGCCGTATGAGCTGACAGAAGGTGACGTGCAATTTTATCTGGAGCACTCGGTTTTCAAATATATCCGCGAGACCGAGCAATAAAAGGCAGCTGCCGAAGGATAGCGGCAGCACAGAGAGTAAAAAGCAAAATGTGGGACGAAAATAGAAGCAGCTGAGATGTGGGGTCTCAGCTGCTTTTTGTGCAGATAAAAGAAAAAGCCACTCCAAATGAGTGGCTTGATGGTGGACATTAACGGGTTCGAACCGCTGACCTTCCGCACGTCAAGCGGTTATAGAAAATGCCGATTTTGTTAGATATATCGTCATTTTTCGAGGTTTGTATTCCTCGTTTTCCTACACGTTTCCTACATCACATCCATACCTGATGCAAAGTAAAGAAAATAGGCTCCCCGGCGTAGGAAACCACAAGGAGCCTATTAGAAACAGACAGGGCAGCATAGGATCTGCCACCTATCCGCCCCTATCTTACCACATTGACAGGTAAATTGAAAGGGGCAGCATTATGAAAACCGTTAAAACTTATTCATCATATAACCATCGTCGTTATCGCATTCCGTGGATTGCCTTTTACTTAACTGCTGCCGCCAGCTTCTTCACGAGGTCTTCGCCCCACTGATAGCGCAGCAGGTACTCAATCGTCTGCTTCTCAAGGCCGGCACTCTCCTGCAGCGTATCAACTGCGGCTTGTACTGCCTCATCGCCGTCCGGCACAAACGTGCGGCACTGCGGTGCGGTGATGCTCGGAACCTTGCGAACAGCGTCATACCCGATCATAAAAGCCTGCCTGCTGGAGCGATCTCATCTTGATATAGTTAGTGGCGTCCTTTGTAATGACGTCGCACTCGTAGGTCTTGCCGTTGAGCAGGACCTTTTTCTTTTCTACCACTTCGTCGTCCTCCTTCTTCGGTTCGGGGTTCAACCGGCGCGGTCAGCCGCGCCTTAAACTTGCGCCACAGGCTCTCATCACGCACCCACGGCTCCGGGCAGTCCTTGCCCGTTACGTCATAATGGCGCACAACATGATCCACGTCGATGCCGTACTTGTCCATCAGCCAGCGCACCAGTTCAACCGTGCGGTCTACCGTCTGAGCGGTAATGACATACTTGCCGTTTACCTTGTCCGAGCACATCTCCACGCCCAAGCTGTTGCGGTTCATACAGATATTGTGCAGCGGGTGATGCGAGCTTTCCAACGGACCGCCGCAGTGCCATGCACCGTCTGTATCGCGGACAGACTGCACAACGCCGTGCTCATCGACAAAATAATGCGCCGATGCCTGCAAGCCGCTGTTGTTGTGGAAATACTGCGCATTATTCATGGCGGTATCACCGTTACCGGCCGTATAGTGTACGACAATATACTTGATACTGTTGCCGCCACGGCCGGAATAAATTGCTCGAGTCAGCCTGCAGAAACGGAATATTCGTCATAGCGCACCTCACTTTTCCAAGGGGCACGGTGTACGACTTTGCCCTGTCACTATCGGTCAAACCGCTGGTAGTCGGGTCATTAAATGCCGACCACACATTGCAGGCAATCAGAAACAGGCAGTACGGATTTGCCGCCGTGGCCTTGATGATCTGCCACACGCCCGCCCAGGTGGTCATGTCCGCAGCGGTCAGACCGGCATAGGCCAGAGCCGTTGCAAACGCGCCAAGGGGCAACCTGCACCCAGAATGCCGGTTTTGATTCTGATTTTCCAGTTCATAAGTACCTCTCTTTCTCAGTTCAAACCAAGCCTGCCAGAGCCGACGAAAATGCCGACGAGTGCCGTCGCGCCGTAGGCCACGATCTTGCGCCACATCGCGCCGTCGCGGTCCTCGAGCGTCTCCAGCCGCCTGCCCTGCTTTTCCTGCTCTTTCACCATGCTCTCGATGCTGGAAGCCAGCTTGCTGACCGAGGCTGTCAGCTGGTTCAGCTCGCGCATATTATCCTCCAGCAGCTCAATGCGCTTGTCCTGCCGACGATTTTCTTCCTCGAGCCGTCGGCGAAACTCTTCGTGCTCGGCACGAGTGATCGGATTATCCATAAAACCTCTTTTTTCCCTCGAGGCGCAAAAAAACGCCCCGGTCTGTCGTTCTTGACAAAGCCGGAGCGTGTGCTATAATATACTTAAAGAGGACGCTGTTACAGCAGTCAGACCCTCATGCAGTCGATCTATTTAAGATGACCGTTTCGGTGCCAGCCGAGCGGTCATCGCGCTTTTATACAGAAAAATGTACAGTACAATGACCGCACACATAAAAAGCTGAAATGCCTTTTTCCGCATTCGCGCCACCTCCTTCCTGCCGCAGACAGCGGGAAAGGAAAAGAGGGTCTGACCGCTATATGTAACAGCGTCCGTTTGTATTATAGCATACGCTGACGAACCCTGTCAATGAACCGCCTTTTCAGGCGGTTTTTCTTGTTTTACAGCCCCAGCAGACGCTTTTCGTCTGCACTCAGCAGCTCCGGCACACCGGTCTGGATGGAGCGCCAGTGCTTGTACTGTGCGCGTGCCAGCGCGTTGTGCTTGAGATGGTGCGCGTTGTCGAACTTGTCGAGCTGCACGCCAATATCTCCGGCGTACTTCTTGATGGTTGCATAGTTCTTGATGTAGATGTTAGATTCGTACATGGTTTTGTCCTTTCCGGGCTTGTGGCCTATCATAAATGTAAAATTTCCGGTGATTCTTACTTGTTGTAGTCCTCGCCGTGATTTTCCCTTGTACTGCTCGGCGGTGATTTTCTTCTTCGCCACCGCATTACCGACCATTTCCCTGTCCAGAGACCGGCGATAATACTTCTTGATGCTGGTCAAACCAGTTCATTTACGCCCCTCCGTATCCGTCATCATGGAAATGTAATCCACCTGGGCCGCCAGTGCGGTGTTGCTGGTTTCAGTCATCTGGCTGCCATCTGCTTGTCCTTGTCGTAGGTAATGGCACGCAGCGCATAGCCGCCGTGCGCCTCAACCAGATCGCCGTCATCGGTGCGGACCTCGATGAGAGCGGTGTTCAAGATTGGACGCCGCTTCAAACGTGGTTTCGGTCAGTACCAGCGTCAGGCTGTCGCCCTGGCACTGATAGTCCAGCGCCTTGATTCCAGTTGATTTTCATGTGTGCTCCTTTCCGCGGCTTAGTTTGCCGCAACGTATTTATTGTACTGATGCTTTATTGTTTCGTCCGACATTTCCGCATAGATTTGCGTCGTCGATACGTCCTCATGCCCCAGCAATTTCTGAATAACTGTGACGTCCATGCCGCCGTTGAGCGCATGCGTCGCAAAAGGTATGGCGCAGCAGGTGCGGGTGGACATGCTTTTCCAGTCCTGCCCTCTCGCTGATCGCGCGGATAATACGCTGTATCGCCCGAGGTTTCAGCGGCTCGTACGGCGATTTGCTGGACACAAACAAGCCGGTGCCGCCCTTGCGGGACCATGTACTCCTGCACCATCAGCCGGGCGCGAACCGAGAAATACACCTGCCGGTCCTTGTCGCCCTTGCCGGTGACGCGCACCGTGCGGCCGATGAGGTCAAGATCGGACACGCTGAGCTGCGCGACCTCGCTCAGACGGCAGCCGGAGGATACCAGAAATTCAACGAGTGCCTTTTCGCGGTAACCCTGGCAGGCATCGCGCAGGCGTTCCAGTTCTTCAACGGTCAGCGCCTGGCGGGCACCCTTCTTGTCCAGCTTGAGCGACTTGATCTTGCTCATCGGGTTCTTCTTGATCTTTTCCTCGTTGTGAAGCCATCCAAAGAATGCACGCAGTGTGTTGATGTGCGTTTGCAGCGATGTTTCGGCAAGATGCCGACTCTCTGCGAGGTAACCAATATACCCGCGAATATCGTCTGTGGTGATTTTCGCCGCGCTCTTGTTCATGCGCTCTGCAAACATTTCGAGGTTGTTCTTGTAGTTCTTCAAGGTCCTTTCCGACAGACCGTCAATGCGCTTTGCACCCAGGTAATACTTGATCCTCCGGTTCAAATCGCTGCGCTGATCGTCGCTGTCTTTGATGATAATGTAGTCCTTGAGGATTGCCGTCACCGCCTCGGCGGTGATTGGCGTACCGCCCGGAAATGTTGTGCAAATCCGCTGTGCAAGCTCTGTTTTTGCGTTCAAAGGCTCGTGCCCCTTTCGATTTTTGATGTATAGTCATTATACGCAGCTACCGCTATGGCGGCGATCAGAAATCCTGCCGACACGCGACTCAATGAAGGCGAGCATCTTCTACCGCTATGACGGCGGCGATCATTGCCGACTACCGCTATGACGGCAGTGGCTGCTTCTTCTACCGCTATGGCGGCTGTGGCTGCATTGACGGCCGCATCTACGCAACGAGCGCATTGACCGCGATTGACCGGGCAGTACAACTGCGTTGGATGCACTTTACGCCAAGAAAAAGCCGCCTGACCGGTGCCAGCGCAGCTAAGTCCGGCAAGTTTATCATTCTGGAGATCAGCGCCAACAGTGCATTTGATACATCGAAGATGGTTACGCCACTCTGTCTGACGGCAGCAAGCCTAATTGGCAGGATTATAAGAGTAAGTACGCCTACTTTAAGCAGTTTAAAAAAGATCGCCACATACATCAAAAACGATACCGAAGGTGATGACTGGATCGACTATTTTCCGTGCGGTTGATGGCCTGAAACAGCCCGTTCTTTATTACGCATTATTCTCCTAATGCGAAGCAGTAGCCTGCTTATGGCTTGATATCTCAGTATTCCGCAAACTTCACGCATATTCGCCCGTGTTTTCTCGGATAGACCGCGTAAAAGCGGTATATCCGAGGTTCAGGCTACAGTACGTCTTAGGAGAATAATGCGTGCTTAATAAGCGGTTATTTCAGCACGGAATGTACTGAATATCAATATAATCATTGTCTTGATCCAGCGCCGTGTTGCGTCGTAATAGTTGTGCCGACATAGTACAAAGCTAAATGCATTACCAGACCACCCAACGTTGGTTGGTGTAGTTGCGGTAGCGGGATAATACACATCGTAAAAATGTCCAACTGTACCAGATCCATAACCGGTCGTTTTGAGAATAAACGCCATCTGTTTAAGGTTGACAACTTTGTTGTTGGACTGCGACGAATATGCTGCTCTAATGGTCTATTTTGAGCGGACTGTTATCCAAAAGCATTTTTAGCGGTATTGCCACAGCCGCCATAGCGGTAGAAGATGCCGCAATAGCCGTCATGTCTGCATAGCTCGATGGATTGAGACCGGCCAGGATAGCAACGGTCTTGCCCATGACAGAACTGCTTGCTCCGGTGAACGTCTTCCACGCGGTCGCATTAGCCTGCAACGCCTTGATTGCAGTGTCACTGCGCCACAGTGCAGCCATCGCTACCGGCGCGGCAACAATCGCCGCCATAGCGGTAGAAGAATGAAGCCACCGCCGTCATGCGGTAGAGTCGGCAGGAAGCAGCCACCGCCGTCATAGCGGTAGCCACCGCCGCTGGCGATGCAGCCACCGCCGCCATAGCGGTAGAAGAAGCAGCCACCGCCGCCATAGCGGTAGAAGAAGCAGCCATGGTCAATATCCTTATACGCCAGGAACCGCCAGCGTAGCGATGGACTTGCAAGCCAACCGCCAGTTTAGCCGGCCGCGCGCCAGATCAGCGGGTTGTTGGCCATCTCCTTGCAGCGGGCGGAATCACTGAGCAGATCGTCCCAACCGGTGAACTCGTAAAACTGGTGCAGCCACGTTTCGACCGCATCGTCTGCCACATCACTGCCGAGCAGCAGCTCAAGCAGCTTGTCGCTGTTGCGGTCGGGCAGCTCGATCGGCACGCCGAGTACCACACTCACGCCGCCAAGGTTGGCAGCAAACTCCGCCGCATGGGTCGGATTGGAGAGGATCGTCTCCAATCTATGGACGCCTTTGCGGTAATTCGACTTAAACGCGCCCGCATACGCCATAAAATCGCTCTGATTTGCTAACATTTATCGTTCTCCTCCATACTCTACGGCGATGTAGTTAATCTTGATACTGTCAGCCGTGGTCGTTGTGCCGCTGACCAGCGTGTTCACGCTGTGCGACGGATTGGTGCCGGTCGAGTCGCCGGTGTAGTAACTGCCGGTCTGGAGTTTCCGCAGACAATAAAGAAACCCCTCTGCAGTGATGTCCTTAACAAGCACCACGCCGTCAAAGTCCTCGGCCTGACAGGTCACCTGCGGCACACCCTCAAACGCCCTCTCTAAAATGGTAGGTGTTCCAGCCCGCCCCTGCATTGGTGATCGTGCCGACCTCCATCTCGGTGTCCTGCAGCTCACCCACGCCGGAGTCGCTTTCGCCGCCGTTGGGGGCATCCATCGCACCGACTACGTTATCCTCCGTAAAGCCTGCAAACTGCCCTTTCTTACCGGTCAGCTTGTCGAGCTTTTGGGCGAACAGCTCCTTGTGCGCGGTTGTACTCTTGTTATGCGTATCTACGGCGCCCTTGCCCTCGTAATTCATCGCGGGCAGCTGCGATGCTGGAACCTTGCCGTCATCGCCCAGACCTGCAATGCCGCCAGCCTGCCCCTTATCCTTCGCCGATACCGCGCCCAGATCGGCAGCAGTCAGACTGCCGCCTTTCACGGTCTTCTTGACCTCGGCAGCCAATTCCGTGGTCTTTACACGCGCTGCAACTTCGTTGTCCAGCTTGTCCCAGTTGTCATTGAGCGCCTGCTTGATATTGAACGTGCTCGCGCCGTCCTTGTCCGGATCGTACTTAAACAGCCCCAGAATTTTGGTTTTCAGGCTCACGCCTGCACCTCCTCAAATGCAAACGCTAATTTTGTGCGTCTGCAATTCGTCCAGCGTCATGCCCTCGATCTCGCGGACGAGAATCCAGCGCCAGAGATATTTGCTTGCCAGATGGCACGGGATCACGCGGTCTACCGCCTCCTGCAATGCGGCAAGCTCGGCCGGTGCGGGAATGCCATACGCGCCGACAAACGTCAGCAGAACGACGCCCTTTTGCAAAGCCGACGGAAATCTCGCCGTTTTTCCAGCTGTCGCACACGCGCTGAATCAGGTCAACGTCGCACTTGCCCGAGCCGCGCCATCGTGCAATCAGCGCCGTGCGGCTCCTCCAGCGTGCCGGTGGACGGCAATCCGGCGTCGCGCTCCTCGATGGCAAGCGCCCACGTCATACTGCCGGGGAACAGCTGCTGCGTAATGTCGAGCATCTGCTCGCGCTGCGTCGTCGAGCGACTGGATTGCGGCAAGCAGGTCACAAACCCACTTGTCCGTGCGGTACGCCACCGGCAGGCTTTTCCGCATGTTGTCAAACTCAGCCATAGGTAATTGTCACCTCGCCAAGTACCGGACACTCACGTTCCGCGATTGTAATATTCACAATGCCACCGGACACCTTTAAGCCGGCGTAGTCAATCACGCCCGGCGTGTCCATGATGGCCGCACCGATCTGTGCATAGCTGATATAATCCTGTGTGAAGACCGTGCTCGCCAGATGGCCGCAACGCTCTCCTTGATGCCGGATGTCAGGATGTCCTCGGTTACGGTGTCCGATTTGGACACCGTGCAGCTGATTCCGTGATGGCCTTGCCGGTCGCGGCAGTAACAAAGCACTGTGCGCCGATGGGCGCCTGTCCGCGGCCTGCGCCCTCGCTGTCGGGGTCGATGTAGTCCTGAACCGACTTCACGAGCGCAGGCGATGCAGGCTGACCGGCGTTGTCAGCGATCACCACATCCACCGTATTAACGCCCTGCACCCGCGGGAACACCTTGACATGACCGACACCGGCCACCTCAAGCGCCCACTGCATATAGTGGTAGATGTTGCCCGAGGTGGCAGGCGTGCGCAGAACGACCAGATAGCGTGCATAATACTCGCTGTCCGACTCCTCGGCATAACCGCCGCCAATCGGTTCAGGGTTATCACACGAGGCAATGCCCTGCACTGCCACCGGCATCTGCGTCACGCTGTGCGCGGGCAGATTGCCTGCCGTGCCGTCCACCGTGCAGGTGACCGGTACAGTACCTTCGCCCTCAATGGCTACGGTCTCGGTTGCGTAATACTGAACACCGCCGCCGCTCTCAAACAGCGTGCCCAGCTCGACCGTGCCTGTGCCGGTGACGGTCAGGCTGCCGTGCGCAAAGGTCGCGGCCTTGCGCTCCAAGCCGGAGCGCGGATAGATATAACGATCAAGGGCGCTGTCGTGCAGATTTTCCGGGTCAAGCTGCTGTCTGGCCTCGTCAATAGCCGTGTCCGTGCCCTCCATCCGCAGGCTGACTGCGGCTAAAAGATCATAAGTTGGGAAACCGATGGTCTTTTGATAGCTTTCCGGCATTGCGGACAGCATCTTGTCTAAAATCTCACTCGCTGACAAACGTCGTCACCTCCTCACTCTCTCCGGTGTGCAGCCGGACCGTGAAGCGGACCTCCACGCCGCGCCGCACGCGCGTAAACTTAAAACTGTCAAGTGACCGGATGGCCGGGCAGAACGCGGCGGTCTCTCTCGCACGTTGCGCTCAATCTCGGCAAAAATCCAGCCCTCCGGCACGCGCCGGTCAAGGCTGACCGCCTCCACGCCCGGCTGGGTCGTGCCACTCGTCCGGTAGATCGGGATTGCACCCGGTTTCTGACGCAGCATCAGCTCAAGCCACTGCTTGACCGCCTTCACGCCCTGCCGCTCGACCAGAGCACCGTCGATCAGCTGGAACCTGCCTAACCTGCCGTCCTCATGGAACACAAACGCCGGAGAGCGCCCAATGCTCTCCGCAACCTGCGCGGGCAGCTCCTCCGGGATAACCGGAAAAACATCGGCCATAGCCGACACCTCCTATAAAGAATCTAAAACCAGCAGCTCACTCCCCTTGCAGAATGGCCGCCGCCTGCATGCCGACCTTCCACGTTTTGCTCTTTGCCGTGGCGGTCATAATCAGGCCATCTCCGTGCTGAACTGAAATTCCTTACTTACCACAGAAAAAATCAACTTGGGCGTTACCTGCAAGACCTCGGCACGATACCAGCCTTTGGGTAGGCTCTTTGCCGCTTTTCTCGCGGTGTTCTTGATGGCCAAAGCCATCTCTGTATCCCATGCCACTGGCACGCACTCCTTTCCACATCTTCCACAGTGTTATCCACAAGCATACAATATCTTGTGTTATCCCCACGGAGTACAGAAACCGGACACCTCGCCATAGCTGCGTGTTACGCGCTTGACGCTGTTGGTGCAGTTGCCCTCCACCGTCTCAAACGACGATGCTCCGGCAGATATTACAATGCCGATGTGACGGTCGCCCTGAATCATCAGGTCACCCGCCTTGGGCTTGTAACTGCCTGCCGCTCTGTACTTGCCGCGAGCCTTGAAATAGCTGCTCATATCGCCAACGTAGCCGTAGGTGGTCGGTATCGGCGCGCCGCTCTTGGCCGCGCACCAGCAAACAAAATAAACACACCAGGCAACGCCGTTGTGGGGCCCATTGACCGAACTTGTTGATGTCTTTGCCGGACTCCTTGTACCCGACCTCGCCCAGTGCCGTGTTGATAAACGACACCGCGCTGCCAGAGCCGCCGCCCGAGCCGCCGATGATCGCAGAGCCGGTTTTACGTCCCCAGCGATTGCACTCGGAGTTGCTGCTCATCAGCAGGTCGAAGTGGTACACACCGTTTTCAATCTGGATCGCGCCGCCGCGGTCGTTTACAGTGAAGGTCGTGCCGTCGAGGCTTGTGCCGGTGTCGCGCACCGTAACCTTGGTGCCAAACGGCACAGACGGCGGTGCAGCGCAGGTTTTCTTGCTCGGATCGAGGCGGTTGCCCTGTGCATCCAGATAACCGCCCTCCAGCGCATTGTTAGCCGGATAGTAGGCGGTAAACAGCGCCTTGACAATGGTGCCGCCCGAGCCGCCGTCACTGCCGCCGGACAGATCCGGCAGGCCGAACACCTGCACCTTGTCCGTGCTGGCGGCCTTGATGGCTGCCGCGTCGGTCTTGCCCTCGGCGGCGGCTCGCACCTGCTCGAGCGCCGTGATTTCGAGCGCCATTGTGTGTCCTGCACCGCCGTAGTGATGCTCCACGCGCGTGATCCGGTAGTTGCCCTTGATGCCGAACGCGGGCGAGTTGAACCTCAGAACCACGCCGCTCTGCGCCTCATCACAGCCCCAAATCTCGGAGATGGAGCGGGTCTGCCCTACCTTGTCGGCATTTTTCAGCAGATTTTTTCACCATTTGCCCGAGCACAGCCGTGCCGGGGTTCTCGGTCACGGTCTCTATGTGCTGCATGAAACCGTAACGTTTGATGGAGGCCGCGTTGCTGGCCTGTGCGCCGATGTAGGCTTTACCGTCGTCCTCGGCGGCAATGACAACAGCGTTGTAGGTGTCCTCAATGCTGTCCTCGCCGCTCACCTGACCGAGCGCCCATGTAATGTCGAACGCTGCGATATTGGCGGCCGGCTTGTGGTACGCCTTGATGGGCGCGGTCGGCAGTGCCTCGACCTGCAGACCGCTGTCGTCCACGCGGTGGCGGTACTGCTTGCCGGTCGCAGACGTGCAGGTGTTCAGCACATCGCTGATAATGTCAGCGGGCGTACTGCCGGTCCACAGCTGCGTGATCTTGGTCGGCAGGCTGCACACCTTTCCGACTGTCACGCCCGCCTTGGCACACGCCTTGCGGATGACCTGATCGGCGGCAAGGTTGTTGACCTGCAGCACGATTTCCGACTTATTCAGATACCAGCCGCGGTCGTAGGCCGTAACACCGCCGTCCAGCGTCACCGTGATAATGATGCCGGAAAAGACCGTTTTGCCCTGATTGGTCACACGCACCTTATCGCCCGGCGCGAGCGCCAGCTTGGGCGTGTACTTGTCCCACGGCGAGATAAACGTCTTAAACGTCAGCTCTGCCGCCAGCGTGTCGAGTTCGTCCGTCAGCGTCATGTCACTGGCAAACGCGGTGATGTCGCGCGGCTGTGCGCCGTCGCGGTACAAAATCAGCTTGTGGTCATCGACATATCCTGTCGCCATCGGCGCACCTCCTCATTTGATAAACTTGTATTCTGTGACGGCAATGCTGTACTCCAGATCGCCGTTTTTCGCACGGTGACGTCAAAGCTGTCCACCGTCACCGGCATGTTAAGCCGTGCCGCGCCCTTGCTGTCGAGCACGATCAGGCGGAACGGCACCTTCTTGTCGCGCCACCGGCTCAGAAAATCGACATACGCCCAACCATCCGCAGACGCCTCAGACGGCATGAAGGGTATCGGTGAACCGGCAGCAGCGCTGTCCACTCCATGTGCCGCAGACCGAGCGTGCCGATGCGTCGATAGTCTCGGCTCAGGCCCTCGTAGGTCTCGTGATGCTGCTCCGGCTGCGGGATTGGGAAATCCGGCGGACAGTGCGGCAGCGTCAAACCTCCCTCGTTGTTGTTGACCGAGATGATAATTTTGTACACGCACCGCACCTCCTTATGTGTTGCCGAGCGCCGCAAGCACCTTGCGGCCGACGTACTCACCGACCTGTTCGGTATACTCCCGGATTTGCCGATCACGTTGCCCTGGATGGTGACGTTGACCGTCACGCTCCGACCGCCTGCCGCCTTGACAGACACATCATGCGGGATGATCTGCGTGCCGCTCGGCAGGTTCATGATCTCGCCGCCGCGCTCGTTGACACGCGTGTAGCCGCCTCGCCAGTAGGGCGTGCCGGTTGCCTTGCCGAGTCCCGGCAGACTCAGCAGGCTGCTGGGTGTCGGCTTAGGCACCGTCGTAGTGGTCGAGGTCGTGGTCTTGACCGGACCGGCCGTTGTAGTCGTTTTGCTGCTGGTCTTGGTCTGGGTCGTCCCCGTAGACGTGCCCGAGCGATTGCCCGTTGTGGCATTGTCTACCCACTCGATAGCGTCGCCCAGGACACCCTTTGCGCCCTTGTACAAACTGCCCAGGATGGGGATGCTCTCGATCTTGTCGTTGAGCCACGACAGCTTGCTTGCTACCCATTCCAGCGCCGTCTTAGCGGCATTTTTGACCTTGTTGAACGCACCGGAAAAGGCCGTGCCAATCCGGATGCTGACGTCCTTAAACTTGTTCCAAAGGCTCTGCGCACCGGCCTTGAGCCAGTCCCAGTTTTATACACTAATACACCAACTGCGATCAGCGCTTCCAACACCGTGATTACAAAACCTACTGGGTTAGCTCGCAAAGCAGCATTTAAGCCAGTCTGCGCTACCGTTTGCTGTACTTGTCGCCGCAGCTTGTCCGCCCAGCAAACCAGTCATTGTCAGCACAGTTTTGCCAAGTCCAAGCAGTGCATTTCCACCAGAACTTACTGTTCGGTTAAACTCCGCCAACTTCACAAGGGCGAAAGCCGCCGCCAACAGCTTGACGCCAGTCTTGAGCGTTTTAGTATGCTCCTTACACCATGCCATTGAGTCACCGGCCTTTTTGCAGCATATCGCCTGCCTTCTGGGCGCCGAGCTGCACACCGTTTACCAGCAGATCCGCCAGTCGTTCCAGACCGCCTCCGGCAATCCAGCTGTCGAGCTTTGCCATCAGCGTGTCAAGCTTGCCGTTAAGCCAGTCCATTGGTGACGTGTTGAACGCCTTGGAAAAATGCGAGCCGACAACATCCAGTGCCTTGGACGCACGACCGGCCAGCTCGAGCCGACCTTTGCCTGCAAAGCCTTTGACGGTGGCCTTGAGCGTGTCCACCTTATCGTTGAGGGCGTTTGCGCCGTCCAGCGTATCCTGCGACAGAATAACACCGGCCTTCTCGGCCTTACCGGCCAGCTCCTGCAGGGCGGCACCGCCGTCATCGACGATACCCGCAAGGCTCCAAACAGGGTCATTGCCAGCGTGTCGCGCTCGGTCTCGTTCTGCACTTTGGACAGCGCGGTCAAAGTCTCGTAAAAGACCGTCGTGCTGTTACGCAGATGACCGTTGCTGTCCTTGACCTTAATGCCGAGCTGATCCCATGCCGCAATCGTTGTCTTGCTGGTCGAGATCATGTTCTTCTTCATTTTTGCGGCAGACTTGACGATATCGTCAATCGACACGTCGATCAGGTCTGATGCGTACTGCCATTTCTGAATATCGGCGGTCGAAAAGCCGCTCTGCTTTGCCAGGGTGTTCAGGTCATCGGCGGCAAGTGCGCTTTTTAAGCGTCAGCGCCGACAGACCGGTTGCCACGGCAGTTGTACCGGCAACGATTGCCGCACCGGCTTTCTTGGCGTAGTCCTGCAAGGCTGCGACCGACTTATTCCTAAACGCCACCACGCTGCGCGTAGCGGAGATCATGCTGCTGTCGATTGCCTTGCCGGACTTTTTCGCGTTCTGGGCGGCCTTGACCAAACCGCCGGACATATTATCCCGCACCGTCAGGACGGTATTGATTACTTTGTTTTTAGCCATTTCCGTCCTCCTCCTTTGGGTTGTACGCCAGTGCAATACCGGCTGCAATCAGCCACCGGCTATCCTCATACCAGCGCGCCCGGCCTTCCCGCAGCACTGCACGATCCGCAAGAGACATCTGCCGAATAGTTTCCGGCGTTATACCTCTCGGTGCGTAAAATGCCGCAAGGTCGAGCACCGGGTCGCGCTCAATCAGTTTTTTGCCGGGTTCTCATCCTCATCACCGGCAATCAGGCCGAGCCAGGCAAACAGGGATGCCGCGAGCTCATTCACCTCGCGGACATCCATCAGCGCCCAGATAACGTCGTACGGGTCGGTCACGCCGAGCGCGGTGTGCAGCTCCGTGTCCTGCAATGCCGGACAGCAGTCGTAGATCAGCTGTGCGCCGATGTTCAGCATCTGCGCCGAACTGCTCTCGTGCAGCGAGAAATGCCTCATAAGCATCCAGTTGTGCGGTATGCCCGATCTTAACAAAATCAAGCAGCTGACCGCCGACCTTAAACTGAATGATCTTGGCCTTGTCGGCCTTGCGCTGCTCGGCTTTCGCCGCCAGCGCGTCCAGTAACTTCTTGTCCATGCTTTACTCCTTAATGGTTTCCAGAACGGAAAAGTGACCGAACTTGAACGGCACCTCTTCCTCGACCTTTGCTTTCTTCTCGAACTTCGCCAGATAAAATTCGTCGATCGTCACATCGGACAGCGACACGCGCTCTACCTTGTTGGTGCCCTTCTGAGTCAGTGCGGTGATGATGGTCACCGTCGGCATTTCGCCGGACTGGTAGGCATCCGCCATCATCTGGAGCACATCCGAGTCGATCTTGAGCACGGTAAACGTGCCCTCGCCGGAATAACCGTTGTAAATGCGGTAGGTTGCCGGATCGCCGCAGACGTTCACTTCTTCAAAGTCCGCGCCTACTTTCGCCTCCACGCTCTGGGTGTGGTCAGGCGCTTGCCATTGAACCAGACATTGCCCTGGTTACCATGGAGCACGCGGTTCGGGTTAAAATCAGCCATAAGTACCTCCTGTTACGCCATCGTGATCGGGAAAATGAGGTCGGTCATCGAGTTCAGGATCTTGACATTTGCGGTCAGGTAAACCGTTCTCTTAAACGGGTTGGCCTTGACCGTGTCGTCGTCCCAGCTCTCCGCCTCGCTCTTGCCGGATGCCACCCATGCGGCTCTCTGTGCATCTACATCAATCATTACAGCGTTCGCATAATCCGGATCAAGGATTGTCTGCTGCATGAGCTGACGGAAATAGCTGCTGTTGAGTGCATTTACGAGCATCATCTGATTATCCCGCGAGTTTCTGTAGTTGCCGAGGTAGGTCTCGCGGAATGTCGCCGCAATATCGTCCTTCATCATGTCCATGGCCTCGACGGTCTCGATCAGGCACATATCCTCAGTGCGCGTCTTGCCATCCGTGGTCGTCATAGAGTTGATGCCCTGTGCGATACGCACAGTATTGTCCTCGCTGTTAACAAGGATAAACTTGCCGGTGCCAAGCGCCGCATCGTTGTCCTCGACCTCCTGCACCTCGGACAGATTAGAGCACTGGTAGTTGGTGCTGCCTCTCTTGACGTTGCAGACGGCGAAAATGCCGACCAGACTCGGCAGATACGCTACGCCGTCCTTCTCCCCGCGGTCGTCGGAGAACGTGACCTTTTCGTTGATGAAATTGACAACGTGCATATCATCCGGCAGAGTCGTGAGGTCATAGCAGACCGCCTTGTAGGTTTTCTTCTTGGTGTTGTCCTGCGTTTTGACCCACGCGGCAAGCGCCAGACCGTCAGCGGCACTCTGACCGGCAATAGTCAGCCAACCGGTTTTTACGGTTTTGCTGATCTCGGTCAACGTATCGGCCAGTGCGCCGTCCGAGTCCCGCGCGGAACACGTGCATCTGGTACGGCGCAAAGCCGAGCAGGTCACAGATAGCGTTGTAGTTGTCCGCCGTATACAGGTTCTCGTCCACCTGCGCGGCGCTGAGGTCACTGTACTGCTTGTGCGTGAAGCTCTTATCCGTATCGTCGCGCACGATCAGGATTGCGATGCCGCGTTCCGAGCGGTCAATAAGCGACACAGCTCTCTGCTCAAAACTGATTTCGATTTTCGGCATTGTAATTGCCATTGGTTTTACTCCTCCTCTCAGTATTCGAGGGTTTCCATCATTTCTCCGGTTTCGGCGGCGCTCTCGCACCAGCTGAGTGCAAACTGGAGCACCAGCACACCGAGCGATATAGTCGTGCTGACCGTATCGTCCGGCACCAGCACGATCTCGCCGGTGTCGATACCGGTTTCAAGTGCGGCGATCAGGCGTTCCGCCATCTCACTGCACTCCTCGAGGTACTCCACCCGCTCGGCGGGATAGTACCAAACGTCCACGTCGATCGACCGCTCCCGCGCACCGCCGCAGGCGGCGTTTTCGGCCGGGAAAATGTCGATTTTGAAGGACGGGCGCACCACGGGTTTGTCGGTGTCCGATTTGGACACCGGAACACCGGGTGCTGCTTGCTTTTTAACAGCGCGATCAGTGCCGCGCGTACTTCTCGAATTGTCATATTTTATCTATCAACTCGTCGATTACGTCTTCACAAGCCGAAGCAAATTCCGGTTCAAACTCTTCCTGCGCTTTCTCAAAAACGCCGAAGCCCTTAACCTCACCGACCTTGCGGCCGATGCCTTTGCCGGGGATTACGCCGCGACCATTGCCCTCCCCCTTTCCGGGATTGACAGTCTGCTCATGACCTTCTTCAATCAAGTGTGCATGCGGCGCATTTGAATAGACACGGACGCTCATGGTGTTAGCATTTGCCTCAGTCCACACCTTGCCGCGCTTGATATGCTTGTTGTAGTTGCCGGTGTGCTGCTTAATGCCGAGCGCCCGTACCTTGGCTTTGGTCTTGCGTTTGAGCTTGTTGCCCTGCTGCTGCAAAAACTTTCTTTGAGTCTTGCTGGCCTCTTTTGAAGCGAGAATGAGCTTTTCAGAAAAAGCCATACAGCTCGGAAATGTCAAATCCGTCACGCATCTTCAACCACCAGCTTCAGCATGACCTCCAGACGGTCGCGGCGCTTGTAATGCGGCTGCCAGTACAGCACATCGTACCGCTGACCCTCGTAGACGAAATACGTCGCAGTGGTCAGCTTGCACGAGCGCGGTCGAATTGTCAGCTTATGCGTGACCTCGGCGCGAACCGTATCGCCCGGCAGGGGTTTCATTTCTGCCAGACATGACAGTCAGCGCACCCCAGATCTTGCCGTCCTCGGTGTACTGCCAGCAGGTTTCGCCGATGTCGTTCTCGATCTGGTGCTTGTTAAACACCGTCAGGCGGTGTCTGAGATCATTGGTCAGCGCCATTTGCGCCCTCCTTTTCCGGGTATCGGCTGGACAGGGCGATGTGATTGAGCAGGGTCTGCACGGTAAACGGCACCTGTGTCACGCTCGTGTCCGTGACAGGCGTGCGGTTTTTCGTACCAGTGCGCCGTCAGCTGGAGCACAGCCGTGTCGAACAGCTCATCACTGTCCGACGGCGGCTCCTTGCCGGTCATATCCCGGACGGCAGTGTCTGCCGCCCGGATCAGGCTCTCAATCAGCTCGTCCTCGTCCGCATGGTCGATGCGGGCGTACAGCTTAAAGCGGTCGAGCGTCAGCATCAGGCGCTCGCCTTCACGAGCTTGCGGACCGCATCGGCCTGGCTCGGCTTGCAGTCGAACATCGCGCAGCCGAGGAACAGGAACGCATTGGTCTTGACGTCAAACGTCGAGGTAATGGTCACGTCCTCCGGCATATTGCCGATGACAGTGGAGAGGTCAGCCAGATACGCCTCGTGGTCACCGATGCGCTCGTCGATGAGCACCGGATAGCCGTAGATGTAGTAGCTGCCGCCCTCGATACGCACGAGGTCGTTCTTGGACTTGTCCTGCAGCGGCATAAAGTCGGTGAACAGGGTCTTCTTGCTCATCAGGAACTGTGCGCCTGCATCGTAGCCGCCGGGCAGCAGTGCGATGAGATCGAGCACGTTCTGGTTGGTCAGTGCGGCAGTCTTACCGACAGTGACCGAGTTCGTCGCGCCCCAGGTGTTCGCCTTCTCGATGCCGGTGCCCTGATCCGTGCCGGTGCCCTTGATGATGGTGTCCGAGATCAGCTTTGCGATCTTCTTGTCGAGCATATCGGTCAGCCAGTTTTCGAATACATCGAGCGCCATCTGCTGTACGGACTTGGAGATCTGCACGAGCTTGGTGATCTCGTACGCCGACAGGTTGATCTTGGTCAGGCCGGTGTCGGTGGCAGTGATAGCCGCATTCTCGGTGTGGTATTCTGCATCCGCCTGCTCGCTCTCAACAGCAAAGGTCACATTGCCCGGCACGCGCAGCAGCGTTACCTTGTCCAGCAGCGGTGCGTACTGGTGCACCTTCTCGATGATGGTGTTCGCGGTCTGGGTCGGCACCAGCGGACCGGCGGAAGCCGTTGCGGTAGACCATGCACGCTGCTCGGTTTCGGTCAGCTCGTTGTTTGCCAGCGTTTTCAGCCATGCGGAGCGGTATTCCTCGCTCGAGTGGTCATACTCGCGCTGCTCCGGCGGAGTCGGCTGCGGCTGGAACGTGCGTACCTCGCCGCCCGCACCGTTTGCGATCTTGTTCAGCAGATTGCGGCGCTGCTCTGCCTGTCCCAGCAGGGTCTTGCGCTCCTCGAGCAGACTGTCGGTTTTTCCGCGCTCAGCGCGTCAAGGTCAGCGCCATCGGCATCCATCTCGGTGCGGATTGCCGCCAGACGCTCCTCGATCTCGGTCATGCGGTTCTTGCCTGCAAAAAACTGCAGGCCAACCTGATTGCGGAAACCGCCGAAGATCGCCTGCTTGTTCTGATTCTTGCTCATTTACTTTTCCTCCTTTGTAATACCATAGGTTTTCAGCTTGAGTTCCAGCCTGCGGCGCTTGTCCGCCTCCGCGTGCTCGCGCTCGGCCTCCGCCTTTGCCCACGAGCGTGCCGCAATACTGGTGCCGTCGTACGCCGGAATATCCACCGCCGCCACATCAAACACCCGCTTGAAACCGGTAATGCGGCGCAGATGCTTTGCGCGGTCATATTCCTGCTTGTTGACGGTGAACGCGAACGACATCTGATCCAGATAACCGCCCCGGATTTCCTCGTAGAGCCTCCGCCCTTCCTCGGTGCCGGACAGGTCAGCCGAAATACGCAGACCGCGTGTATCCACGGTCAGCTGCAAGGTGCCGTTCTTGGTTCGTGCCACGGGTTTACCCCCATGGTTATAATTCATCACGACATCGCGCATCTCCGCTCCCGTAAACGCGCTCCTGTCGATGACTTCCTTGTATTCGATACCGTCGTACTCGTACAGCACGGTTTCCTCATCAAAAACCGCCGCGTACCCTTCCACACGGTACTGCTTATCCTCTTCCCCGTGTCCAGCGCCCGCACCTCAAAAGTGCGGTAATCACGGGTTTCCGGTGTGATCGCCATTGTCGCCCTCCTTTGACGTTTCGCCCACGGCGTCCAGATTGACACCTCTGCGTATTCCTTGCGGATGTAGTACTTGTCGCCGTCCTCGACCGGACTCATGTTGAAGATTTCCAGACCCATATTGTGGGTCAGGAAGCCGCGGTCGAACAGCTGCGTCACGACATTCAGCTTGGTCTGGTTGCTCGCATACTGCAAACGGTTCGCCGTTGCGATGATGGACGCGCCTGCCGCGATCTCCTCCGGTGTGAACGTCATAGCCGTCAGCACCAGCGACAGCTGAATGGCAAACGGCTCGATAAATCCCTCGTAGTAGGCGTTCCACTCGTCCTCGTTGTAGGTATTGGTGAGGATTTTCTCATTGGTGCCGAAATACTCGAACACACTCGCGCGGATCAGCTCCTGCTGCTTGGGATTGACGACCATCGCCGCCGACTCGATCTGCTTAACGTCCGCGTACTTGCTGTCGAACATGGCAACGCCGGTCGAATTACCGGCCAGATTGTCCCGCGCAAAGCGTTCGCGCTCGGCGGTGATGTCCTTTTCCTTGAGGTTGCCGTTCAGACGAGCCAGAAACCGGATGGTCGTAGCATTCTTGATGCCGTTGATAATGCCCTCGGCCTGCGTCTGCGCCATCTGCATGGTCGGCATGAGCGGCCGGTTGTCCGAACCGAAGAAATCGTCCTCGTACTGGTGCTGGGTCAGGATACCTGCTCGGCTCAGCTCGATCGCAGCCTTTTGACCGCCCCAGAAGCTGTACTGCAGATACGGCTCGCCGCCGTACTCGCGCACCGAGGACTGCTGCGGCAGTACCGGATAATAGCCGATCAGCCGTCCGGCGCTGTCCTCCATCGGCACGATAAAGGCGTTGTTCTGCACCAGATAGATGGTCGCCAGCCGCGCAAGGAACTTGCTCGCATCCATAAACGGATTGGGCTGCATCCCGAGCACGCGCCGCAGATCCGGCCGGGCATCGCCTGTCACCTCGAGGTGCAGCTTGCTGCAATGCCGCGCAAACGCCGAAATGGCCGCGCGTGTCAGCTCCATCTCGTACAGACCGCCTCGATAAGTCGTGTAGACCGGCTGGTAGGCGGTCAGTGTCTTAAAATATTCCCTCGGTGCTGTGCCGCCGGGCGGCCTCCGCAGGGAACAGCTTTTCCAAAAGCCCCAATGTACTTACGCCTCCTCGTTCATCGTTACATAGTCATCGTAGTGGTCCTGCAGCACCTTGTACGCGCGCAGATCAGCGCGACCGTGCCGTCAATTCTGCGGCGGCTATCCGTGATCTTGACCGGCTGAATGTTGCCGTTGATGTCGGTGCGGACCTCGGTGTTGACCATGCACCACTTGTCGATCGGGTTGTTGTTATCGACCACCAGACCGGCGCCGAGGTCGGCCTTGAGGTCCTTCATCGGCTGGGACAGCGACAAGGTGCCCTGCCGCACCGGTATCATGCACTGCTCGCCAAACTCGGCCTTGAAGCGGTCGAGCAGGCTATCGTCAATGTGCCACGGGTCATAGCCGATGTAGCGGACGTACAGATCGTCCTCGTCGCGCAGCTCCATAAACCAGTCGAGCATGACCTGCTTGTCCACCTTGTTGCCCGGCACGGCACGCATCAGGCCGCGCTTGACCCACAGGCTATACGGCACGCTGTCGCGCTCACGGCGGTTGCCTGGCAGCCGCATCGGCATCAAGTACACGCTGAGGCAGCCAGTACATACTCCGGCGGTAGATCTTCGGGTCGCCCGGCCGCTGACAGATGGCCGTTGCCGCCGCAAGGTCGATGCTGTCTGCCGCATCCATGCCGCCGATGGCGTAGTCGAATGCAATATTGTACGTTTCGGGATTGGAGCACTCCGCCCAGGTCAGCCAGCTTGTCGCAGCGTTTTCCTTGAGGTTGAAGTCCTTGACCAGCACGACGGGTCTGCGTCCGCCTTTTTTGACCATGCGCCGCAGGTAGTCCACCTTCTTGATGGTACCAAGTCCGGGATTGGCCTTGATCCACATTTTCTCGCTGCGGTACTCGTCCCGCTCGTCCAGCTCGTAGATCCATGCCAGGAACGTGTCATCGTCAATCGAGCCGTCAATCACACCGGCGGCGTACTCGTACTGCGCATCGAAAATGCTCTCGCGCACAAAGCCGTTGGTCGAGATGGAGAACAGCAGCGGCTGCTCACGCGCTGACATGGACTGCTTCATGTCATCGTAGATGGCGCGGTTCTTGATAGCCGCCAGCTCGTCCACGAGTACGCCGTGGGCGTTCAGACCGTCGAGCGTGTTGGTTGCACTCGCCAGCGCCGTGATAAAGCCGAGGTTGTACGGGTAGTACAGGTCGCTCTGGCGCTTGCGGATAGCCGCCGCCAGCTCCGGCGACTGCTTTCGCATATTGACGCAGGCGTTAAAACTCTTCGCCGCCTGCTCCCGCTTGGTTGCGATGGAGTAAATCTCCGGTGCGCCCTCGCCATCGTTGACGAGCAGGTCGATTTCAATACCGGCGCACTCGGTCGTTTTGCCGTTCTTACGTCCCTCGACGATCATGCACTCTTGATACTGCCGCAGACCGGTGTGTGCATCGACAAAGCCGAAGATCGCCTGCCAGCGTGCTTTCTGGAACAGCTCAAGCGCAGCGGTGCACCGAGCTTGCCCTGCGGCTGCTTGCAGAATCGCTCGACGAACTCAATGTGATGGTTTGCCAGGGCTTCATCGAACACCCACGGTCGGTACTTCTCCGGGTGACGCAGCTTGTCGAGCAGGACGGCACACAGCGTTCTGACCTTGCGGCACGCGGTGATTTTGCCGGTCAGTACCAGACAGGTGTACTGCTCCAGCCAGTTTTCACCCTCCGGTGCCGGTGTTTTCTTTGCTTCGCGCTCCATGCGTTTGACAAGACGTTCTCTCGCCTGTCTGGGGTCTGTTTTGGCTGCCGTACTGCTCACCTCCTCCGGTTTCACCTGCTTTTGCGCTCTGACGGACGCACCCGGGCGATCCCATTGCCGGATGTGCCGCCGTATCCTTGCCCACGTTACTCGCATGTGGGGGACGACATATGGCTGGTCGTCCGTCACAGCGCAAAAAAAAAGAGCCAACAGCACCATCTCTGGCAGTCTGTCGGCTCTGGGCTCGTAGGCCTCTGGCTCTCGTTGTTACTTCTCGTTTTGGGTGTTCAAATCGGACACCGTTTCCCGCATTTTTCCGGTGCGGGCACTCCGTCACCTGCGATGCCCGCGTCCAGGCGCTTTCGCAAAATCCCTGGCTGTTGATCATCGGGCAGGTCAGCGGACAGATCGTGCACTTTCCCATCAGCCGATACGCCTCCCAGCGGCCGTGCGCTGCCACTCAGTCAGGGCATTCATTTTCCCCGTTGGACTCCGGCAGCAGGTCGCACAGCGTCTTGATGACCGTGGTGTAGTTTTTGATCATCGTGTTGTACACTTCGACCTCCGGCGACTTCTTCGTGCCGAACTGATTTTCGCCGTTCTGGTACTCGGATACACAGCCGTTTTCGTTGATGGAATCCCGTAAATCCTCCAGAGTTACGGCCATAAAAAGCCGCGTTATCCATGAGTTTTCGGCGGTTTTCCGCTTGTTTTCGTCCATTTTCGCAAAGACTTCTGCGAGCTTCTCGCGCTCGCGTTTTATTCTTGTTTCGGCCTTCGGTTTTCCCATGCCGCACCTCCTCTCAACTACACCCCTCCTGCACCCGTCACTCGGTGAAATTTGAGTGGGGGGTGCGGTCTTCCGCCGGTCAGCGCCGCGGCTCCGAATGGGGGGAGTAGGTTTCCGTCGTCATCAAAGCCGCAGCGTGCGCCGCTGTGCTTTTGCCATGTGCTCAATGTCGTGGCAGTGATGGCACAGCAGCTCAAGGTTGGACCAGCCGAGTGTGCGTGCCGGATCGTTCATGTCCTGCGGCCGCAGTGCCTTGCGGTGGTGCACGATCAGTCCCGGCTTGCCGCAGCGCTCACACAGTCCGTGCCGAGCTGACCATGTAGGCCTCGCGGGTGTCGCGCCATGCCGCCGAGTTGTAGAACGCTTTCGCCCAGGGCTTAGCCATGGTCGTACTCCATCATGTCATGCAGCGCTGCTGAACTGCTGGCGATGATCTTGTTGAGCCGGACAATGCGCTCGGTCAACTTGTACCGCCTCTCGAAGCTCGGCTCAAACTCGCTCCCGCAGCAGATCAAGCCGCCGCTGACGCAGCCGATCCAGATTGCGCTTATATTCAGGTATCATGTCTTTCACTGTCACGGCTGCACCGCCTTTCCGGCAAAATAAAAGCCGACGGCGTACACTCCTCACGGGAATGTTACGCAGTCGGCTCGGATCTCGATGGATTCTGGCTCACGCCGTCAAAATCGACGACGGACTCGCTTTTTGCACTTTTCGCACCACAGTGGAAATGCCACAGGTGGGTTTCGTTCAGCGTGACCTGCACGCGTGTCGGGCGTCCGCATCGCGGGCACACGATTTTTCTTCTTCTGTTTATGATTATACACTCGTTTTCCGCTCCTGTCTACCCTTTCGGCGTTGTTTCTCCGGCCCTCTGTCATATGTTATAGACAGTTCCAAGCCAGAATCAACGCGCTTGTGACTGCGCGCTGTCTTACTATTATAATGTATGGTTTTCGGCATCAGGTATTTGATGTACTTGCAGCTGGCTATCTCGTTCCGGCCGCCGCCCTCATCGAGCACCAGTGCTCCGGGCGGTGCATCAACGGTCGTGCCGTCGTCCACCCATTCGTAAGTCGTGACCGGTCGGGCAAGGTTGCGGCTGCCGACAAACTGCTTTTTACCGTTGAGCGATGCCTCGCGGCGCTCCTTGGTGAGATAGCCCGCCCAGCCGTCGTAGCCGCGCTCGCGGACGTAGTTCAGCTGGATATCGTCACCCCAGAGCCAGAGTGACCGCATCAGCTCCAAGTCACGCCTGCGGCGTTGATGATAATGTGCGCGTGAGGCCGGTGGTCTCCGTGCCTGCCCTCGAGCACATAAATGTATTTCAGATCCGGCAGACCTCGCGCCTTGCGGTAGGCCCGCATCTGCGCAAACACTTTGCCGAGGTGCTTGCGTGTCACGTCGGCGCTGTCCGGCAGGTCCGCATCTCGATAGGTGACGGTCAGCACTAAATCGCCCCTCGTCAAAGTTGGTCGCCATCAGCATTTCCAGTTTGCGCTGCGCCGTGTTGGCGTTGGTGCGTTGGATCTGTTCCTCTGTCACCTCGCGGACGCGCTTGCGCTCCTGCTTGCTGGCGTTTGGTCGCGGCACCGTGAAGGTGATGTCCCACACCAGCCGTCCGGCTCGGATTGTCTTTCTCCTCTTCATTCAGTCCTCCCGGTGTCCAAATTGAACACCACAGCGGACGAGTTTCCCCGTCCGCGTGTAGTTTTATAGAATATCCGCAAATTTTCGGTTTGTCAATGATTGTTTTTTTTTGCTTATAATGTCTGTTGTACTGTTTTATAAATTATTAGGAAAGGAAACATATAATGCTAATCTTTCACTATGCCTCTCTCGAAACATTTAAGAGTATTATCGAAAACCATTGTATCTGGCTGTGTGATATTCAAAAAAGTAACGATTCCACAGAACGTACTTATTGTGAGCAAGTATTGTTAGAAGTCATTGATGATTTCATTGATGACCCCACCGAAATTGAAAGTTTTTCACCATATGCAACAAAAAGCCTTAACTACGTTTAAAGATACTTATCGTAATCAACATTCTGACATTCCACCAATTTATTCAGCCTCTTTCTCTCTTGATGGAGATTTGCTTGGGCAATGGCGTGCCTATGCTAACGATGGTGCTGGTGTGTCCATAGGATTTGAGCGAGATTTTTTTGGCAAAGTCTTTGCAGGCCGTGATGGTTGGACTATTTGGTATGGATTACAGGATGTTATATCCACATGTAGAAGTCAAATTATCAGAACTCTCCGCGATTTACCATCTAAAAACGATGAACTAACTTACACCCATGACTTTGCACTTTCTTTACTGCAATTTATGGATTATAAAAACATCTTTTATAAGCACGAATGTTTTCGTGAAGAGCAAGAGTTCCGTATCGTTTATCGTAATGGTACACGTAATTACGAAAACCCCAAAAACAATATTAAGCTTTTCACATCCATCGTTAAATATATCCCTGCTAATAGCGGATTTATTTTATCCCCAAGACAATATCGTATTTCCAACAATCGCTTATCCAGCTATTACGAATTATCGTTTGAAAATATCCGAGAACACATTATTTCAAAGATTATTCTCGGCCCTAAATGTCAAACCGATCCAGCCGATATTAGAATGTTCTTAAAAGATTACGGTTACGATGCCGATATTAAAATTCAGCGTTCCGAAATTCCTTATCGCTAATCCGGCATCACCTCCGTCCACGCGCTGACGAGGATATTTGCCTCGCACTCCTCATCGTCCAAATCCGGGAAATACCACTTTCCACCCTTGTAGATATACTCTCCATACCGTCCGGCACAGCCGCACAGATTACACAGCACCCGAGCGCCCTCCGGCGGCCGCCTCGGTGTACTTGTGCCATACGCTGCTCGGCTCATGTCCGGCAATCATCTCGAAGGGGTCCACCCCCGCCCAGTCGGCCAGACGGAAAAGGTCATCCAGATCGGGTGCGGGGCAGCCCAGCGGATCATGCCACAGCCAGTCCATATACCAGCGTTTCGGGAAGCCCTCCAGATCTTCATAGCTCGTAATTCCGACGCCAGCGAGCGCGAGTTGATATACCGCCGCGCCATCGCGAGCGGCGATTTCATGAAGGCGTCCTCGCGCTGCTGGCGCTCGGCCTTGCGCGTCTCGGCGTCCTTCGCGCTCGTGATGCGCTGTTTCACCACGCCGCACACCTTTTTCGCACACGTCCGCCTTGTCGCAGCTGTGGCAGCAGCCGGGACACTTGCCGTCCCGCACCCACGCCGCGCGCTTATCCATGCCTGTGCAGGGATGGGACGAAAAGCTCTCCGCCGGGCAGGTTAGCTGCGTGAAGGGATACTCCGCCGCCTTTTTGTGCGCCTTGATCTTTTTCGCATCAAGGTTGTACATTTTGCCTTGATATGCGCCGTGCAGCTTGCGCTGCAATTCCGGGTCGCACTGCGACAGCTCGTAGGCGGCGCTGTCGTTGATGCGGTGACACTTAAAATCGCCTTGCCACGCCTCGGTCAGCCCGTTGTTGATAGCCTTTGCCCTGGCGATCTGGCTCTCGGACGTTTTGAGCACCTCGGCAACATAACTGCGCAGCTTACCCGGCAGCTCGACCACGCCGCGTGCCTGCAAATCCTTGAGCGCGGCCTCAATCTCCTTTGCCGCCTGACCGGTGTACTCAGCGGTCAGACCGCCGCCGCCGCGTGCCATGGTGTTGGTCCAGTGCAGGATCAGCACCTGCAGGGACGGGTCAAGATCAGCGTCAAGCACAATGCAGGGCGCGGTCTTGCGGTCGAGCAGCGCCAACGCATTCCGGCGGCGGTGTCCGGCAAGCAGTAAGTACCCGCTCTCGGTCTTGCGGCGCACCACAAGCGGCTGCTGCAAGCCGATAACCTTGATGGATTCCGCCAGCTCGTCAATGCCGGTCTGCGCGTAGCTGTTGTTCTCGTTTTCTTCGATTTCGGTGAGCGGAATCTGCTCCACCTGCATCTCGCCGGTGTCCGATTTGGACACCGCCTCGCCCATCAGCTCCGCAAGGTTGAATTTCTTAGCCATTACAGTCCCTCCATAATCTCTTCTACCCATGCCCGATAGTCACGGGCAGCCGCCGAAGTCGGCGACCAGCGCGTTACCGGCTGCGCGGCGTAGGTGCTCTCCGTCACCTTGTCTGTGCGGCGGATTTTTGTGCAAACAGCGGGATCGGGCTGTGCTCACGCAGCCACTCCTCACTCTGGCGCGTTGCGTCTGCATTGTGCCAGATCGTCAGCAGACCATACATGGTACGGTAGGCAAGACCGGTGCTTCGCACGCTGGCGATTTGGTCGGCGAGCAGCCGCATACCGACATCTCAAACGCGCGCCCGGCTTTGATCGGCACGAAGACCGTATCACTGGCAGCAATCGCCGAGATGCACGGCAGGCTGAACGACGGCGGACAATCGAAAATCATCACGTCGTACGCATCATCCTCGACCAGTGCGTCCCGCAGGTCGGCGTACACGCGGACCGCCTGTTGCGGTCAATGTCGGCGTCCAGATCAACCG